>Ga0209160_1000240_pt1 | contig 43280 bp, 48 predicted proteins | sample GraSoiAngelo_153_FD_186167 | JGI IMG/M metagenome (GOLD analysis project Ga0209160, IMG submission 186167) | Grasslands soil microbial communities from the Angelo Coastal Reserve, California, USA - 14_1009_12_40cm (SPAdes) (version 2) | ecosystem: Environmental > Terrestrial > Soil > Grasslands ...
GTACCGGTTGAACCCAGCCCGCAAAGAAGACCAGCAGGTCATCGTACAGCAACTGGAGCAGTACTTTTTCGGGGAAGGCACGGCCCTGCCTAAGGAATTCGTTCCACCATCACAAAAGTAAACTCCCAGCTGTCAGGTCTCAGGCCTGCTGCCTGCCCGGAGACCTGCGAGCCGACATCTTGGACCTGCGCCCTGGAAACTCGAAAGGATAAGCACCGCAGTTAAAAGCGAACCACGATTCCGGTGATGAAGCGAAAGTTGTTTTGCGCGCTATTGAAAAAGCGAGTGTGCAGATCATCTCCCTGAAGGCGCCAGGCCAGACCTTTGATTAGTTTGTAATCTATACCGGCGCCTGCCGCCGTGGTGAAGACTGTATCCGAAGTTGAGAAATTGCCGCCGCCTGGAATCGTGCCACTGGCGCTGATGTGTCCGGCACCGAGCAGGACATGTGCGAATGGGGTGAATCGGCTGATCGAAAAGGAAACGCGCGGTCCAAATAGATACGTGTGCACGCGGGTGCGGGCGTCAAAAGGGCCGCAGGGTGGCGAAGGGATTGCCTCGCACGGAGGGGTAACGAGCGGCGTTCCGTAATTGCCACCGAAATCGGCTACGCCTCCTATCCACGGTATAAATTTCAATTCAAGCGCTCCGTCCCAACCATTGAAGTTCGAAGTGCTGAAAGAAGGGGAGAGCGGTCGACTGGTCGAAAGATCGGCTCTGACATAGGAGTAGCCAATAGAAATATTTCCGGACGGCACGAACTGGGCATTCGCGACCGCTCCGAACAGGAAAAATGAGACAATTCCAAGCGCGGCTGCGCTGCGCATAACAGGTCCTCCTCATGGTCGAAGAATACTGGTTAGATGCTCCTTTACGGCGAAGAATTTGCTCGGTCAAGGCTAACCCACAAGGCCCATACGGGATGCTTCACAGCACAAACAGCACAGCAATTGACTGTATTGGCCGGGTGAAGGCCGATACCCTCACTGGAAAAATGAAGTACCAAACCCTTGGTTAGGAAGCGAGGAGACGATGAGACGTATCTCTTATGTAGTGTGTGCTGCGATGATCGTGGCGGGCCTAATCCTGACGAGCTCGGCAAAGGGGCAGTCGTCCGCCGGGTATCACTTGCTGAAGACGTACAAACTGGGCGGCGAGGGCGGCTGGGATTATCTGACCCTCGACAATTCAACCCGCTATTTGTATATCTCACGCGGCACGCACGTTGCGGTTATTGATGTGGATACCGGTAAAGAAGTTGGGGAGATCGGCGACACACCTGGCGTGCATGGGATTGCACTTGCTCCGGACCTGGGTCGTGGTTTTACCAGTAACGGCCGCGAAGGAACGGTCAGCATCTTCGATCTGAAGACATTTAAGACTTTAAGCAAAGTGAAGGTTGGGCAGAATCCGGACGCGATTCTGTACGATCCGGCCAGTCAACGTGTTTTTACCTTTAACGGACGGAGTAGTGATTCCACGGCAATCGATGCGGCCAAGGGCACGGTCGTCGGCACGATCAAGCTGGAAGGGAAGCCGGAGTTTGCGGTCAGCGACGGGAAAGGCGAACTATTTGTCAATATTGAAGACAAGAATCAACTGGATGCGCTCGATTCGAATAAGCTGGAAGTGAAGGCCCGCTGGCCCCTGGCGCCGTGTGAAGGCCCGAGCGGACTTTCGCTGGATCGCGCGAACCGGCGGCTGTTCTCCGGATGCGAGAAGTTGATGGCGATTGTCGATGCGGATAGCGGGAAAATCGTCAGCAGCCTGCCGATTTGTGACGGCGTTGATGCAACCGCCTACGATGATGAGACGAAGATGGCATTTGCGTCTTGCCATGATGGCAAGCTGACCGTGATTCGCGAAGAATCGCCCGACAAGTTTAGCGTGGTGGAGAATGCGACCACCCAGGAAGGGGCGAGGACGATGGCGCTGGATCCGAAAACTCATCAGGTCTATACGGTCACGGCAAAATTTGGACCACGGCCCGCGCCTACGGAGCAGAACCCGCGCCCCAGGCCTTCCCTTACTCCTGATTCGTTCGTGGTGCTGGTAATGGGAAAATGAGCCGGCCGGGTCGCAACCATAAGAAGGAAAGGTCGTCACTTTTATTCAAGTGACGCTAGGTATCTCCCAGCACGGGCGCGAACCTTTGAGGCACCAATCAGTTTCGCGATTTTTCTATAAAAGCAGTGTCGAGGAACCCCAGCCGCATCCATCTTCGGTAAACTAATAGAGAATTCATCCAATCGAGCTTAGAGGAAAAGTATGCCCACGTCGGACGAGAAGTTTTATCACGCCAAAATTACCAAGCGCATGGATTACGCCCCTGATCTTTGGAGCATCCGCGTCAATCCCGGGGGCGAGTTCCGTTTTCAGCCCGGGCAGTACGCTACCCTGGGTGTGCAGGGGCCGGAGAAGCGCAGCGAGAGAGCTTATTCCATCGTTTCCTCGCCTTATGAAGACGAGGTGGAGTTTTTCTTTGAGCTGGTGCCCCAGGGAGAACTCACGCCGCAGCTCTACAAACTGCAACTGGGCGATTCCATGTTGATGCGTAAGGTCCCAAAGGGCCGGTTTATGCTCGAGACCAAGACCTCACGCACTAACCACCTGCTCGTATCAACGGTCACCGGACTGGCGCCCTTTGTGAGCTACATGCGCAGTCTCAGCAAAGACTATCGCGAAGGCAAATTTCCGCAGGGACACAAGCTGTACCTCCTCAACGGGGCCAGCCGTTCCTGGGAATTCGCTTACTACGACGAAGTTCAAAAGATCGCGAAGGAATCTCCCTGGCTGACCAATGTGTTTACGATCAGCCGTCCGTGGGAAGACGAGAAGTGGCACGGTGAAACGGGACGCGTGGACGATTTATTGCGCAAGTACGCAGATATGTGGGGACTTACCGGCGAAAACTCTATCGCTTATCTGTGCGGGCATCCGGATATGATCGAGCACGGCAAGGGCATCCTGAAGCGAAAAGGGTTTTCCAAAGAAGCGCTGAAGGAAGAGATTTACTGGATTCCTGCAAAGAAGGCTGTCGCCACTTAAGAGCATTTCGCTGCCGAGCACGCCGACACCGCGGAGGAACTCACAAATCCTAGCTTTGGTGTTCTGGGTGTTAATCTGAGTTAGCGGAACGCCCCGGAAAAAAAGATCTCTGTGTACTGCTGAATTAAGTCTTCCTCTTGCAGCGGTCCCTCTGCTCTGTACCATTGATGAATCCAGTTGATCATTCCTAGCAGTGCAAAGGCCGCGGCCTGAGGATTGAGGCCTCGGACATTTCGGATTCGTTGCACCTCTCCGATCAGGTTCTCCACAAATTGGATGTACTCCTTCTTGCGCGCATTGACTCGCTTATGCAGGCTGGCCGGGAGCGGATGGTTCTCGTGCAGGATTACCGTGATCTCGCGATCGCGGGCGCGCAGCACCAGCTGAATGTGCAAGCGGATCAGAGCGCGCAGCCGCTGTTCCGGATCCGATAGCTTGCGGACCGGCGCCAGGACGCGCTCCTCGGTGAGGTCCATGGCGTGGTTCATGATGTGGAACAGGATCTCGTTCTTGCTGCGAAAGTGGTGGTAGAGGCCGCCCTTGCTCAGCTTGAGAGCGGCGGAGATGTCGTTCATCGAGGTGGCATCGTAACCGCGCTCCCGGAACAGGCGTGCAGAGGCGCGCAGAATTTCCTGCCGGGAGTCGGTTACGAGTTCTCGGGGCATGGGCGCAGAAAGAATAACCAGCAGTCCCAGAAATGCCAAATGCCAGCCTGGGTGTATGGAGGCTGCTCTCTGACCCGACGGATCGCTTTCCGAGCTTGCCTAATTTGCTGGGCTGATTTAGGAGAACCGGGTTTCGCTCTTGACTTGCCGAGCCGGAACCCGTAGCATTTCCAGACCGACCGACCGGTCGGTTTGTCGCCTAGGGGCCATGAATCGCTGCCCGCGAGATCCTGCGGAGAGTGTTGCTCGATCACGACATGTAAGAGGAGAGATCAGTGCCCGCCCAAATTTTTTACGAACGCGATGCTAACCCCAGCGCCCTGAAGGGCAAAACCATTGCCATCCTGGGTTACGGCAGCCAGGGACATGCCCAGGCGCAGAACCTGCGCGATGGCGGCTACAAGGTTATTGTCGGGCTTGATCCGCAACGAGGATCGGCACGGCAGGCCCGGGCAGATGGAATGGTCGTCATTAGCCCGGCCGAGGCGGCCAAGCGGGCGGACTGGATTCAGATCCTCACGCCGGATGAAACTCAGGCAGCACTCTACGAAGCTTCGGTCAAGCCCTTTCTTCATGCTGGCAAGACACTAGGCGTCTCGCACGGGTTCAGTATCCATTTCAAAGCCATCGAGCCGCCGAAGGATGTCGACGTCGTGATGATTGCTCCCAAGAGCCCGGGCCATTTGCTGCGCCGGATTTACCGCGAGGGCAACGGAGTTCCTTCCCTGCTGGCGGTTTATCAGGACGTCACCGGACACGCGCGCGAATGCGCTCTGGCTTATGCGCATGGCATTGGCTCTGCCCGGGCCGGTGTTCTCGAAACTACCTTTAAAGAAGAAACCGAAACCGATCTGTTCGGAGAGCAATCCGTGCTCTGCGGCGGCCTTACGTCGCTGATTAAGAAAGGTTTCGAGACTTTAGTCGAGGCTGGTTATCAGCCCGAGATTGCCTACTTCGAATGTCTCCACGAGATGAAGCTCATCGTTGATTTGATGTATGAAGGCGGGCTTGGCCGGATGCGATATTCAATTTCCAATACCGCCGAATACGGCGACCTGACCCGTGGCGAGAAAGTCGTCGGCGACGCTACCCGCACTGCGATGAAAGACATCTTGGCGCGCATTCAGGACGGGACCTTTGCCCGCGAGTGGATCGAGGAAAACAGGAAGGGTGGCAAGAACTTTGCCACGCTGAGGGAAAAAGAGAAGCGGCACCAGATTGAAGAAGTGGGCGCACGGCTGCGTGGGATGATGTCGTGGCTGCCGCAAGACCGGACGAAGTCGACCACGCAACCTTCAGACGCGAAAGAAGCGCAGGCCGTCAATGCTTAAGGGAGCTCAAATCGTCCTGCGCTGCTTGCGGGCAGAAGGCGTCGACTTGGTGTTCGGCTACCCCGGCGGCGCCATCATGCCGCTCTACGACGCGCTCGAGGACAGCGGAGTACGGCATGTCCTCACGCGTCACGAGCAGGGAGCAGTTTTCGCCGCGGAGGGCTACGCGCGTTCAACCGGCAAGGTCGGAGTAGCGATTGCTACTAGCGGCCCGGGCGCGACCAACCTGGTCACCGGCATTGCGGATGCCAAGATGGACTCGGTTCCGCTGGTCTGCATCACGGGACAAGTGCGCACGCCGCTGATTGGAACTGATGCTTTTCAGGAAACCGATGTTTTTGGGCTAACGCTTTCTCTGACGAAGTGGAGCCGTCTGGTTCGCACCGGGGAGGAGATTCCGGAAGTCATTGCGCAGGCCTTCTACTGGGCGCGCAGCGGACGGCCGGGACCGGTGATGATCGACATTCCGGTTGACTTGCTGAAAGCTTCGACTGAATTCAGCGGGCCAACGGAATTCCAGCCTCATCTGAAGCCGGCCGCCGTGGCGACGGATTCGACATTTTGCGATACCGCCATTGCTCTGTTGCAACAGGCGAAGAAGCCGGTGGCTCTAGTGGGCGCGGGAGTCAAGCTGTCGGGCGCCGTAGCCGACCTCCGCCGAGTTCTGGATCATTTGCAGGTTCCAACCTTCGCGACCGTCCACGGCCTGGGCGCAGTCAGTCCGGAAAGGCCCTATTACCTGGGAATGGTCGGGATGCACGGCACGCGGGCGGCGAACCTGGCGCTGAATGAAACCGACCTGCTGCTGGTTTTCGGCGCGCGCCTCGATGACCGCGTGACGGGTGAGCCTACCCGCTTCGCTCCGCACGCAAGGATTGTGCATTTCGAAATTGATCCCGGACAGCTGGATCGCGTGCGTCCTTGCGAGCTGTCGGTCATTGGCGACCTGGCGCATACAATCCCGACTTTCTATGAAGCGCTAACCCGGGTGTCTCTGACGGACTGGAGTGCCTGGCGAGCCATCGCTTCCGGGCCGGACCGCGCCGAGCCGGACTCCCGAGGATTGGCGCAGCCCACGATCCGGTTTATCGACGAACTCTTCCACCAGTTGCCGGCCGACAGCACCCTTGTGGTAGACGTCGGCCAGCACCAGATGTGGGCGGCGCAGCGCTATCGTTCCAGTTCTGCACGATCGTTCATTACCTCCGGCGGGCTGGGAGCGATGGGTTTTGCTTTACCCGCCGCCATTGGTGTGCAATTGGCCAATCCGGACAAGACCGTCGTCTCAATCTCGGGGGACGGCGGTTTCCAGATGAACATTCAGGAACTAGCGACGGTGAAGCGGCTTGGACTGCCGATCAAGATGGTGGTGGTCGACAACAAGTATCTCGGCATGGTGCGGCAATGGCAGGAGCTGTTCTACCAGCGCAACTATGCTGAGACCGATATGAGCGACAACCCGAATTTTGTGGCCATTGCCTATGCCTACGGAATCAACGGGCAGAGGTTGCGCGCAGATTCGGTCAGCGGTTTTGAGATTCCCGCGGAGACCAGCGAGCAGATCGAGAAATTTCTGGCCTCTCCGCATCCGGAGTTATTGGTTTTCGAATGTCCACCAGAGGCGAATGTTTATCCCATGGTGGCGCCCGGGGCAGCGTTATCAGAGATGCTATTCGAGGAAGAGTAAGTGGAAATACGGGCGTCCTCGCCCGTATGGATCATGGATCAGGGAGAGAACGATGCACGTCTTTCAGATTAGGTATCGCAACACGCAAGGGACGTTGATGCGTATTCTGACCGCGGCTTCGCGGCGCGGGATTGACCTGCCTTATGTTCAAGCGGAGCCGCTCGAGCATACTCACAAAGTCACGCTGTTGCTCGAGGTGAATCCCAAGCAGGTGGGGCAGCTCTGCCGGGATTGGCACGCCGTCGTGGATGTCATCGATGTACGGGCCGGCAGACAATTGAAGGAAGCGTTCGATCACGGGGCAGCCTGGAAAGTGGCGCGGCATCCTGTAACCTCGGTGCCCGTGCAAGCTTCCCGTCAAGCATCGGCTTAAGCTCCGCGAAGAGGTTTTTACCCCAGAGCGCGCAAGGGGGACGTGGCAAGCCGCGTTTCTACCCACATTTCCTCTTCCTGGCGTAAGCTTACCTGCTATGGATCTCAAACATCGCAGCCACGGGATTACCGACGGGCGTGACCGGGCTCCGGCTCGCGCCATGTTCAAAGCCATTGGGTTTTCTGACAGTGATCTGAGCAAGCCGCTGATTGGCGTGGCCAACACCTGGATTGAAACTATGCCCTGCAACTTCCACCTGAGACGTTTGTCGGCCAAGGTGAAAGAAGGGATTCGCGCGGCGGGCGGCACTCCCATGGAGTTCAACACCATCGCCATCAGCGACGGCGAGACCATGGGGACCGAGGGCATGCGGGCTTCGCTGGTCAGCCGCGAGATCATTGCCGACTCGATTGAGCTGGTGTGTCGGGGGCAGATGTTCGACGCTGTAGTTTGCGTGGTTGGCTGTGACAAGACGATTCCGGCGGCAGGCATGGCTTTGGCCCGATTAAATATCCCAGGGCTAGTGTTGTATGGAGGCACCATCGCCGCCGGATCCTATAAAGGGAAAGATGTCACAATTCAGGACGTGTTTGAAGCGGTAGGTGCAAACGCCGCAGGCAAGATGACCGATCAAGAATTACGGGAACTGGAGAACGTGGCGTGTCCCGGCTCGGGCGCATGCGGGGGCCAGTACACTGCCAACACCATGTCGACGGTTATGGAGCTGATCGGCCTGTCGCCGATGGGCTTCAACGGAGTTCCCGCCATGGAGGCGCGCAAGGATGATGTCGCCTTCCGTTGCGGTGAGATCATTTTGGAGGCCCTGAAAAGGGGAATTCGCCCGAAAGATATTCTTACTCGTCCTGCATTTGAGAATGCTATTGCGGGGGTTGCCTGCACTGGGGGCTCCACCAACGCGGTGTTGCACCTGCTCGCAATTGCGCGCGAAGCCGGAGTGGCGCTTGCCATCGATGACTTTCAGAAAGTCAGCGAGCGGACTCCCTTGCTGGCCAATCTCAAGCCTGCGGGAAGGTTTGTTGCCGCCGATGTAGACAAAGCCGGCGGGATCCCGGTCATTGCCAAACGTCTCCTGGATGGAAAAATTGCCCACGGTTCGGTGCTGACGATCACGGGAAAGAGTTTTGCCGAAGAAGCGAACGTTGCATTGGAAACGCCGGGACAGCAAGTGGTCGCACCGCTCGATCGGCCGTTGAAGAAGACTGGCGGGCTGGTGATCTTGCATGGGAACTTAGCTCCCGAAGGATGCGTTGCCAAAATCAGCGGACATGAGCGGTTGACCCATCGCGGGCCAGCCCGCGTTTTCGAATCTGAAGAGGATGCCATGACCGCGGTCACCAGCAAGCATATCCAGCCGGGCGATGTCGTGGTCATCCGTAACGAGGGTCCGAAAGGCGGGCCGGGGATGCGGGAGATGTTAGGCGTCACCGCAGCCATCGTCGGCGAAGGATTGGGTGAGTCGGTGGCGTTGCTCACCGATGGACGTTTCAGCGGCGCCACACGCGGGTTGATGCTCGGGCACGTCGCTCCTGAGGCCGCGCTAGGCGGCCCCATCGCCGCTCTGCGCGACGGTGACACAGTTCATATTGACGTGAACCAACGGAGAATCGAAGTCGAACTGAGCGATGCCAGTCTGAAGCAGCGATTGGCGGGATGGCACGCGCCCCAACCGCGCTATGAGAGTGGCGTGTTCGCCAAATACGCGGCGTTGGTGTCGTCCGCATCCGCTGGAGCGATCACAAGGCCGCCAGCCGTGGAGGTTGAAGCATCTCCCTTGCGGAACTCTGGTTAATTCCGCCAGTTTCGCAGCCCTTGAGACTGTGGTTCAAAGAGGGCGCGCTGGCGTCGATCTAGCCATCGCTGACCTGGCCGAACTAGCAAGCGTCTCCCCCGCAATTGCTGTGTCACGAGAGTCAAGCGCTTTATCCGGCGCAAGAACGAAGAAGGTCTCTGGTCAGCCTGGCGGCGCGTTTTTGGGGCGAGCAAAATCACCCAGGCCGGCACTCGGCAGGGCATCTCCGAAATCGGCCGCGGCCAGCTGTTCATCGTCAAGCCCTGCGGCCTCGCCGCTTTAAGCGCCTTCCGCCTGGCGCTGCTGGAACTGGACTCGGGTTTGGCAACGATCCGCTCTACACCGGTGGCGTTGACGTAAAGGTCGGCCTCCGTGACAATCTCGTCGCCAATTTCACCGGCAACACCGATTTCGCCGATGCCGACGTTGATACCCAGCAATTCAATCTCACCCCCTACCAGCTCTTCTTCCCCGAGAAACGCTTCGCCAGCCTCGCTGCTGCTAATCCCATGCAGCTTTATGAGCATCGCTTTGCCATCCGTACACCTGCTCATGGAGACCCTGAGACCGGGAGAGCGTCTCACGTTACCAGCGAAGGAGTGGATGACCTAGCCGAGGATGTTAGCTTCGGGCTTTTCCTTGGCGAATTCAGCCGCGGCTTTGAGGAAACCCAGTATCAGCGGATGCGGCTTTTTGGCAGTGGAAGAAAGCTGGGGCTGAAAAAGTGTGGCTACAAAGAACCGGTGAGTAGCGGATTCGATGGCACGGACTTCGCCGTTGGCTCCGCGTGCAACGGTGGGCAGGCCGGCCTCCATCGTGCAATATTCGTAGTCAGGATTGATCTCGAAGTTACAGAAGAATTCCTCCTCGACTACCTCTTCTCCATAGAAAGATTGCAGAAAAGAGCCGGGACGCAGACGGATCTCACCGACGCGGCCACTCAGCTTGGGCCCATTCGCCGTACGGTTAGGCGCTTCGCAGACGACCGGATAGATAACGATATGCTTTGAGCCAGAATTGTTTTCGGCTGAGTCGGCATCAGCCAGTCCTATTACATTTCTCGCAACTTCAATCAGGGTGTACTGGAATCCACCGCAGGTGCCAAGGAAGGGCCAGTCCTGCTCGCGGGCGAACTGGATGCCGCGCAGCATGCCGTCCATACTCTGGTAAGGACTTCCCGGCGAGGCCCACAAAGCGTCAAACGTGGCCAAAATTTCTGTGGCCGTGGGATTCGCCAGCGAAGGAGTCGGCAGCCACTGCGATTCCACTTTCACGCCTAGCTCGGCAGCGGCATGTCGCATGGAGTCGTTGGTCGCGTGGTGGGAGCGGAATTCGGCGTTGAAATCCCCCAAAATTCCTATGCGGATAAGGCCGGCGCCCATTGGCAGCATTCTACAGGACCGAGATAGGAACCATGGTCGATTGCTGATTTTTAATTGTTGATTGCCAAGCCGTGCTGGTTAGCTATGTTCGAGAAACCAAATCAACAATCGACAATTCAACAAGGTCACAGCCACCCGCAATGGGCCAGCAGTACGTAGGCGCTGAGCAACACTAGAAGGGGTCCACCCCAGATGCAGGCGGCAGATTTCCAGCCTAACGAGCGAACTACCTCCCGCTCGCTGCGCCAAGAGATCAGGAACCCCGGGTTGTTCTCGCCTTTCATCATCACTACTTTGGGCTGCAGGTCGAAGCCGGGCGCAGTTCCGGTCGCTGCAGGGGCAGAACCGGCCGGGACAATGCTCCCACTGACAGTTGCCATTGCAGTCGCGGGGTTCTCGATGCCAGCGGCCGCCCAAGCCGCCGGATTTGTGATGCCTGCCTTGACGAGCACGGCTGCGATCTTATGCTGCGGTATTTTTTCGGATGCCGTTGCTCGTTTCATCCCGGAGGGAGAGTGGATCATGTCGTGGGGCGGCGAGTCAGCAGGGTCCTGAGTAAATGCCTTGAAGTCTATTGACTGCCGAGTCGATTCCAATGCAACTCCCAGTTTGCTGTTCGCACCGGGTAAATGAAGAGTGAACTGGGCCACCGCGGCGTGCCGGGTCTGAATTGGCCGTGGATCCACGGATAGACCTGGGTTCTCCGCCAGCGTGCCTAGTATGAAGAGGAAATTCTTGGGCTTGATAGAGTACTCGTCGATTCGAATCTTGTGCCTGCCCTCGACACCATAGCGCGTAAGGAAGCTGCGCACGTTCATCGGCATCTCGTTAGCAAAAAAGATGGAATTGCCGTACTCCCCGTGAAAATCGCGGTGAATATCCATTTCGGCGCTTTGCGGGTTGACTAACAGGCGGCCGGTGTTGTCGTCGAGGTAAAAGGGCACGTGCAGGCTTTCGTCGGCCACCTGGTGCCATTCCTGGCTCTTTCCCGACTTGCGGAGTTCCCAAGCCAGCGTTCGATAGTAGAAGCATGAGGCGCCGGTGATCGGAGCATTCATGGTATACGGACCGACGGCAAGGCCGTTCACTTCCACCAACCCCAGCGAGGCACTGCGAATCTTCGATGTGGGCGTGTTCAGAATGAGGCGCTTACGTTGCAGAAGTCGGAATCCGCGATAGAAAAGAAAAAGCCCTAGGCAGGCGCCCAAGACCGCAATGGCCCACAAATTGTCGCTGCTGTCCCAGAATAAGAGTGCCAAATGAGCGTTCATGTGGTCGTCGGCGTGTACAGTAAGGTGCCGCTTCGAGGGTAACGAACCCGGATTTGGCTCACAGCAGGAAACCGCGGCCAGCGCTTACCGAAGTAATATCGATGCAGAGGATTTTGGAGACGTAGAAGCGGCCACGGATTCGACGGATGAGCACGGATTGAATCACCGCGCTGCTACTTGCCTGTCTTTCAGAATTTCTTCTACCGCGCTGATTGCGGTCGCCAGTTCCTGATCGGTGTTGTAGAAGTGCGGTGACATGCGCACACCCGCCTTCGGCCGCCAGTCCACCAAAATCTCGCGGCGGAGAAGTTCGCGGGCGACCTCCTCGGAGTCGGGCATTTCAATCGAAACCGTGCCACCGCGCTTTTCTGGGTCGCGCGGCGTGTTCACGCGCCACCCGTGCTTGTCAGCCATATCAATCAGCTTGGCCGTCTGCCGTTTGGACTTCTCTCGAATACGCGGCACACCGACCTCGCCGATGATTTTCAGACCTGGCCTGGCTGCCTCCAGGGCGGGTACGTGGGGTGTGCCATTCATAAAACGATAGGGCGGGTCGGCGTAGCGAATCGGGCCAGTCTCGAACGCGAACGGTTCCTGGTGGGCCGTCCAGCCGGTATAAGTAGGTTCCAGCTTCTCCCCGAGATCCGGACGTACGTAGAGATAGGCGACTCCGGGGCCGCCGCAGAGCCACTTCAGCACTCCACCACATGCGAAATCAGCCTTCAAGGCTCGCACGTCCACAGGAAGTGTGCCGAGGGATTGAAAAGTGTCGAGAACAACATGCGCGCCAACCTGGTGGGCCCTTTCCACAATTGCTTTGGCATCATTGATAAAGGCGCTTCGAAACAGGACGTGGGAAACCGGGACCAGCAAGGTTTGATCGTCAATGGCGTCCAGCACCCTTTCAGTGGGCACAGTAATGCCATCGTCGGTCTTCACCATGTGGACGCGAGCGCCGCTTTTTTTTTGCGCTTCCCAGAAATACATTACCGAGGGAAAGTTCATGTCGGTGTAGACGACTTTGTTGCGCTTCCCGGAAAAATCAAAGCAGGATGCCACTACCGCCTGGCAGGTGGTTACGTTCTGGTGAGTGGAAACTGATCCCTTCGGCGCGTTCATCAGGGCGCCGATCTCGTCGCCGACCTCGGCGGCCAGCATCCACCATCGTTCCTCCCAGGCGCGCACCCCGCGAGTTGCCCAGGTATCGGCGTAGCCCCGCATGGCTTCATAGACCCGGCGAGGCATGGCGCCGAGGGAGTTGCTGATCAGGTAAGTCGTGCGCTCCAGGATGGGAAACTCGGACCGGTAGCGGAGCAGGTCATCGGACATGGCGCAATTGTACCTCCGGCTAGTCTGGGAATCGTGGACGGCTTGCACTGTCCTACAAAATTGTAAGATACAGGTTGATGCCTGAAACTTATCGCAGCCGTATCAGCACGAAGGGCCAGGTGGTTATCCCCGCAGAGGTGCGTTCCGGCTATGGCTTTGTGGAAGGCGCTGAAGTGATCATCACGGGCGAGGGTGGGCGCCTCATCCTGGGAAAGGTCGGGTTTGACGAAATTTATCGCCTGCAGGGAGCCGTACGCGGGGGCCCTTCCGCTTTGCAAATGCTAGAGGAGGAGCGGCGCAAGGAACGTGAAGGGGAGGAGCGTTCGCGGTGAGGAAAGAGTATGTACTCGACGCCAATGCCGTGCTGATATATCTGGAAGATAGAAGCGGCGCGGATCGGATGCGGCTGCTCTTTCACCAGGTCCAACACGAACGAGCATGGCTGGCCATGTCGGTGGTGAATTGGGGCGAGGTTTTCCAGGTACTGGCCAAGAAACTGGGAGAAGACCGGACGCGCCGGGTGTTGCAACCTTTGCGCAAGGGCATCGACCTGTTGCCTGCGGACTTGGCTGCTTTGTTCAAATACAAGTACAGGATCGGATATGCTGATGGCTTTGCGGCGGCCCTGGCCACCACTAATCGGGCCACCTTGGTCACTTCCGATCCAGACTTCGACATACTTGAGCCTCGAATTAGGATCCTGCGTCTGCCGCACCACTCTTCATAGCCGAGAAGGCAGGCCTCGGAAAACCTCACCTGGACGCGTTGCGATTTTGTCTGATCACAAAATAGGCCAAGGTTAGCGCAACAAAAAGTGTCAGACCGCTAACCAGGTTGACTCGCGAGTCCCACCAGGTTTTCAGAACCGCGGCAGTCAACACGGCGAAGCCGAAGGCTGAGCCCCATCCACCCAGCGGAGAGCGCATCGGCAGCTCAGCAAACTGCCTGGGGCTGAGTCGATGCCGAAAGGAAACGTGGGCTGCCAGCGAGACTAGCCAAGAGAGAATCATCCCGAAAAAGGCGCCCCGCAGGATGTATTCGAAGGCCACGCCAGGCGCCCATTTTTCCAACACCAGCGCTGCAACTATCCCGTAAGAGGACGTGAACAGAGCCAAGTTGGGCGATCCAGCTCTGTTCAGCTGCCCTAGGCGAGCAGGGGCCCAACCGCTTCGTGCCAGGGAAAAAAGCATCCTCGAGGAGACGTATAGGGCCGCGTTCGCGCCCGACAAGGCAGCCGTGAGCACAACGAAGTTCATCAGGTGGGCGGCACCCGGAATCTTGACCAGGCGGAACACGCCTACGAACGGGCTCTCGGTCACTCCGGTCCGATTCCACGGCATGATCCCAACCAGCACAGTAATGGCACTGAGATAAATGAGGGCCAAAGTCACGAAGGTCATCTTCACGGCCTTGGCGATTTCATGGGCGGAACGGGATTCGCCTGAGGTCACGGCCACGAATTCGATGCCTCCGAAGGTATAAATCGCGAAGGTAATTGCCAAGAGTGGGGCTAGTGTGCCCCGCGGGAAGAATCCGCACTGGGTTGTGTATTGTGCGGGAACGCGGCCAGCGAGGAGCAGCGCGGCTCCCAGTACAACAAAAGCCGCGATCGCGACGGCTTTGATCATGGCGAACCAGAATTCGAATCGGCCGTAGCGGCCCACATCCCAAAGATTCACAAGGAGTAACAGCGCGGAGAAGAGAACAACCCAGACCAGGGCAGGGACAGTTGGGAACCAATAGGCCATGTAGGTCGCGGAGGCGACCAGCTCAGCACCTATCGAAATGGCAATTGCCGCCCAATATCCGGCCCGCGAGATAAACCCTGACCATCCATTGAGATAGAGATCACCGTAGACACCAAAAGAACCGGCTGCCGGATGGGTGCTAGCCAACTCACCCAGCGCCATGGTGACAGTCCAGTTGATGAAGGCGGCCAGCAGGAAGGTGAGGATTACCGCCGGGCCTGCCATTTCGATGGCGGCTGCGGAGCCAAGCAGCAAGCCGGTGCCGATGGAGCCACCGACGGCCACCATGGTCATCTGCCCGGCGCTAAGCTGGTGGTGTAGGCCGTGTTCCTGGCTGATTTCTGTGTCCACGGGCACGCACGCGCTTATATCAGAAACTGCCTTCGTTCCCAAAAGGTTATGCGCTGGGATGACCTTCGTAACCGGGGCCAGTCGTTACTCGATTGCTGGCCAGAGCGCCCCACCCTAAAATTCCAAGCGGGAAACTCTGCACGTTTACCAATCATGCCAGATACTGCCAAGCGGCCGGATCGAGCCGAAATCGCCAAGCGCGTCGAACGCGCGGAGAAGTATCTGCAAAAGGGCAAGACTCCTGATGCCTTGGCCGAGTTCCTCGCCATCCTCAACGAAGATCCGGAAAACGACGGCGTGCGGCAGATGGCGGCTGACCTGTGCCTCTCGCTTAACCGCACCTCGGAAGCCGTAAAGCTGCTGAGTCAACTTTACGACCGCCAGCTCGCGAGCAGCGATGCCAGTCGCGCCAGTCTCACTTACAAGCGGCTGGCCAGGTTGGTGAATCCTACCTGGGAACAAAAAATGCGTTTTGCGCAGCTGGTGGAACAATCCAACAAGAAGCTGGCGCTGGAAACGTATGAAGCGGCATTCGCCGAAGTGACCAAGCTAGGGCGGAAGCAGGAGTCGCTCAGTATCGTCAAACGCATCGTCGAGCTCGACCCCAACCAGGCCAACCTGGTGCGATTAGGCGAATTGTGTTCCCAGATGGCTGACCATAAAGGCGCAGCCGGGGCGTTCGCACGCATCGCTCAAATCCAGGAGTCCGAAGGCAAGAATGCCGGCCCCTGGCATGAGCGTGCATACACGGAAGATGCTTCGGACCCCGCGATCGCGCTGTCCTATGGTAAGAACTTGTTGAGCGATCGCCAGGTGGGCGCCGCCATTTTCGTTCTGGAACCGCAGATATTGGCTGGAAACGCTCCCGAGGATCTTCGCGAGGCCTACGGTCGTGCCCTGTTGGCTGCCAACCGCCTCGTCGATGCCGAGCCGATCATCTGGGGAATTTTCGAGCAGCATCCAGTCCGAATTCAGCAAGTGCTGGAGCTGATCGGCTCCATGATCGATTCGGAACTGGACAAGGAAGCCATCGCTTTGGCTCGCAAGTTGGAACAATTTCAGCGGCGGCGGGGAGAACGCAAGAGCTTCATCAATCAGCTGCAGGAAATTTCCGTCAAGCACCGGGCTTGCCCCGAAGTGCTGGAGTTCCTCAGCGAACTGTTCAACTCCTCCAACAAGGAGAGCGACTACGCACTTACGCTGCTGAAACTCTTTGATCTCTACTGCAGCACCGGAAATTACCAGAAGGCAGGGGAATGCCTGGATCGGGCGGCCGAAGTCGATCCCTACGAACCGGGGCACCAGAAGCGGCTCGAAATGCTGCACGGCCGGATTGACGAAAATCGTTTTCAGGTGATCGCCTCGCGCTTCACCAGCGCGACCAAGACGGAGCAGCAGCCCAGCCGGTCCGAAGAAGTCACCCTGGGAACCGCGGCCCTGCAGGACCTGATGTTACAGGCCGAGATCCTGGTCCAGTACGGGATGAAATCCAAAGCGATCGAACGGCTGCAGCGCATTCAGGAACTCTTCCCTCACGAAGAGGACAGGAACGAAGACCTGCAAAGGCTGTATATCGCAGCAGGAATGACTCCAAAGTATGCTGGGTCCACACCCGCTCTGCCCGCGAACGCTCCCTCCAAGTCACCTTCTGCTCCGCTGCCCACCGCCCCCATGGCACCTGCCAACGATGCCGGAGACGTAAGCAGTCTCACCAAAGTCGCCGAGATCACTCGCAAACTCTACAAGCAGAGCGCCGCCAACAACGTGCTGACCACGGCGGTCAATGAGATCGGTGCGCACTGGAAGACGACGCGCTGCGTGGCCGCCATGCGCAAGCCGGGATTGCCGCCAACGGTAGTGCAGGAGTACGCCGCGGACGGAGTCAAGGCCATCGAGTCAGGATCCATGTCCAAGTTAGTAGCCTTGCTACATGACGTGGTGATCAACCGCGGAACCATTACCATTTCCGACGCGCTCTCTGCAGCCGAATTGCAGCCCATTGGTCCGGTCATTGCCGAGCTGGCGGTAAGGTCACTATTAGCGGTCCCGCTCAGCGATGGTCAAGACCATGTGGGAGTGCTGCTGCTCATGCAAAGTACGCCCCGGGGCTGGCATTCCAGCGACCTGGTGGTCCTGAAAACCATTGCCGAGCAGATCACCATCGCGCTCAACAATGCCGGTTTGCGACGCTTGGTAAAAAATCTTTCGGTTACGGATGAAAGTTCCGGATTACTGAACCGCGCCTCCTACCTTGACTTGCTCCAGGCGGAGATTCGGCGAGGGATGCAGCAGGCGACCCCGCTTACGGTAATGCTGATGAAATTTGGCAAGCACCTATCCAAAGAATCCGGCGACAAGGGCACAGATAGCATCATGCAACAGATAGGCAAGATGATCGCCGCCAACATCCGTCAAAACGATCTAGCTTTCCGGTACGAGGCCACCACCGTGGCGGTTGTCTTAGGCGAAACGGGAGAGAAGGAGTCCATGTTGGCGGTTGAGAAGCTCCGCAAGCTGCTCGGTGCAGTGCAGGCGACCGGGAAGGACCAACCGGACAGCTTTGCTGCTGGGCTGGCGCAGGCTGTGATGAAGCAACAGTACGATCCCGTCGACATTGTTACCGAACTCATCAATCGCGTGGAGGAAGCATTGGCGAGTGCTGTCAATGGACCGGATAAAGTCGTTGCCTTGGCGCCCGCGCACGCTGCCGCCGCGGTGGCGTGAAGAAATTCTTGATTGTTGATTCAACCCAAGTGCGTTTCAATCAAAAATCGACAATCTAAAATGATCTAAAATAGACAATTCTAAGCGATTCTAAGCGTTCTAAGCGTCCCTTCCTTGCTGCCCAATTTCCCCACTGCTAAACTGGCCAGTTTGGCTTTCCTGTTCATAAACTTCTGTAAGCCAGGATTCCTATGTTGAAACCAGGGGACATTGCCATTGTGAGCGGTTCGCGGACGCCCATGGGGCGTTACGGCGGCAAGCTGCGCGATTTTACGGCTCAGGAACTCGGTGCGATCGCGGCGAAGTGCGCCATCGACCGGGCTGGGGTCGATCCCAAGGAGTTCGATCACGCCGTGTTCGGTAATGCGCAGCAGACCTCGGGCGATGCGCTCTACGGCGCGCGGCATGTTGCGCTGCGGGCGGGACTGCCCATCGAAGCGCCGGCACTCACGGTAAACCGTCTGTGCGGTTCTGGGATGCAGGCTATCGTCAGCGCGGCACATATGGTCCAGGTGGGCGAGGCCAATGTTGTGCTGGCGGGCGGCATGGAATCGATGTCGCAAGCGCCGCACGTGATTCGAGGCGCGCGCTGGGGATTTGGCTTGGGCGAAGGCAAGCTGGAAGATTCGCTGATGGTCGCGCTGCTGGACACCTATTGTGGTCTCTACATGGCCAATACGGCCGAGCTCTATGGCGAGGAACAGGGCATCACGCGCCAGATGCAGGACGAGTTTGCACTGCGCTCGCAACGTTGCGCGGAAGAAGCTTACCGGGCAGGGAGGCTTCAGGAGGAAGTGGTCGCGGTCCAACTCAGGAACCATCGGGGTGAGCCCAGCGGCGAGGTATTCAGTGAGGACGACCACCGCCGGCCGCAGACAACCATGGAAGGGCTCGCCAAGTTGAAGCCGGCGTTCGGCAAGAACGGCACGGTCACTGCTGGGAACGCCAGCGGGATAGTGGATGGCGGGGCTGCGGTTGTGATCATGTCCTTGGAAAATGCCCAGAAGCGCAACCTGAAACCGCTGGGTCGAATTGTGAGCTGGGGAATTGCCGGAGTCGAGCCCAAAGTCATGGGACGAGGTCCGGTGCCGGCAACAAAGATTGCGCTGCAAAAAGCCGGGCTAACCCTTGATTACATTGATCTCATTGAGGTGAACGAGGCTTTTGCGGCGCAGTACCTGGCTGTTGAAAAAGAACTTGGGCTGGATCGCGAGAAGGTCAACGTGAATGGCGGCGCCATCGCGCTCGGCCATCCCTTGGGAGCGACTGGAACGCGGCTGGTCATCACACTGTTGTATGAGTTGCGTCGCCGCAAGAAGAAGTACGGACTGGCAACGGCGTGCATTGGAGGCGGCCAGGGGATCGCGATGATTGTTGAGAGTCTGAATTAACCCGCCACGGATTACACGGAGGTCACGATGCCCAGGCGACAATCCGAATCCGTAGAATCCGTGCCAATCCGTGCCAATCCGTGGCTGCCTTTTGAGGAGCACTCATGAATATCAGCAAGGTCGGTATTCTGGGTTGTGGATTGATGGGCTCCGGTATCGCCCAGGTGACCGCAACTGCCGGATTCAATGTCACCGTTCTCGAGGTAGAGCAGAAATTCCTGGACAAGGGCTTTGCGGGGATCGAGAAGTCATTAGCCAAGTTTGCGGAAAAAGGCACACTGACGGAAAAGCCGGATGCCATTCGCGCCCGATTGAAAGGGACGACCAACCAGCAAGACCTCGCCCATTGCGACATCATCATCGAAGCCATCATTGAGAACGTTGACGAGAAGAAGAAGATGTACGCGTCCATCGACGGCATTGTGAAAAAGGATGCCATCTTCGCAACCAATACCTCCTCAATCTCCGTTACTGAGTTACTTTCCGCCACCAAGCGCCCCGAACGCTTCATCGGGTTGCACTTTTTTAATCCTGTGCCTTTGATGAAGCTGGTCGAAGTGGTTCGTACCATCGCTACCGCGAATGACGTTTACCAGACCGGGTACGAGTTCGCCAAGAAGCTGGGGAAAGTGCCTGTTCGCACCAGCGACAAGACCGGGTTCATTGTGAACCGCCTGCTTGTGCCATACCTGCTGGACGCGATTCGCGCCTACGAAGAAGGCGTGGGTTCCATACCTGATATTGACAATGCCATGAAGCTAGGTTGCGGCTACCCCATGGGGCCCTTTACGCTGCTGGATTTCGTCGGGCTGGACACGACTTACTACATCACGCAGGTGATGTACGAAGAGTTCAAAGAGCGGCGCTTTGCTTCCCCTCCGCTGCTCAAGCGGTTGGTAATGGCAGGCTGGTACGGCCGCAAAACCGGCAAAGGGTTTTACGACTATGCCGATCCCAATAATCCCGTGCCGGGAAAGTTTGTTTAGCAGTTTCAAATTTCGTGTTTCACGTCGAAGATGAAGCGATCTGGCCGGATAACCGGTGTCACCATAATGCAGCTTCTAATCGCGCTGCTCTTGGTCGGGCTGTGCGCTTACCTGCTTCTCCTCGCCCGTTTTCCGCAGACTAGACCGGGTTCCGATCCGGCCTCTGCCGTTTGGGGCCTGGAAATCGCGGCCGGGACTATCGCTCCGTTTGCTTCCCTTGCGCTGGTCGGCGCCTACGGGATGTGGCGGGACCGGCTTTGGGGTTGGTGGCTCGCGTTTCTTGCCGATGGTATCTTTGCTGGCGTTTTGATGTACTGCGTTGCTGACGACGGCTGGAACAATGCCGATCCAGAACTAATTGTTTCCACTGCTCTCTGCTTGGTCCCGGTGATTCTCCTCCTGTTGCCCCCAGTCAGGCGATTCTATTGGGAGACCTCCCGGTTACAGCCGCCTGCGGCTGCAGGTGAGCCGAGTGTTTAGTCGGCATTCCAATCTTCGTTTTACAGGAACGCATTCATGAGCTACGAAAATATTGTTTTCGAAAAAAAGGGTGCGATTGCGTATGTAACTGTAAACCGGCCGAAGGTGCTCAATGCCCTCAACATGGCCACCATGGAGGAGTTGCGCTCCGCTTTCACCGATGTCAAGGAAGATCGCGCCGTGCGGGTCGCGATCATGACTGGCGCCGGAGAGAAGGCGTTTATCGCGGGCGCAGATATCGGTGAATTGGCCAAGCACGACGCAGTCTCAGCCAAGGAATATACGCATCGCGGACAATCTGTGCTGGACCTTATGGAGAATCTGGGCAAGCCGGTGATTGCCTGCATCAACGGTTTTGCGCTGGGCGGTGGGTGCGAGATCGCGATGGCCTGCACCATGCGTCTGGCCAGCGAAAATGCCAAGCTGGGGCAACCAGAAGTGAAGCTGGGCATCATGCCGGGTTACGGCGGGACACAGCGGCTGCCGCGGTTGGTCGGCAAGGGCGTCGCTATGCAACTGGTGCTCTCAGGCGACATGATCAGCGCGCAGGAAGCGTATCGCATTGGCCTGGTGAACGAAGTGGTTGCGGCCGCTGAGCTCATTCCGCGCGCGGAAGCCATCGCCCAGAAGATTTTGGCCAACGCGCCGCTTGCGGTGCAGTACGCCATGGAGGCGGTCAACAAAGGGATGGAAATGACTCTGGCGGAAGGGTTGTGTCTGGAGGCGGCATTGTTTGGCGTGTGCTGTGCAACCGAGGATAAGAAGGAAGGAACAACGGCGTTCCTGGAGAAACGGCAGGCGCAGTTCAAAGGCAAGTAGTCGCGCCGTCATCCGGAGCGAAGCCGGCATGCTCTTGTGGGGGCAGGTCTTTGACCCGCCGGACGGGTCAAAGACCGTCCCCACACGGGAAAGTAGGAATCCTTCGCTGTGCTCTAGGACGACAGCATGTTGGGGACCTTATCGTGCTCAAATCTCTTCACATCGGGCGGTACACCAGCCAGCCGGAGCACTTCCGCAAGGTCGTGGAGTTTTTCGAAGCGATCGGTTTTGATCGTGTAAGCGAAGACGGCCAGTCGCGCTCGGCCGTTCTGTCTGCGCCACTGGGATTGCTCAGCATCAATGCACTGCCTGCCGGATACCCTCCTGAGATTTCTGATCGGCTGAAAGATGTCGCCAAACTGATCGTGATCGAAGTGGACAATCCGGATGCGGTTTTTGAAATTGCGCAGGGAATGAAGCTGAAAGTGATGGCGGACAAGGCTTCGCCCAAGACAGGCGAACGCAGTTTTTCTTTGGAATTGCCTGGGGACATCGTGCTCACGATCCATGGCAGGCCGATCGAGCAGGTGGGGGCCGTCGAGGGCAAACTGGATGCTACGGGAAAGCGTTTCGCCATCGTCGTGTCCCGTTTCAATTCGTTTATTGGCGAAAGGCTTCTGAGTGGTGCGCTCGATGCCTTGCGACGTACAGGAGCCGCCACCCGAGATATCGAAATTATGCGAGTTCCGGGGAGTTTTGAGATTCCCGCGGCCGCGCGCATTCTGGCTCAAGCTGGAAAATACGACGCCCTCATCTGTCTCGGCTGCCTACTGCGCGGGGAGACGGCACATTATGAGGTCATCGCCAACGAAGTCACGCGTGGCATCGGCCAGTCCGCCCAAGAAACGGGTGTGCCGCACGCGTTCGGTGTTCTTACCTGCGACACATTGGAGCAGGCGATCGATCGCGCAGGCCTCAAGAGCGGCAACAAGGGTTTTGAGGCGGCGCTCGCGGCCGTGGAGATGGCAAATTTGAAGCAAGAAGTCGGCAGCCCTCAGCAGTCAGGAGTCATTAAGAAAAAGCAGATTCCTCGCTCTGCTCGGAATGACAAGACTGGGCCATCTAAGCGTTCAAAATCTGCGAAGCCCAAGGCGCGGTAAACTGAGGACCGAGAACTGAGAACTGCCTTTGGGCACACGCCGTAAATCCCGCGAACTGCTCTTGCAGATGCTTTTCCAGGCGGACATGGGCAAGCAGAGCCTGCAGGACGTCCGGCGCACCTTCTGGGCCGAGCGTGAGACGGTTGATGCCGAGTCACGGGGATTCGCTGATGACCTGTTTCGTGTTGCCAACGACCGCTCCGCCGAGATCGATGGTTTGATCGAACGTCATGCAGAGCATTGGCGAATGGATCGCATGGCGGCCGTGGATCGCAATCTGTTGCGTGGTAGCGTGGCAGAGTTCATCGGATACCCTTCTACGCCGAAGCCGGTCATCATCAACGAAGCTATCGAAATCGCGCGCAAGTTCTCCAGCCTCGAATCAGTCCAGTTTATTAATGGTGTGCTCGACAGCGTGGCTAAGGAACTGGAAAAGAAAGTTTAGCTGTCAGCTATCAGCTTTCAGTGTCCGGGCCATTCCGGGGGCAAGTCTCAGAACAGCAAACTGAGAACTATCTCATGGCCTAACCACCAGCAGATCCGGCCTGCAAGCTGGCGGCGGACCGCCGGTGCTGACTGAGCAGAGGCTCGAGGATGGGAGGGCAACCTGGTGCACATCGCCGCCCACAACTGTGTCGATCACGTGAACGTTGTTGTCACTACCTGCGACGTAGAGGGTTAAACCGTCCGGCGCCAGACTTCCCGCCAAAGGTGCTGGATTGCCTGCCAGCGCAATCGACGAGACCGTTTTTGTCGGAATGTCGAAGACCACGACGCTGGCCTGATTCTGGATCAAGACATAGGCCTTCTGGCCATCGGAGGAGACCAGAAAATCAATCGGAGTGAACATTCCTTGGCCCAAGTTGGAGGAGTTAGTCACGCTGCTTGAATTCTGCAAAAAGCCCGTTGCAGAAAAGCCGGGAATATTGATGGCAAACGGCAGCGGGCAACCGAGAACTGCGGTCGGGGGAGCTGGGGAGCCGTTGATTAAAGCTTTGATAGCCGCAACATTAGGTGGTTCGAGCGCCAGAAAACTCTGGCCGTCCGGCAGGGCTCGAAGGAGGGCAGCTGCAGTACCGGTTACCGAAAAGACTTGCCCACCCAGCGGGGAATTTGGGTCATCGCAGGTTGCCAGATAGGAGACTCCGGAAGAGCCTTCCGCAACATACCCGAACATCCCGTTCCCCAAAAAAGCCGCGTCGGTGGCAGTTCCGGCAAGCGGAGTGCTCTGCAGGGGGGCTTGCGGAGAATAGACGTACAAGCAGCTAAGGGCAGCAGTGCTTTGGCATTGAATGGTGAGGCCGGCGGCAGCGTTAACCGCGATGAACGCCTTAAGATCGGGCGAGAACGAAGCCACTGCCGATGACGCATTCGGATCAAGAACGATGCTGAACGAGCTGTTCGTGCTTGTGTCCAGAATGAACACCTGCTTGGTCGGAGGATTCGGAGCGACCGGAGCGGTATCGGCGACGATGACTTTGTTCCCGTTGGGAGAGATCGCCACAACCTTACCCGTCACCGTGGCGAAGGTGCTGACGGTTACAGGATTGGCCGTCGAATCAACTCGCATCAGGCCTTTCTCACTACCTAAGTAAATCCTGTCACCGGTTGGAGTTGAGCGAATGGAATTCGGGACCGCGGGCAAGCTGGCGACTGAAGAGGCCGTTGCCGGTGAGCCGGAGACCTGGACCAGTAGGGGCGTGCAACCGTTGGCCGGATCGCATATGAGCGGATTCGTCTCTTTGATGGTCGTAAAGGCGGAGAACGCTGTCGTGGTGGTTCCGGTGTAGGTGGCTGTGATTGGAAACTTCGGATAGATCGCCTGCATCGGACTGAGGCCCGAGTTGCAGCCCGGCGGAATGCAGGAAGCGGTAATCGAGGTCCCGCCTACATTGGACCCACTCACGGCGGCGCTGACCGAAGCGTTCGCTGGCGCCGCAGCCACCGCCGGATCACTTGAGCTCCAGGTGAGCGGGATGTTGGTCAGAGTCTGACCTGCGGTGTCCACTACGGTAGCGTTGATCGTGCTGGACGTCCCTTTGGGGGCGTTGATGATGGGGCCGCCGGTCGTGCTGACCGAAAGTAAGATTGACTGCACCGGGCAGGTCGTGAAGTCCTGCGGACTGCTGTTGTTGTTTCCCACTGAAGCAAAAACTTGAGTTCGGCCTGGAATTTTTGCAGTCACTTGTGTCTGGCTGTGCAAAAGACCTGCAACCGTTGTGCTGGCCGTCGCTACTTGCGCATTCACGACGTTCCAGGTGATCGGACCGACGGTCGAGGTAATATCCATGCCCTGGCCGAGTGCAGTGGCCTGATAGATCTGGGTCTGCGCCGCTTGTGTGGTGGAGGTCGCCGAGAAACAGGTGCCTGGCGGAAGCGAACAGTTTGTAAAACCAACCGGGCAAGAGGTGACCTGGTCAATGTGCTGATGGACATACACCGTTATCGGCGCGCTGATGGTGCCGCTGGCGGACGCTGTCACTTGGGCAGTTCCGACCCCTTGGGGTGTACATACGACCGGAGCGGCTAGCGAATCCCACGACCCGGCGCAGAGTGATCCATTGTTGGCTACCGTCACCACCTGGGGGTTGCTGGACTGGTACGTGAGGGAAATCGTGATTGGTCTCTGATCAGCACCCAGGGCCGTCGGGATGAGTTGAAGGGTTGAGCCGAGTTCTATCGATGCGGTGGTCGGTGCCAGACGGATGGACGCCGGTAGCGGAGGGCCGGCGGGCTTGCTGCTGCCCCCGCAGCCTAGTAAGCCAGCAACCAGGATTAGAACAAAGAATAGGAATGCAGACCGACCGGATTCCAACCTGCCCATGAACCCTCCCCGCCCGGCGATCGTCCGTCGAGCGAGCCAATCGTTTGCTGGAAAACGTTCAGTTTAGAGGCAACACATCTTTTCAGCAACTTGAGGCGTTTGCTTTGGTTTGCTTTGCCCGGCGTCTGAGCCGCGCGCCGAAATCTCGAGTCTTAGGAGGGATCTCTGCTCAAGTCTCAAAGTTTCAACGTTTCAAAGTCAAAAGTGGGCGAATCGAGTCTTTGAAACCTTGAAGCTTTGAAACCTGAGCGCTTCAGGTGAGATGCCCGATGATGCCGGATGCCTCTCGTTGACGCTATCCACGAGAGTTGTTATATTTGAAAGGTTCCGCGAGTTAAGTCTGGCTTGCCTGTGGCGGTGGACTTCCCTGCGTATGCCCGGAAGTCCCCGAAAGTGTTGCGGCTGAGCTGTTAAGATACACGTTCCCGGCCAGCAAGAGCGGCTTGGGACGCCCTCGCTGAAACGGTCTCTGCGCTGCCTTCCGCCATCGGAAGGGTATGCAGGGCCAAGCTGACGAAACGGAGTGCCTCCCGAGAGTTGGGGGCTGGGCGCCACCGTCGGCAGCGTCAGTCATAACCGAAACCCAGAAATCTCTCTCCAGGAGCTTTGCGCCTGGTGAGAAGCATGGCGGCGGTAAGCTGGCCAGCCTCCCAAAGAGGAACTAGCAGAAAGAGCGCGGGCTCTGCGCGCCAAAAGCGGCGCGCGGAGCAACAGTGCGCAGAGGAGTGGCAAGAGTGCCTACATTTCATCAACTGGTCAAGACCGGCCGCAAGCGGCCCCGTTACAAGACGGCGAGCCCGGCGCTGCAAGGATGTCCGCAGAAACGCGGTGTTTGTACCCGCGTGTACACGCAGACCCCCAAGAAGCCGAATTCGGCGCTTCGCAAGGTGGCCCGCGTCCGCTTGACGAACGGCATTGAGGTCACGACCTACATTCCAGGCGTCGGCCACAACCTGCAGGAGCACTCGATCGTGCTGATCCGCGGAGGCCGCGTAAAAGATCTGCCCGGGGTGCGCTATCACGTAATTCGCGGCACGCTGGACGCCGTTGGCGTCGCCAATCGCAAGCAAGGAAGGTCGAAGTACGGAGCGAAACGACCGAAATAGTTGCCAGTGGTCAGTGGCCAGTTGTCAGTCTGGCTTCTGAGAGCTGATAGCTGAAAGCATGAGAGCTTAGGAAAATGCCTCGAAAAGGACATATTGCGAAGCGCGGAGTGGAAGCCGATCCGGTGTTTGGATCGGACCTGGTCAACAAGTTCATCAACTCGATGATGTGGCAGGGCAAGAAGAGCACGGCCCAGGGCATCTTCTACAAGGCCATGGAGCAGCTGCAGCAGAAAGGCGGCGATGAGTCGCTCAAGCTGTTCAAGAAGGCGGTGGAGAACTGCAAGCCCCTGCTGGAGGTGAAGACTCGCCGCGTGGGCGGCGCGAACTACCAGGTGCCGGTGGAAGTGAATCCCGACCGGCGTACCTCGCTGGCCATCCGCTGGATCATCGCGTACTCGCGCGGACGCAGCGAAAAGGGAATGATTGACAAGTTGACCAACGAGTTGCTGGACGCCGCCAACAACCGCGGCGCCGCGATCAAGAAGAAAGAAGACGTACACCGCATGGCCGAAGCGAATAAGGCCTTTGCGCATTATCGGTGGTAAGCATTGAGTAATTGAGAAATCGGCGAATTGGGCAATTGTCTGAAATTACACAGTTACCCAATTACCAAATTACGAAATTAAGATCAGAACGTAGGAACCACGAGGAAGAGTAGAGCAAGCCCGTGCCTAGACAAGTCTCATTGGATCGGTGCAGGAACATCGGCATCATGGCTCACATCGATGCCGGCAAGACCACTACGACTGAGCGCATTCTCTTCTATACGGGAAGAACGCACCGCATCGGAGAGGTCCATGAAGGCACGGCCACCATGGATTGGATGGAGCAGGAGCAGGAGCGCGGTATCACCATCACGTCCGCAGCCACGACCTGCGTATGGCGCGATATCCGCATCAACATCATTGATACACCCGGCCACGTGGATTTCACGGCTGAAGTCGAGCGTTCCCTGCGCGTGCTCGACGGGGCTTGCGCCGTGTTCGACGCCGTCCACGGTGTCGAGCCGCAGTCGGAAACCGTTTGGCGGCAAGCCGACAAGTACGGTGTCCCGCGAATTTGTTTCATTAACAAAATGGATAAGATGGGCGCGGATTTTGAGCGTGCCATTGACACCATCCGCAAGCGTTTGAATGCCCGCCCTGTCGCCATTCAGCTCCCCATCGGACAAGAAGACAAGTTCAAAGGCGTCATTGACCTGTTCGAGATGAAGGCGATCCTGTGGAACGATGAGACGTTAGGCGCCGAATACGTTACCGCAGAAATCCCCGAAGAGCTGAAGAAGAAGGCGAACGCGTTCCATGGGCAGATGGTCGAAACCATTGTCGAGAACGATGACGACCTTCTGCACAAGTATATGGAAGGCGAGACGATCACGCCGGCCGAGCTGAAGGCCTCGCTGCGTAAATCTACGATCGCGCTGAAACTGTTTCCAGTGATCTGCGGAACCGCGTTTAAGAACAAAGGCGTACAGCCGCTCCTCGACTGCGTGGTGGATTTCCTGCCGTCCCCTTTGGACATCCCCCCGATCAAGGGTACTGATCCGGACACCGGTAAAGAAATTGAGCGCAACGCCGACGACAAGGAACCATTCTCTGCGTTGGTATTCAAGATCATGACTGACCCGTTCGTCGGCCAGTTGACCTTTATTCGCATTTATTCCGGACAACTCAAAACGGGAGACTCCGTTTACCTTACCGTAAAGCAACGCACAGAGCGCATTGGGCGTTTGCTGAAGATGCATGCCAACAAGCGCGAAGAGATCAGCGAAATTTATGCGGGCGACATCTGCGCGTGCGTTGGTCTACGCAATGTCACAACCGGCGACACCATTTGCAACGACAAGCACCCGATTCTGCTCGAGTCCATTGAGTTCCCGGCACCGGTAATTTCCGTAGCCGTCGAGCCCAAGACCAAGGGCGACCAGGAGAAGATGGGCATCGCGCTCTCCAAGCTGGCCCAGGAAGATCCTACCTTCAAGGTGCACACCGATCCGGATAGCGGGCAAACCATCATCAGCGGCATGGGGGAGCTTCACCTGGAAATCATTATTGACCGCATGATGCGCGAATTTTCCGTCGAGGCCAATGTCGGCAAACCGCAAGTGGCGTATCGCGAGACGATTCGCAAACAGAGCGAGGCGGAAGGAAAATTCATCCGCCAGACCGGCGGCCGTGGTCAGTACGGTCACGTGAGAATTCGCCTGGAACCCCAGCAGCCGGGTGCGGGTTACGTCTTCGAGAACGAGATTGTCGGCGGCACCGTTCCCAAGGAATACATCAAGCCGGTGGACCAGGGCATAAAAGAAGCGATGGAAGGCGGTGTCCTGGCTGGCTACGAGATGGTGGACATCAAGGCCATCCTGTACGACGGTAGCTATCACGAAGTGGATTCCAGCGAAATGGCATTCAAGATTGCCGGGTCCATGGCGTTCAAGGAAGCTGCTCGCAAGGCTAGCCCGGTGCTGCTCGAGCCGGTTATGTCAGTTGAAGTCGTGGTGCCTGAAGATTTCGCCGGCGCCATTATGGGCGACCTGAGTTCGCGCCGCGGGCGGATCGAGGGCATGGAGCATCGCGCCGGATCCCAGGTGATCAAGGCCATCGTGCCGCTGGCCGAAATGTTTGGGTACGCCACGCACATGCGCTCCTCGACGCAGGGCCGTGCGACCTACTCGATGCATTTTGCACGTTATGAAGAAGCCCCGCGCTCGGTGTCGGAAGAAATCATTGCCCGAGTGCGGGGGAAGGCAACGACGAAATGACCACAGTTTCGCGGGCGTGAAGCCGAGCCATGCGAGGCTGGGAGTCCGCAGCGGTCATCCTGGGCGAAGCGAAGGATCTGTTCGAGGCAGGCATTCCCGGACAAGAATGTCCGCGCCACACGAGAATCAGCCCCGAATTTAGCCCGGGCGTAAGCCCTGGGTAGACCAGGAATGATGTGCTAGCCCCGTAAGGGCGGCAGACATACGGAGCAACGAAATGGCGAAAGAGAAATTTGAACGCAACAAGCCGCACGTGAACGTGGGGACGATTGGTCACATTGACCATGGCAAGACCACGCTGACGGCGGCCATCACCAAGGTGTTGCAGAAGCACAACCCCAAGATTCAGTTCCGCTCGTTCGATTCGATCGACAACGCGCCGGAAGAAAAAGCCCGCGGCATCACCATCGCCACGGCCCACGTGGAGTATGAAACCGACAAGCGGCACTACGCGCATGTGGACTGCCCGGGCCACGCCGACTATATCAAGAACATGATCACGGGCGCGGCGCAGATGGATGGCGCGATTCTGGTGGTGGCGGCGACCGACGGTCCGATGCCGCAGACCCGCGAACATGTGTTGTTGGCCCGCCAGGTCGGGGTGCCTTATATCGTCGTGTTCCTGAACAAGTGCGACGCGGTGGACGATCCGGAACTGCTGGACCTGGTGGAACTGGAAGTACGGGAACTGTTGAAGGGCTATCAGTTTCCCGGCGACAAGGTGCCGGTGGTTCGCGGTTCGGCCCTGGGCGCTCTGAACGGGGAAGCCAAGTGGGAGAAACAGATTGATGAGCTGATGAAGGCGGTGGACGAGTCGGTGCCGTTGCCGCAGCGGGAGACCGACAAGCCGTTCCTGATGCCGATTGAAGACATCTTCTCGATTTCGGGGCGCGGCACGGTGGTGACGGGGCGAATCGAGCGGGGCAAGGTAAAGGTGGGCGAGGAAGTGGAAATTGTGGGCTTCCGCGATACCCGCAAGACGGTGGTGACGGGGGTCGAGATGTTCAAGAAACAGCTGGACGAAGGTATGGCGGGCGACAACGCCGGTCTCTTGCTGCGCGGCATCGGCAAGGAGGAGGTCGAGCGCGGCATGGTGCTGGCCAAGCCGGGCTCGATCACGCCCCATACGAAGTTTAAGGCTGAGGTGTACGTGCTGACCAAGGAAGAAGGGGGGCGGCATACGCCGTTCTTCAAGGGCTATCGTCCGCAGTTCTATCTGAGGACGACGGACGTGACCGGAGTGGCGGAGCTGCCTTCGGGCACCGAGATGGTAATGCCGGGAGACAACGTGCAGCTGGTCATTGAGCTGATCACGCCGGTGGCGATGGAAAAAGGCTTGCGGTTCGCGATCCGTGAAGGCGGCCATACGGTGGGCGCCGGCACCATCAGCGAGATCATTAAATAGGGAACGCGTAGGCACAGCCGTTCTCGGCTGTCCGGCGGAACGAAGCTCCGCCATGAGTAGTTACAAGGTAGGTGGCCAGAGATCCCCCGCTTTGCTCGGGATGTCGGCACCCGGCTCAGACGCCGTGTAAACGCGCTCAAGTTCTTTCCTCCTGGACGAGCCGGGAGGGGTTAGCGAGAGAAATGTGATCGGAAAAGAGAGAATTCGCATCCGGCTAAAAGCCTACGACTACCGCATCCTGGACCAGTCCACGGGTGAGATCGTCGAGACGGCGCGGCGCACCGGGGCACAAATTGCGGGACCGATTCCGCTGCCCACGATGAAAAACAAGTACTGCGTGCTGCGGTCGCCGCACGTGGACAAGAAGTCGCGCGAGCAGTTCGAGATCCGCACGCATAAGCGCTTGCTCGACATCCTCGAGCCTACGCCGCAGACGGTAGACGCGCTGATGAAGCTCGATCTGCCGGCGGGTGTGGACGTGGAGATCAAGGCGTTCGGGAAAGAGCCGCATAAATCGTAAGTCAGCAGCTAGGAGTTCGTAGCAGCAAGAAAGAAGCAACCGCTCAGGTGAGAACCCCTGGAGCTCCCCAGCCAATCGCTGGAAGCCACGCTGGGAGTAGCGGAGAAAAGATATGGCTAAGGTAGCGGGAATATTAGGAAAGAAAGTCGGGATGACGCAGCTCTTCGATTCGAAGGGCGAGGTGCGTCCGGCAACGGTTTTGCAGGCTGGTCCGTGCGTGGTGACGCAGTCGAAGACCAGCGCTAAAGATGGATACGAAGCCGCCCAGCTTGGCCTGGTTGAGTTCGTGAAGGAATCGCGCGTGACCAAACCGATGAAGGGACATTTCGCCAAGAACAATCTGCCTCCGGTGAAGTTCCTGCGTGAAGTTCCCATTGAGGTTGACGAGACTAAGACCGAGAGCGATGGCAGTGTCAAAGCAGGCGATCGCGTGATGGTCGACATTTTTGAAGGCGAGCGCTTTGTGGACGTGATCGGAACCAGCAAGGGACGCGGGTTTGCTGGAGTGGTGAAGCGGCATCATTTTTACGGCGGTCCCAAGTCGCACGGCTCGATGTTCCAGATCCCGGGTTCGATCGGTTCCTCTGCGTTTCCGTCGCGCGTGTTCAAAGGCATGCGCATGTCGGGACACATGGGAACGGATCGCGTGACCATGCGCAATCTGCGCATCCTGGGCGTCGACAAAGAGGAGAACCTGCTTGTAGTCGAAGGCAGTGTGCCCGGTCCGAATGGCGGATATGTGATCATCAACAAGGCGAAGAAGGCGCCGAGAGAGCGTCGCGGATTCGCGGGTGCGGCTACGGTTGATCCCTTGAAGGCTGCTAAGAGAGCTGCCAAAAAAGGGTAGCTAGTAGCTGGTAGTTAGTAGCTAGGAAACGATATGGCAACGATCGATATACATAATCTGAGCGGCGACAAGGTGGGCACATTCGATCTGGCTGATGAAGTTTTTGGCGCGATCAACGAAGACCTGCTCTGGGAAGCGGTCAAGCATTACCGGGCTTCTCAGCGCGCCGGTACGCACGCCACCAAGAACCGCAAGCTGGTTTCAGGTTCAGGCAAGAAGCTTTGGAAACAGAAGGGCACCGGCCGCGCTCGCGTGGGTTCAATCCGTTCGCCTCTGTGGCGGCACGGCGGCACGGTTCACGGGCCTCAGCCGCGCTCCTACGATTACGCCTTCCCGCGAAAAAAGTTGCTGGGAGCCTTGCGATCGGCGCTGGCAGCGAAATTTAACGATGGCAAACTGGTGGTCGTGAATGCGTTCGATGTGAAAGAGCCCAAAACCAAGCAATTTCGCGCGGCTCTGGATGCTCTGAAGGTGGATTCGACGGCGCTGCTGGTCGAAGAAGCGAAAAATCAGAATCGCAATCTCGAGCTCAGTTCGCGCAACATTGATGGACTGGAGCTGGTGCGCGGACATGAGGTTCATCCTTATCACCTGCTGCGCTATGACCGGGTCATCTTCTCCCAGCCTGCGATTGAGAAGCTGCAGGCTTCATTGGTGAATTCAATTTCCAAAAGGCAGCATGCGGCGGCGGCGGGCGGTGGCGAAAAGAAAACAGCTCGTCGACCGCGTACGCGGGCGCGTCGGCAGAAAACGGCGGAGGTGGCGTAATGAAGTCGCCTTATCAGATTATTCGCCGTCCCGTGATCACCGAGAAAGGGCTTGGCGTTAAGGAAACGCAGTCCACGCTGGTATTTCAGGTGGCGCCCAAAGCGACCAAGACGGAGATCAAGGAAGCTGTGCAGGCCATCTTCAAAGTGAAAGTGGATTCGGTGCGCACCGCCAACTTTCCGGGCAAGGAACGCCGGCGCGGACGTTTTGCCGGCTATCGTCCCGACTGGAAGAAAGCTTACGTGCGCCTGAAATCCGGCGAGAAGATGCCGGAGTACGCACAGAATTTGTAAAGCAGCTATCAGCCGTCAGCTATCAGCTATCAGTGGCGCGGCGGCTGAAGATGCAGTGAAAGCAAAAGCTGACAGGTGGAAGCTGAGCACAATTATGGCAATCAAGACTTACAGACCGACAACCCAGACGCTGCGGTATCGGACCACGCTGGTCAGCGATGACATTACGACGAAGCAGCCGTACAAGCCCTTGGTGGAACCCAAGCAGCGCACCGGGGGACGCCGCAATAGCGGTGACATCACGCTGTGGCATCGCGGCGGTGGACATAAACGCAAGCTGCGCATCATAGATTTCAAGCGTGATAAGACCGGTATTCCGGCGACTGTGGTTTCGATCGAGTACGATCCCAATCGCTCGGCCCGTATCGCGCTGTTGGCGTACGCCGACGGCGAAAAGCGTTACATCCTTCAGCCCAATGGGCTGAAGGTGGGACAGAAGATCGTCAGCGGTCCCGATGCCGACATCTTGGTGGGCAACGCGCTTCCGTTGCGCAACGTCCCGCCGGGCACGACGGTCCATAACGTTGAACTCCGGCCGGGCAAAGGCGCGCAAATGGTCCGCTCGGCAGGCGGCGCAGCCCAGTTGGTTGCCAAAGAGGGCGACTACGCGCTCATCAAACTTCCTTCCGGCGAAACGCGCAAGGTTTTGCAGGCTTGCATGGCGACCATCGGGCAGGTGGGCAATGTCGATCACGAAAACGTCACGATCGGCAAGGCGGGACGCACCCGCTGGCTGGGACGTCGTCCAGTCAACCGCGGTGTGTCGATGAATCCAGTGGATCACCCGCATGGCGGCGGCGAAGGCAAAACTTCCGGTGGACGTCACCCGGTGACGCCATGGGGCCAGCCGACCCGCGGCTACAAGACGCGGAATAACAAGCGGACAGACGCGTTCATCGTGAACCGGCGTTCGAAATAAGTTCTGCTAGAGACAGGGCTTGCCCTGTCTTTGAGACGCGGCAAGCCGCGCCTCTACCATAGAGAAAAGCTGAGAGCAGATTATGGCGAGATCAACCAAAAAAGGCGCGTTCGTGGATGTCTACCTGATGTCGCGGATAGAGGGCATGAACGCACGCAATGAGAAGAAGGTGCTGCGTACCTGGTCGAGGCGCTCAACCATCGTTCCCGAGATGGTGGGACACACCATCGCGGTACACAACGGGAAGAAGTTCACTCCGGTGTACGTCACCGAGAACATGGTGGGACACAAGCTGGGCGAGTTCAGCTTTACACGCCAGTTCAAAGGCCATTCTATGAGAGCCGCCACGGAAGTGGCAGCCAAGCCGGCGGGCGTGCCTGGCGGGCCGGGAGCACCGGTACCTGCCGGGGGCGCAGCCCCGGCAGCTCCAGCTGCACCCGCGGCGCCCAAGGCATAAGGAGACGCGACGATGGAATTTCGAGCCGAAGCACGATTCATGCGCGTCTCGCCGCAGAAGGTGCGGCTGGTGCTGGACTTGATAAAAGGTCGACGGGTTGAAGACGCGCTCAATACTCTGATGTTCACCAAGAAGCGGGTGGCGCCGACCATCGAGAAGCTGTTGCGGTCTGCTGTGGGGAACGCGAATTACCTGAACACGGAGAAGGGTATGGACGTGGATGTTGACAATCTCTACGTCAAGCGCGCAGTGGCGAATGATGGTCCGCGCATGAAGAGGATTCGCCCCGCCCCCATGGGTCGCGCATATCGCTACGTCCGGCGCATCTCGCATATCGAGATTGCGCTAGCCGAACGCGGCAAGAATGGAAGAGAAGATGTCGTGACCGTGGTGGGCGAGGAACAGAAATCAGCCAAGGCTCCTAGGAAAGCGGCGCCGAAGGCCAAGGTGGAGAAGAAGAAGACGGCAGGGAAGAAAAAGACTGCTCGAGCACGGTAAAACAGCGCGGACAAGAGTGTCCGGGCCACACAAGTAAGGTAGGAGCAATAAATGGGACAAAAAGTCCATCCGTATGGTTTTCGGCTTGGTTACACGAAGCCTTGGAAGTCACGCTGGTTCGTGGAGCGTGATTACGACAAGCTGTTGCTGGAAGACGTCAAGCTGAAGGATGAGCTGAAGGACAAGCTCAAGTCGGCGGGGGTGAGCGCGATCGAGATCGAGCGGCCGGGAAACAAGCTGCGCATCATCATCAAGACGGCGCGGCCAGGGATCATTATCGGACGCAAAGGCGCCGAGATTGACAAGCTGAAGCAGGAGCTGCAGAAGCGCACGAACCGCGAGGTGTACATCGACATCCAGGAGGTGCACAAGCCGGAACTCGATGCGCAGCTGGTCTCGGAATCGATTGCTCTGCAGCTCGAAAAGCGTGTGGGCTTCCGCCGCGCCATGCGCAAGGCCGTAGACTCGGCGCTGCGTTTTGGTTGCAAAGGAATCAAGGTACGCGTGAGCGGACGCTTGAACGGAAATGAAATCGCGCGCTCCGAGTGGTACCTGCAGGGACGTCTGCCGCTGCATACGCTGCGCGCTGACATTGAGTACGGCTTCTCTGAAGCGCGGACCACCTACGGCGTGATCGGCGTGAAGACCTGGATTTATCGCGGCGAGATCCTCACGCAGAAAAAGCGAGAGGCGCAGCAGCCCGCAGGTGGGTTTTAGAAATTGAAGGTAGAGACGGGGCTTGCTCCGTCTCAGAGACGCGGCAAGTAGCGTCTCTACCGGGAAACTTTTTATGCTGATGCCGAAGAAAGTTAAGTACCGCAAGCAGCAACGCGGACGCATGGCCGGCAAGGCCTGGCGCGGGTCGGAGCTGGCCTTTGGGACATTCGGACTGAAGGTGCTGGAGCCGGGCTGGATCAGCGACCGTCAGATCGAAGCGAGCCGCGTCGCTATCACCCGCTTTGTGAAGCGCGGCGGAAAGGTTTGGATCCGCCTGTTCCCCGATAAGCCAGTCACCAAGAAGCCGGCTGAAACTCGTATGGGAAAAGGCAAGGGCGCGCCGGATCATTGGGTCGCGGTAGTCCGTCCCGGCAAAATCCTGTTTGAGATGGAAGGCGTGACCGCGGCGGACGCCCAAGAAGCCATGCGGCTGGCATCGCACAAGCTGCCACTGCGTACGGCGTTTGTAAAGCGCGAGGGCGTGCATTAGAGAGAATTGATATGAAAGCAGAAAAAGTTCGCAACTTGACTGACGCCGAGCTTAAGCATCAGGAGCGCGATCTGGCCGATCAGCTCTTCAAGCTGAAGTTTCAGCTCAACATGGGCCAGACCGAGAGCCTGAAGAAGATTCGCGGGCTGCGCAAAGACATCGCTCGCATCAAGACGATTATGCGTGAGCAAGAGCTAGCTGCCCAGAAATCGGAGAAGAAGTAGCTATGGCCGAAACGACAGCACAGGCAAAAGCCGGACGGCAGAAGACGGTAGTCGGAGAAGTCGTCTCCAACAAGATGAACAAGACCATCGTCGTCAAAGTGACGCGGACCAAAGGTCATGGCTTCTATGGGCGCGTGGTTTCGCATGACAAGAAGTTCTATGCGCACGACGAGAAGAACACCGCGCGTGTGGGCGACATCGTCCGCCTGGAAGAGACGCGGCCGCTATCCAAGCTGAAGCGCTGGCGGCTGAAGGACGTAATCCGCAAAGCGGCACTGGTGCCCGAAATGCTGGTGAATCTCGATTCGACAGAAGCTGCCAGCTAAAGGGCAGGTGGGCAGGGGGAGAGTCGATTATGGCTGTGATGATGAGAACGATGCTCGAAGTCGCCGACAACTCCGGCGCTCGCAAGCTGCAGATGATCCTGCCGCTTGGCGGCTCCACCGGGTTGCGCGCCGGGCTGGGTGACGTGATCACGGCCAGTGTGAAGGAAGCGGCACCCGATGGGCAGGTCCAGAAAGGCAAGGTCGTGAAGGCGGTGATCGTACGCACGCGCAAAGAACATCGGCGTCGTGATGGCACGTACATTCGCTTCGATCAGAATGCGGCGGTACTGATTAATGAAGCGGGCGAGCCGGTCGGGACACGCGTATTCGGGCCGGTTGCCCGCGAGTTGCGCGAAAAGAAGTTTTTGAAGATTGTGTCCCTGGCGCCAGAAGTTTTGTAGGCAGTTTCAAGGTTGCAAGGTTTCAAAGTTCAAAGAAGCGGTCGCGAAACCTTGAAACTCTGAAACATTGAAACCTGGTCCCGGTTATTGACACTCGAAAAGGTTTTAGCAATGGCTACGATAACAACAGCGCACAAGAGGGTGGACATTCGGCGTAACGACACGGTGAAGGTCATCACCGGCCGTGACAAGGGCAAGGAAGGACGCGTCCTGCGTGTATTTCCGGGGGATGGCAAAGTTCTGGTTGAGCACGTCATGATGGTGAAGAAGCACGTACGTCCCAACCCGCAGCGCAACGTGAAAGGCGGAATCGCTGAGCAGGAGAGCCGGATTTCGCTTTCCAATGTGCAGGTGGTTTGCCCGACCTGCGGCCCCGTCCGAATTGGACACGAGGTTCGCGGCGACCGCAAAGTGCGGGTCTGCAAGAAATGCGGGAACACGCTCGATAAAACATAGAAGTGAAGCTCACGAACCGGTAATCACTCCGAGACCGTGAGAGAAGGTAATTAGAGCAATGGCAAAGGACAAAGAGCAGAAGGGCAAAAAAGGCGGGCAGCAAGCCCCGTTGGAAGAGAAGCCTTCGGGACGGCCACGGCACAGCTCGAAAGAGCGTCCGCGGCTGAAGGTGCGGTTTGAGAAGGAAGTCGCTCCCGCGCTGATGAAAGAATTCGAGTTGAAGAACCCGATGGCGGTGCCCCACCTGAACAAGATCGTGGTCAACATGGGAGTGGGCGAAGCCACGCAGAACGCGAAAGTTCTCGACCCCGCCGCCAACGAATTGGGACAGATTACCGGTCAGAAACCCGTGATTACCAAGGCGAAGAAATCAATTGCTGCCTTCAAAGTACGTGCCGGCATGCCCATCGGCGCGATGGTGACGCTGCGCGGCGATCGTATGTATGAGTTCTTTGATCGCATGGTGAACATCGTGCTGCCTCGGGTGCGCGACTTCCGAGGCGTTTCGACGAAGTCATTTGATGGTCGCGGCAACTACACGCTCGGTCTGCACGATCAATTGATCTTCCCCGAGATTGACTACGCAAAGGTGGACAAGCTGAAGGGAATGAACGTCACCATCGTGACGACGGCCCGCAGCGACGATCAGGCGCGGGCGTTGTTGAAGCATTTGGGTATGCCCTTCCGGGCGTGAAAAAGGTTTCAAAATTTCAGGGTTTCAAGGTTTCAAACAGGAAATTAGCTGAAAGCTGAGAGCTGACAGCTAGAAGCTAGGCTAGGAGCTAATAGCTAAGTGGCGACAACGGCAAAACGAGTTAAGGACGCAAGAAAGCCCAAGTTTTCCACGCGCAAGCACAACCGCTGCAAGATTTGCGGACGTCCGCGCGGCTACCTGCGCAAGTTTGGCATTTGCCGCTTGTGTTTCCGCGGGCTGGCGCTGCGTGGGGAAATTCCTGGGGTTTCGAAGTCGAGCTGGTAAGAACTGAGTCGCTGGGTGCGAACGACTAACGACCAACGACTCATGGGTAAGCTGCCGCGGGTTCTCCGCTTCCGGCGGAGCGAACGGGCGAGCTTGAGGAGAAGCAAACGATGAGGTTGACCGATCCGGTCGCAGACATGCTGGCGAGAATCCGCAATGCGGCTTCCGCCCGGCACCAGAAAGTGGATATTCCGGCTTCCAAGCTGAAGCTGGAGATTGCTCGCATCCTGAAAGAAGAAGGGTACATCGCCAATTACAAAGGCACGGAGGAAGAAGGCCACAAGATTCTCCGCGTGTACCTGAAGTATGGCGTGAACAACGAGGCCGCCATTTCCAACGTGGAGCGCGTGTCGCGGCCCGGTTGCCGCGTGTACGTGCGTCGCAGCGAGATTCCGCGGGTGCTGGGCGGCATGGGCATTAACATTCTGACCACCCCCCGTGGTGTGATGACAGGACGCCAGGCGCGCAAAGAAGGCGTGGGTGGAGAAGTACTCTGTCAAATCTGGTAGTTAGGAGCTAGTAGAGTTACTAGCTAGCGAAAAGCCAAGAGCTAAGAGCTGATTATGTCACGAATTGGGAAAAAGCCGATACCGCTCCCCAAGGGAGTAATGGTCAAGATCGAAGGCAACGTGGTCGCCGTGCAGGGACCGAAGGGCAAGCTGGAGACGCCCCTTCCGCGCGGGATAAAGGTGGAGCAGAAGGACGGACACCTGGTGGCGATTCGTGAGAACGATTCGCAGGCGGCTGTGCACGGACTGGCACGCGCCCTGGTCAATAACGCAGTCGAAGGCGTCACCAAGGGCTGGACCCGGGAACTGGAAATCGTGGGCATCGGCTATCGTGCCGAGATGAAGGGCAAGAACACCGTGGTGTTCAGCCTGGGCTACTCCCATCCCATCGAGTATCCGCTGCCTTCTGGAATCGACGTGACAGTCGACCCCAAGCAGACCAAGCTCAGTATCCTCGGCATCGATAGGCAGAAAGTGGGCCAAGTTGCCGCAGAGATGCGTGGCTTACGTCCGCCAGATCCGTACAAGAACAAGGGCGTACGCTACGCCGGCGAGCGCCTGAAGAAGAAAGTGGGGAAGACGGGAGCGAAGTAGCTGGGAGCTAGTAGCGAGCAGTTAGCGCGACGGCGACAAAAACGGCACAGGGACAGGAACAAAGAAGATGCTGACCAGACCAGGAAAGAACGCGACACGGCAGCGGGTCCACGATCGCATCCGCAAGAAGATGCTGGGCACTTCCGAGCGACCGCGGCTGAATGTTTACCGCTCACTGAATCACATTTATGTCCAGGTGATTGACGACCTGAAGGGCCAGACGCTGGTTTCAGCCAGTTCGGCCGAAGGAAAGAAGGGCGAGCGTCGCAGCGGCGGCAATGTTGCGACTGCCAAGGCGATCGGGAAGGCAATTGCGGAACGCGCTAAGGCGAAGGGAATCACGAAAGTTGTGTTTGACCGCGGAGGTTATCTGTACCACGGTCGTATCAAGGCGCTGGCCGATGCCGCGCGCGAAAGCGGATTGCAGTTCTAGGGAATTTGGTAATTCAGTAATCGGGTCATTTGGCAACTTGAGAAAAGCAGCGGTGCAAATTACCGACGTACCCGATTGCAAGATTACAAAATGGAAAACGAGAGTTAAGGATGCCAACAGTACTGAAGAAGCTCGATGCTGGGCAATACCAGCTCAAGGATCAGGTGGTTGCGATCAACCGCGTCACTAAAGTGGTGAAGGGTGGCAAGAACCTTTCCTTCGCGGCTCTGGTCGTGGTCGGTGATCCCAGCGCGGCCGTGGTCGGCTATGGCTCGGGGAAAGCGAAAGAAGTTCCACAAGCCATCCGTAAGGGAATTGAATCCGCTAAGAAGAACCTGATGCGGATCAACCTGACCCAGACCACCATTCCTCACCTTGTGCTGGGACGGTATGGCTCGGGGCGGGTGCTGCTCAAGCCGGCTCCTGAAGGTACGGGAGTGATTGCCGGGGGCGCGGTGCGCGCGGTCATGACTTCGGCAGGTATTCAGAATGTGCTGACCAAATCGATTGGTACAACCAATCCGCACAACGTGATCAAGGCAACGTTCGACGCGCTGAAACGATTGAAGAACAAAGAAGACGTGGCGGCCCTGCGCGGCAAGGCGGTTGAGGAGTTGTAGGTGGCGCCGCCGTCTCGGCGGCCCCTAGGCGAGCGGGACGCCCGCCAGACAGCCGGCCGGAGCCTGGCGCCACAAAGAGGAAGTCATGGTGCGGAAGATATCTGATAAGAACACTGGCGGCAAGATACAACTGAAGTATGTACGTTCTTCGATTTGCGCGCCGACCAAACAGAAGAAGGTAGTCAAAGGCTTGGGCTTTACACGGCTCTACCAGGTGATTGAGCGGCCGGACACCCCGGCGATTCGCGGCATGGTGGCCAAGGTACCACACCTGGTGGAGATCCTGCAGTAAGAGGTCTCAGATCTAAGGCCTCAGATGTCAGGAAACGAATCCTGAGACCTGCGACTCAAGACCTGCGATCCGATGAGGCAACAATGAATCTTTCCAACGTTCACGCACCGAAGAGATCGAGTGAGAAGCGCAAGCGCGTGGGACGCGGCATGGGCTCGGGAATGGGCAAGACGTCCACCCGCGGTCACAAGGGCCAGCGTTCGCGGAGCGGTTCGCGCATGCTGCGAGGTTTTGAAGGCGGCCAGATGCCACTGCATCGCCGTCTGCCCAAGCGCGGCTTCACCAATATCTTCCGCATCGAATATACGATCATAAATCTGGAGAAGCTGGCCGGACTGGGCGAGACCACTATAACGCCCGATGTTCTGCGCAAGGCCGGCGTCGTGAAGGGCAAGAATCGCATCAAGGTTCTCGGCGACGGCGAGTTGAAGAGCGCGCTCACGGTTCAGGCGCACAAGTTTTCCAAATCGGCCCAGGAGAAGATCACCAAAGCCGGCGGCAAGTTTGAGGTCTTGCAGTAAATGTTCGAGAAACTAGCCAACATCTTTCGCATTCCGGACCTGCGCAAGCGGATTCTGTTTACGCTGGCTTTGCTGGCCGTGTATCGTCTTGGCGGGCACATCCCGACGCCCGGCATCAATGCCGACAAGTTGCAGCAGTTCTTCCAGCAAAACCGGGGCACGTTCCTGGGTTTCGTGGATCTGTTCAGTGGCGGGCAGTTGCGCAAGCTGACCATTTTCGCTCTGGGCATCATGCCCTACATCACGGCGTCCATCATCTTGCAGTTGTTGACGGTAGTGTATGAGCCCCTGGCTAAGCTGCAGAAGGAAGGCGAACTCGGACGCAAGAAGATTACCCAGTGGACCCGCTATCTGACAGTTGTGCTCAGCGCCATTCAATCGTTTGGTATCGCCATTAGCCTGCAAAAAGGTGGCGACTTCGTCATCAATCCTGGTATCGGGTTTATTCTGATGACGATGTTGACGCTGACCACCGGCAGCGCGTTCATCATGTGGCTGGGCGAGCAGATCACCGAGCGCGGCGTGGGTAACGGAATGTCGCTGCTGATCTTCGCCGGCATCGTAGTGGGCCTGCCGCGTGGGGTGGCGGACTTAGTTGACAAGGCCAAGAACGACGCTTGGGGCGCATTTACCTTTCCCGCGATGGTAATCCTGATCGGGCTGATGATCCTGGTTGTGGCCTTCATTGTCTACGTAGAACGCAGCGAGCGGCGCATACCAGTGCAGTACGCCAAACGTGTGGTTGGTCGAAAAGTAATGGGGGGACAGTCCACGCACCTCCCGCTGCGCGTCAACAGCGGCGGCGTGATGCCGGTCATCTTCGCATCTTCTATTTTGACTTTGCCGCAAACCGCCGGCTTTGCCTTCCAGCACAATAAAGTGATCGGTCCGATCCTGGAATGGCTGCGCTGGGGCGAGCCGCTCTACACATTCCTGTACGCTATCGGAATTATCTTCTTCGCGTACTTTTATGTATCGATTGTCTTCAACCCGAATGAGGTTGCCGACAACATGCGGAAGTACGGCGGATTTATTCCTGGCATACGACCAGGCAAGCGTACTTCAGATCACATCAACGAGATCCTGACCCGTATTACCCTGGTCGGTGCTTTGTACCTGATCGTCATCTCGTTTATTCCGGAGTGGATGATTGCGGGTATTCACCTGCACCACCTCTGGGGGCCGCTAGGGCGGCTTTTTGAAAACGCGCCGGGATGGATCCTTAACGGATTAGGCGTAACCTTCTACTTCGGCGGTACGTCATTGCTGATTGTGGTAGGCGTCGCCATGGACACGGTGACGCAGATCGAGGCGCAGCTGATCATGCGCCACTATGATGGATTTACCCCGCGCAGCGGACGCATTCGCGGCCGCAGAAACTGGGCTTAGAGCTGCGCGTTGCAGTACCGTTCGACCGCTCTAGCTGAGCTAGCGACACGGGGGCCAGTGCGATGACGGACGAAAGCTCGCGCAAGTTGGCGCTCGTCCTTTTGGGACCGCCGGGGGCGGGTAAAGGTACGCAGGCGAAAATGATCGCGGAACGATACAGGATTCCGCATATTTCGACCGGAGACCTCCTGCGGGATACCGTGGCCCGGGGTACTGAACTCGGGTTGAAGGCTAAGGCCATCATGGCGCGGGGCGAGCTGGTACCCGACAAGCTAGTTTGCGACATGGTCGGGTCGCGTTTGCGACAGCCGGACGCAGAGCATGGATTTATCCTGGACGGGTTCCCAAGAACCGTAACCCAGGCGGAATGGCTGGATGCCTTTCTGGAACGTGAGTTCATTGACAACTCGCATTATGGCAAGGTGTCGCCGATTGT
>Ga0209160_1000242_pt1 | contig 43118 bp, 39 predicted proteins | sample GraSoiAngelo_153_FD_186167 | JGI IMG/M metagenome (GOLD analysis project Ga0209160, IMG submission 186167) | Grasslands soil microbial communities from the Angelo Coastal Reserve, California, USA - 14_1009_12_40cm (SPAdes) (version 2) | ecosystem: Environmental > Terrestrial > Soil > Grasslands ...
TGGTTTTCTCGGCACGCCGTATCTCCTGCACGTGCTCGGCGCCACCGGGCACGTTGGGCTCGCGTTCGCATTGCTCACCCAGCGCACGTACCCGTCGTGGCTATACCCGATCACCAGAGGGGCGACCACGATGTGGGAACGGTGGGACGGCATTCGCCCTGACAGTTCCTTCGAAGATCCCGGGATGAACTCGTTCAATCACTACGCCTTCGGCGCAGTCGGCGACTGGATGTACCGGAACATCGGCGGGATCGACGTGGATTCGGCAGCGGTGGGATATCGGCGGTCGCGCATCGCTCCACGACCGGGAGCCGGCCTGACGAGCGCGAGCGCTTCTCTCGAAACGGGTTACGGGACGCTGAAATCCGCGTGGAGACTCGAGGGACGGCGATTCGTACTCGACCTCACCGTTCCGGCGAACACGTCCGCGGAAGTGACCTTGTGGGACGCGCGCCTCGACCATGTGCGAGAGGGGAGCGTTGCGCTCAACGCCAGCGAAGGCGTTCGCTCCTCCCGGCAGCTGGGCAACGATGTGATCGTGGACGTCGGTTCGGGGCGTTATAGTTTCGCGGTCACGGCTCCATAAGAGTACTTTCCACCTATCCCCATTCGGACTGAGTGATGGAGCTTCTGCCCCTAAACGCGTCTCACGATGCATTGCTGCGTTCTCTGCAACTGCAGGATGACGTCTGGGAGTTTGTCGGACCGCTGCCCGAGCCGGAGCAGGACGACAAGCACCGCCTCTTTGCCGTCATGGAAGGGCAGATCCCGATCGGAATCGGTGGGCTGATCAGATCTCAGGCGTTCGACGGCAAGGACTTCGAGGTCTTATGCGCGCTGCGATCGGAGGCCCAACGGCGGGGACTTGCCAAACGCGCCTGCGAATTGATCCTCACGTGGGCGTTCGACACGGCCAAGGTCGAGCGCGTCATCGCCTGTATCGATGACAATAATGAAGGCGCGCGCACGATTGCGAAGAAGATCGGCATGAAGGAGTTGTGCGCGCTGCCACCGCGCAGAACCGTCTATGTGAAGTACCGTGATGAGCGCAGCCTGACGCGTGCGTGAACCTTAGCATCCGTAAGCCTCCACTCCCGAGCGGGGATCCCCATGAGCGCCAAACCGGTCGTCATCCTCTGCGCCGTTGCTACCCTCACGCTGCCTCTCGCTGCGCAAGACCACGCCCGTCGTGTGGGCGTCGGTATCTCCGTTCCCGACATCGGGGTGTTCTTACCTATCAATGTCAGCGCCCATTTCCGGCTCGAGCCGTATGTCGATTTCTTGTCCGCGCGCGCCGATTACCCGGTGAGTTCCGACACCGCGTGGGACTCGCACACCTTAGTCGGGCTGGGCGTGTTCTCGGTCGCGCACCCGCAGGAGCGTCTCAACATGTACTTTGGCCCCCGCTTCGGGCTGTTACACGGGTCAACCAGGGTGAATGGATCCGCGGGGCAGACATCGACGACGAGCAGCGGGTGGTTCGTCGCCGGCGCGATCGGTGGGGAGTACAGTCCGGCTCCTGCATTCAGCGTCGGCGCCGAGGCCAAGATCCAGTACGATCACACCTCATCGTCTTCGAGTGGCTCAACCAGCTTGCTCCAAGTCTGTATGCGCGTAGCTTGGTTTTCGTCCGGGGCGCTGTTCGTGCGTTTCTATCCGTAAGCGAGACTGGCCACCGAGGGCTCCCGCAGAACCATGACCTCTCACTGACATCAGTCGCTCCACCGGAGGACGTAGTTTGTGTCCTCCGGCGCTGCGAGCAGGCGCCTCCGAATAATTCGCAGGAAAGGCCACCGATGAAGCTGTATACCCAACTGAATTTCGGCGGGAATTGCGAAGCGGCGTTCCGCTTCTACGAGAAACATCTCGGCGGCAAGATCACGATGATGATGAATCAGAGCCAGGCTCCGGGAGCGCCGAGTGGAGCCGGCAAAGCGATCATTCATGCGCGGATGAACATTGGCGACACCGTGTTGATCGGAAATGATGTTCCTCCCTCCGTCTTCCAGAAAATCCGCAGCGTCTACATGTACCTCTCGCTCGATTCTACGGAAGAAGCCGAGCGAGTCCACAACCTGCTTGCGGAGGGCGGTGAGGTCTATATGCCGCTGAAGGAGACGTTCTACGCGACGCGCTTCAGCCAGCTCCGCGACCGCTTTGGGGTGACCTGGTCAATCATCCACGAACTGCCGAGAAGGTGAGTCGGAAGTGTTGTCCAAAGTTCGTGTCAGCAGCTTTGCGATATCTCTCGATGGTTTTGGCGCCGGACCCAACCAAAACCTTCAGAATCCCCTCGGTGTCGGTGGCCCGCTGCTCATGGACTGGTTCTTCAACACGCGTGTCTGGCAGCAGATGCACGGCAATCCGACGGGCGGAGAGACGGGCGTCGACAACGAAATCGCCGAGCAAGGATTGGCGGGTCTCGGCACGTGGATCCTGGGACGCAATATCTTCGGCCCCGTCCGGGGGCCGTGGCCGGACGAGAGCTGGAAAGGCTGGTGGGGCGACGAGCCACCGTATCACACGCCGGTCTTTGTCCTGACCCATCACGCGCGGCCGCCGTTGCGGATGGCCGGCACCGAATTTCGATTCGTCACAGGCGGCATCAAGGCTGCACTACAGCAGGCCAGGGAGGCTGCTGGTGAGCGCGACATCCGCCTCGGCGGTGGCGTCGCCACGATCCGGCAGTATCTGGGCGCCGGCCTCATCGACGAATTGCACCTGGCCGTCAGGCCCGTCCTGCTCGGCGCCGGCGAAGCGCTGCTCGCGGGGATGAATCTGCCGGCGTTAGGCTACGAGTCTTTCAAGCACGTCGCCGGCGAGCGCGCGATGCATGTCTTCCTGCGCAAGCGCGACTGATCGAGTACTTCTCACACCCTGGAGCGCCCCTTGGTCCTCGGATTGCGCACGGTCATCTACCACGTCTCGGATCTCAAGCGCGCGAAAGTCTGGTACGCCGCAGCATTCGGCGTGCAGCCCTACTTTGACGAGCCGTACTACGTTGGCTTCCAGATTGGCGGCTTCGAGCTCGGGTTGGATCCGGACGTCACGGGAGTTCCGCCGGGCCCCGGTGGCTGTGTCGCCTACTGGGGAGTTCCCAACCTCGATTCAGCGGTTCAAGAGTTCACCAAGGCGGGCGCGACCGTGACGGCGCCCATCCAGGACGTCGGTGGCGACATTCGGGTCGCGACGGTCGTGGATCCCTTTGGAAACCTGCTCGGCCTGATCGAGAACCCTCACTTTAAAGCCTCCTAGGTACCGAGCGTGAGCACCCGATCGGCATGCGCCCGCGCGAATTCCGCGTCGTGTGTTGCGACGAGTAATCCGCGCCCCTGCTCGCAGAGGCCTCGCAACGTAGCCCCCAACGCGGTGCGGCGCGCCGGGTCGAGAGCCGCGGTCGGCTCGTCCATGAGCAACAGCGCGGGGTCCGGTGCGAGTGCGCGCGCGATTGCGACGCGCTGCGCCTCACCGCCCGACAGCTGACGCGGCCAGGCGCTCGCCCGCGCGCCGACCTCCAGCGAATCCAGCAGTCTCTGCGCAACCGCATCCGCGTCCGCTCGGCTTTTGCCGAGGACGTGCCGCAATGCCAGCGTGACGTTGTCGAGCGCGCTGAGGTGGTCGAACAGCGCGTGCCCCTGAAACACGAGACCCACTCGACGCCGCAGCGACACGAGCCGAGCTTCGGGCGGTACCGGTCCGGGGAGAAGTGCGAATCCATCGACCACGATCCGGCCCTCGTCGAACGGCTGAAGCGCGGCGACTGCTCGGAGCGCTGTCGTCTTGCCGGCACCGGATGGAGCCATCAATGCCACCAGCTCGCCCGCCGCGACTTCGAGCGACAGCGCTCGCAGGACGTCCCGCGAGTCGAAGCGGACGCGCAGCCGATCGATCACGAGCAGCGCGCTCACGGTGCGCGCCCGCCCCAGCGCTGCTCCAGCCGGCGCGCCAGGCGCGCGAGCGGCAGCGACATCGCCAGATACACGACGGCGCACAAAGCGCCCGGTACGATCCAGCTCCCGACGTTCGTGGCGTAGATCGCTGTCTGCTTGGTCAGCTCGACGACCGTGATGACTGACACGAGCGCGGAATCTTTGAGCAAGGCGACGAAGTCGTTGGTCATCGGGGCGAGCGCGTAGCGCAGGGCCTGCGGCCCGCGCACGAGCCGCAGGATCTGCCCTTCCGACAAACCGAGCGTCCGTCCGGCCTCGAGCTGCGCGCGCGGGACCGCGAGGAGCGCGCCGCGATAGATCTCGGCCTCGTAGGCCGCGTAGTTCAGGCCGAGACCCAGAATCGCGGCGAGAAAGGCCGGCAACCGGATCACGCCCGCGAGCCCGTAATAGATGACGAAGAGCTGTAGCAGGAGCGGCGTCCCGCGTATCACCTCGATGTAGACGGTGGTGAGTGCTCGCAGCCAGCCGGACCCATACAGTCGTCCCGATGCGAGTGCGAGTCCGACGAGGACCGCCAGCATCATCGAGAGCACCGACACCAGCGCCGTCACGGCGGCAGCACGGGCAAGGGGAGGGAGGTAAGCGATTGCCTGAACCACCGGTGCCGTCCCCGCCGGCCTTGCCGTCATGCTGGATCGCAGCACCGCGTCGAAGAGCACGCCCTGGGTTGGATCCCACACCCTCCAGCGACGGAAAATCTGCTCGAGCGATCCATCGCGCATCGCTTCGCGCAGCACCGCGTCCACCGAATCGCGCAACGCAGAATCGGCGCGGGCGAGGACGCCGACGTAATGGCCGACGGCGACGGGCTGCGCGAGGATCAGGAAACCGAAGCCGCCACGGCGCCGCAGGGCGCGCTGCGCGATGATGTGATCCAGCAGTACCGCGTCCACTCGTCCCGTCACGAGGTCGCCATAGGGATGCACATCGTCGTCGTACGACACAGGGATGAGACCCGTCGAATCGCGTGCCCGCACGAGCAGGTCGTACGCGATCGTCGCGCCCAGCGTCGCAACGCGCCGGCCGCGCAGATCGATCAGACCGTGAATGCGGGCTGCCTCCTCCGGTCGCACGGCGAGCACTTCACGGAATTCGAAGTAGGGGAGGGTGGCGGCATGCCGGGCGCGGCGTGCGGGCGTGTCCTCGACACCCGAGAGGCCGAGTGCGAAATCACCCCGTTCGACGGATTGATCGATGCTGGACCACTGGACCTGGACGAAGCGGGTGGTGCGGCCGAGTCCGCGGGCGATCCGGTCGGCGACCTCGACGTCGAAGCCACGTACCTGTGATGGATCGGCCGGATCGGCTTCCACGAACGGAGCGCCGCCCTCTGCATCGCCGCCCCATACGAGCACGCGGGCTGTCGGATGTTGCACGGCGAGTGCAGTCAGAATGCCCAGCGCGAGGCTAACCACTGCTCACCAAGATGCGGTAGAATTGAACCGCATGGTACTTCCGTCTCGAAGCGCGCGCTACGTCTTTGTGCTCCTGGCTTGCGGCTGCGCGGCAGCGCCGCACCTCGAGCGCGGACGTGAGACGGTACGCTGCGACTTCGTCGTTTATAATCGTACGCCGCACGCCCTGGAGATCCGCTTGCGAGCGGGAACGCTGTCAACGACTGCTATCGGTGCGCTGAACCCCGGAGAGTTGCTGACCTACTCCGTACCGTGTGCAGTGCAGCGCGTCTGGATCCGAGGCATTCCGATACCTTCCCAGGTAGGGGCTCCAGTGTCGTTTCGCTTCGTGCAAGGGGAAGTCACTCTAATAGAAGGGGAAAGGGTTGAGATCGCATTGCAATGGCCATGACTGAGCGACGTTACACCGACGAGGAAGTTGCGGAGATCTTTCGTTCGGCAGCAGAGGGCCCGGCGACCTCGCGGTGCGCCTCTCGCTTCCCGCCAACACTGAGCCTACGTAGCAGGAAGATTGCTGAGGCCCGTGTCGCGATTCAGATGCACGAATGCCTCGGCCGCGCGAACGCCCGCCTCACGACCGCGCCACTGCGCCATGATCTCGTGATGCTCCCGCCAAATGCCCTGACCATCCTGGCTGACATGCGCAAACAGCGCGGCCTTTTTTTTCTCGACCGCTGATGAGATATCGACGTACGTGTTCGGCAGAAAGCCTTCCGTCTGACTGCCGGTATTGACCTCAAAGAAGTAGAGACGGGAGGTTCGCAGGGCCATCCACGCCCGAATCGTGAGCATGGCCGCCACCTGATGATCCATGTGTGTGTCCACCGGCCAATGCGTGAACACGACGTCCGGTTTGATGGTGTTCAGGAGTTGGGTCATCGCGTCGACGTGCGCGCGGGTCACTTCGGTCGCGCCGTCGATTTGGCCGAAATACACCGGCTTCGCGCCCATGATCCTGCAGGCGGCGTCGCACTCCGCGGAGCGAATTCTTGCCGCCTCGTCCAGCGATTTTCCGGGAATGCCGCGCTCGCCACGGGTGAGGTAGACGACGGTGACCGCGTGTCCGAGGGCCGAATACAATGACAGCGCGCCGCCACATCCCGATTCTGGATCGTCCGGATGTCCGCCGACGCAAATGACGGTTAGGCGCGCCGCGTCGGAGGCTCTGTGCGTGGACAGAAGTGGCGCGCTCGCGGTCACGAGCGCCCCTTTGACAAAGGTACGGCGCGTGAGGTCTCGCCTGATCATGGAATTCGCACAAACATGCCGCAGAATTGAAAACTGTGCATCTTCAACGCCGTGTCTTTCGATCGACAGCCGTTTCTGCATGGCGACCTCCTCGAGCTGCGCCCACTGCGCGCGGACGACTTCGACGCGCTATTCGGGGTCGCAGCGGATCCTCTGATCTGGGAGCAACATCCAGACCGCGATCGCTATCAGGAACCAACGTTCCGGACGTTCTTCGCGGAGGCACTCGCGTCGGGCGGCGCCTTGGTGGCGGTGGATCGGTCCAACGGTCACATCATCGGCTCGTCGCGGTATCACGGCTACGACGCGGAGCGCAGCGTCATCGAGATCGGCTGGACGTTCCTGGCCCGCGCCTACTGGGGCGGGCGATACAACGGCGAGATGAAGCGGCTGATGCTGGCGCACGCGTTCCAGTCGGTGCAGCGCGTCCTCTTTATCATCGGCCCGGAGAATGGTCGTTCTCGGCGCGCTGTCGAGAAGATCGGTGCCACATTCGCCGGCACGACCAAGGATGCGCGCGGGCGGGAGCGGGTGGTGTACGAGCTCACGCCGGCGCTGTATGGAGCGCATAGATTGAGGAAGTGAATCATTCTTCTTCAGCGCGCCGTAGCTAAGACGCACCCATTAACAAGGTCAATCGATGAGTAAAGGAAGACACCCTCGTAAACGTGAGCACGAAACGGAAGCACCGGCGCTGTTACCACCGGCACCGGTCGCTACTGAGACTCCGTCGCAACCCGTGCTCTTTCAGGTTGTTCAAGCCGTTCGATTCGCGGCCGGAGCGATCGTGGATCTCGCGGATGCAGTCGCCGAAGCAATCACAAAACGCGTTGAGGGTCGAGCGTAGGTCCACGATGTTCAAGCCCACGACGAAGTTTCAGATCCTGTTCTGGCTGAGCGCACTCAACCTAATCTTCCTCGGGTACGCGCTTCCCAACGTGTTGCACGCCGCGGGTCACGGGTTGCTGGCGCTCGGATTCGGATTATGGGCGAGGCGCGTGTGGCGGGACTCCCGCGGGGGCTTGGAAGAAGCTCGCCCCGAGGCTCCCGGAAGCGACAACGAGGAGCGGTTCGCAGACCTCGGAGATGAGGTAAGCGAGCTGCGGCGGCAGCTGAGCGAGACGCAGGAACGCCTCGACTTTGCAGAGCGGTTACTAATGAAAGAGCGGCAGACTCGCCAATAACCACCGCCGAGCCTCGGCGTCCCCGGCCCACAGCGCCGGCCCGAGTGGCGAGCCGAGAAAGATCAACGTCCCTCTCCCTATCTGACGCTTGAGGCAGACCGGCAGACCGTCGACCCGCGCGATTATCTCACCCGGCTGTGGCGCCAGTGGCACCACGCGGCTGAAATCACGAATCTTTGCCGAGTGGGGCCAGCTGTAGTCGACGTACGGTATCCGCTGGCCTGCCGTCCAAAGCCGCACGGGCGCGTCGACGTGGACTTGTAGAAAATCGCTTAGCTCGGCGCGATGCGCTCGGAAATCCGCCTCTGCGGCGAAGCCAGCGGCGGACTCCAGGATCACGGTCCCCCCCCCCGCGAGACAGGTCACGACCGCGCCAAGGGCCGGGCGAATGCGGAGTGCCGCCGGGACGATGAGCACCGCGCAGTGCGGCACAGACGACGGCTCGGCGTGCAGGAACCGCGTCCCCGAGTTGGCCAAGGTGCCTGTATATCCTGCGACCGATTCGCTCGAGTGCTGACTCAGGTGGAGCAGGACGACAGGGCGCCCGTCGACGCGCGTTCCCGGCAGTCCGCGCAGTCCACTCGTCACCGCGCCGGCGGCGTATCCCAGGAATGTCCGGCGCGTCATGTGCATCTCAGAGTCTTCCTGAGATCAGCCGATCCATCGCTTGGGCAGTGTCGTAGAACTGCTGATCACGCGCGTACCGGTAGCGCGCCTCCATTTCCGCGATCAGCCAGCCGTCGTACCCCACTTTGGTCATCGCGGCACGGATAGCGGGCCAGTTGTTGTCACCGAGAAATAGATTGGTGTAGACACTCTGATCACCGCAGCGACCGCGCTTCTTCATCACATCCTTCAGGTGGATGCGCGTAATTCTGGGTCCATGGATCTCGATCCACTGCTCCGCAAATCCCGTGTCGTGGATGTTGCCGACGTCGAGATGAATCCCCACCGCGTTGCTGTTCACGTCGTTCAGAAACTGCCAGAACTCGCGCGGACTGATGAGAAACCGGTGTTCGGCATTGCAATTCTCGCAGCCGATCCGGATGCCGGCGCGCCCAGCCTTCTCGCCCAGCGGCCGCAGCGTCTCGACGCAGCGCTGGTACACTTCGTTGTAGGGGACCTCCTCGGTTACCAGGCCGGCGACAACTAGAATGGCATCGGTCCCGAGCAACACTGCCGTTTCGATCTGCCGCTCGACGATGCGGACCGCCTGGGTCCGGATCTTGGGGTCCCGGGCGGAGAGCGGCGACTCCCAGTGCAATCCGGTCGAGACGTTGGATACCGCGAGGCCGGCGTTTTCGATTTTCCGTCGGAGCTCGCGAACCTCGGTGTCCGAGGTGGCCATCTGAAACCAGGGGACGTCGCCCAGCCACAGCTCGATGCCGTCGAAGCCGGCCTTCTTGACAAGCTCCAGGCCGCGCTCGAAGCCCCAGTCTTTCGGAATCATGTTGTCGCCGATGGATTTCTTCATGGCGCATCCTAACTTACGGGATGCGATACCTCCTGGCGATCTCGCTCGTCGGTGCATTCGCATGCGCGCACGCGCCCCCGCCGCCCCCTCCGGCACCGCGCGCGGCGGCGCGCCCTGCTGTCGACTCCGCGTCCAGAAACGTTCCTCACATCTCCGTTGCCACCGCGGTCGATTCAGGGCCCAGCCCGGTGTATTGTCCGCCGCCCGAATATCCCCCTTCGCTTCGCAACTCGGGGGTGCAAGGCCGTGTGCGATTGGAATTGGTCGTCGACACACTCGGGCGCCCCGAGCCGGCGACCGTCCGAGCGGTCACGAGTCCGAACGATTCATTGTCGAGCGCGGCGGTGACGGCGATGAAGAGCTGCCTGTTTACGCCAGCGCGCATCGGAGGACGCGCGGTGCGGGTGCTGATTCAGATCCCCATTGATTTCAAGACCGGTCGACCCTGACCATTTTTTGGTCGGCGAGGGTATCCTCTATACGCACCAGGCAAAGAGGGCCATGCGTCGCCTCATCTTTCTGTCCGTCCTCGTCAGCGGAGCGCTGCTCGCCTGTCAAGGTGAGTCACTGATCAACACCGGTTGTCCCGCCGGCGCCCTTTGCGCACTGCATCCAACGCTCGTCATCCACGGACAGGTTCGGGCAAGCGCGAATCCGCTCTCCGGTGTCTTGGTTACTCTCACCGCATTTCGAAACGGATGCACGGGAAGTACGGTAACGCTCCTTCCTTCTCCGGCTGAAGATCGAACAGACTCATTGGGGATGTATCGCATTACCGCGCAACCGACTGAGTCTGTACCCACTGCTTGCCTGCGCGTCGCGTATTCTTCGTTAGTGGCGGACACGAATGGCGTAGCCTTGCACGTACCTCCCGCGGTCCCGGAAACGTTGCGGGTTGATCTCACAGGACCCTAGAGGCTCAATGCGAGTCGCGATAACGGCGGTCACGATACTGATCGGGGTCCTTGGCTGCGCGCACTCCCATTCATCGCAAGACACTCAGCCACTCACTATCTGCAATGGCACGCCGGTCCTGCGCGTGCGCAACAATACTCGCGGCGACATCGAGGTCTACGAATACCGGGCGGGCGTGCGGAATGTGATCGCGACGGTCCCTCCCGGTTCGTACTCGATCGTCGTCAGCGGTGAGGCGGGTTTGTCCTATGGCGCGCAGGCGCTCGGCGGCACCGAGGTCCTCGGCACTACAAACGCGCGCCGCCCCGGAGATACGGTTCAGCTGGAAAAAGGATGCCGGTGACCGCGTGACACCGTGGATGAGCTGCTAATCGGCATCGGAAGTGCTCTGCTGCTGGCCGCAGGCTTCTTCGTGCTGCGGCCGCTGCTGCTGTCGATGGCTCAGAATGATGCACGTCGCCAGGCAGCGAGACCGATCCCGGCGCAATGGAGCTCGCTACTCGACACGGCGGCGCCCGCCATGCGCCATCTCTCCGACGAGCAGCGCACGCTTCTCCTGCGAGCCAGCGGCGAGTTGATCGGGACGCGGCATTGGGAGGGATGCCAGGGGCTCGTCTTGACCGAGGAGATGCAGCTCATCATCGCAGCACACGCGTGCTTGCTCACGCTCGCCATACCGGGCGAGCCCTTCCCGGGACTTCGCGAAATTCTCGTCTACCCTGCGACGTTCGTGCCTCGAACGGTCCGCGATCCCCGCAAGTGGGTCTGGACGAACGAGCGCGACCGTCCGCTCCCCGAATTGGGAGAGTCATGGGGGAACGGCATCATTGTCATTTCCTGGGACGCGGTCTCTGAAGGTGCAAGAGATCCAAGCGATGGTCACAATGTCGTGTTACACGAGTTCGCGCACGAGTTGGCCTACGAGTACGACCTCACGCCGGCCGGAGTCGACCGAGCCTGGAAGCCTCGCGTCGAGAATCCGGACCATTGGAGCAGCACACTTCAGCGTGCTTACGAGCGCCTGGACGCGAAGGTCGCAGCCCACGCGGCCACCGTCATGAGCGAGTATGGAGCCACGGACATCGCCGAATTCTTTGCGGTGGCGACAGAAGTCTTTTTCGAGCGGCCCGAAGAGCTCGATCATGAGGACCCGGAGCTGTACGACCTGTTGTGCACGTTCTATCGTCAAGATCCCGCAAAGCATTTAATGAAGCTCGATTCCGCGAGCGGACTCACCGGGAGGAAAAGATGAGAGAGGCTTACGTCATTGCCGCCGTTGGAGTCGTCCTTGCCTCACCGATCCACGCTCAGCAGCCGCAGCAGTATCCGATCGTAGGGCGTTGGGATCTGACAGTGACCGACTCGTCGCGCCGTTATCCCTCGTGGCTCGAGGTTGAGCGATCCGGCTCTCGAATGCTGGTTGGGCGCTTCGTTGGCGTCGTCGGCAGCGCGCGGCCGGTTTCCCGAGTTGAGTTCAAGGACTCCGTCTTCTCCTTCTCAATTCCTCCGCAGTGGGAGCAGGGGGACAGCGACCTGCACGTCGAAGGGGTGCTGAGAGGCGATCAGTTGTCGGGCTGGTTGACCGATCCTGCCGGGAAGCGCTACGCGTGGACCGCGAATCGAGCGCCGCTGCTGCGACGCTCTTCGCCGCCACACTGGGCAGCGCCGATCGCTCTCTTCAACGGCACGGACATGGCGAGCTGGCAAACGCCGGGAGCAAACTGGAGTGTCGTGAATCGCATACTCACGAACACGCGTGCCGGCACCAACCTCATCACTCGCCAAACGTTCAACGATTTCAAGCTGCATATCGAGTTTCGCTATCCACCGAAAGGGAACAGTGGCGTTTACCTTCGTGGACGACACGAGGTCCAAATCGAGGATAGCGACGCGCTCGAACCGGTTCAGGATCACCTCGGCGCGGTCTACGGCTTTCTGCCGCCGAGCGAGGCCGCCGCGAGAAAGCCGGGTGAGTGGCAGGCGTACGACATCACGCTCGTGGGACGCATGTTGACGGTGGTGCTGAACGGCAAGACTCTGATAGGAAACCAGGAGATACCAGGAATCACCGGAGGCGCGCTCGATAGCGATGAAGGTTCGCCGGGTCCGCTGATGCTCCAGGGCGATCACGGCCCGGTGGAGTTTCGCAATATCGTGCTGACACCGGCGAGGTAACTGGTGCGCGGTTGGCGCGCTGCCCTCGCCGTCCTGGCGATTCCCGGCGCTCTTGCATGCACGCAACGAGCCGCGAGCGATGCGGGCACCGTGGACTGGCGCGTCACGGGCGGCAGTCCCGGGAACACGCGCTACTCCGCGCTCGATCAGATCAATCGCCGTAACGTCGGGCGCCTGAAGGTCGCGTGGATCTATCACACCGGCGACCTTCCCGCGGACGGCCACTCCGAAATCCAGGCGACGCCGATCGTGGTCAATGGCGTGCTCTATACGACGACGCCCGCGCTCGCCGCGATCGCGCTGCGAGCCGCGAGTGGCACGCTGCTCTGGCGATTCGACCCCTTCGCGCATCGCGCCCGCGAGTCACACGTCAACCGCGGCGTCGTGCACTGGGCTGATGGCGGCGACCGGCGCATCTTCTTCGCCGCCGGCCGCCGGCTGTACGCGCTCGATGCGCAGACCGGTCATCCGATTCCCACCTTCGGCGACTCCGGCTCCGTGGACCTCGGCGTGGGCCTCGGACGCGACGTCACCGATGCATACTTGGTGTCGACCAGTCCGGGAGTCGTCTACAAGGACATACTGATCTGGGGCACGCGAGTCGGAGAAGAAGAGGGTGCGGCGCCCGGTCACGTACGCGCCTACGATGCGCGCACCGGCAAGATCCGCTGGACCTTCCATACCATTCCGTGGCCGGGCGAATTCGGATACGACACCTGGCCAGCCGACGCCTACAAGACAGCGGGCGGCGCGAACTCGTGGGCGGGCATGACAGTGGATACTGCCCGCGGCGTCGTCTATATCCCGACTGGCTCGGCCTCGCCCGATTTTTACGGCGGCGATCGGCTGGGTGCCGACGTCTTCGCGAACTCGTTGCTCGCGCTCGATGCCACGACCGGCAAACGGATCTGGCACTTCCAGACGGTGCATCACGATCTCTGGGATCGTGATCTGCCAGCGTCACCGAACCTCGTCACAGTCATGCACAATGGAAAGCGCGTGGATGCGGTCGCGCAGATTACGAAGAGCGGGTTCGTCTTCCTGTTCGATCGTGGTTCCGGTAATCCACTCTTTCCGATCGAGGAGCGTGCAGTACCCGCCTCCAATTTGCGGGGCGAGCGCGCGTGGCCGACGCAACCGTATTCGCTCACTCCTGCACCGTTCGCCCGGCAGTCAATCACCGAGGCCGACGTCACGCCAGCCGAGCGACGGCGCTTTCGGTCACTGCGACACGATGGCCTGTTCACGCCGCCGAGTCGCGAAGGCAGCATCGTCCTGCCGGGCTTCGACGGCGGTGGAGAGTGGGGCGGGGCAGCGGTCGACACCCAGACGGGTGTCCTCTACGTCAACGCAAGCGACGTGCCGTGGATCGCCGCGATGCGTGAGGTCGCGAGGATCCCGATACACACCGGCGTGCCGAGAACTGGGGCCGCGGTATACGCCGGCGCGTGCGCCGCCTGTCACGGCGTCGATCGGCGCGGTCACGATCGCGCGCCGTCGCTCAGCGGCATCGGTGCGCGACTTACACCCGAGCAAGTGTTTCAGATCGTCGAATACGGCCGTGGCTTCATGCCTTCATTCGCGGGTCTTCCCGCTGAAGAGAAGCGCGCCGTGATCGAGTACGTCGTCGGCAAACGACTCACGGAACCGCTTCCCGCAAGCACGGCCCAACCATTGCAGACCAGTTCGCGCTACGAGTTCGTCGGCTACGAACGGTGGCGCGACTCGGCTGGATTTCCCGCCATCAGGCCAGCGTGGGGCACGTTGAGCGCGATCGATCTCAACACCGGCGAGTACCGCTGGAGAATTCTGCTTGGCGAGCATCCCGCGCTGGCAGCGAAGGGCGGTCTTGCCACAGGAGCAGAGCAGTACGGCGGGCCGATCGTCACGGCGGGCGGTCTCGTCTTTATCGCCGCCACGATGGACGCGAAATTCCGCGCGTTCGACAAGACAACGGGTCAGCTGCTGTGGGAGACGTCCCTGCCGGCGGCTGGTTATGCGACGCCCAGCACGTTTGCGGTCCGAGGTCGGCAGTACGTTGTCATCGCGGCGGGTGGCGGTAAGTTGGGCACGAAGTCGGGTGACGCGTACGTCGCCTACTCGCTCCCTTAACACCGGCTCGTATGAATCTCCTGCTCCTGATAACGCAGGCCTGGACGTTCGGCCCGTTTGTAAAGCCGGCGCAGGTGAATCCAATCATCACACCAAATCCGACCTCCCATTTCCGCTCACCGATGACGGACAGCGTGGTCGCGTGGGAGGAATACGCCACCTTCAATCCGGCCGCCGTCGTGAAGGACGGAAAAGTCTTCGTGCTCTATCGCGCAGAAGATGCGAGCGGCGAGCAGCAGATCGGCCGGCACACCTCGCGATTGGGGTTGGCCGAGAGCAGCGATGGCCTGCGGTTCACGCGGCGCGGCGCGCCGGTACTGTATCCCGACACCGACGCGCAGCGGCAGTATGAGTGGCCGGGCGGCGTCGAGGATCCGCGGATCGTCGAATCCGACGACGGCATCTATGTGCTCACCTACACGCAATGGAACCGCGACATCCCGCGGCTGGCGGTTGCGACGTCGCGCGATCTCATCAACTGGACGAAGCATGGGCCTGCCTTTGCCGGCGTCGCTGGTGGCAAGTATCTGCGTGCCGAGTCGAAGTCGGGCGCCATCCTCAGTCGAGTCGCAGGCAATCACGTCATCGCCACGCGGGTCAACGGCAGGTACTGGATGTACTTCGGAGTCCCGGATCTCCACATCGCGACGTCCGACAACCTGCTGGACTGGACACCAGTCGAGGATGACAACGGGCGCCTGATCAACGTGCTCTCGCCGCGACCCGGGTACTTCGATTCGTGGTTGGTCGAGGGTGGTCCGCCGGCACTGCTCACGGGAAACGGTATTCTCGTGTTGTACAACGCCGGGAACAGTGCCACATACGGCGACTCCACGTTGCCGGCGCGGGTTTACGCCGGTGGCCAGGCGCTGTTCGATGCGCGTAACCCTCTCAAGCTCATTGCGCGCTCGGGTATGCCTTTCATCCGCCCGACCGAGAGCTACGAGCGGACCGGCCAGTATTCAAACGGTACTACGTTCGTGGAAGGCCTCGTCCCGTTCAAAGGACGATGGTTTCTCTATTACGGAACGGCCGACTCGCGCGTCGGAGTGGCCGTGTGGGACAGGCGATAAGAGTTCGCTCAGCTTCCGCTCAGCACCTGCTCCCAGACAGCATCCTCCCCCATCGGCATAGCGATTTTCACGACTAGGCCAGAAGTCTTGCTGACATAGACACGGGCCTCATCATCGCGGAAGCGCACGCTCACAACCCACGTGTCGTAGCTGCCCGCGGGCAACGTGACACGCTCACTACCGGTCACGCGGAGGTCGATCGCAAGTACACGCACGCGGCTGGGGTACGTGATCCACGGCACGTACACGCTGCCGCGCCACGAGCTGTTCAGCGGTGTCAGCTGGAAGAGCGCGCGATAGACCGACCCCACCCAGTTGATGTCCGCATCCCGCCACGACAAATAGCGCGCTGGCGTAGCAGGGAAGTCCCTCCCGCCGGGATTCTTCCCATAGCGTTTCGAGTGGCGTAGCAGACGCAGTGAATCTCGACTCACGAGTAGAGAGTCGGTGAACCCCTCGGGGCTGTATCGTCCCGTTCCGCTCGTGACAATCGCTAGAGCCAGGACCCCGCCGACGGTCGTAGGCGCGATAGAAAACTTCCGGTGGCCTTGCTCCGTGGTGACCAGTCCATCTGTCGTCATCGTGGCCCGGTAACTCCACGAGCCCGGTCGCAAATCGCGCGAGGGCACGCGGTCGAGCAGCGGGTAGCGTGCGCGGCCGACCGTATCGCCGGTCGCGATTTCCTGACTAAGCGCAGGCGTCGGCCAGAACGGGCTGCCAGCAAAGAAGCTCGCCGCGGATGGAACGTAGCGATCGCGGTCTCCGAATCGCTGGTAGGCGATCCATGAGAGTGCGAGCAAAACAATCGCTGCGGCCGCCACGTGGGGTACAATCAGGCGCCAACGTGGTTCAGCGTCCGTAGGCAAGGTGATCCGTTCGCCTGCGGCGCGGCTTGCGCGAATCCGCTCACGCAGCTCGGGCCGCGGTTCCGGGACTGGCAGTTGCTGAAGCTTTGTTCGCAGATCCCTGTTCATTGGCGATCCTCCAATCGCTCTCTCACGCTGCGCATCGCTCGATAGAGTCGCACCCGCGACGTCACCGCACTGATGCCGAGCAACGCCGCGATTTCGGCGTGGCTATAACCTTCCATTTCCTTGAGCACGAGCACGGTGCGCAGCGCTCCGGGAAGCGCATTCACTGCCGCCTGCAGCTCGATCTGTTCCGGCGTAAGCCCTGCCGGAGTCGGGACATCTGCGGCGCTGTGGAGGGATATCTCGCGGCGCCGTTCGCGACTGCGCTGGCGCATCAATGCGACACGCACCGTGACCCGCCGCAGCCAGGCATCGAGACGGCCGCGTTCTTCGTAATGCGCGAACGCATCCGGTAGCCCGACGAATACATCGTGCACGACATCCTCGGCGTCTTCGCGCGTTCCGACCAATCGGTAAGCGAGGCGAAAGAGCTGGCGTGCGTACGTGTCGTACAACGTGCCCAGAGCCTGGGCATCCACACGCGGGAGGCTCGACGGTCTCACAGCTGGTATGGTCATGCTCATAGGACAAATGCCGCCAGGCAGCCAAACGTTACCAAGAACCGCTTGCTGCGGTAGAATGGCCGCATGTCCAAAGTGAGAATCGGAATCATCGGCTCACGTTTTCAGGCGGACTGCGTCGCAGGTGCGGCGAAGGCTGTTCCAGACGAGGTCGAGGTCGTCGCCGTCGCATCGCCGACCAAGGGCCATGCGGCCGACTTCGCAAAGCGTCACGGCGTCGCGCGCGCGAGCACCGACTATCGCGAGCTGCTGCGGGATCGCGACGTCGAGCTGGTCTGGATCACGGCGCCCAATCGGCTGCACGCGCAGATGACCATCGACGCCGCCGAGGCGGGCAAGCATGTCGTGTGCGAAAAGCCGCTGTGCATGACGCTCGAGGAAGCCGATGCCATGATCGCTGCGTGTCACAAGGCGGGTGTATTGCTGCTGTACGCCGAGGAGCTGTTTTTCACTCCGAAGTACGTGAAGGCCAAGCAGATGGCGGACGAGGGAGCGTTCGGCCGAGTGCACCTCGTGAAGCAGGGCGAGAAACATTCGGGGCCGCACTCCCCCTGGTTCTGGGACGTCGAGCAGTCAGGAGGCGGCGCCGTCATGGACCTGGGATGTCACGGCATCGCCTTCTGCTGGTGGTTCCTCGGCAAGCCGAAGATCAAGAGCGTCTACTCGCAGATGGCAACGCAGGTGCATCGGGATCGCACCCAGGGTGAGGACGAAGCCCTCACGATCATTGAATTCGCGACCGGAGCGATCGGCATGGTCGAGAGCAGCTGGAATCGGCCCGGCGGCATGGACGACAGCATCGAAGTGTTCGGCGACAAAGGGCAGACGTATGCCGATCTGCTGATGGGCAACGCGCTGCCGACCTATTCCGAAGTCGGATTCGGCTACGCCGTCGAAAAGGCGGCGACGACGAAGGGCTGGACGTATCCCGTGTTCGAGGAGCATTGGAACTACGGGTTCCCGCAGGAGATGCGGCACTTCGCACGCTGTGTGCGTGGCAACGAAACGCCGATCGCGGACGGCGAGACGGGGCGCGTCGTGCAGGAAGTTCTGTACGCCGCCTACGCCTCGGCAGGAGAGGGGCGCAAGGTTATGCTTCCCTTCAAACCCAAGGGCGTGGGCAAGCCGATCGATTTATGGAAGCAGGAAGGACCTTCAACTCGGAGCGGCGGATGATTCTCGGACTCTTCAGCCTCGTCGTCTTTGCGATGCAGAACGCACAGGGGCAAGCCACCAGCCAGTACCGCATCACGCACACGTACACCCTGGGCGGGGACGGGAGGTGGGACTACGTCACGCCCGATCCGGCCAACCATCGCGTGTTCATTGCCCGCCAAAACCGGTTCATGGTCGTCGATGAAACTGATGGCAAGGTCCTCGGCGAAGTCGCGCCGATTCAGGGGGCGCACGGCGTCGCGTTGGCCCCGGCGGCGCATCACGGCTTTGCGACATCAGGCAACGACAGCTCGGTCGTCATGTTCGACCCGACCAGCCTCAAGGTGCTCGGGAGGACACCCGCAGCCGAAGACGCCGATGCCATCACCTACGACGCAGTCTCCAATCGCGTCTTCACGTTCAACGGCGATGCGCAGTCGGCGTCGGTGATCGATCCGGCTTCGGGACAGCGCGTCACCAACATTCCGTTGGGTGGCAAACCGGAATCAGGCGTCGCGGCAGGTAACGGAAAATTGTTCGTGAACATCGTGGACAACGCGGAGATCGTGGAGATCGATGGCAAATCAGCGACGGTCACCCGCCGCTGGCCTACGACCGGATGCAAGAATCCAGTCGCGATGGCGATCGATACCACGCATCATCGGCTCTTCAGCGGCTGTCGCAGCGGTGTGCTGGCAGTTTCCGACTACGGTGCTGGCCGCGTCGTCGCGACGGCGCCGATCGGGATGGGAGTCGATGGCGCGGCGTTCGATGCCGCGGCCGGAGACGTATTCACATCGAATGCGGATGGCACTCTGACGGTGATCCACGAGGATAGCCCGGACCAGTACCACGTGGTCCAAAACGTCCAGACGGCGCCGGGCGCGAGGAACATGGGGCTCGATCCCGTGACGCATCGCCTGTATGTCGTCACGGCCGACTTCGGACCCGTGCCCGCGGAGTCGACGGCAGCGAATCCGCGCCGGCGGCCGCCGATTCTGCCAGGCACTTTCAAGATGATGGTGATCGAGCGCTCGGCTGCGCGCTAGCGCGAGTCGGCGCCGGCCGGTGCCTTACGGCTGAACGGCAATCGGCACAGTCGAAAATCCGAAGACGCCTCTGCCAAGCTGACCGTAATAGTCGTCGCCCCAGCAGTACGCGGTGCCGCCGCTTGCGATTGCACAGGTGTGTGCGAAACCGGATTGAATGGCCGTGAGCGTCACACTGCCAGATACTGCGGCGGGCACGTAGCTGGAATCGGTTGAGCCGTTGCCCAGCTCACCGGAGTGGTTCAACCCCCAGCAATACGCCGCGCCCGCTGGCGTGACGGCGCAGGTGTGTGTGCCTCCCGCCGAGATCGCAATGAATGTTCGCCCACCAACGACGGCGACGGGGAATGACACGTTTGTTGTCGTGCCATTGCCCAACTGGCCGGCGTAATTGTAGCCCCAGCAGTAGGCGGCACCTGATGGCACCAGGCCGCAGGTATACAGCTCTCCCACCGAGAGAGCCGTGAACGTGAGTCCGCCAGCGACGGCGGTGGGAGCGCTCTTGCGGACGTTTGAGCTGTCGCCTAATTGGCCGTAATAGTTATCGCCCCAGCAGTACGCTTTTCCGGAGCCTGTGAGACCGCACGCCTCGAGATCACTGACTGACAGAGAGCTGAACGTAAGTCCTCCGACGACGGGGACGGGCGTGGAGCGGGCCGTCGTTGTGCTATCCCCCACCTCACCGGCGAGATTGGAGCCCCAGCAGTAGGCTGCGCCGGAATTCGCAAGCCCGCAGGCGTCGAAGAGTCCCGCTGCAATGGCGGTGAACGTCAGACCACCTGAGACGACAAGCGGCACTGCGGACGACGCGGAACTTCCGTTGCCGAGTTGCCACCACGCACCATTGCCCCAGCAGTACGCGATGCCTCCGGTGGTGACCGCGCACGTGTGTATAGTGCCCGTCGAGATGGCGCTGTATGCTCTGTTGCCCGACACCGACTCAGGAACCGCACTCGACGCCATCAGGCCATTGCCCAACTGGCCCTCTGCGTTTCTGCCCCAGCAGAATGCGGCGCCCGTCCCCGTCAGCGCGCAAGTGTGCTGGCTCTCCGAGCCAGCACTCAAACTCGCGATGCCGGTGAGGCCGCTTACAAGGGCCGGAGTGAGCCCGCGCTCGAGTGGGCGGCCAAGTTCGCCGAAGTGGTTGCTACCCCAACAGTATGCCGCATCGCTGCTGGTGAGACCGCAGGTGTGGTTCGATCCAGTTGCGATTGTGCGAAGCCCCAGCCCCCCGCTGACAGCGACCGGGCCGATCCGGTCCGTCACTGTACCATCGCCCAGCTCTCCTTCGCTGTTATAGCCCCAGCAGTGCGCCGCTCCCGAACTTGTGAGGCCGCAGGTGTGTGAACCGCCGGCGTTGACGCTAGTCAAAGTACGAAAGCCGATGACAGCTTTTGGAACCGAGCTCCCGCTACTGAGGTTGCCCGATTCACCGTACGAGTTGGAACCCCAACAGTACGGCGCGCCCGATCCGATGATCCCGCAGCTGTGTGAGTCTCCGGCCGTGATTGCCGTGAATGTCAACCCACCAAACACCGCAACCGGTACATAGCTGGGATTCGGAGCCGACGCGTTGCCGAGCTGTCCCGCGCCGTTGAGTCCCCAGCAATACGCTGCTCCAGAGTTCGTGATTCCACACGTGTGAGCACCTCCTGTGGCAAGCGCGCTGAACTTCAACCCACCCGCGACAGGAACCGGTACGAGACTTCTCATAGTGTCCCCGGTGCCGAGCTCGCCGTAGGGGTTCGATCCCCAGCAGTAAGCCGCGCCGGAACTCGTCAGCGCGCAGGCGTGCGAGAATCCGGCAACGAGCTGCGTGAATCGGAGACCCCCGGATACGGGAGTGGGGACGGAGCTACTGGTCGTGGAGCCGTTTCCGAGTTCGACGTAGTACCCCCAGCAATAGGCGGCGCCCGTTCGGTCCAAGCCGCACGTGTACGATTCCCCCGCCGTGATCGTGGTGAATTCGATCCCACCGGAAACTGGGACGGGTCGGGTACTACTCGTCTTGGATCCGTTACCGAGCTCGCCCCACGCGTTATCTCCCCAGCACGAAGCGGCGCCGGTTCGTGAGAGCAGACAGCTATGAGACGCGCCCGCGGTGATAGTTGGCTGGATGGCTTTGGTCGGACCGGTCGAGTCGCTGCAGCCGGTGGCGGCCGCGAGGAGCACGAGCAGGATCGCAGGAGCGCTGTCGCGCATAAGATCGTGTTCTACCGGTCTGTGCTGTGATCGTCAAGGAGCGGCCGCGCCAGACGACACAATGCGCCTACTTGGGTAAGCCGAGGCTCCTGAGGTACTCAGCGGCCTGGTAGGCGGGCACGGCGAAGATGATCTTGCCGTTCGATTCACGCTCGCCGCCATAAAGAATCGCAATCACCCGGCCGTCGCGATCGAAGATCGGACTACCTGACGACCCCGGGGCGCCGTACGCATCCACCTGTACCACTGACGTGAGCGCCTTGCTCACCGTTCCCACCGTGAGCGTCGGCTCGGCGATCGGGTGGCCGCCCTGCGCTTCCATCGGCAGGTCGAAGCCCAGCGGATAGCCGAGGATCGCGACCGGATCGCCGCGCTCGATACCCTCGCGAGTTTTCGCGATCCCCGCGACGCGCGGCGTACCGCCTTTGATCAGGACGCGCAACACACCCAGATCCGCCTCCGGCGAGACGCCGATCATCTCGCCGCGCCACATCTGCGTGCTGCCCGAGAAGATGATGCCGATCCGCTTGGCGGTCTTGGTCCCGTCCTCGCCCACGAGGATGTGTTTGTTCGTGACCATCGTGCCCATCGAGTCCACGGAGAAGGCGGTCCCGCTGAACCGGTCGCCGTCCGTGAATTCGACGATCACAATGGCCACCGCTTCCTGATTGCGGTGCGAGATCGCCCGATAGTCGACGCCGCCCACGGCGCCGGCCAGGGCATGCTGTCGGCGCTCGGCGGCGTCGAGCTCGGTGCGCAGGCGAGCCACGGATGACGCGTCGCCGCTCGAGCCGTCCAGCTCACGGCGCAGCCGCGTCGTCTCCGTCTGCGAAGTTGTGAGGGCATCGCGCACGCCCTGGAGCTCTGATCTGAAGCGCGTCGTCATGTCGCGCGACTCGATCATGAGGCTGTCGGCGCGCGCCTGCAGCTGCGTCAGCTCATGCGCTCGCCGCCGCCCATCCCACTGCATCCAGGTGAAGCCGGTGCCGACGATCAGGAGCAGCACGATCAGAACTTTGGTGGTGCGCCGCAATTGCGCCGTCTGCCGCGCGACTTCGACCGCGATGCGCACGCCTGTACTCCGTCGTGATAGCGAATGCAGCGGCGGCGAAGCCGGAGTCGCGCGGACCACCTCGCGCGGCGTCGATGCGCGCGCGGCCATCCCTTCGGCGGCTGTGGTGGTGGGGATGTCGGTGTCGGCCTCGATGACCGCGAACTCGAGCGCCGGGCCGTTGGCACCGAATCCGATCACGTCCCCGTCCTTGAGCGGCGTGTCGCCGGTGATGCGCTTGCCGTTTACGAACGTGCCGTTACGGCTGCCGAGGTCCTGAAGGACAAACCCCTCCGTCTTGCGCACGATCGCCGCATGCCGGGAAGAGACGTCGAGGTCGCGCTCGGCGTCGAACCGGACATCCGAGAGCGGATGGCGGCCCAGGCCGATGTATCCCTTCCGGAACGCTTCGACCTGTCCCGCGCGCGCCCCGGAGAGAAACTTGAATTGCGCTTTCACGGCTCGCGCGTGAGGTACCAGGCGAGGGCGGCGAGGACGGCCACGGCAACCAGCACGACGGTCAGCGTCCGGTTGCTGCGAGTTTCCCTGTTCGGCACCGGTGGCCTGCTTCCTTTATAGATGGGCACGGGCTCGGTGCTCGTCTCGGTGTCGATCAGCGGATACACCTGATGGCCGACGTCTTCCGGTTGCCCGCTGCCGGAGTAGCGCAGGCCGTCACCGTCGAAGCGCGCGATCACCACGGTGATGTTGTCGGGGCCGCCACGCTCATTCGCCAGCGCGATCAGCCGGTCGCATGCCGTGCTGAGGTCCGGCGCTGCGGTCACGATCTTGGCGATCTCTTCCTTCTTTACTTGTCCGGAGAGGCCGTCCGAGCAGAGCACCAGGATGTCGCCGCGCCGCACTTCCTGATGCGTGAGATCGACTTTGACCTTGGGGTCGGGACCCAGCGCTTGGAGGATGATGTTGCGGCGCTCGCTCTGCGCGGCTTCCTCTTCGGTCAGCTCGCCCGCCTCGACCAGGCGCTGCATCAGCGACTGATCCTTTGTGATCTGATGCGCTTCGCCGCCGCGAATCAGATAGGCCCGGCTGTCGCCGACCTGCGTGAGATAGAGATGGTCGTTCAGCACGCCCGCGGCGGTCGTCGTCGTGCCCATCCCGCGGACCTCGGGGTGGGCCTTCGCGTGCGCGTGAATGCTCGCGTTCGCGACCTCCACGGCTTCCTTGAGCCGATATGCGAACCGCTGCGGCGTCACCTCATCCTCAGCATTCCAGGTTTTGAGGAGGTGGGCGTAGATCGTGTCGGCAGCCATTTCACTCGCCAGCTCGCCCGCCGCGGCGCCGCCCATGCCGTCGGCGACCACGAACAAGGTGCCACGCGGGCCAATGTCGTGTCGGCGCACGTCGGGAAGCAGCGATGCGCTCTTCTTGGTCAGGTCCGCAACGAGAAACCTGTCCTCGTTGTGATCGCGCGTGCGACCGAGATCGGTCTTGGCGAACACCTCGACCCGGATCGGTTTCCTCGTGTTGAAGAAGCTCACGAGGCGCATCTCTGATCACGCTTGAATTGCTGATACGGCGGGTTCGTCGGCCTCAGGTTCAACGCCAATCCGTTCCAGCGGCAGGCTTCGGCGTTCTTGCCATCGAGCAAGAAGGCCTGCGCCACCATGAACGCCGCCTGGGCGCGCAGTGTCGGAGGAACGCCGTTGTTGTTGTAGATCGCCGTCGCCTGGTCCCGCCCCGTACCGCTCGTTTGCGGATGGAGTACCAGCTCCATGACGGAGTCCAACTGCCGGTCGATCGCTGCGCTGTCGACGGCGGGTCTCTCCTTGTTGGCCACCGGGCCGGGCTGACGGCCGGAGCGTTGCACGTTTCCAGTTTGTCGCGTCGATTGCGTAGCTGCCGTGTCGCGCGACACGCGAGTGGTTGAGTCAGCGCACCTCGCGCCGCCCCCCCCGCCCGCCCCGCCCGTGGTATCGAGCAGCTGCGTCTTTCCTTCTGTATCGAGCCCTGGCCGGGTTTGCAGGACGGCCGCTGATCCCGGACGACCGGTGACCGCCGCGACATCCGCCGCGAACTTCGCCACCGTCTGGTAGCGCTCGACCGGGGATCGCGCGAGCGCGGTGTCGAGCACCGGTTGCAAGCCGGGGGGGAACGTGAGATCGGGACGTGCCTTGGCGAGTTTGGTGGGCTCGTCGGTCAGGCGCTTGATCATCGTCTCCTGGACCGACGTGGCCTCGAACGGCAGCTTGCCGGAGAGCATGCGGTAGAACACGAGCGCCAGCGAGTAGAGATCGCTGCGGCCGTCGAGTGTGTCGCCGGAGAGCTGCTCCGGGCTCATGAACTCCGGTGTGCCGACCACAAGGCCGGTCTTCGTGACCTTCTGTCCCGCCTGATCGCCCCCCACCGCCTTCGCGATGCCGAAGTCCACGACTTTGACGACGTCGGCGCCGTCTTTCCGCCGAGTGAGCATGACGTTGTCCGGCTTCAAGTCGCGATGCACGATGCCGAGGTCGTGTGCGGCTTGCAGCGCCTCGGCCACCTGAAGGAAGATTGTGACCGCGCGCGGCACTGGCAGCGCGCCTTCCCGCTCGAGCAGATCGGTGAGCGGCTCGCCCTCGATGAACTCCATGGCGAGGTAGATGAGCCCGTCCGACGTCTCGCCGAAATCGTAGATCGCACAGACGTTGGGATGGGTAATGCGGCTGGCGTTCGACGCCTCGCGATTGAACCGGGCGACTGCATCGGGATCGTGCACCATCGCGGGATTCATCACCTTGATGGCGCTGCGTCGCCCCATCTTCACGTGCTCGGCGAGATAGACCTGACCCATGCCCCCTTCGCCGAGCTTCTTCGTCACGTGATAGCGATCGGCGATCACCTGACCAACCAAATCGCTCGCCCCCCCCGGTGCCGCCGAGCGCAGCGTCTGGCCGTCGCTGGGACAGAACTTCACGTCATCGGCATACTCGGTGGAGCAGACGGGACAGATCTTCATGCGGCCGGTACGCCCTCGCCCCCTTCGCCCCCCGGCAGATCAACGCGCAGCAGCTTGTCGCCGACCATGATCCGGGAGCCGTGGTGCAACACCATCGCACCGCGCGCCGCGATTGCCACGCCGTTGCGGCTGTGGTCGTCGACCAGCACGAAGTCCGCGTCCTCGGACCGCACCGTCGCGTGCTGCGCGCTCATCGAAGGATCGTAGGGGAAGATCCAATCGCCACGCTCGCGGCCCATGTGGACGTCGCGCCCCGGTGAGAGCTGAATGACGTCACGCGAGCTGCCGTCGGACCGGAGCTGCGTCAGGCTGGCGATATCGGCGCTCGGCACCATGCTGCCCATGCGCTTCGTCGCGTCGGCATCCGGTGCATGCGGGCCAGGATAGCCGAGGCGCCGGAAGCGCAGCACCTGGGCGCCGATGAGGATGAGGTCACCGTCGGTCAGGCGGTAGGGCGTTTCGAGGAATACCCAGGTGCCGTTACGGCTGCCGAGGTCGCGGACCTCGAGGCGGCCTTCTTCCCACGACAGCTTCGCATGCAGCGGAGAGAGGAACTGATCGTCCGGGAAACGGATGTCGCCTTCGGTCCGGCCGATAGCGGTCGAGTTCTGCCTGCGCTCGAACCGTTGCAATTCGGTAGCCATCTCGGACAACAGAACCAGGGTGAGGGAGTGATCGGAGAGGCGGTCGGGACTGAAGCGTTGTTCTGGCTCGCTGTGCGCGGTGACGATGGTGCCACACAGCGGACAGGGCGCGGGGGGGTCCGCTGCGGCCCCCATTCCCGGAGCGGGCGGGCCGCTGGTACGGGACACCCCGCCGCTCCGAGAACCCGCCGCCACGGCCGCACGCGCGACCGCCGCCTTGGTGAGCGGCTTGCCGCAGTCGTTGCAGAATTGCGCGTCGGCCTCGTTTTGGCGGCCGCAATACTGGCAGGCGCTCAGAGCCATAAAGTAAGGTGGCCCAATCTATTGCTCAATGCTAGCTTGCGCCACATGCGACTCGTTTGGACCGCGCTTCTCGTTGCAGCGACGGGTTGCGCGGCGTCTGCAACGCGTCGCGCGTCCGCCGCTGTCGCTCCGGTAGCTCCTTCCGCACACGAGTCGTTGCACATCACGGTCGTCTATCCCGACACCGCCGAGCCGATTCAGGCGCAGGACTCGTCTTTTCTCTTCGGGAGTGTTGGTCGCGGCCGGGGGGACGTCGCGCTTTCAGTGAATGGCCAGTCGGTTCCGGTGTACGCGACCGGGAGTTGGCTTGCGTGGGTGCCGTTGCCACACGATTCGCTCGTGCGTTTTCACATCGTCGCACGCGCCGGCGTCGGGGGGCGCGGGGGGGGCGCGGAGCAGCGCGAGACGACGTTCGTCGCGCGTATCGCGCAGCCGTTCCAGCCGCCGGTGGGCCCGGCCGCATGGATCGACACGACGAGTTTCTCGCCCACCGACTCGCTCACCTTTCCACCGGGTGAGGGGATCCGGCTCTCGCTTCGTGCGACGCCAGGCGCACGCGTGCGACTCCGCATGGAAGGAAAGGGAGCGATATGGTTCGTTCCCGACACGCTGCCCGAAGAGCCAGCGTGGGGCGTGCGCGCGTTCGGCACGGACACAACGGCTTACCAGCTGCCGGTGGCCCGTGACCGGTATGTGGCGTGGCTGCCCGCGCAGCTGGTCTGCGACGCCATCGTCGAGGCGATTGTCGGAACGGACACGGCGCGCGCCGTGTGGCCGCTCGTCGTGGACACCGTCGATCGCGCGCATCCCACCGTCATCGTCCTGAATGACGACACCGCGCATACGGGCACAACCGACAGCTTGACCGTCGGAAAGGCCGTTCCCTACGGCACGTACAACTGGTTCTTCCCAACGGGGACGACCGCGGTCGCGGATGGTCGCTGGAGCGGACAGACGCGGCTGCGGCTCTCGCGTGGGGCCGACGCCTGGGTCAACACAGCCGACGTAGTGCCGCTTGCGCCGGGCACGCCACCGCCGGGCGGCATCGTCGGTTCGGTTCGGCTCATTGCCGGGCCGCGATCGCTGATCCTGCGCGTGCCGCTCCCCGCACGCGTTCCGTTCAACGTCGAAGAGGACGAGCGCAGCCTGACGGTGCGCCTTTACGGCGTCTCCTCCGACGTAAACTGGATGCAGCACGGCGGCACCGACTCCTACGTGACGCGCATGAGCTACGCCCAGCCCACCGCGGACGAAGTCACGCTCACACTATCGCTCGCTGGACGAGTCTGGGGATATCGCACCCGCTGGAGCGGGCGCGATCTGGTACTGGAGATTCGGCGCCCACCGATGATCGATCCCCGACGCCCATTGGCCGGTCGCACGATTGTGCTCGATCCCGGCCATCCGCCCCTCGGCGCGAAGGGGCCGTCGGGCCTCTGGGAACCGGTGGCGGTGCTCGCAGTCGCGCAGCAGGCAAAGACGCTGCTTGAAGCGGCAGGTGCGACGGTCTTATTGACCCGTACCGATTCCACGCCGATCGAGCTCTACCCCCGTACGCATTTTGCCGAGCTCCACGACGCCGACGTGCTGGTCTCGATTCACGCTAACGCGCTGCCGGATGGCATCAATCCATTCGCGAATAACGGGACCAGTGTCTACTACTTCCATCCCCGCAGCGCCGCGTTGGCGCGCGCGCTCGACCGCGCACTGGTCGCGGAGCTCGGCATTCACGATCTGGGGATGGGCCGCGGCGATTACGCGCTCGTCCGCGATCCCTGGATGCCGTCGGCGCTCACTGAAGGCTTGTTCATGATGATTCCCGAGCAAGAGGCGATGCTTGCGAGTCCTGAGGGGCGGCTTCGCTATGCGCGAGGTGTCGCGAAGGGAATCGAGGACTTCCTGCGGGAAATGGCTCGATAATGCGAAATGCGGAATGCGAAATTCGAAATGAGCACGGAAAGATCGTCCCTCAATTCCCCATTTCGCATTTCGCATTTCGCATTGCGTTGCTCGCACTGACGCTCACCACCCCCGCTGCTTCCCAAGTGAATCCGTCAGGCCCCTGGCGCACTCTCCACACCCAACACTTCCGCGTCCACTTCCGGCCCAGCTATCGCGGCGTCGCCGTTGAAGCGGCTGCGGAAGCGGAGCGCGCGTTTCGCCTGCTGTCCACGGAGCTGCATCCGCCGCGCGGCGTCACCGATCTCACGCTTTCGGACGACATCGACACACCGAATGGCTTTACGACCACGTATCCTTCCAACCGCTTCACCATCCTGCTCACGCCGCCGGTCACCGACCCCGGGCTCCAGACCTACGACAGTTGGCAGCGGCTCGTCATCGTGCACGAGCTCACGCACGTCTTTCATCTCGATCGCTCACGCGGGATCTGGAACACGTTGCAGTCGGTCTTTGGTCGCGCTCCTGGCCTCTTCCCCAACCAATATCAGCCGAGCTGGGTCATCGAGGGGCTCGCGACCTACTACGAGTCGCGGTTCACCGCAGGGGGGCGCGCGGAGGGCAGTTATCATCGCCAGGCGGTCGGTGCGGATGCCGCCGCGAAACAGCCACGATCGCCGTGGGACGCGTTGCTGTTCACGCGCTGGCCCGACGGTCTCGCGCCCTACGCGTACGGGAGCCGGTTCTGGGAGTATCTATCTCAAAATGGCGGCGACTCAGTCATCCCGCGCTTCAGCGAGCGCACCGCCGGTCAGCTCATTCCGTTTCGCGTGGGTCGGCCGCTGCGGCTCGCCGGTGTGCCCCTCGACGAGACGTGGAAGCGGGCAATCGCGACGGCGGTCCCCGGAGCACTGGTCACGTCGAGCACACTCATCGCCGGCGGTCTCCGCAGCCAACCGACGCCGCGCATCTCGTCCGACGGCCGATCCATCGCCTATGTCTACGACGACGGTCGCGGCGCGCGCCGCATCCGCGTCAGCGACGTCCCCAGCGGTCGCGTGCTGCGTTCGCATCGTGTCAACGGTCAGGTGAGCTACGACTGGCTCGGCGACACGTTGATCGTCGCGCAGCTCGATTATGTCGGCCGCTGGACCGTACGCAGTGATCTTTGGAGGTGGTCGCCGAATGGCGCCTGGCAGCGGCTGACGCGGGACGGACGCCTGATCGAGCCGCGGGCGGGTGGCGGCGTCCTCGCGGCATTGCATCTCGGACCGGCGCTCGCTGCGCCGGCGTTTGCCCCGCAGCTCACACGTGACGCCCTCAGTGCGCCCGGCGCGACGTGGGGCCCGACGGTCCCATCGCCCGACGGCCGGTCGGTCGTGGCGGCGCGTCACGAGAACGGGCACTGGGCGCTGGTGCGCTGGCGAACCGGCGCTCCACGCTCGCTCGAGGTGCTGTTCGAATCACCGTCCGCAGTCGCAGATCCCGTGTGGACGTCGGACGGCGTTCTTTTCGTAACCGACGCGCAGGAGTTTCCGCAGATCCATCTCTGGAAGCCCGGCCAAGGTGTGAAACAATTGACCGCGGAGCCATTGGGCGCGCGCACGCCCGCGCTGCTGCCCGACGGACGGATTCTGTTCACCACGTTGGGACACAACGGCTGGGAGCTGCGCGCCGTCGCGCCGCTCACTTCAGCGCAGCCGCTGGCCGCCCTCTCGCTGCGACCGCCGTTCGACTCCGCGCCGCACGTCGCCATGCGCGAGACGGGCTACTCCTCGTGGCCATCATTGCGGCCGCATTTCTGGATCCCGCTCGGATTCGACGCCGCTGAGGCCGGCCGCTTCCTCGGCGCCGCGACGGCCGGCACCGATGCCCTCGGCCGCTACAGCTACTACGCCGAGGGTCTCGTGTCGACGTCGCCGCTCCGCGCGCAAGGATGGTTCGTGCTAGTCGACAACGCGCTGGGCAACCCGACGCTCGACCTCTCGGCGTCTAACAGTTGGGCGCTCGTGGGAATCGACAGCACGGGTCATGTGGTGTCGACCGAACGTCTCAACGCCGCGCTGGGAGCCACGCTCGTCACCCATCGGTGGCGCAGCTTCCTCTCGCTGCGAGCCGCCGCGGAATACGAAGGAAGGCGATACATCTCCTTGCCCGATACGTCGCTCGCTGCGATTTGCACCGGTTGCCGGGGCCGCGACCTCGTCGGCGGCTCGGCGAGCGTGGCGCTCGGATCGGTGGTGGCGGCCCCGCTTACGGTGTCGCTCCAGGACGGTGCCACCCTCGGCTTCCTGTACCGGCGTCGCGAGGAGCAAGGCACGTCACGGTGGTCAAACGAGTTCCGCGCGCGCGGCGGCCTATACGCGCGACTCGGCCCACGCCTCGGGTTCGCGTATCCAGTCCTTGCCGTTCGGCTCGCGGCCGGCGCGATCAACGGGACAATCCCCGATCTTCTTTCTGTAGGCGGTGTCTCATCGGGACTGGCGCAGATCGGATTCGGGCAGTCGATCGGGTCGTTCCGCACGTTTCCGGTGCGCGGATATGATGGCGGCGCGGCACGCGGGCATCGCGCCGCCACGGTCTCGGTCGAGTACCGAATGCCGCTGGCGATGCCGGGCAGGTCGATCGGGCATCTTCCCTTCGGCACCGACAAACTCGCCCTGTCCGTCTTCAGTGACATCGGTGACGCCTGGGATCCAGGGCAGGGGATCCGGCTGTATCGCTTGCGCTCCGTGGGTGCGGAGCTGGTGGCCGACATGACCGTCAGCTACGATCTGCCCCTGACCTTACGGTTCGGCGTCGCGCAACCCGCCACCGGTCATACCCGCCTGTACGCCGCCTTCGGCGCCGACTTCTGACGCGTCTCTAAACTCGACGTTCGCGGTACGACGTATAATCAAAGACCATGGCGCTGCTGCTCGTCCTTGCAGCTCTGGCACAGTCTCCAGCCGATCGCGTCGCAATTGAATCGCTGCGCGATTCGCTCGCTCTTGTCACCGACAGCGTCGCGCTGGCGCGCCTCGAAGCGACCACCATCGAGCTCGCCAAACAACGTCGGGACGACCCGCTCGTGCATTTGCGGCTCGGTTTCATCGCGGATCGTCTCGGCGACCTCACCAAGAACAAATCGCATTACGACGACGCGGCCGGAGAATTCGAGTGGGCGGGCGAGCTGCGTCCCGAGTGGCCCTATCCGTGGTACGGCCTCGGCCTTTCGGAGCTTGCCGTCGGCGAGAACAGTGTGATGGCGATCGAAAACATCCGGCAGATGCTTGGGAAGGATTACCTGTCGAAAGCCGCGAAAGCCTTCGCGCGCGCGACGGTCGCCGACCCCAGCTTCGCCTCGGCCGTCGTCGATCTCGCGAATACCGCGCTCACGCAGCGCATCCGGCCGCGGCTGGACGTGGCGCTCAACGCGGTGCGCCTCGCCGCCGGATCGACGGCGGGACGCCAACCCGAGGTGCAGCTCGTGCGCGGGCGCGTGGAGCGGGAGGCGGGAGAGACCGACTCGGCGCTGGCGGCCTTCCACGCCTATCTCGCCGGGCGGGGCGACTCGGGCATCGGCTTGCTCGAGATCGCGCGCACCGCGTATCTCGGGCGCCGGGCCACCGAGGGTTGGTCTGCGTATTTCAACGGGATGCGCGTCGCCACGTCCCCGGCCGCGCTCGGTCTCTATCGCTCCGATCTTTCCTGGATCGCCGATTCCACAGATCTGAAGACCTTCGACGCGCTCGCGACTCCCGGTGAGCGTGCCGCCTGGCTCGACGAGTTCTGGAACAAGCGCGATGTCGTGCAGGCGCGCGATGTCGGCGAGCGGCTCGCCGAGCATTACCGCCGCTGGTTCTACGCCCGCCACAACTTCCGGCTGGTCAGTCGCCACCGGCATTACGACATCACCGAAGTGTATCGCCCCAAGCAGGCGGAGTTCGACGATCGCGGCATGATCTACATCCGGCACGGCGAGCCGGATCGCCGCGCGCGGTTTCTCTGCCGCGAGCCGGAGGAGCCGAACGGCGAAGGTTGTGCGGCGAACGAGAGCTGGCTGTATCGCCGCCGCGAGGGCGATCTCGTTTTTCATTTTGTGGCGCGCGGCGACGTACAGGACTACAAGCTTGTCGAAAGTTTGGCGGACGTGCTCGGTTTCCGCAGAGCGGTGCGGGCGTCGATGAGTCTGGACCCCGAAGTGCCGGCCCTGTATCAGACGCGCGATGCATTCGGGCCGCTCTACGATCGCGTGGCGCGCAGCCAACACGCCGCGGGCACTGAGCTGGCCGAGGACCGGATTCAGGGACGACGCAACATCACGCTCGGCACCAGCAGCGACAGCTATGCGCAACGCTTCGATCAGGTATTGGATGTGGTCGCGAATGCCTTCGTCCTGGGGACGGGGGGGGGGACCGGGGGGACCAGGGGGACCAACCGCGCCGACAGCGTCGGCGAGCTGCTGCACGTGGTGTTTGCGATCCCCGGAGAGCGCCTCAATCCCGATCCGGCTCCCGACGGCGTGCGCTATGCGCTGCGGTTCCGCCTGATGGTATCGGACTCGAACGACCACCTCGTCGCCCGCGTCGACACACTGCGTGTCTTCGCCGCCCATCAGGCACTGCGCAATCCCTCGTATCTCACGGGCCTGCTCGTCGTGCCGCTCGCGCCCGGACAGTATCGCTACCGTCTGCTCGTCACGAGCGTCGATGCCAGCGCCGGCGACCTCGTGATCGACGGACTGCGCGTCGAGAATCTCGATCCCCGCCGCTTTGCGGTGAGCGACGTCGTCGTCGGCCGAGCGGGGTCGGGTCTCGTGTGGGTATCCTCGCCGAGCGACACGATCTGGCTGAATCCCTTGAATCGTTTTCCCGAAGGCAGCGCCGCGGAGTTGTATTACGAAGTCTACGGACTCGCGAGCGGCGCGCCGTATCACACGGTCGTGCGGCTCGAAAAGGAAGGCGGGCATTCGTTATTCGGTGCGATTCGCGGTCTGTTCGGCGGCGGGCGCTCGCCGGTCTTGCTCGAATTCGACGCACCCGCGGACGGCCCGGTGACACGCGTGCATCGCGGGATTGCATTGCGCGACGTCGGGAAAGGCAATTACCGGCTCACCGTCGTTCTCACCGATCCCGCGAGCGGCGTGAGCGTCACGCGCTCGCAACGATTCCAAGTCGTCGCGCGCTAAACTGTTGACCCTGCTCCGCGCGAACCCTAAGTTAGCCCGTTCGCTCGGAGATCGAATTGTATTGCTCCCGCTGTGGCACCCAGAATAAGGACACCGCGAAGTTCTGCGATTCCTGCGGCCTCGACCTGACCGTGGCGACGCCTACGGGCGTGCGCATCGAGGCACCGGAAATCACGGAAATCGATATGGTGCGCCAGGAGCTCAACGAGGAATATGAGATCCTCGAGGAGCTGGGACGCGGCGGCATGGCCATCGTCTTCAAGGCCAAGGAAAAGCAACTCGATCGCGAAGTCGCAATAAAAGTCCTGCCGTTCTCGCTCGCGTTCGATAAGGAATTCGTCGAGCGCTTCCAGCGCGAAGCCCGCACGTCGGCCAGACTCGAGCACCCGAACATCATCCCGATCTATCGCGTCGGCAAATCGGGTCGCGTGATTTACTTCGTGATGAAGTTCCTGCGCGGCAAGCCGCTGTCCAGCGTTCTGGCGGCCCGCGGGAGCCTGCCTCCGCTGGAGATCAGGAAGATCCTTGCCGAGGTCGCGCGCGCACTGGCGTACGCGCATAAGAAGGAAATCGTCCACCGCGACATCAAACCCGACAACATCATGTTCGACGAGCACGGGCACGCCGTCGTGACGGACTTCGGGATCGCCAAGGCGGCCTCGGGTGGCAAGCTCACGGGCACCGGGATGTCCATCGGCACGCCGCATTACATGAGTCCGGAGCAGGCGAAGGCGCAGCCGCTCGACGGCCGCAGCGACATCTACTCGCTCGGCGTCGTCGCCTACCAGTGCCTCACCGGCGCCGTGCCGTTCGATGGCGAGGATTCATTCTCGATCGGCTACAAGCACATCATGGAGGAGATCCCGACTCCGCCCATCGATACCCACGACAAGCGCACGCTGTTCGAGATCATCAAGAAGATGATGGCAAAAGTGCCCGATCAGCGATTCCAAAACGCCGAGGAGCTGGTGGCGGTACTCGAAGGCGGACGCTCCGTCTCCTTCACGACCGATGCGACGCAGGCGTTGCCATCCATGGCGCGCCTCTCGGCAGCGCCGCCGACGCCGCTCCCCCGCGCCACTGGGGCGCGCCCACCCGGCGTTCCTCCGACCATCACCGGCGAGGCCCCCTCTCCGCGGCGCTCGGTGCTGGCGGGTGTGTTTCTCTGGTTGCTCATTGTCGGTTCGGTGCTGGGCGGTGGCGGGTTTTACGCGTATAAGCAGGGCCTGATTTTCGCGAAGACAAGGGGACCGATCGGCGATTCCACCGCAACGCGCGACACCACGCACCACGATTCGACGAGCCTCGCCGCTGCCGACAATGCGACGGAATCGGTTGACACGAGCCGCACCGCGATCGTACGCCCTCCCCCCCCGGCGCCGCCGTCGGGACCGCCCGGAAGGCTGGTGCTCCAAGGGATACCGCGCGGGGCCCGCGTTTCCATCGAGGGCCAGCAGGTGCAAGGGACGCAATTGGAGTTGGCGTCCGGCGTCCATCACTTGATCGTGCGGGCCGCGGGGTACCAGACCTACGATCAGCAGGTCACGATCACGCCGGGTCAGACGTTCACAATGCGGGTCGTCATGCAAAGCACCGGCGATGACGCCGCGGGCCCGTGCGATCTGTTCGGTCCGGCGTACAATCAGGACAACCTCTGTTTCGACACCCGCCCGGTGCCGCTATCACCGACGCTCATCCCGGTCCCTCAGGATGCCCCGATCTTTCCGCGGCAAGCGATTCTGCTCATGAGGGTCTCGCGCAACGGCACGACGATGGAAGCGCGCGTGTTTGTGCCCTCGAATGTGGAAACCTTCAACAACGAAGCTCTCGACATGGCGAAGAACCTGCGCTGGAACCCGGCTCAGAAGAACGGCGAGCCGACCGAGGCGTGGGTGCAGTGGCCATTCCAGCCCGTACGCCAGTAATCCATCCCACCGCCTTCATCGCGCCGGGCGCCGTCGTGCTCGGCGACGTGACGTTGGGGCCACGCTCGAGCGTGTGGTACCAGGCCGTGCTCCGTGGCGACATGGCACCAATCGTGGTCGGCGAGGATACGAACCTCCAGGACGCCACCATCGTGCACGTGGACGAGGGCAAGCCCGCGCTGATCGGTGCGCGAGTCGGCGTGGGCCACCGCGTCATCCTGCACGCCTGCGTTGTGGAAGACGAGTGTCTCATCGGGATGGGGAGTATCCTGCTCAACGACGTGCGCATCGGAACGGGCAGCGTGGTCGCGGCGGGCGCCGTCGTCCCCGAAGGCATGCACGTGCCGCCCGGCTCGCTGGTCATGGGAGTCCCCGCGCGTGTCGCGCGTCACGTCGATGATGGTCTGCGGGCGCGCATTCGCGGGACGTGGGAGCACTATGTCGCGGAGGCGGAGCGCCATCGTCGTGGGGCGTTTCCGATACAACGAACAAGTTTGTGATGTTGATACTCGGAGTGTGAGACGCGCCAACGCGAGTCATCAGTCTTGCCGGGCTCTAAGCACACGCCTACCTTGGGCCTCCACGTTCCGTTAACTTCCTAAATTCCTCTCGATTCGCCGTGAGCTGCGCATGACCGCATCTGAAGACCGCCCTAGCCTCGACCTGAACGCCAACGCGCTCACGGTCCTCGAGCGCCGCTATCTGGTCAAGGACGAGCACGGGAAGCCCGTCGAGCAGCCCCAGGACCTGTTCTGGCGGGTCGCCCGGACGATCGCGGCTCCCGACCGGGCGTATGGAGCGTCGCAGAAGGCGGTCGAGAGCGTCGCCGAGACGTTCTATGAGCTTATGGCGACGCGGGTGTGGATGCCGAATTCGCCCACCCTGATGAACGCGGGCCGGCCGCTGGGTCAGCTTTCCGCCTGCTTTGTGCTGCCGGTCGAGGACGCGCTCTCCAACGGACGGTCCGGGATCTACGACACCCTGCGGGCGATGGCGCTCGTGCATCAATCGGGGGGTGGGACGGGCTTCTCCTTCTCGCGCCTCAGGCCCAAGAACGACGTCGTCCGCTCCACGATGGGGGTCGCTTCGGGACCGGTGTCGTTCATGAAGCTGTACGATGCCTCGACCGACGTGGTGAAGCAGGGCGGCACGCGCCGCGGCGCGAATATGGGTATCCTGCGCGTCGATCACCCCGACATCCTCGACTTCATCCACTGCAAGGATGACCTCACGCAGGTCACGAATTTCAACATCTCCGTCGCCGTGACGGACGCGTTCATGCTCGCGTTGGAAGCTGGGAAGTCGTACGACCTGATCCATCCGCGCACCGGCAAGGTGGTAGGGCAACTCGACGCCCGCGACGTATTCAAGCAGATCGTCCACGGTGCCTGGAAGACGGGTGAGCCGGGCGTGTTCTACATCGACCGCGCCAATCACTACAATCCGGTTCCCCATCTCGGCAGCTACGAGGCGACCAATCCCTGCGGCGAGCAGCCGCTGCTTCCGTATGACGTCTGCAACCTCGGCTCGATCAACGTCGGGTTGTTCGTCAACGAGACGGCGAGTGATGTGGATTGGGACAGCCTGCGGACCGCGGTGCACCTCTGCACGCATTTCCTCGACAACGTCATCGATGCGAACCGGTACCCGCTCGAGGAGATCGACAGTCTTGCGAAGCGGATTCGGCGCATCGGGCTGGGCATCATGGGATGGGCCGACCTGCTCGTCCGCCTCGGCATCTCCTACGACTCCGACGCCGGCGTCGCGCTTGGCCGCAAGCTGATGCAGTTCATTGACGAGGAGTCGAAGGTCGCGTCCGAGAAGCTGGCGGAGCAGCGCGGCGTCTTCGCGGAGTGGGACCGCTCGATCTGGGGACCGGATGCGACCTGCGCCCGCAACGCCCGCGGCGAGCGCATTCGCCCGATGCGGCGGCTGCGCAACTGCAATCTCACGACCGTCGCGCCCACGGGCACGATCTCGATCATCGCCGGTTGCTCGTCAGGCATCGAGCCGCTCTTCGCGGTCGCGTTCATGCGCAATCAGGCGGGCGTGTTGATGCCCGATGTGAACGAAGACTTCGTGGCGATCGCCAAGCGTGAGGGCTGGTATTCGGACGAGCTCATGCAGAAGATCGCGGAGGCCGGCCACATTCATTTCGATACCGTGCCGGCGACGTGGCAGCGCGTGTTCGTGACGGCGCACGACGTGACACCGGAGTGGCACATCCAGATGCAGGCCGCCTTCCAGGACTTCACCGACTCGGCGATCTCCAAGACCTGCAACTTCGCGAATGATGCGACCGAGGAGTACGTCGAGCAGATCTACCGCTATGCCTATCAGCTCGGCTGCAAAGGCGTGACGGTGTATCGCGATGGTGCGCGCGAGAACCAGGTGCTGTCCACCGGCTCGACCGCCAAGAAGGTGCAAGAGGGTGCTGCAGGTGGCACGCCAGGGAAGGACGCGCTCACCGAAGCGCTCAGTCGGATCGCCGAGCTCGAGACCGAGTTGCATTTGACTCGCGATCGGCTCCACGACGTGGAAGCGGAGAACCTGCAGCGGCGCGCGAAGCGCTCTCGCCCGGATCTACTCAAGGGTTCGACGCGCCGCGTCGAATCGCCGCTCGGCACGATGTACGTGACCATCACGGAGGACGACAAGGGACAGCCGTTCGAAGTGTTCATGTCGCTCGGGAAGGCCGGCGGCGCGCTGATGGCGGACGTGGAGGCGATCGGCCGGCTGATTTCGTTGGCGCTGCGCTCCGGCGTGCCGCTGCCCGAGATCTACCGGCAGCTGCGCGGTATCTCGTCCGATCGCGCGGTCGGTCTGGGACCGCACAAGGTGCTGTCGGTTCCCGACGCGATCGGCATCGCGATCGAGAAGTGGATGCAGGATAAGCAGGGCGTGCAGCAAGACCTGCTGGACAGCACCGCAACTCCCGCTGTCGCGTCGAGCGAAGTAGTCCGGGGGACCGCGGGCGACGCCACGCTTCGCGCCGCGCTCGGGCCGGGCCAGGACTTCATCGGTGCCTGCCCCGACTGCGGCTCACAGCTCGCGTTTATCGAGGGATGTGCGAAATGTCACGTCTGCGGTTTCTCGGAATGCGGGTGAGCTTATTTCGACCGCGACCGCTGTGACTCCAGTCACGACGGGCACTTGCGGGGCAGGGTAGTCTTAGGCCATGGAAAGCTCGCGGATGGTCCTGCCGACGCGTCTGCAGGTGAAAGGGTGGGCGCGGGTTGGTCCCTCCGGCGCGCACACGCTGCGCCGTGGCGCCTGGTATCCGGTCGTGCGGATCTCCTCCAGCAACATCGTCGTCCTCGACGTCAACCGGCACAATGTGCCGGTGGACCGTCGGTTCCTCGAGATCCGCTATCATCCGCCTGAGCGTTGGACGATCGTGCGTTGCGAGCCGCGCGTCATCGAACGACTGGGACGAATTTTTCCGCTGACGTACGCGGTCTGCCCCTCGTGCCGGCATCGGCAGGGCATTGAAGCCAGGACCAATGAAATGACGTGCGATCGCTGTCATAAGACAGCCGGAATGGCGTGGGACGAACTCTCTTAGACGCCCGGCTAGGCGCGCTTGTCCTAAAGCAGTGCGATCGCATCCCCCAACGAAACCGTCCCCGTCCCTTCACCGACACAGTAAAATCCCCGCATTCCTCCATCCAAGAACTGCAGATGCTTTTTCAGCTCCTCGGGTTCGACTTGCTTGCCGAGTGCCCATCCCGTGAACGGCCGGCACGGGTGGGCGACTTGCAGCACTCGTAACCGAACCAGCTCCTTCCCGTCGGGGGCCAGGATCGCCACGCCCTCCGCCAGGTCCTCGTACGTGAACCGGCCGTCCGTCTCCGCGATGATGTTCTCGCCCGCGCACCCGACGACGACCCGGTCGCCGAAGTGCTCGCGCATCGCGTCGTAGTGCGAGGTGAACCCGAGCGAAATGCCGTGGAGGCCATCCTCGTTCTTGGTGTGCGGATGCGCGCGGTGGTGCACGTCGACGACCCACGCGTCATCCTCGATCGCGCCCAGGGCGCCTTCCGGCGTGACATTCAGTTTCGGGACCGAGAGCAGCGGAGCGGGATCGTACCGCCGAGTAGGTTTCTCGCCCGTCTTCAGTGAGCCGCGCTGGATTTGGAGTCGGGCAACCGTTCCGATGGTGCGCATAACGCAATGTAGCGTGATGTGCTACATTGGGCCGCTTCATGGGTCGTCCCATCGGGTGGGCGCGATGTTTGGATAATGTCGCCGACGTGCTGCGTCGAGGCGCCTGGTATCCCATCGTCGAAGCAACCGCCGACAAGGTCGTCATTGAAGTGCGGCAGAGACCCGTCCGGCTCAGCCGCATCGACGTCTCCGTCCGCGACACGCCGCCCGATCACTGGAGCATCGTCGTCCGCACCGGCGTTCTCCGCCCTACCCTCGGCGGCAGGGAAGGGGAGGACGTGATCACGACCTACGCCGTCTGTCCCCACTGCCACGAGCGGGCGGACTTCAAAGGGAAACCCGACGCCCTCCGATGCACGCGGTGCTCGCGAGAATCGAAAGTCGACTGGTCGGAAATCTGCTGACTCGGCGGTCTTGCGAAGCCGGAAACTGTTTAGTATGTTAACTATCAACATGTTAACAACTACCCACGTGACTGGCGGCGCATGGCTGATCGCTCGGAATTGGCGCTCCAGCTGACGGACGCCGTCGCGGCCGCCTACCAGGCGGTCGAGCGGGCCGGCAATCGCGCCTACAAGAGCTTTGGGCTCTCGCAGCGCGCCCATGCCGCGATGGCGGCCGTGGATCTCGGTGGCCCCGACGGCGCGCGCCCGAGCGACGTGGCGCGCGAATTGGGCGTGTCCCGCGCCGCCGCCACGACGTTCATTCAACGGCTCGAAGCGAAAGGCCTCGTCGAGACCACGACCGATCCTGACGACGATCGCGGCGTGCGCGTCACGCTCACGCGCCACGGCTTGGAAGTCCTGCTCCGCGTGGGACAGCTGGAACGCCGCCTCGCGGCCCGCACGATCGAGGGGCTGCCCGCCTCAGCGATGGCGCGCACGATCCACGTGCTCCAGGAGCTGCGCCAGCGCCTCGAACAGAAGGTGCTCGAGGTCGTGCGCTGAGCGCGTATACCGATGTGCGAATCTTTATGCAGTTGCCCGCAATCTGGCTCGCTGCTGGTGTCACTTCACGTAGTACTTCAATGGCTTTACTTATGCGTAGTCGCTTCAACGCATTCAACTCACTGTGCGGGGACGTGGTGTCGCTTATCCGAGACCCAATCGAACGCGTTCCAGCCTGGCTAGTTTTCCACATCTCGAACCCCGCGTGAATTTGTGGAAAACCTGAACGGCGACCCGAAGATACGTCGCACGAAAATCGTGGCGACCCTGGGGCCTGCCACTGCGAACGCGTCCACCATCGGCGCCCTGCTGCACGCCGGCACGAACGTCGTGCGTATCAATGCATCCCACGGTACGCCCGAACTCCGTGGGGAATGGATCGCCGCAGCGCGGCGGGCAGCGGAGTCGCTGGCGACGCCGGTGGCGGTGCTCCTCGACCTCCAAGGTCCGCGTATTCGGGTTGGAGACCTTCCCCATCCACGCGAGCTGACCCCCGGACAACAGGTCGTATTCGCGCCGGAGGAAGTCGCGCGGGGCGACGACCTCCCGACCACGTACGACGGTTTGGCGACCGACGCTCGGGTTGGCTCGCGCATTCTTCTGAACGACGGCCTCTTGTCGGTGGAAGTCACCGGGGTGGATGCGCCACGTGTACGCGGTCGCGTCATCGACGGCGGTATGCTGACCGCGCACAAGGGCATGAACCTGCCGGGACTCCACGTATCGGCGCCGGCGCTGACGGAGAAGGACCGGCAGGACGTGCAGGACGCGGTGCGGGCGGGCGTCGACTATCTCGCGCTCTCGTTCGTCCGTCGCGCCGAGGACATCGAGGAGCTCCGGGGGCTCGTGCCGAACACGATCAAGCTGGTCGCCAAGATCGAGAAGGCGACGGCACTGGAGAATCTGGAGCGGATCGTGGCGGCGGCGGACGCGGTGATGGTTGCCCGCGGTGATCTCGGCGTCGAGCTGCCCTTCGAGCAGGTGCCACTCGTGCAGAAGCGGCTGATCAGCGAAGCGAATCAGCAGGGAAAACCGGTCATCACCGCTACGCAGATGCTCGAATCGATGGTCCACGCGCCGCGCCCGACGCGAGCGGAAGCATCGGACGTCGCCAACGCGATCCTCGACGGCACCGATGCCGTGATGCTCTCTGCCGAGACCGCGGTCGGGCAATATCCGCTAGAGGCCGTGCGGGCGATGGATCGCATCATCCGCGAAATGGAGCGCCACCCGCTGCGGCAGCGGGAAGAGCGGCGCAAGGCCGCGGATGGGGTCACGACGGAAGACGCGATTGCCTGGGGGACGTTCGCGGTCGCGCGCATGCTGAAGACGCCGCTCATCGTCACACTCACCAAGGGCGGGTTCACCGCGCGCAAAGTCGCCGCGCTCCGGCCGCCGGTGCCGATTCTGGCGGTGACGACCGAGTCGACGACGTATCGCCAGCTCGCGCTCGTGTGGGGTGTCGTTCCCGTCCTCGTCGACCACGTGCCGGGGTACGACGCCATGTTGGAGGTGGTGCGCGATCTCATTCTCAAGCGCCGGCTCGCGAAGCAGGGCGACTGCATCGTGATGACGGCGGGAGTGCCGTGGGACGTTTCGGGCAGCACCAACCTCATCAAGGTCGAGAAGGTGTGATGTGCGGCTGATTTTTCTCGGCACGGGTACATCGTTCGGCGTGCCGCAGATCGGCTGTCGCTGTCCAACCTGTACATCCTCCGACCCCCGCGACAAGCGCACGCGCACGGCTGCGCTCATCGAGACGAGAGGTAAGCGGCTTCTGATCGACACGCCGCCCGAGCTGCGGCTCCAGCTCGTCGCGGCCGGCATCGATCGGATCGACGCCGTGCTGTTTACGCACGCGCACGCCGACCACGTGCACGGCATCGATGACCTGCGTGCGCTGTCGGTCCGCCAGGGCGCGATGCTTCCCGCATACGGCTCCCGGGAGACCATGGCGGAGCTCGCCGTCAAGTTCCCGTACATCTTCGATCCGTCCTTCGTCGTTCCAGCGGGGACGAGCAAGCCGGAGCTGGCGCCGCATGTGCTCGAGGCCGGTGTGACCGTTTCCATCGCCGGCGTACCGGTGCTGCCGTTATCTCTGCCGCACGGCGATCATCGTGTGCTGGGATATCGGGTCGGTCCGATCGCCTACATCACGGACGTGAAAACGATTCCCGACGACGCCATCGCGGCGCTGGCGCATCTCGACGTGCTCGTGCTCAACGCGCTGCTGTCGCGCCCGCATCCGCTGCATCTCTCGGTGCCCGAAGCCGTGGCCGTGGCGCAGCGCATCGGCGCCCGGCGCACGTTCTTCACGCATCTCACGCACGAAAACACGCACGCCGCGCTCGCGGCGAAGCTGCCGGCGGGGATTGCGCCCGCGTACGACGGGCTGGTTATCGAAGTGGACGAGCCCTAGATTCCGCCGCGAGGAGGAGGAGGCTCTCGCATGCTGCAGCAGTTTGACGATCCCGCCGTCCGCCAAAGCCCCAAGATGGATGCGCTGGTGCGCGAGGCGGTGTTCGGCAACGAAGACGCCAGGACGCAGGCGCGGTGGCTGCTCTGGGAAATCGGCCAGCGGGCCGGCGTCCGTCCCGCGTCGATCCACGAGC
>Ga0209160_1000245_pt1 | contig 42952 bp, 49 predicted proteins | sample GraSoiAngelo_153_FD_186167 | JGI IMG/M metagenome (GOLD analysis project Ga0209160, IMG submission 186167) | Grasslands soil microbial communities from the Angelo Coastal Reserve, California, USA - 14_1009_12_40cm (SPAdes) (version 2) | ecosystem: Environmental > Terrestrial > Soil > Grasslands ...
AAGAGCGGCCAGAGCACGAAGACGAGCGCGGGGATGCCGACGACGACCGTGACGACGAGGGCCCCCGCGGCGATCACGAGCCGCGCTCCAGCTCTCGTCGGATCCGCTCGCTCATGGCGGGGTCGACCGCCACGGGCGGCGTCCGGACGCCGTGACGGCGGTGGGTCCAGCGCCACACCAGGGCTCCGGCGGTGACGAGCCCGACGGCGACGGCGACGAGCGGCAAGAGCCAGACGAGCAGGTTGAATCCTCGGCGCGGCGGCGCCAGCAGGATCCACTCGCCGTAGCGGTCGACGAAGTAGCGCTGGACCTCGGCCGGACTCTCGCCCGCCGCGAGGCGCTCGCGGATGATCGCGCGCATCTGACTCGCCATCTCGGAGGGCGAGTCGGCCACCGCCAGGTTCTGGCACACGACGCAGCGAAGCTGTGCGGCGATCTCGTGCACGACGTCGTCGCTCACGGGCCTCGCCGACTGAGCCGACGCCGGATCGGGGCGCGCGCCCAGGAGGATCAGCGCCGCGAACATCATGATCGCGACACGGCTCATGGCGAGCCCGCCTCGGCGAGGAGACGATCGACCGTCTTGCGGAACACGTCGTCGGTGACCGCGCCCACGTGCTTGACCCGGATGCGGCCCTGTCGATCGAGGAAGAACGTCTCGGGCACGCCGTACACGCCGTAGTCCACCGATACCGTGCCCTTCAGGTCCTGGGCGATCGGGAAGGTGAGACCGAAGTCGCCGACGAACTTCTCGGCGGCCTCGCGCTTGTCCTGGATGGCGACGCCGACCACGACCACGCCGCGATCGCGATAGCCGCGCCAGTTCCGCTCGAGCACCGGCGCCTCCTCGTAGCACGCGGGATAGCACCACGACGCCCAGAAGTTCAGCACGACGATATTGCCGCGGTGGCCGGCGAGGCTCAACGGCGCGCCTTCGAGCGTCGCGAGCGCGAACGCGGGCGCCGGCCGCCCGACCAGTGGCGACGGAATATCGCGCGGGCTCACGCGAAAGCCGTAGGCGAGCAACGCCAGCACGGGAACGGCCGCGAGCGGAATCAGCCAGCGCCAGAACCGCTTCACGCGCTTCTGTGTCGCTCCGGCAGGATCGCCAGCAGGGCGCCCAGGGTGAGCACCATCCCGCCGATCCAGATCCAACTCACGAGGCGGTTGACCTGGAGCTTGATGGTCGCCTGCGACCCGTCACGGGCGAAGTCGCCGAGCACGAGGTAGAGATCCTCGCGCAGGCCTAGGCGGTAGTCGACGTACGCGATGGGCGCCTGCTCCTGAGGATAGAACTTCTTGGCGGGTCTCAGCACACCGAGCACCGTGCCGTTGGAGACTGTGAACGCCCCGGTCACCTTGAAGTGGTTCGACTCCTCGACCGCGGTGAGGCCGTCGAATCGGAAACGGTACCCGGCCAGCTCGGCCGTCTCGCCGCGATGCAGGGTGGTCTCGGTCTGCACCGACCAGGCGTGTGAGCCCATCACGCCGAGGGCGATGACCAAGATGCCCAGGTGCACGATGAAGCCGCCGTAGCGCCGGTTGTGCCGCAAGAGAAGCCCGCCCATCGCCGGCAGGATCGACTCGCCCAGGCGAAGCCGCGCCCGCGTGGCCCGCGTGAAGTCGACGCCGATCGTGACCGCGACGAAGACCGTCGTCGCGAACGTGAGCACCGCCAGCGAGGAGCGCACGCCCAGGACGAACGCGGTCGCGGCCGCGACGATCCCCAGCGCGACCGGCCAGAGGAAGTTCCGCTTCAGATTGTCGAGCGACGCGCGACGCCAGGCGATCAGCGGCCCAACGCCCATCAGAAAGACCAGCGAGAGGAACAGGGGGACATTCACCTGATTGAAGAACGGCGCGCCGACGCTGACCTTGACGCCACGGACCGCTTCAGAGAGCAGCGGGAACACCGTGCCGAAGAAGACGGTGAACGCGGCGGCCACCAGGAGCACGTTGTTCAGGAGAAAGGCCGACTCGCGCGAGACGACGGAATCGAGCTCGCCCTCTGACCGGAACGCCTCCCAGCGCCATGCGACCAGGCCCAGCGCGGTCAGCAGCACCAGAGCGAGGAAGCTCAGGAACAGAATGCCGATCGAGCCCTGCGTGAAGGCGTGGACCGAGGCGATGACACCGGAACGCGTCAAGAACGTTCCGAAGAGCGTCAAGCCGAACGTCAGGATCACGAGCGAAATGTTCCAGAGGCGGAGCATGCGCCGCCGCTCCTGGATCATCACCGAGTGTAGGAACGCCGTGCCGGTCAGCCACGGCATGAACGCGGCGTTCTCGACCGGATCCCACGCCCAGTAGCCACCCCAGCCCAGGACGTGATAGCTCCACCAGCCGCCGATCAGGAGACCGAGCGAGAGGAAGTACCAGGCGACGATGGTCCACCGCCGCGTCAGCGCGAGCCACGTGTCGCCGATGCGGCCGGTGATCAGCGCGGCCATCGCGAAGGCGAAGGGGACGGTGAAGCCGGTGAACCCGAGGTAGAGGGCGACCGGATGCGTGATCATCCCGGTATCCTCGAGCAGCGGGTTCAGGCCGCGGCCGTCGGCGGGCACCGGCACCTGACGCTGGAACGGTGGCGCGGCGAACGTCATCACGAGGAGGAAGAAGGCGAGGATCCCGAGCATCGTCGCCAGCGCCCACGGGTAGAGCTCGCGCGCGCCGACTCGGTGGCGCACGATCAGGATGATCGTGTAGAGCGCGAGCATCCACGACCAGAGGATGATCGAGCCCTCGAGCGCGCCCCAGACCGCGGTGATGCGGTAGTAGAAGGGCGTGCCGAGGTTCGTGTTGGTCGCGACGTAGCGGACCGAGAAGTCGAACGTGAGGAATGCGTAGGTCAGAAGCGCGAAGCACGAGGTGACGAGGACGAACACGGCGAGCGCCGCGTGCTGCGCCGACTCCACGAGAGCCAGCCGTCCCGTTCTGGCCCCGACTCCGGCCGCGACACCGCCGTACAGCGCGAGGCCCAGAGCCACCAGGGTCATGCCGTAGCCGAGATCCGCGGTCACCGCCCTTCACCCCGGAGGGTCTTGATGAGCTCGCGGTATCCTGCCTGGCTGCCGTCGTGGGGTGCTTTGTACTCTTCGGAGTGCTTGGCCATGATCAGGGTCGCCTTGAAGTAGCCGTCGGCCGTCCAGCTTCCCTCGAGGACGGCGCCTCGACCCTCGCCGAACAGATCAGGCGGCGTGCCCTTGTGCCGGACCGGGACCGTGGCGGTCCCGTCGGAGAGGGTAAACGACAGATCGAGCGAGCGCGGCTCCCATTTGAGCGAGCCCGGCACTACCATGCCGCCCAGCCGGTAGGCCTTGCCCGGCACCGGAGCGGCCTGGAGCTCGGCCGGCGTGACGAAGTAGACGGCCGACTGCGTGACACCCGCGTAGATCATGTAGCTGAGTGCAGCCGCGATGACGACGCCACCGATGACGAATTTCCGCCGGCGGTTCATTGGAGCGGGGGCCTCGAGGCCGGCTTGGACCGCGGGTGGCCTGAGAGAGGCGCGGCGAAGCTCCGCACGCCCGATCCGTCCGACGGCGTGATATGGCTCTGGTTTATTGTAGCGGGGGCCTCGAGGCCGGCTTGGACCGCGGGTGGCCCGAAAGAGACACAAGCCGGCTCCGCACGCCCGATCTTTCCCGGATGTGTGATTCGGCCCTGGTTCATGGTGACGGGCGTCGTGCTTGCTCTGACACGCCCGATCCTTCCCTCAGGACTTGATGTCCCTCGCTCAGCTCACGCTCGCGCCGGACGAGAAAGCGCCAGTAAGCGGCCAGCACGATGAGCGCGAGGCCGTAGGCGGCCAAGACAAAGCTCCAGTGGTCGGCCATCAGGCTTCGGCCTCCGCCTCGAGACGGAGCACGCGGGCTCGCCGGGTGACGAAGTAGGCGTAGAGCAGGGTGAACGCCGCGAAGTTCACCAGGAGCGCCGTGACGATGACGCCGGGCATCGTCCCGGGGCCCGGCTTCATCAGGGACGGCGGCTGGTGCAGCGTGCGCCACCAGTAGACCGAGAAGTGCACGAGCGGGATGTTGAACGCGGCGACGATGCCGAGCACCGCCGCGAACCGGGCGCCACGCTCGCGATCCTCGATCATCCCGCGGAGCAGCAGGTAACCGAGATACATGACGAACAGGATGGAGACGGTCGTGAGCCGTGCGTCCCACGTCCACCAGGTGCCCCACGTCGGCTTTCCCCAGATCGACCCGGTGGCGATCGTCAGCCCGGTGAAGAGCACGCCCACCTCCGCCGAAGCGTGCGCGAGCCGGTCCGCGGACTCGGCCCGACGGACGAGATAGACGATGGACGCGACGAGCACGACCGCAAACGCGAGATAGGCCACCCAGACGCTCGGCACGTGCAGGTACATGATGCGCTGCACGTTGCCCTGGGTCGCCTCGCGCGGCGCGATCCCGAAGCCCAGCACGAGCCCCGCCACGAGCCCCGCGAGCGTCACGCCACCGAGGAGACTGCTCACGCGCGCCTAGCCTTCCATCACGAAGTCGAACGTGAGCACGCCGACGGCGACGTACACCACGTCCGCGGCCGCGAGGAGCTTGAGCCAGTGAGCGACGCTGCCGAGCGTCTCGCCGAGCAGCACGGCTTCGGTCGCCTTGACGGTGGCGAGCAGCACGGGGGCCTCGACCGGCAGCAGCAGCACCGGGAACAAGAGCTCGCGGGCGCGCACCTGCGCGGTCATCGCCGCGAAGAGTGTGCCGACGGCGGCGAGGGCCACCGTACCGAGCGCGATCACGACGGCGAGGGCCGGCAGCACATTCGTGAGGTCGAGGTTGAAGAAGAAGCCGAAGAGCACGAGGAGAATCGTCTCGATGACCAGCATCAGGAGCAGATTGCCCGCGAGCTTGCCGACGTAGATTGCCGACTTGTCGCCCGGCGCCAGCAGGAGCCCCTCCCAGCAGTCGTTCTCGCGCTCGACGACGAACGTCCGGCCGAGCCCGAGGAGCCCGCTCAGGATGAAGCCGAGCCAGAGGAGACCGGGGAGGGTTCCGGCCAGGCGCTCGCGGTCGGGGCCGAGCGCGAACTGGAAGACGAACAGGAGGAGCAGGCCGAAGAAGAAGAGCGCGTTGAGCGTCTCCTTCGACCGGCGCTCGACGAGCAGGTCCTTCCAGACCACGACGAAGGCCCGCCGCGCGAACGTCAAGGCGCGTCCTCCGCATGCAGGGTATAGAGCCGATGCACGTCGTCGGCCGACAGAGTTCCGCGCGCGGTGTCGAGCGCGATGGCGCCGCCGGCGAGTATCGCGATCCGGTCGGCGACGGCGAGCTCGCGGCCGAAGCTGTGCGTGGTCATCAGAATGGCGCCGCCGCCCGCCTTGAACGACGCCAGATGCTCCTCCAGCCACTTCTTCGCGCGCTGGTCGAGCCCCGTAAAGGGCTCGTCGAGCAGCAGAACCCGCGGCCGGGCCAGGACGAACCGCGCGAGGGAAAGACGCCGCTTCATACCCGCCGAGAAGGTGCGGACGCGCGCGTCCGCGGCGCGATCGAGCTCGACGATGGCCAGGGCGCCGGCCCGCTCGGCGGCGGAGGGTCTGAGACCGGCGAGCGTCGCCCAGAACTTCAAATTCTCGGCGGCGGTCAGGTCCTCGTACACGTGGGAGCTATGGGCGACGAGCCCGATCTCGCGGCGGACGAGCTCGGCGTCCTTCGCGCAATCGTGGCCGGCGACGGTCGCAATCCCGCGCGTCGGACGCACCAGGGTCGCCAGGACCTTGAGCAAGGTCGTCTTGCCGGCGCCGTTGGCGCCCAGCACCGCCACCGCCTCGCCGGCTCGGACGTCGAGATCGAGGCCGTCCAGCACGCGATGGTTGCCGAAGGTCTTGCGGAGACCGGCCACTCGAATGAGTGCCTCGGAGGCCATAGCTGAAACCGCCCAATTCTCGCCCACCCGCCGGGAAGGGTCAAGGAAGCGGGAACTTGACTCGGTCGGGCGACCTCCTGCCAAATAGAAGCGGTCGAGTCGACCGTGCGACCGCCGGAGGATCTGGTTGCTCCAATTCGTGCTGGCCCGTGTGCTGTGGTTGGTGCCCACACTGTTGGCCATGGCGCTCGTGACATTTCTGGTGATGCACGCGACGCCCGGGAGCCCGCTCGACCCGGTGGCGGAGGGCGCGAACCCGCTGTCGCCGGATGCGCAGAAGAACCTGGCCGCTCACTACGGTCTCGACCGGCCGCTCTACCAGCAGTTCGCCATCTTCGTCGGTAAGGCGGTGCAGGGGGATTTTGGCAACTCGTTCGTCTACAAGACTCGAACCGTCCGCGAGATCATCGTCGACACGTTTCCGATATCGCTCCTGCTCGGCTCGATGGCGCTGGCGCTCGCCATCGTCGGTGGCTTGACGCTCGGGATCCTCGCCGCGATCTACCAGAATCGGGGCTGGGACTACGTGTCGGTGAGCGTGGCGACCGTCGGCGTCGCCGTGCCGAACTTCGTCCTCGCGGTCTTCCTCATCATCCTGTTCTCGTTCGTGGTGCCGCTCTTTCCAACCGGCGGCTGGGATTCGCCGAGGAATTGGGTGTTGCCGACGGTGGCGCTGGCGCTGGCCCCACTGGGGATCATCGCGCGCTTCACGCGCGCCAGCATGCTCGAGGTCATCCGCGCCGACTACACGCTCACCGCGCGAGCCAAGGGGCTGGGCGAGATCCCCGTCATCTTCAAGCACGCGCTCAAGAACGCGTTTATCCCCGTGGTGACTCTCCTGGGCCCGATGTTCGCCGCGGTCGGGACCGGCTCGTTCTTCGTCGAATCGATCTTCCGCGTGCCCGGCATGGGCCGCTTCTTCGTCCTGTCGATGACCGGACGCGACTACCCGATGATCATGGCGGTCGTGTTGACCTATGGCGCCTTCCTCGCGATCATGAACCTCGTCGTCGACCTGCTCTACGGGGTCCTAGACCCCCGGATCCGGTACTGAGGTGAGTCGCGCCGCGATCGCCGTGGGCGTTCCGGTCGAAGAGACGCGGATCCGGTCGTCGAGCCTCTGGCGGGATGGTGTACGCCGGCTCAGGCGCAATCGCCTGGCGGTGGCCGGCGGGGCGGTCATCGCCCTGCTCTGCTTCATCGCGATCTTCGCCGACTTCCTCGCCCCGCTGCCGTATACGAAATCGAACTTCGGCCGCCTCAACGAGGCGCCGTCCCGCGACTACCCCCTGGGCACCGACCAGCTCGGGCGCGACCTCCTGTCGCGGATGATCTACGGCGCGCGCGTTTCAATGCTCGTCGGGCTGGGCGCCCAGGTGATCGTGGTCCTGATCGGGGTACCGATCGGCGCGCTGTCGGGCTACCTCGGCGGCCGGACGGACATGTTCCTCACGCGGTTCATCGACGTCATGTACGCGTTCCCGCGTCTTCTGTTCGTGATCCTTTTGATGTCGATGCTCGGCGCCGGGCTCACGAACATTTTCATCGCCATCGGGCTGACCGGATGGGTCGGCATCGCCCGCCAGACGCGCGCGCAGGTGCTGGCGATCAAGCAAATGGAATTCGTCGACGGGGCCCGGGCACTCGGCGCCGGCTTCCGGAGGCTGCTGGTGCGCCACATCCTGCCCAACGCGCTGACGCCGATCGTCGTCGCGGTCACCTTCGGCATCCCGGAGGCGATCTTCACGGAGGCGGCGCTCTCGTTCATCGGCGTCGGGATCAACCCGCCGACGCCGTCGTGGGGCCAGATGGTGGGCGAGGGGCAGCAGTACATCAGGTCCTACTGGCACCTTTGCGTTTTCCCGTCGATCGCGATCGCGATTACCATGCTGTCGTTCACGTTCTTCGGTGACGGCGTCAGGGACGCGCTGGACCCCAAACTGAAATAGCAAGGAGACCCGCTCATGCGAGTTCCTCATATCTCCGACAGCCAGCTGGATCTTCTGGCCGGCCGCCTCGCCGCCATCGGCGTCGGGCGGCGCGATTTTTTGCGGGTCGCCGCCGGCCTGGCGACGATGAGCGCCGCGGGCTTTAGCGCGCGTCCGGCGTCCGCGGCCCCGAAGCTCGCGCCCGGGGAAAAGCTGGCGAAGGAACAGCACCTCCGGTTCGGCGGCGGTAGCTGGTACGAGCAGGACCCGTCGAGCCACGACTTCAACAAGGACCTTTATTGCGGCGGAACGCCGCAGCTTTTTGCTGGTCTCATGAGGTTCAACGTCAACTTTGAGGCGGTGCCCTACGTCGCCGAGAAGGTCATGCCCAACAAGGACGGCTCGGTCTGGACGTTCGCGATCCGCAAGGACTCGAAGTGGTCCGACGGCTCACCGTGCTCGGCGCGCGATTTCGAGTACTCGTTCAAGCGGCAGCTCGATCCCGCGACCGCGGCGCCCTACGCATCCTTCCTCTACGACATCAAGAACGGCGAGGCATTCAACAAGAAGCAGGTGACCGACGCGAGCCAGGTCGGCGTTCGGGCAAAGGACGACTGGACGCTCGAGGTGACGCTCGAAGGGCCGCGCGGCTACTTCCCGGTCCTGTCGGCCTATCAGGCCGCGTTGCCTGGTCACCGTGGCTCGATCGAGAAATACGGCGACAAGTGGACGGAGGCCGCGAACATCGTCTGCAACGGGCCCTTCGTGCTGGACGCGTGGGAGCACAACAAGGCCGTCGTCCTGAAGAAGAACAAGCACTTCTTCGGCGCCAAGGACATCACGCTCGAGAAGGTGACCGCTCCGATCATCCCGATCGCGTCGGGCGTGCTCCCGTATGAGAACAACGAGATCGACCTGACGCGTTTGCAGACCGCGGACCTGAAGCGGTTCCAGTCCGACCCGAGGACCGCGAAGGAAGTCTTCCGGTTCCCGTATCCGGGCACCTGGTATCTGCTGCCTCAGGTCACCAAGCCGCCCTTCGACAACCTCAAGGTCCGCAAGGCGGTCGCGCACGCGATCGACCGGGAGAACATCGTCAAGGTCAGTCAAGGGTTCGCGATCCCGGCCCACGCCATGATCCCGCCGGGCTTCCCCGGCGCGCTCGATGACAAGAAGACGCGCGACCTCCAGCGCTTCGACCCGAAGCTCGCGATGTCGATGCTCAAGGGCACGCCGTTCGAGGGCGGGAAGAACTGGCCGAAGATCACGCTCACGTTGCGCGACGAGGCCCTGGGCTCGAAGCCCCTCGCCGAGGCGGTCCAGTCGGTCCTGCTGGAGAACTTGAACATGAAGACCGAGCTCGAGGTCCTCGAGCAGCGCGTCTTCCGCGAGCGGCTCTGGAAGCAGGACCTCCAGTTCGTGTGGATTCGCTGGTTCATGGACTACCCGGACCCCCACAACGAATACTTCGACACCTTCTACGGCAAGAAGACGACCGGTAAGCGGCAGGCGTGGTCCAACGAGGCCTTCGACAAGGAGCTCGAGGTGGGCCGCGACACCAGCGACCCCAAGAAGCGCCTGGCGGCTTACGCGAAGGCCGAGGAGATCATGCAGAACGACGTCGGCTACGTGCCGGTCGCCTGGGTCGTGAGGTACGCGAGCGCGAAGCCGACCGTGCGCGGCCTCGAGAAGAACCGACAGGGCGAGATCGTCGTCGACGGCAACATCTACTTCGACATGCTCTCGCACATCTACATGGTGGAGAAGGCCTGAGACCAAAGCGCACCGGGGCGGCCCCGGCGCGCGCTTTTTCTGGAGACTGGCTCGGCTAGACTCTCATCGCACGAAGACGGGCGATCCGCTCTTCCAGAGGTGGGTGAGTCGAGAAGAGACGCATCAGCGTCTGACCGCTCAGCGGATTCACGATGAATAGATGCGCGGTCGCGGGCGTCGCGTCCGCCATCGGCATCGCCTGGTTCGCCATCTGGAGCTTCTCGAGGGCCTTCATCAAGCCCCACGGACGCCCGGCGACTTTCGCGCCGGTCGCGTCGGCCTGAAACTCGCGCGAACGCGAGACCGCCATCTGGACGAGCATGGCGGCGATCGGCGCCAGGATCGCCAGCAGGATCATCGCGATCGGATTCGAACCGCCTTCATCGTCGTCGCGGCTGCGTCCGCCGAACATCGCCGCCCACTGGGCCATGTGGGCCAGGTAGGTGATCGCGCCGGCCAGGGTTGCGGCGACCGTCGAGATCAGGACGTCGCGGTTCTTCACGTGCGAGAGCTCGTGGGCCAGCACACCCTCGAGCTCTTCCTCGTCGAGGATCCGCATGATTCCTTCGGTGACGGCGACGACGGCGTGCTCCGGGTTGCGCCCCGTAGCGAACGCGTTCGGCGTCTCGCTCGGAATCAGGTAGACGCGGGGCATCGGGATCCCGGCGCGCGTGGCCAGACGGTGCACGATCGCGTAGAGGCGGGGCGCCGACGCCTCCTCGATCGGCTGAGCCCCATAGGCGGCGAGCACCATCTTGTCCGAGAACCAATAGCTGACGAAGTTCATGGCGAGGGCGACAAAAAAGGCGATCAGCATGCCTTGACGGCCGCCGATCGCCCCGCCGATTAAAACGAGCATCACTGTCAGGACGGCCAACAGTAGCCCGGTCTTGAACACGTTTGACATGATCGAAGCCTAGCAGAGCCCTCTAGACGGGTCAAATCAGGCGCTATTGTGGTCAAATGCCTTGACTTGTATGCCAAACGGCCGATATACTGGCCCGACTTGAGTAAAAACTCGTTTGTTGACGAAGAGTTAGCGGTCATGATCGTCCGAGTTCCAGACATACCCGCGGAGGGACTGAGCGTCACGGACGCGACTGCCCTGGGCTCGGTCTATCGCGACCCAGCCTGGCGGCTCCTCGATGTCAACGTGAAGTTGGAGCGTGACGGGTCGGACGTCTTCGTGACCGGTGAGCTCCGGGCGGCCGTGTCCCAGGCCTGCGGGCGCTGTCTCGAGCCCTCGCCCGCGGAGGTGACGGCGACCCTGGACGTGCGGCTGGTACCGCGCCCGACCACCGCGGACAACGTCGAGCTCGCTCCCGACGACCTCGACGTGGACTTTTACGACCGAGACGAGATCGACATCGGCGCCTTGATCGATGCCGAGACGACGCTCGCGTTACCCATGAAGCCGCTGTGCCGCGAAGGCTGTCTTGGGCTCTGTCGGGTTTGCGGCGGGAACCGAAATGTGGTCCAGTGCGAGTGCCGAGAGCGCCCGCCTGATCCCCGGCTGGCCGCCCTCAAGGACCTGGCTTCGCGGCTTTCGCACTAGGAGAATCCGATGCCTCTGCCGAAACGACGCCATTCCAAGACGCGCGGCCGGAAGCGCCGCACCCACTACAAGCTCACGGCACCCACGCGTTCGGTCTGTCCGCAGTGCCGCGAGACCAAGCTGCCGCATCGGGTCTGCCCGCACTGCGGGTACTACAAGGGGCGGGAGATCGTGGCCGTCGAGGGCACCTAGCCGGCTCGTCACGCCGCCGACCACATGCCGATGACCAACGGAGACGGTGCGCCGTCCCGCCTGAAGGTCGCCGTGGACGCGATGGGAGGCGATCACGGTCCTCGCGTCGTGGTCGAGGGCGCGGTGGCCGCCGTCCGGGAGTTCGGTGCCGCCGTCATCCTCGTCGGTGACCGCTCGGCGATTCACCGCGAGGTCGTCCGTCTGGAGGCCGAGAGCCTCGCCCTCGAGATCCGCCACGCCTCGCAGGTCGTCGGCATGGCCGAGAGCCCGTCGCAGGCGCTCCGGCGCAAGCGCGATTCGTCCCTCCGCGTCGCCGCCGAGCTCGTGAAGGGCGGCACGGCGTCGGCCTTCATCTCGGCCGGCAACACCGGCGCCGCGATGGCCATCGCGATGTTCGTCATCGGCGTCCTCCCCGGCGTGGATCGGCCGGCGATCGCAGCGGTGCTGCCGAATCTCCGCAAGTTCACGATCCTGCTCGACGCCGGCGCGAACGTGGATCCCAAGGCCGAGCATCTCCTGCAGTTCGCCGTGATGGGGCACGTCTACGCGCGCGACATCCTCGGACTCGATAGCCCGCGGGTCGGGCTCCTCTCGGTCGGCGAGGAAGAGGGCAAGGGCAACGAGCTGACGAAGGAGACGTACGAGCAACTGCGCGAGTCGTCGCTGAACTTCGTGGGCAACGTGGAAGGCCGCGACATCTATAACGGCCGGTGTGACGTCGTCGTCACCGACGGCTTCACCGGGAACGTCGCCCTGAAGATCTCCGAGAGTCTGGCCGAGATGATCGGCGCCATGATCAAGGAAGAGCTCATGCGGGACGCCCGCTCGAAGATCGGGGCGAAGCTGGCGATGCCGGCCTTCGAGCGTTTCCGGCGCCGCATCGACTATACCGAGATGGGCGGCGCGCCGCTGCTCGGCATTGACGGGGCCGCTATCATCTGTCACGGTGCATCGCCGGTGAAGGCGATCAAGAATGCGGTGCGCGTGGCGCAGGAATGGGCGAGCGCCGGGCTCAACGAGCACATCAAATCCGCGCTGGAGGCCGAGGAGGCGCGTCGAGAAGGGGGACGTGAATGACGCGAGCGAGGATCACAGGGGTCGGCGCGTTCCTCCCCAAGCGCGTCCTGACCAACGCCGATCTCGAGAAGATGGTCGAGACGAACGACGAGTGGATCGTGCAGCGGACCGGCATCCGCGAGCGGCGTATCGTCGACGAGAACGAGGCGACGTCCGATCTGGCCGTGCGGGCCGCGCAGCAGGCGCTCGAGCGAGCGAACCTGCTGCCGGAAGACGTCGAGTTCATCGCGGTCGGGACGACTTCGCCGGACATGATCTTCCCGACGGTCGGCAACATCGTCCAGCACCGGCTCGGCTGCCGGCGCGCCGGCTCGGTCGACATGCTGGCCGCGTGCGCGGGCTCCGTCTACAGCCTGTCGATCGGCTCGCAGTTCATCCAGACCGGCAAGTATCGCCGCGTGTTGTGCATCGGCGCCGAGACTCTCTCGCGCATCACCGATTTCACCGACCGCGGAACGTGCGTGCTCCTCGCCGACGCCGCGGGGGCGGCGGTGCTCGAGCCGTCCGACGACGACCGCGGGATCATCGATTTCGACCTCTACTCCGACGGCCAGTACTGGGACCTGCTCTACATGCCGGGCGGCGGCTCGCGCAATCCCGCGACCAGGGAGACGGTCGACGCGCGGATGCACTACGCCAAGATGAAGGGCAACGAGGTCTTCAAGGTGGCCGTCCGCCTGTTCGTCGACTGCGCCGAGCGCATCCTGGCGCGTAACGGGTTCACCGCCGCCGACGTGAACCTGTTCATCCCACACCAGGCCAATCTCAGGATCATCGAGGCCGCGGCCAAGCGGGTCGATCTGCCGATGGAGCGCGTGTTCGTCAACGTCGACCGCTACGGCAACACCGGGGCCGCGTCGGTGTACGTCGCGCTCGAAGAGGCCATCGCCGCGGGCCGGTTGAAGCGCGGCGATCTGGTCCTCATCGTCGCGCTCGGCGGCGGCTTCGCCTGGGGCGCCGCCCTGATGCGCTGGTGACAGGGATCAAGCAGAGCGTGAGATCGGGCGTGTCGGAGCCACGAGCTTCTGTCTCAGGCCACCCGCGGTCCGAGCCGGCCTCAAGGCACCCGCTCCAATGACCATCGCGTTTCTCTTTCCCGGTCAGGGCTCTCAAGCGGTCGGCATGGGCAAAGGTTTCTCCGAGAGCTCGACCGGCGCCAAGGCGATCTTTGAGGAAGCCAACGACGCGCTCGGCTTCGACCTCGCTCGGCTGGTGTTCGAGGGGCCCGAGGCCGACCTGGCGCTGACGGCCAACACCCAGCCCGCGGTCCTGACCGCCTCGGTAGCGGCGGCCACCGCGTGCGCCGAGCGCGGTCTCAAGCCCACGCTGGCCGCCGGCCACAGCCTCGGCGAGTACACCGCCCTGGTCGTCGCGGGCGCACTCCGCTTCGCCGACGCGGTCCGCATCGTGCGCAAGCGCGGCGAGTTCATGCAAGAGGCGGTACCAGTCGGCACCGGCGCGATGGCGGCCATCATGGGCGTCGAGCTCCCCGCAGTCGAGCAGGTGTGCGCCGACGCGGCCCAGGGCGAGGTGGTCGAGATCGCGAACGTGAACTCGGCGCTCCAGATCGTCATCGCCGGCCACCGCACGGCCGTGGAGCGCGCCGTCGAGCTCGCCACCGAGCGGGGCGGGAAGATGAGCGTGATGCTCCCGGTGAGCGCGCCGTTCCATTGCTCGTTGATGGCGCCGGCCGGCGCCCGGCTCGCGCCCGAGCTCGAGGCGGCCGAGGTGACTGATCCGACGGTGCCGGTCGTTCGAAACGTCGACGCCGGAGTGACGCGCACAGCCGACGATGTCCGGCCTTTCCTCTTGCGCCAGGTCGCCAGCCCCGTGCGGTGGACGGACTGCGTTCAGCGTCTGGCTTCGGAGGGCGCGACCGCGTTCGTCGAGGTGGGGCCGGGACGTGTGCTCTCGGGGCTCCTCCGGCGTATCGTCAACGGGGCGCGGGGGCAGTCGATCGAGGATCCGGCCGGTCTCGAGAAGGCGCTCGCGGCCGCCAGGACCCCATGAAGGGCCCGCTCGACGGCAAGGTGGCGATCGTCACCGGCGGCAGCCGCGGAATCGGCGCGGAAGTCGGCGGGCGTCTGGCCGAGGACGGCGCGGCCGTGGTAGTCTCGGGACGCGACGGCGAGCGTTTACAGCGCACCGTTCACGAGTGGGAAGCGCAGGGGCGGGCCGTGCTGGGTGTCGTCGCGGACGCGGCGAACCGCGAGGATTGTGAGCGGCTCGTCAGCACGGCGCGACAGCATTTTGGACGGATCGACGTCCTCGTCAACAACGCCGGCATGACGCACGACCAGCTGCTGGTGCGCATGACCGACGAAGACTGGGATCGCGTCATCGAGGTGAACCTGCGCAGCGCGTTTCTGATGACGCGCGCGGTGAGCAAGGCGCTGGTCAGACAGAAGAGCGGCGGGCGCGTCATCAACATAACGTCGACGGCCGGCGCGATGGGCAACGCCGGTCAGGTGAACTACTCCGCGGCGAAGGCCGGCCTCATCGGCTTCACGAAGGCGGCGGCTCGCGAGCTCGCGCACTGGTCGATTCTCGTCAACGCCGTGGCCCCCGGGCTCATCGAGACCGACATGACCGCGAACCTGTCGGCAACCGCCCGCGAGGCGCTGCTCGCGCAGGTGCCGCTCAAGCGCAGCGGAACGGCCCGCGAAGTGGCCGAGATGGTACGATTCCTCGCCGGAGACGGGGCGACCTACGTCACGGGTCAGGTCTTCCACGTCAACGGCGGACTTTACATGTAACTCATCCTTTCCGTGGAGGTGGCGGGTTCATGGCGAAGTCAGTCGATGAGAGGGTGAAGGAGATCATCGTCGAGCAGCTCGGGGTGGAGGAGGACGACGTCACTCCGGCGGCGAAGTTCATCGAAGACCTGGGCGCCGATTCCCTCGATACGGTCGAGCTCGTGATGGCCCTCGAGGAGCACTTCGACATCCAGATTCCCGACGAGGACGCCGAGAAGATCGTCACCGTCGGCGACGCGGTCCAGTACATCAAGGACAACTCGTAGACGGTGAGCACCCGACGGGTCGTCGTCACGGGGCTTGGGGCGCTCTCGCCGGTCGGCAATACCGCGGATGAGTTCTGGTCCTCGCTCCTGCAGGGCCGGTCGGGCGTGGGGCCGATCACGAAGTTCGATACCGAAGGCTACCCGACTCGCATCGCCGGCGAGGTACGGAACTTCGACCCGCTGAACTTCGTCGACAAGAAGGACGCGCGCCGGCTCGATCCCTATCTCCAGTATGCGGTGGCGTCGTCCGTCCTGGCCGTCCAGGACGCGGCGCTCGACACCGGCAAGGTCGACGGCGCGCGATTCGGCGTGCTGATCGGTTCGGGTATCGGCGGCATTTCGACGCTGCTCGAGTCGCACCGGAACCTTCTCGAGAAGGGCCCCGACCGGGTCTCGCCCTTCTTCATCCCGATGATCATCGCGAACATGGCGTCCGGGCTCGTGTCGATCCGGTTCGGCGCCAGGGGACCGAACTCCTCGGTGGTCACCGCGTGCGCCACCGGCAACCACGCGATCGGCGACTCCTTCAAGATCATCCAGCGTGGTGACGCCGACGTGATGATCGCCGGAGGGTCCGAGGCCATCATCATTCCGCTCACGATCGCGGGTTTCTGCTCGATGAAGGCCATGTCCACGCGCAACGAGGAGCCGACGAAGGCGATGCGGCCCTTCGACGCCACCCGTGACGGCTTCGTGTGCGGCGAGGGGGCGGGCATCCTGATTCTCGAGGCGCTCGAGCACGCGCTGGCGCGGGACGCGCGCATTTATGCCGAGATCGTCGGCTACGGGATGACCGGCGACGCCCATCACATGACGGCGCCCGATCCGGAGGGCGACGGCGCGATGCGAGCCATGACCTTGGCCCTTCGCGACGCCGGGCTGGACGTCTCCGCGGTCGGGTACATCAACGCGCACGGGACGTCGACGCCCTACAACGACAAGTTCGAGACGCTCGCGATCAAGCGGGTCTTCGGCGAGCACGCGCGGCGCCTGGCCGTCTCCTCGACGAAGTCGATGACGGGGCACCTCCTGGGCGCCGCCGGCGGCGTCGAGGCGATCGCGACCGTGCTGGCCCTCCACCACGGCGTGTTGCCGCCGACGATCAACTACGAGACGCCCGATCCCGAGTGCGATCTCGACTACGTGCCCAATCAGGCGCGCAAGCAGAATGTCGAGGTGGCGCTCTCGAACGCGTTCGGCTTCGGCGGCACGAACGCGACGCTGGCTTTCCGCACCTACCTCGGGTAGGTGGATCCGCTCCGCGTCGCCGAGCTGGAGCGACGACTCGGCTACCGGTTCCGTGACCCGTCCCTCCTCGAAGAGGCGCTGACCCACGCCTCGTTCGCCAACGAGCACCCCCCCGCGACGGATCACGCGCGGCTGGCCTTTCTCGGCGACGCGGCGCTCGGGCTCGTCGTCGCCGATCACGTGACCGCCGCTGACCTGGCCGCGACGGTCGGCGAGCTCACGGCGCGGCGGGCCGAGCTGGTCACCGGCAGGCACCTGGCGCGCTGGGCCGTCGAGCTCGAGCTGGGAGCACTGCTGCGCCTGGGCCGCGGCGAGGACCAGTCGGGCGGGCGGACGCGCGATTCGATCCTGGCCTCGGCGCTCGAGGCCGTGCTCGGCGCGATCTATCGCGAAGGCGGCCTCGACGAAGTGCGCCGGGTCCTCGGCCGTCTGGCCGCGTGGTAGCCTGAGTCCATGCGCTGGTGGCCGATTGGCAGGCGACGTCTCCTGCCCCCGCCTCCGCCGGACGAGATGCTCGTCACCGAGGATCGACTGCGGCGGAACGTCGAGGACGTCCTGGCCGTGCGTGACCGGCAGATCCACGGTGGGATCGTCGTGTTCCGGGGCGAGCTGATGACCGAGCCCGCCCGGGCGCTCGACCTGCTCATCGCCCGCTTCCGGCCGCTCGGCTACACACCGTACCTGCGAGAGGAGGCCGGGCTCGTGGCCCTCCAGGCGCTGCCGATCACCGAGACGGCGACCCGCTGGCGGATCGGCGTAAACGTGGTGCTGTTCGTCCTGACGTGCCTGTCGACGCTCGTGGCCGGGCTATCGTTCGTTGGATCGCCGACGTTCGACGCGTTACGCACGGATCCGTCCGCCGCTCGGTTCCTGGCCGGAGCGCCGTTCGCGTGCACCTTGCTCGCGATCCTCGGTGTGCACGAGCTCGGCCACTACTTCACGGCCCGTCACTATCGCGCCTCGGTGAGCCTGCCGTACTTCATCCCGGCGCCGTTTCTGTTCGGCACGCTCGGGGCGATCATCCTCATGCGCTCACCGGCGCGCGACCGCAACTCGCTGTTCGACATCGCCGCGGCCGGGCCGCTGGCTGGGCTGGCCGTCGCGCTGCCCGCGGGTCTGCTCGGCTTCGCGTGGTCCTCGGTCGTGCCGGTGCCGCCGGGAGGTTACATGGCGTTCGGCGATTCGCTCCTCACGTGGGGGCTCTCGTACCTGCGCTTCGGCCACATTCCGTCGGGATACATGCTGTTCACGCACCCGATGGCCGACGCGGCCTGGGCGGGCTTCCTCGTCACGGCGCTGAACCTTTTCCCGGTGGGCCAGCTCGACGGCGGACGGATCGCCTACGCGCTGTTCGGCCGGCGTCACCGCGCGATCGGGAAGGCGACGGTGGTGGGGCTCCTCCTCTTCGGCGCCGCGTCCTTCTTCTGGACCCTGCGGGCTCCGGGAGGCGACGTCGTGTCGGCGCTGGCGACGTCGCTGAACTGGTTCGTGTGGGCCGGCGTGATCTCGCTGCTGGTGGGCTTCCACCACAGCCCACCGCTCGACGATCTGTCGCCGATCTCGCCGGGCCGGCGCGTGGTGGGTATCGCCTGCCTCGTCCTGATGGTGTTGTTGATCCCGCCGCCGATCAATCCGCTGGTCGCGATTCGCTAGTCGAAACGCGCCGGCGGCGGCACCGTCGCGGCGTGACACGGGCCGGGCCGGTACGCTACTATCCGCGGTGATGCCGGGACGGCTCGATCGCAAGCGACTCGCGCAGCTCATCGAGAAAGACGCCGTCGACACCGTCCTGACCGTGTTCCCCGACGCGTTCGGCCGGCTGATGGGCAAGCGCGTCGTGGGCCGCTACTTCCTCGATGAGGTCGTGGACGACGGCGCCCACGCCTGCATCTATCTCTTCACCGTCGACATGGAGATGGAGCCGCTCCCGGGCTTCAAGCTCACCTCCTGGGAGCGCGGGTACGGGGACATGAAGATGGTCCCCGATCTCACGACCGCGCGGCTCATTCCGTGGCTGCCGAAGACGGCGCTCGTCTTCTGCGACGTCTTCACTGAAGAGGGCGAGCCGATCGAGGAAGCGCCGCGCTGGATCCTGAAGCGTCAGATCGAGCGCGCGGCGGCGCTCGGCTACGTCGTCAAGACCGCGGCCGAGCTCGAGCTCTATTGCTTCAAGGAATCCTTCGAGGAGGCGCGCCGTAAGCGTCACCACGATCTCACGCCGGTGTCGGGCTACCTCGAGGACTACCACATCCTCCAGACTTCGAAAGAGGAGCCGCTGATCCGGGCGATCCGAAACGGCATGGAGGGCGCAGACGTCCCGGTCGAGACCTCCAAGGGCGAGTGGGGGCGGGGCCAGGAGGAGATCAACCTCCGCTACGCCGAGGCGCTCGAGATGGCCGACCGCACCGCGCTCTACAAGCACGGCGCGAAGGAGATCGCGCACCAGCACGGGACGGCGATCACGTTCATGGCCAAGTACGACATGACCGCCGCCGGCTCCTCGTTTCATCTGCACTCCTCGCTCTGGGACAAGACCGGGCGCAAGCCCCTCTTCGCGGCCGCCGGCCGCGGCGCCAAGACGACGAGCACGCCGCTCTTCGGGCAGTGGCTCGCGGGCCAGATGGCGATGGCACGGGACTTCTCGTACTTCTACGCGCCCGGGGTGAACTCGTACAAGCGCTACCAGTCAGGATCGTTCGCGCCGACCCGGATCGTGGCCGGCTGGGACAACCGCACCTGCGGCTTTCGCCTCTGCGGGGAGGGCGGCGGCTTTCGCGTCGAGAACCGCATCCCCGGCGCCGACGCCAATCCCTATCTCGCCTTCGCGGCGACGATCGCCGCGGGGCTTCACGGCATCGCGAGCCACCTGAAGCCGCCGAAGCCTTACGAGGGCAACGCCTACGAGGACGCGACGCTTCCGCAGGTGCCGAAGACCTTGCGCGAGGCGATCGCCGAGCTCGAGCGCTCGAAGGTCGCGCGCACGGCCTTCGGCGAGCGCGTCGTCGACCATTACCTGCACACCGCCCGGCTCGAGCAGCAGGCGTTCGACCAGGTCGTCACCGACTGGGAGCTGGCGCGCAACTTCGAGAGGATTTAGCGAGCGTGAGCGACCGAGAGTGGATCCTGCTCAACCCGGGCCCGGCCAATACGAGCCGCGAGGTTCGCGAGGCCCTCGTGACCCCCGACCTCTGCCATCGCGAGCCGGAGTTCTTCGGGGTGATGCGCGACTGCCGCGAGCGCCTGGTGCGGCTGGCCGAGGGCGGCGACGGCTTCGCGGCCGTCCTCTTCACCGGCTCGGGCACCGCGGCCGTGGAGGCGGCGGTGTCCTCCGCCGTGCCGGCCGACGGCGGGCTCCTCGTCGTCGACAACGGCGTCTACGGCGACCGCCTGCTACGGATCGCGCGCGCCCACGGGATTCCGACCCGGGCGCTGTCCTACGACGTCACCACGGCGGCGCGTCCCGACGACGTGCGCATGGCGCTTCGCGCCGAACCCCAGCTGACCCACGTCGCGGTGGTGCACCACGAGACCACGACGGGCGTGCTCAATCCCGTCGCCGAGATCGCGCGCGCAGCCGCGGCAGAGGGGCGCCGGGTGCTGGTCGACGCGATGTGCTCGCTCTTCGGCGAGCCGCTCGACGTCACGCAGGACGGGATCGACTTCGTGATGGCGAGTGCCAACAAGTGCCTGCAGGGTGTGCCCGGCATCTCGTTCGTGCTGGCCCGCCGGAGCGCGCTCGATGCGCTGCGCGGCCGGCCGCCGCGGAGCGTTTATCTCGATCTCGCGAACCACTACGTGACGCAGGAGCAGGACAACACGCCCTTCACGCCCGCCGTGCAGGTGCTCCACGCGATGCGCCAGGCGTTGAAGGAGCTCGAGAAGGAGGGCGTGACGGAACGGATCGCCCGCTACGCGGAGAACGCGCGGGTGCTGCGCCGGGGCATGACCGCGCTTGGCTTCGAGATCCTGGTGCCCGAGGGGGCGCGCTCGAGCATCCTCACGACGTTCAAGCTTCCACCGGGCGTCGCGTACGACCCGCTGCACGACGCCATGAAGCGGCGGGGCTACATCATCTACGCCGGGCAGGGCGACATCCGGAAGTATGCGTTCCGCGTGTCCAACATGGGCACACTGACGCCGGCGGTCATGCACGACGTCGTGGAGGCGTTCGCGGCGAGCCTCGCCGAGCTGCGCGCGGCCGGAGCCGGACGGTGAGCGGCCGGCTCGATGGCAAGGTCGCGCTCATCACCGGCGCCGGCATGGGCATGGGGCGCGAGACGGCCGCGCTCTTTGCCGAGGAGGGCGCGCGGATCGTCGTGGCCGATATCGACGCGGAGGCGGCGAAGGGGACCGTCGCGCGGGTCGAGAAAGCCGGCGGTCAGGCGGTCGCGGTCACCGGCGATGTCGCGGTCGAGGCCGACGTGCAACGGATGGTCGAGGAGGGCGTGCGCCGCTTCGGCGCGCTCCACGTCCTGCATAACAACGCCGGCGTCCTGTGGAAGGATCGCGACCGCTCCGTGCTCGAGACCGACGACCGCTGGTGGGACCGTGTCATGGCGATCAATCTCAAATCGGTCTTCTGGGTGACGAAGCATGGGATCCCACACCTGCAGCGCGCCGGAGGCGGCTCGATCATCAACATGGGCTCGGTCTCCGCGCTGGCCGGCTTCACGAGGGCGCAGGATGCGTACACCGCGGCGAAGGGCGCCTTGATCTCGCTGACCAAGTCGCTGGCGATCCAGTTCGCGCGCGACAAGATCCGCTGCAACGTGATCCACCCCGGGATCGTCGACACGCCGCTGCAGGCGCCATACCTGACCGACGCGATCCGTAAGGAGTTCGAGACCGGCATCCCGCTCGGACGGATCGCGCAGCCGCGCGAGATCGCCTACGTCGCGCTCTTTCTGGCGAGCGACGAATCCTCGTTCATGACGGGCGCGGAGCTGGTCGTCGACGGCGGCTTCACCGCCGGATAGCGAGCCTCGGCCCATCGATCCCGCCCGCGTCGTCATCATCGGCGGCGGCGTCGCCGGCTGCAGCATCGCGTACCATCTGGCGCTCGCGGGTTGCCGCGACGTGCTCGTGCTCGACCGGGGCGAGCTGACGGGCGGCTCCACCTTCCATTCGGCAGGCCTCGTCGGTCAGCTGCGCTCGACCATCGCGCTCACTCGCATCAATATGGCGAGCGTCGAGCTCTATCGACGACTCCGTGAGGACACCGGAATCGATCCCGGCTGGCTCGAGGTGGGAAGCCTGCGCCTGGCCTCGTCGGTGGAGCGCTTGCTGGAGCTTCGGCGCCAGGTCGGCTGGGCGCGCACGTTCGGACTGCCGCTGGTCCTACTCTCTCCCGACGAGGCGCACGATCTGTTCCCCATGATGAGCATCGCGGGGGTCGAGGGCGCCGCCTATCTGCCGACCGACGGCCGGATCGATCCGGCGTCGCTCGCGACCGCGCTGGCGGCCGGCGCCCGAAAGCGCGGTGTCGCGATCCGCACCGGCGTGAGCGTGCGCGGCATCGCTGTCGAGCGGCGCCGGGTCGCGGGCGTGGAGACCGACGAGGGAACCGTGCGGTGCGAGGTCGTCGTCAACGCGGGCGGGATCTGGTCGCACGAGATCGGCCGCATGGTCGGTCTCAACGTGCCGGTGATCCCGATGGCCCACCAGTACCTGGTCACCAAACCGATCGAGGGCGTGACCCGCGATATCCCGACCATGCGCGACCCCGATCGGCTCGTCTATTTTCGGGAGGAGGTCGGCGGCCTTCTGATGGGCGGCTACGAGCGCTCGCCCGCGCCCTGGGGGCTCGACGGGATCCCACGCGACTTCACTCACAAGCTCCTGGCGCCCGATTGGGAGCGGTTTGGCGACATGATGGAGTACGCGACCTCCCGCGTGCCGGCGATCGGCCGGGCCGAGGTGATCACGTTGATCAACGGCCCCGAGGCATTCACGCCGGATGGCGAGTTCATCCTGGGCGAGGCACCGGATATCCGCGGTTTCTTCGTGGCCGCCGGATTCTGCGCTCACGGGATCGCGGGCGCCGGCGGCGTGGGCCGCGTGATGGCCGAGTGGATTCTCGACGGACGCCCGTCGATCGACGTCTGGCGGATGGATCTGCGCCGCTTCGGCGCCCACTACGGCGATCGCGGCTACGCTCGCGCGCAAGCGGTCGAGACATACTCCACGTACTACGACATCCACTACCCCGGAGAGGAGCGGCGAGCGGGCCGCGGGCTCAAGCGCTCGCCCGCCCACGGGCGCATCGAAGCGCTCGGCGCCGCCTTCGGCGAGAAGGCGGGCTGGGAGCGCCCGAACTGGCTCGAGGCGAACGCGGCGCGCTCGCCGCGGAGTTGGACGCCACGGGGTTGGTCGTCTCGCCACTGGTCGACCGCGATCGAGGCCGAGCACCGCGCGGCGCGCGAGGGAGCCGCGATCTTCGACGAGACCTCGTTCAGCAAGCTCGAGGTGTCTGGTGCGGGAGCGCTCAGCTTGCTCCAGCGCCTGGCCGACAACGACGTCGACAAGCCCGTAGGCACCGTTACGTACACGCAGCTCCTCAACGACCGGGGCGGCATCGAGTGCGACCTGACCGTGACCCGTCTCGGCCAGGACCGCTTCCTGCTCGTGACCGGCAGCGCCTTCGGACTGCACGACCTCGCCTGGGTCCGGTCCCACGCGGTGGACGATCGCGGGGTCACGGTCGAGGATCTGACGGCGCGATACGCGTGTTATGGCCTCTTCGGGCCAAAGGCGCGCGAGATCCTCGCGCGTGCGACGCGCGACGACGTCTCGGACGCCGCGTTGCCGTACATGAGCGCGCGCCGTCTCACGGTGGGCAACGCCAACGTCCTCGCGCTTCGCGTCACCTACGTCGGTGAGCTCGGCTGGGAGCTCTATACGCCCACGGCCGAGGGGCTCGCGCTGTGGGACGCCCTCTGGGCGGCCGGAAGCCCGGTCGGCATGCTCGCCGCCGGATACCGGGCGATCGATTCGCTCCGGCTCGAAAAGGGCTACCGCTACTGGAGCGCCGAGGTGACGCCGGAGCACACACCGCTGGAGGCGGGTCTGGGGTTCTGCGTCAGGCTCGACAAGGGCGACTTCATCGGCCGCGAGGCCCTCGTGAAACAGAAGGCCGAGGGTCTCTCGACCAAGCTCGTCTGCCTGACCCTGGCCGATCCGGCCGTGGTCGTCATCGGCGGGGAGCCGATCCTGGCCGAGAGCCGCACGATCGGCCGCGTGACGAGCGGCGGCTACGGGTACACGGTGGGCGCGTCGATCGCGTACGGCTACATCCCCGTCGCCTCGTCCGCGCCGGGGACACGCCTGGCGATCGAGCTGTTCGGCGACTCGGTCGCCGCCACGGTGCGCCGCGAGCCGCTGTACGATCCCAGGGGGCAGAAGGTCAGGGGAGGTGTCTGAGATGCGGATCGAAACCGTCGCGGTCCATGCCGGCACGCACGTCGACCCCGGGACCGGTGCGGTGACACCGGCCATTCATCCGTCCACGACCTTCGAGCGTGATGCCGACGGCGGGTATCCTCGCGGCTTTCTCTACTCGCGCAACAACAACCCCAACCGCGAGGCGCTCGAGGAATGTCTCACCGCGCTGGAGGACGGCGCGGCAGCGGCCGCCTTCGCCTCGGCCTCCGCCGCCACCTCGGCGATCTTGCTGTCGCTCGAGCCGGGTGATCACATCGTCGCGCCGATGGACGCCTACCACGGGACCGCGCGGCTCCTGCGCGAGACGTTCGCGCGATGGAAGCTCGACACCACGTTCGTGGACATGACCGACGTCGACGCGGTGCGCGCGGCGATGCGGGCGAATACGCGGCTCGTCTGGGTGGAGACGCCGTCGAACCCGTTGTGGAAGATCACCGACATCGCGGCGGTGGGCGAGATCGCCCGGCGGGCGGGCGCGCTCTACGTCTGCGACAACACCACCGCGACGCCTGTGCTCCAGTCGCCCCTCAAGCTGGGCGCCGACCTCGTGCTGCACGCCACGACGAAATACCTCGGCGGCCACGGCGACGTGCTCGGCGGCGCCGTCGTGTCGAGGGTCGCCGACGAGCTGTTCGATCGGATTCGCGGTGTGCAAGCCGCGGCGGGCGCGGTGCCATCACCGTTCGACTGCTGGCTCGTGCGGCGCGGCATCCGGACCTTGCCGTATCGCGTGCGCGCCCACTCGCAGAACGCCCTCCAGGTCGCCACGTTCCTGCACGCCCACGCGCGAGTCGAGGCGGTCCACTATCCCGGGTTGGCGACTCATGCGGCTCACGACGTCGCGCGCCGGCAGATGACGGCGTTCGGAGGGATGGTGTCGATGCAGGTGCGCGGAGACCGGGCGAAGGCGATGGACGTCGCGGCCAAGCTCCGCGTCTTCACGCGGGCCACCAGCTTCGGCGGCACCGAGAGCCTCGTCGAGCACCGCGCGTCGATCGAGGGCGCCGGCACGCGGACTCCCGAGAACCTGCTACGCCTGTCGATCGGTCTCGAGCATCCCGACGACCTGATCGACGATCTCAACCAGGCATTGTCGTAATCATGGTAGTGCGCGCTTCAGGGGCCCCGCCGGCCGAGGCGCGCCCTTAAAGAAGCGGGGGGAGCCGATGAGCCTTGCTGGACGGGTCGCGCTGATTACCGGGGGCGCGCGCGGGATCGGGCTGGCGATCGCGCGGCGGCTCGTCGCCGACGGCGCGCGCGTCGCGCTCGTCGACCTGGACAAGTCGGCGGTCGAGGCGGCGGCCAGCGAGATCGGCGCCTCGGCGGTGGCTCTGGTCGCCGACGTCACGCGCACCGATGATGTGGAGCGCGCGGTCGGAGCCGCTCACGCGCGCTGGGGCCGGCTCGACATCGTCGTCAACAACGCCGGCATCACCGGCGGCTCGAAGCTCACCTGGGAGCTCACGGACGACGACTGGAACCGGGTCATCGCCTGCGACCTCACGAGCGTCTTCCTGGTCTCGCGCGCGGCGGTGCGGCTCATGCTGCGAGCGCGGAGCGGCCGCATCATCAACATCGCGTCGATCGCCGGCAAGGAGGGCAACCCGACGCTTGCGCCCTACTCGACGGCCAAGGCGGGAGTGATCGGGTTCACCAAGGCCCTGGCGAAAGAGGTCGCGACCCACGGGATCCTCGTGAACGCGATCGCGCCGGCCGTCATCGGGACCGACATGGTGAAGCAGATGTCGAAGGAGACCGTGGACTACCTGGTCGCCAAGATCCCGATGGGCCGCGTGGGACGTCCGGAAGAGGTCGCGGCGCTGGTCGCCTGGCTCGTCTCGGACGAGTGCACCTTCTCGACCGGCGCCGTCTACGACCTCTCGGGCGGCCGCGCGACGTATTGAAGCAGGGTCATCTTGGAGACCGACTCGGTGATGTCGCCCCCGACCGCCATGCGGATCGCCTCCTCGAGCGGCACCACGCGCCGCTCGAGAAACTCGTCGTGATCGGCGGGCAGGGGATCTGGCGTCAGCCCGTAGGCGGCGTAGCAGTACGCGATCTCGTCCAGGTAGGCGTTGGACGGATGAAAGCGCGTCAGGAACTCGAGCCGTTCGGCCCGGTAGCCGCCCTCTTCGCGCAGCTCGCGCTGGGCGGCCGCCAGGGGATCCTCGCCGGGCTGCGCGCCGCCGCCCGGAAGCTCCCACGAAACCTCGCCCAGCAGGTGGCGATACTGGCGGACCAGGAGCACGCGCGCCGGCTCCACGAACGGGAGCACGCCGACGGTCACGCCGACCGCGAGGACGGGGTACACGATCTCCTGGCCATCCGGCAGCCGCCACGCATCCTCGCGGAGCGTGAGCTTGCCGCGCGTGTAGAGCGCCGCGGACGACAGGCGCGTCCAGGCTGCGTTCACCGCCCTATGATATCGTAGTGACGCGATGGCTCGGGACCGCCAGGTCGACGCGCTTTTGAAGAAGCTCTTGCAGACGATCGAGGCCTCGCTGTCCGCCGCCGACGCGGCCCGCGACGCGGTCCAGGAGATCCTGCGCCGCGGCGCCGACACCGGGATCTTCTTCGCCGGCAGCAAGAAGGGCGTCACGGTCTCGTCCGAGCTCACGACTCAGGACAAAGAGTTCCTGCGGGCGGTGTCGATCAAGCCCGATCGTTGAGTCGCATGCGGCTTCTTCCGATTCTCCTGTTCCTGATCGTCGCCGTCGTACTGCTGCTGCCGCTCCTGCGCCGGATCCGGCTGCCCGCTCCCCCTGTGCGCCGTCCCTTGCCCGACGAGCTCGTCAAGGACCCGGTGTGTCAGACCTACATCGTGAAGTCGCGGGCCATCCGCCGCGCGGATGCCGGCCGGGTTCGATACTTCTGCAGCGAGCAGTGCGCCCGCCTGGACCCCGGCGGCTGACGCGCCGCACGTGAGCCCTCGCAGCTCCCAACGGACGGCCGGCGCGGCCCGCCGCGCGCGCATGTCGCGCCGCCATCCGGATCCGTGGCGCGATGCCGACGCCCAGACCAACGTCGAAGAGATGGCGAGGAGCCTCGAGGCGCGGGGCCGAACGCCCGCTCAGGCACGGCTGCGGCGGCGCTTCCTGAAGTTCGTTCCCGTGGGTTCGGGCGCGCGGGTGCTCGAGGTGGGCTGCGGCACCGGCGTCGTCGTTCGCGACCTCGCCGCGCTCGTCGGTCGCCGGGGCAAGGTCGTTGGCATCGACGCGAGCCGGCGCCTGCTCGATCGGGCGCGAGCCCTGTGTCGCGAGACCGCGCGCCGCACCCCCATCGCGCTCCGCGTCGCCGACGCCGCCAGCCTCCCCTTCGCCGCGGATCGCTTCGACGCCGCGCTGGCCATCACGGTCATCCTCCACGTCGCCGATCCGCTGCGCGTCGTGCGCGAGATGGCGCGGGTGACGCGGCCGGGCGGGCGCGTCGGAGTGCAGGACCAGGACTTCGGCGTGGTCGCGGTCACACATCCGGATCGGGCGCTGACCGAGCGGATCATGCGCGGCGTGGCGGAGCGCGTATACGCAGAGCCCCACAGTGGCCGCCGCCTCCCGGGCCTGCTGCGCGCCGCCGGTCTGGTGGACGTGCGCCTGCTGACCGACGTCTACCAGGACACGACGCTCGAGCCGTGGACGAAGACGTTCCTCGAGCGCCGCGCCGAGCGGGCTGTTCGCTTCGGCATCGTGGACGCGCCGACCGCCGAGCGCTGGCTCGATGGCTTCACCGACGTCGTCGCCGCCGACGCGTTCGTGCTGACCTTGAACTACTACGGCGCCGTCGGGACGAAGTCCGCATGAGCCGGAGGCCGGTCGGTCTGGCGCTCGTCGCGATCGTTCTGGCCGGGCTCGTGTCGCCGGGCGCTCTGGCGCCGCCGGCCGCGCAGGACCTGCGTCTGCCGCCGTCGTTCGACGGCGCCGCAGCCCTGCGCCACGTCGAGCGGCTCGTCGCCATCGGCCCGCGCCCGGCCGGATCGACCGGCGCGGCGCGCGCTCGCTCGTACATCGTCGACGAGCTCAAGAGGGCTGGCGTGTCGGCCAAGGTCGAATCGTTCGACGCGGTGACACCTCACGGTCGCCTGCCGATGGCGAATGTGCTCGCCGTGATCCCTGGGCGCCGGCAAGACGTGATCCTGATCGGCGGACACTACGACACGAAGTGGTTTCGCGACATCTCGTTCGTGGGCGCGAACGACGGTGGCTCGAGCGCCGCGCTCCTGATCGAGCTGGCGCGCCGTCTGCGCGAGCGCCCGCGCGAGTACACGTACTGGGTCGCGTGGTTCGACGGCGAGGAGGCGCGTGAGAGCTGGACCGCGACCGACAGCCTCTACGGCTCGCGGCGCATGGCGAGCGAGCTTGGAAAATCGCGGCGGCTGCCGAGCGCCGTGATCGTGGCCGACATGATCGGTGACCGTGACCTCGTCATCCGGCGCGAGTCCGGCTCGACGTCGTGGTTGACCGACGTCGTCTGGGCGAGCGCCGCGCGGCTCGGCTACGCCGCGCACTTCCTGCAAGACTCGCTCGCCGTCGAGGACGACCACGCACCGTTCATGCGCCTGGGGATCCCGGCGACCTTGCTGATCGACTTCGATTTTCCCCCCTGGCACACGGCGGAAGACACGCTCGACAAGGTGTCGGCGAAGAGCCTCGAGATCGTGGGCAAGGTGATCCTCGACGCCCTGCCCCGGATCGAGGACGGCCTGAATCGCTCGCGCGGAGGGCGGCCGTAGCCGCGGCTCGAAGGTATAATCGGGGCCATGCCACGCGTGAGAGAGGTCGACGACCCCGGCGACGACCCTCTCCTCAAGGAGGCCTTCGCAAAGGAAGCCGAAGCCTTCGGCTTCGTCCTGAACACGACGAAGATCCAGGCGCACACGCCCGGGATCATGCGGGCCGCCAAGCAGCTTGGGGCGGCCGTCGAGCGGTCAGGCCTCCTCACCCCGCAGCTCCTGGCGCTGGTCTACCTGCGCGTCGCCCTGATCAACGGGTGCCCGTTCTGAATCGACATCAACGCATCCAGGGGGATGCGAGCAGGTGCGTCGGAGGCGAAGATCGCCGAGGTGACCACGGCCCTCACCAGCGACCTCTTCGACGAGAGCGAGAAGACGGCGCTCGAGTACGCGGAGGCGATCACCTTCACGGACCGCAAGGTTACCGAGGAGCTGTTCGCGCGGGTGCGCGCGCGCTTCTCCGAGGCGCAGATCGTCGAGCTCACGGCGGCCGTCGCGCTCGAGAACTTCCGCTCGAAGTTCAACGTGGCGCTCGGCATCGAGGCGCAGGGGTTCTGTCTCGTCAAGTAGTTAGCCCGCACTGTCTGACCCTTTCGCCGCCGCTGGAATGATACCCGGTTGCGGATAGGTTGCGGCCGGTTGGCTCGTTACCTGGCGGTGGAGATTGTCGAGGCCGAGATTCGCTCAGCTCAGCACGAAGTCTTGCTCGATGCTGCGCGGCTCATGCTCAGCGGCGAGCCTGTCGAGATCGCCCAACAGTTCCGTGACCGAGCGGAGCGGAGGATTCGGCCACCGCAAACGGCTCCACGTCTCCCGTCTCGTGGGCGACGGTCTTGACGCTAGTCGGGGCCGTCACTTTGAACGTGCTGTGATAATTAGATCGTCAGCGTGACAGCGTAGATGTTCATCACATGAACCGCACGAGACAACCGCGCTTGATCGCCTCCGCAGCGATCGTCGCGACGATGGCACCGCTGACGAGGCGATCCCCATTGGGTAGCGGCTCGGCGAGGAATTTCTCGGACCACTCACGCGCCTCGGGTGTCAGCGTGCGGAGGACAAAGCCGTCTTTGTCCGTTAACTGGATCTCGAAGTTCGTAGGCTTCTCAGGCTTGCTCAACAGCGCATGCAGGACGCGCTTGATCACCGGCCCTCCAGCGACGTTCAATACGTCGTTCGGCTGGGCTCGCCGATCCTTGAAGGACACGGTCACGACCACCTGCCCAGCCTAGTCTGTCGAGCGTAGCGCGACTCCGCGCTTCCGTACCCCGCAACGTTTGCAGGGTCATTCCGGAAGCCCAGCGCCACCATCATCACGACCCACATGCCCAGGAACGACGCCGCGGCGCCGGGCCACGTCTGTGCGGGCGTCCGCATCCACACCATCGACATGGTCCGGCCGCCGGGCATCAGCATCTCGCCCATCGCCGACATGGACTCGCACCAGGCGATCGTCAGCGCCGCGCTGGCGGCGAGGAGCAGCGCTGAGACGCCGACGCAGGCTCGTTGGGACACCCCGCGACTTCGCTCAGCGCTTGTCGTACTCGTCGTGGCGGCGCCACCAGACGCCCGTCTCGTTGCGGCCCCTGGGGGCGCGGTCGAGCCACTGGTACATGCCCCAGAGACCGTCCACTCCGCGCGAATAGGCGGAATAGACGTGGTAGACGACGCTGCCCTCGAGCACGAACGCGCTGACGCCCGGCCTCTCGCGCGAGTACGTGGCCGCGTCGGTTCCGGACATTGTCGCGAACACCGTCGCCCCGTCGGTGGTCGTGCTCTGGGCGACCGGCTGCAACGGCGCCTCACGCCGGTAGTTGTATTCGATGCCTCCCTCGCGCTGTTGTTCCTGGGTGAACCCGACGCTGAAGTCGACGTTGAAGTCGCTGCCGAACGAGGACGCCCAGGGGAACGTCCATCCCATCCGACGCTTGTACGCCTGCAGCTTCGCGAGCGGCGCCCGCGACACCGCCGAAAGCGTGACGTCGTGGTTGGCCAGATGGACGACGAAGCCGTTGAACCCGTCCGCGATCGCCGAGCAGGACGGACACCCCGCCTTGTAGTCGGGCCCGAACATGAAGTGGTAGACGAGAAGCTGCGAGCGCCCTCGGAAGAGGTCGGCCAGCGAGGCGCTCCCCTCGTCGGTCTCGAATCGATACTCCGTGTCGATCCGCACCCACGGCAGCTCCTGCCGCCGCCGCGCCAGCTCGTCGCTGCGCCGCGTGAGCTCTTTCTCCGCCTCGAGCAGCTCGAGCCGCGCTGCGAGCCACTCTTTACGTGTCCCGGTTCTGTGCTTGGTCATCGCTCTTCTCTCCTTCTTCGGGTGTCCTTCAGCGTGCGTGCCCTTGGTCCCGCGTTCCGTCGACGTCCTGGGCCGGCACCAATTCACGCTTCCGTTCGCCGCCTATCGCTCGTTGCTGGTCATGGGATAGATTTAGCGCCAGATATCGAACGGTGGGAGTTACAAGTGTGACGGGATTCTGATGGACTCGCTGATCACAGCCGCGGCGCGTGCCCTGGCGGCGGGTGATCCCCTCGGCGCATTGAAGCGGGTCGCCCTGCGCGACGACGCGCCTGCTCTCGCGCTTCGAGGCATCGCGATGGCGCAGCTCGGCGATCTCGTTCGAGCGAAGGATCTCCTGCGACGTGCGGCGCGTGCCTTCGGTCCGAAAGAGGCCGTGGCCCGCGCGAGGTGCGTCGTCGCCGAGGCCGAGATCGCGCTCGTCTCGCGCGACCTCGGCTGGCCTGCGAAGGCGCTCGACGCGGCGCGGGCGACGCTCGAAGCGCACGCCGACCGGGTCAATGCCGCGCACGCGCGGTATCTCGAGGTCCGGCACCTCCTCCTGATCGGGCGCATCGACAAGGCCGAGCGTACGCTCGCCGAGCTCGACTCCGCGTCCTTCCCTCCCGCGTCGAGGACCGCTCACGAGCTGGTGGTCGCGGGGATCGCGATTCGACGCCTCAGGACGAAGGCGGCGCGCGTTGCACTCGCTCGGGCCACGCGCGCAGCGCGCCAGGCACGCATTCCTGCGCTGACGGCCGAGGTCGAAAGCGCACACCTCGTTCTGAACACGCCGGCGGCGCGCCTGATTGCGAGTGGCGGGGAGCGAGTCCTCCGGCTCGAGGAGGTCGAAGCGGTGCTGGCGTCGAACGCATTCGTCGTGGACGCGTGCCGTCATGTCGTGCGCCACGCCAGCACGGTGGTCTCGCTCGCAACGCGTCCGGTGTTGTTCGCGCTCGCCCGCGCGCTGGGCGAAGCGTGGCCGGGAGATGTACCGAGGGACGCGCTCGTGGCGCGGGCATTCGGATCGAAGCTCGCCGACGAATCGCATCGCGCGCGGTTGCGCGTCGAGGTCGGGCGGCTTCGCACGGTGCTTCGGACGCTGGCCCACGTGAGCGCGACGAAGCGAGGTTTCGCGCTGGCGCCGCGCCGCGCACGCGAGGTGGTCGTGCTGGCCCCGCCCGTCGAAGAGGAGCATGCGTGGGTGCTCGCCTTCCTCGCCGACGGGGAATCGTGGTCGAGCTCGGCCCTCGCGCTTGCGCTTGGAACGAGCCAGCGCACCGTGCAGCGGGCGCTCGACTCGCTCGAGGCGGCTGGCAAGGTGCAGTCGTTCGGTCGCGGGCGAGCTCGTCGTTGGGTGACGCCGCCCGTGGTGGGATTCACGACGACCTTGTTACTCCCCGCGCCTCTGCTGACCGACTAAGATGGACGCATGAGTCGATCAACCGCCGAGATCGTCCATGAGTATGGACCCTTTCCGGGTGCCGACAGCGTGCATGGAGTCACGTATGACGGTCAGAACGTCTGGTTTGCTTCTGGAGACAGGCTGAACGCCTTCGATCCCGCAAGCGGGAAGCTGCTGCGCTCGATCGAGGTCGCCGGGCATGCAGGAACAGCCTTCGACGGCCAGCACCTGTTCCAGCTCGCCGAGGATCGCATCCAGAAGATCGACCCGAAGACCGGCAGAGTGCTCGCCACGATCGCGGCGCCCGGCGGCGGCGGTGACTCGGGGCTCACGTGGGCCGAGGGGACGCTCTGGGTGGGGCAGTGCCGGGACCGCAAGATCTATCAAATCGATCCCCAGACAGGGGCGATTCTTCGCACGATCGAGTCCAAGCGTTTCGTCACCGGGGTCACCTGGGTCGACGGAGAGCTATGGCACGGCACCTGGGAAGGTGACGAGAGCGATTTGCGGCGAGTCGATCCTCGAACGGGAGAGGTTCTGGAGCGGCTCGAGATGCCGCCCGGAGTGGGCGTTTCGGGGCTCGAGTCCGACGGCGGCGATCTATTCTTTTGCGGAGGAGGAAGTAGCGGCAAGGTGAGGACCGTCCGCCGGCGCAAACGAGGCTCCGCGGCCCCCTGACCGCCGACGCCCCCACTCCATCCGGGAATCGCGCCCCTTGACCTCCTGCAGGCATCGGTATCTAGTAGATGGGCGGCGATGCTGACCGACACCTCCCCGATATGCTCCCAGCAAGGAGGCGCGCATGTTCAGCAGACGAATCGGTGTAGTCACGACGGGGCTCGGGCGGACAAAGTCACTGCTCGTGGTGACGTCAGCCCTCGCAAGCTTGGTGGTTGCGGCACCTGCGGCGGCTGAATGGTTCGCCGACTTCTACCTCGGGGGGGCGTTCACACAGAAGCACGATGTGGACACGAATTCAGTAACAACGCTCGATGTCAGGTTTGACAAGTCGTTCGCGGGCGGAGCACGCGGAGGCTACTGGTTTCCGTTCGAGCTTGGCCCACTCAACTTCGGCGTGGGGTTGGACATCTCGCATTTTAGACCGGACATCAGCAGGCAAACGCGCAGCTTCTGTTCGCGCTTCTGCGTCAGCGGTCAGTTCGATGACCTTGATCTTTCCGTCTGGACGGTTGGGTTCGACGCGATGCTCCGGTTCCCGCTCCTGAAGAGTTCGCAGTTTCCGACGGGCCAGCTTCAACCCTATATCACGGTAGGACCGGCGATCTTTGTGACGCACGCGGAGGACCGCAGGAACTTTGAGCCGTCCAACCAGGACGATACCGATACGTCAGTCGGCGTGAAGGTGGGTGTGGGCGCAGCGTGGCAGTTCACCAAGCTCATCGCTGCGTTCGCCGAATATCGGTTCACCCACTTCAGCCCGGAGTTCACGTTCAGGGACAATACGCTCGGGAGTGCCACACTGAGTACGGACCTCAACACCCACTATCTGCTCATGGGAGTCTCGCTTCGCTTCTGAATCGCCGGGGATGCACCACGGGCGCCGAGGGTCACTCGACGCCCATCGCTCAGCTCCGACGGGTGCTCATCTCACCTCGACTCGAACGGGAATGAGCAATTCGGGGAACTCCCCGTCGTTGGTTGAAACGCGGATTGTCCCCTGGAACTTGCCCGGCTTGAGCTGCTCTTTAACTGGGAAGACCTTCAGCTCAAATATGCCCGTCGGCCCCTGCCGGGGGATGTCGACGAGAGCACCCGGGAACGACGTCGTCCAGGACCTGACCGCTTAGCTCGGCCGTGTCCAGCTCGAGGACGATGTTGGCTTCCTCCTCGGGAGCGACGACCCGGTTGACTCCGACTCGCAGCATCGGGACAGAAAAGCGCATACCCTCGATGATGAGCGGAGCGTCGCCCTTGTTACGGATGGAGATCGTATGCGAGAGTTTCGCTCCCTTTTTGACCGTGCCAAAGTCATAGACGGCGCTTTCGAGAACCGCTCTCGGGGTCTTGCCCTGCGCGAGGGAAAGGGATACGAAGTGGGATGAGAGAGCCAGGGCGAGCAGACCAATCCCAAGATAGTCTCTCTTCATCGGTGCGCTACTCGGCTCGACCTGCGTCCGAGATCCTTATGAGAGAAATCGGGCGAGGGCCGGTCGCAGCCCTCGCCCGAGTCCCTGTCGAGAATGTCAGATGCAACTACCGTATTGCGAACAATCCACGAACCACACCTGCGCGTGCGGCCTCCCGGTCGTGTTCCACACCCAGAAGGCATCCTCGAAACCCGAGTCGAAGATCTGCGTGCCGTTGATTCTGAGCAGATTGTTCGTGACGTTCGTGAAGCTCGGCTCGCCCTTTACAAAGGTGGTCTACAAATCCGAGGAACGTTCCCCACTCTTCGGGGTGTGTTGGTCACTAGCGACAAAGGTCGAGTGCGTGTTTCCCAGCGCGGCAACGTCATCACCTTCTCCGAGGAGCGGGTCCGTCTCCTCAAGACCTCGCGGCCCAGGCCGACGTGCTCGAGCCCACCAATCCAGCGGGCGCGCATCGCCGGAATGGCAGTGGTGGTTCGTGATATGCGCACCTCCAGTCGTATACTTGCGGCGGATATGGTGCTCGGCGTCGGATGATCTCGCGTTGAGGCTGACCGGGCCTCACCTCCTTCCGGTCACGATGTTCTTCGGCTCGTTCGCGTGGTCGTTCGTGTTCGTGAGCCTGCCCTTCCACATCCACCGCGTCAGCACGCTCGATCCCACGGCGACCCTGCGCTGGACGGGCTGGATCATCGGGATCACGTCGCTCGTCACGGTCTTGACCGCGCCGGTCTGGGGCCGCTACGCCGCGCGTGGCAATCCGAAAGCGTGCTACGTCGCCGTCGAGGGGCTCCAGGGCCTCGGCTTCTTCGTGATGGCGCTCGCCCGCACCTTGCCCGAGCTGTTCTTCGCCCGGCTCATCCTCGGCGCGATGGGAGCGGCCTCGACCTTGGCCTTCATCATGGTGGGGCGCGGCGCCGAGGGCGGGGAAGTGCGGCGCCGGATCGCGACGCTCCAGTCGGCCATGACGGTCGGGCAGATCATCGGGCCGCTCTTCGGCGCGATCGCCGCCGCCCGACTCGGCATTCGGGGCTCGTTCGTGCTGGGCGGCACGATCCTGCTCGGCTGCGCCGCGCTCGTTCACTGGGCGGTGCCGCTACCCCCGCTCAGAGCGCAAGGCAGCTCATCGGGCCGACCTGTCCGGACCGGCGAGGTCGCGGCCGTCACCCTCGTCGTCCTCGGCGGCTCGATCCAGGTGTTCTACTTCACCTCGATCCTGCCCCACGTCTTGCCCGGGCTGGGCGTCGATGCGGAGCGCACGCTCGAGGTCGGCGGCGTTCTGATTTTCGTCTCGGGTGTCGCGGCCGCTCTCGGAGCGCTGGCGGTGCCGCGGCTGGGCGAGCTCTTCCCCGAGCGCAAGCTGATCGGCACGCTCTTGATCGCCTCGTCGGTTTCGGTCGCCGCGCTGGCGGCCGTGGACTCCGTGTGGTCCTACGGCGGCCTGCGCTTCGTCCAGGTGCTGTCGATCGCGCCGGTCTTCCCCCTGATCGTCTCGCGAGTCGTCCAGCACGCCGGCGGCTCGGCGATCGGCGTGATCAACGCGGCGCGCATCGGCGCCGGCTTCATCGGCCCGGTGGTCGCGACCACCTTGCTCGCGTGGACGTCGCCCGGGGTCGTCTACTGTCTTCTGGCGGCGATCGGCCTGGCCTGCGTCCCGTTCGTCCGAGCGCGCGAGGCCGGAGCGCGGACGTGAGCGTGATCGAACGGCCGCTCGTTGACATCCGGCTCGACGAGCTCGACACGCGCGGGGGCGTGCCGCCCGGCGTCTGCGGTGTCACGCAGCACGTCCGCTACGGGGAGTTCTTCACGTTCCTCGGACCGCCGAAGTCGGGCAAGTCCGACGTCCTGCGGGCGATCGCCGGATTCCTGCCGATCACCCGCGGCCGTGTCCTCGTCGACGGGCGCGATATCTCGGTGGTCCTGCCGCGCCTGCGCGGCGTCGGCTACGTCTTCCAGGACGGCGCGCTCTGGCCGCACATGCCCGTACGGGAGCACGTGGCCTTCGGTCTTCGCCAGCAGCGCCTGGCCGCCGACGAGATCGCGCGCCGCGTCGCGACCGTGCTCGGCCGCCTCGGCCTCTCGAACGTCGAGACGGTCAAGCCGCCCGAGCTCACGCTCGAGCAACGCCGTCGTCTCGCCCTGGCGCGTGCGCTCGCCGTCGAGCCGCAGGTCTTGCTCCTTGACGAGCCCCTCGCCAACCTCGACCCGACCGCCCGCAAGGCGCTGCGCCTCGAGCTGACGAAGCTTCATCGCGACCTGGCGGTGACGACCGTGCACGCCACCAGGAACGCCGCTGACGCGCTCGCTCTCTCGGACCGCCTTGCGGTCATAGACGGCGGCCGCGTCCTGCAGGTCGGCGATCCAGCCGAGCTCTACCATCGGCCGCGAACTCGGGCCGTCGCCGAAGCTCTCGGGCCCGCCAACTTTCTCTCGGTCCGGGTCATCGAGGTGCGTGACCTCGGCGTCGTCGTGGAGACCGAGCGCGGCGACCGCGTGCCCGTCGCGGGCATCGGCACCCACCGGCTCGGCGACCGCGGGCTCCTGGTGCTGAGGCCGGAGACCCTGTCCATGACCGAGGCGGCCATGGCGCGGGGCCCGAGCATCCCCGGCCGGATCTCGCTCCGCGTGTTCGAGGGCGCTCGGCATCTCTACGAGATCGAGATCGGCGCCCACGCTCCTGTCCAGGTCGAGCTCCCCGCCGTCGGCGAAACCCGCATGTTCCGCCTCGGCGACCAGGTCCGCGTAGAAATCTCCACCGAAACCGTAGTCCTGATCCCCACCGACCCCTGATCCCGAATCACTACCGCGGCCCCGAACCTCAGCCTGAGTCTCAAGCCCTCCCGCAATCACGATTCCCGAGTCGTAACCCCAACTCCAAGGCCCTAAGCCCTAAGCCAACGCGAGCGGAGCCGCGCGCCGCACTGCGCCGAGAAGCATCTCGGTGGAGGGGTTGAACCGGCCCGTCTCGTCTCAGCGTCCACGAGCGCGGCGGCCAGCCGTGAGCGGCCGGGGGCTGCCTGCCGCGACCTGTGTAGTCAGCGTTGACTCAAGGATGTCGCGTCTAGAAATAACCGAACCGAGTGTTTGCAACCAGGTCGCGGGAGGCAGCCCCCGGCCGCTCACGGCTGCCCGCCGCCGCGCGGAGAGCGAAGAGACTAGACGGTGTACGTACGATCCTGCTCGAGGATAGAAATGCGGCCGGAGTCGATGCGCGCCAGCTCCTCCCCGACTTCTTCGTGGAACTGCGGCTTCACGTGGAAGATCCAGACCGGGACGTCCGGCGGCAGCTTGTCGAGCTCGCGGCGAATCAACGCAGGAGTCATATGCTTGGCGATCTGCGCGAGCGGGCCGAGTCGGTTCGGGAACGCGCACTCGAGGATGATGGCGCGCAGACCGCGCAGACCGCGCGCGGTTCGCCAGAGCGCCTCGGTCGGCCCGGTGTCGCCCGAGTAGATCACTCCAGTCGAGCCGTCGTGGACGATGAAGCCGGCGGCCGGCACGGAGTGACTGACGGCGACCGGCGTGACCCAGAGGTCGGAGACGCGCTGCTCGACGTCCTCGATCAACGTCCGAAACTTCACGACCGGGACGTCCGGGTGCGGGATCTTGCTGAAGTCGGGCCAGAGCGCGTTGTTGAAGACGCCGGAGCGGAGCGTGGTGACGACGTGATCGATGCTGCTGATCGTGACCGCTGCCCCGATCTCGCAGAACGCGAGCGTCTCGGTAAGATAGGCGATCCCCGCGACGTGATCCAGATGAGCGTGGGACACGATCGCATGCTCGATCGCGAGCTGCTGGGGAACGGTCAGAGCGCCCGGGACCGAGCCGCCGTCGATCAGGATCTTGTCGTTGATGAGGAAGGCCGACGGGCGATGCCCGAGCCCTTCGCCGCCGAAGGCGCCGAGCACACGAATTTTCATCGCCTCGATGATACTAACACACCGGAATCGTTGTAAGATGACGCGGAGCCCATGAGCGACGAAGCGTTCGATTATCCGACGATGGCGCGCGCGTTGATCGTGGGCGACAAGGACACGGTGGCCAGAAAAACGCGCGAGGGGCTCGATCTCTCGCTCGACCCCAAGGCGCTCATCTTCAAGGGGCTCATCCCCGGCATGGACGTCGTCGGTGAGAAATTCCGCCGCAATGAGTACTACGTCCCCCAGGTGCTCCTCTCCGCGCGCGCGATGTACGCCGGGCTCGATCTGCTCAAGCCCCTCATCACGGCCTCCGCCCGGGGGGACGACTACCTCGGCATCGTCGTGATCGGCACCGCGCAGGGCGACCTGCACGACATCGGCAAGAACCTCGTCGCGATGATGCTCGAGGGCGCCGGATTCAAGGTGGTGAACCTCGGCCGCGACGTCGCGCCGGAAGCGTTCGTGACGGCCGTGGGCGAGCACGGCGCGAACATCGTCGGCATCTCGGCCCTGATGACCACGACCATGCCGGCGATGAAACGCACGATCGACGCGCTGACCAAGGCCGGGCTCCGCGAGCGCGTGAAGGTCATGATCGGGGGCGCGCCGGTGAGTCAGGCCTTCGCAGACGAGATCGGTGCCGATGGTTATGCGAAGGACTCGACGTTGGCCGTCGTCAAGGCCAAGGCGTTGCTCGGAGCGACGGCGGTGACGTCGTGAAGGCGCGGGGCTGGGAGGTCGTCGAGCGGGTGCGCTCGGGGGAGTCGCTCGTCTTCGACGGCGGGTACGGCACCATGCTGTTCGCGGCCGGCCTCGCGAACGGGGCTTGCCCCGAGCTCTGGAACGACACCCACGCCGAGGTGGTGCAGGGGATTCACGCCGGATACTTCGGCGCCGGCAGCCACATCGTCGAGACGAACACGTTCGGCGGCACGCGGCTCAAGCTGAACGAGTACAAGATCGGCGACCGGACGCGCGAGCTGAACGAGAAGGGCGCGCGGCTGGCGCGGGCGGCGGCGCCGGCCTCCGGCTACATCGCCGGCTCGATCGGGCCCACGAGCCGTCTGCCGGTCGACTACGCGCTCGACGAAGGCGTCACCGACGAGCAGTATGTCGAGACGTTTCGCGAGCAAGCCGAGGCACTCGCCGAGGGCGGTGTCGATCTCTTCGCGGTCGAGACCATGATGTTTCCGCAGGAGTGCACGGCAGCGATTCGCGCCTGCAAGGCGGCGGCCGACCTGCCGGTGATGGCCACCATGTTCTTCCAGTACGAAGAGATCCACGACCGCGACCGCACCATGTGGGGCGAGAGCCCCGCGGAAGTCGCCAAGAATCTGCTCGCCGCGGGCGCCGACGTCATCGGTATGAACTGCGGCCGCGGCCCGGATCGCGCCATCGTGATCATCCGCGAGATGCGGCGGGTCACCGACGCGCCGCTGATCGCCTATCCGAACGCGGGGCTGCCCGTGACGACGGGCGATACCGTGACCTACGAGCTCGGCCCCGATGAGATGGCGCGCGAGTATCCCGCGCTCCTCGACGCCGGGTGCAACATCGTCGGGGCCTGCTGCGGGTCGAATCCCGAGCACATCCGTCGTATCGCCGCGGTCGTGCGAGCCGCGGGGCGTCGGCGGGCTGGGCACCGCCCGCCCGAGACGGGCATATGAAAGACGTGCAAGCGCGAGGGCGTCAGACGCACTCGTAGTGTCGCAGCAGATCTCCTCCACGCCTCGAGTCCTCACGGCGCTTCCGCTCGCGATCGACCCCGACGAGGTGCTGCGCTTCCAGGGTTACAAGAAATCCGTCGACACGCCCGGTCCGGAGGTGCTGGCGCTCTTCGACCAAGCCCTCGCGCTCGGGCGGAGTCTCATCGCGCCGCGTGCCGTCGTGCGCTGGCTTGCCGTCACGCGCCTGAGCCCCGACACCGTCGAAGCCGGCGGCGTCGCGCTGACGATTCCCGATGTGCAGCGCCTCTGGGGCCCGATCGAGCGGGTCGCGACGGCCGTCTGCACGATCGGCGAGGGATTGGAGCGGCGCGTCGCCGCGCTGTGGGAGGCGCGCGAGCTGCCGCTGGCCTCCATGCTCGACAGCGTCGGCTCGGGGGCGGTCGAGAGCCTGGCCGAGTACGTCAATGATCTGCTCTGTCAGGAATCGATTCCGCTCGGGTTGCCGGTCACGAACCGGGTGAGCCCAGGCTACGGGCACTGGGACGTGAGCCAGCAGAAAGCGCTGTTCGCCCTTTGCCCCGGCGAGGCGATCGGCGTCAGCCTCAACGAGGCCTGCTTCATGAGCCCGGTGAAGTCCATCTCGCTTCTGGCCGCGGCCGGAACCCACGCGCGGGTCGACCACTACTTCAGCCAGTGCGCCCGATGCTGGATGCGCGACTGCGCCTACCGCCGCACCCCCGCCCGCAAAACTCTCCATCGCTAAGCCAACAGAATCCCGCTGCGATCTGTAACGGACAGTTCGCGCCGGCCGGTGGCGAGGGGTTCCGCGAGTGTGCGATGGACGGGTGACGCCGGGGTCGCACCCCTGCGCTCGGCGGAGTGGGACTCCCTCGTCTCGTCCGCAGCTCGAAGAGCTGCGATTCGAGCGAGCGGGTGACGGAGCCGAGCGCAGGGGTGCGACCCCGGCGCCACCCGTCCATCGCGCACTACCGCCAACCCACCTCGTCACCCGGTAAAGGACGATCTGATACGATGCGGGGATGCGGCGGGATAACATCATTCTCGTGGGGTTCATGGGTGCCGGAAAATCGGTGTGCGGGCGGCTGCTCGCGCGCCGTCTCGGCCGTTGCTTCGTCGAGACCGACGACGTGATCGTCGCCGGCGAGGGCCGCTCGATCCCCGAGATCTTCCGCGACGCGGGCGAGCCGCGATTCCGTCAGCTCGAGGCCGACACGCTCGAGAGCCTCAAGCTGAAGTCGGGCGAAGTCATCGCGACCGGCGGTGGGTTGCCGTGCCGTGAAGGCCGGATGGAGCGGCTGCGCGAGCTCGGGACGGTCGTGTGGCTCGACGGCGACGTGCGCGAGCTGTACGAGCGCGCCAGCCGGATCGGCAATCGCCCCATGCTCGAGGGGCGCTCGCTGGCCGACATCGAAGAGCTCTATCGGGCGCGACAGCGCTACTACCGGCGGGCGCACATCACGGTCGACACGACCGGGATCGGCGCCGACCAGGTCGTCGCGCGCATTCTGACCGCGCTCCGGGAGGCGCATGCCGTACGAGCTTAGCCGCCGTCTGGGCGCGGGGCCGCTCCTGTGCGACGGCGCGATGGGTACCCTGCTCTACGCGCGCGGTGTCTCGCTCGATGCGTGCTTCGACGTCCTCAACCTGAACAACCCGCGCGTGGTCCAGTCGATCCACGCCGACTACATCGCCGCCGGCGCCGATTGCATCGAGACCAACACCTTCGGCGCGAACCGGTTCAAGCTCGCGATCCACGGGCTCGAGGGCCAGGTGCGCGAGGTGAATCGGCGGGGTGTCGCGCTCGCGCGCGACGTGCGCGAGAGCTCGGGCCAGGACGTGTTCGTGCTCGGCTCGATCGGGCCCCTCGGGAAGTATCTGGCGCCGCTCGGAACGGTCACCCCCGACGAGGCGCTGGCGGCGTTTCGGGAGCAGGCCGAGGCCCTCCTCGAGGGCGGCGTCGACGGCTTCATCGTCGAGACGTTTTCGGACCTGGAGGAAGTCGCGCTCGCCGTGGCGGCGATCCGCGCGATCACCGACGTCCCGATCATCGCTCAGATGGCGTTCACCGACGACGGCGTCACGTTCACGGGCCGACCCGCGGCCGAGGTCGCGCGCGCCTTGCGGGGTCTTCCGGTTCAGGCCCTCGGGGCGAACTGCTCGGTCGGCTCGAGCACCCTCTACGAGGTGCTGGAGCAGATGCACGCCGAGGCCGGGGGGCTGCCCTTGTGTATCCAGCCCAACGCCGGCCTGCCGAGCCGGATCGGGGAGCGCCTGATCTACCTCTCGTCCCCCGGTTACATGGCGGAGTATGCCGAGCGAATGGTCAACGCGGGCGCTCGGCTCGTCGGCGGCTGCTGCGGCACCACCCCGCAGCACATCGCGGCGATGCGAGAAGTCCTCGACCGGAGGCGGCCGCCCCGGCCCGAGGCCCGACAGGCGCCGGTCACGATCAGCCCGGTCGCGGTGGGCACGGCGCCCGGCCTGCACATCGCCCGGCCGCCGACCTTGCTCGGGCGCAAGCTCGCCGCCGGCGAGTTCGTCGTCACGGTCGAGCTGGATCCGCCGCGCGGTCACACGGTCGAAAAGCTCGTGCAGGGCGCCAAGCTCCTGCGGGAGCAAGGCGTCGACATCGTCGACATCAACGACGGCTCGCTCGGCCGGGTCCGCATGGCGGTGCTGCCGACGGCGCTCCTCGTGCGCGATGCGACG
>Ga0209160_1000246_pt1 | contig 42932 bp, 48 predicted proteins | sample GraSoiAngelo_153_FD_186167 | JGI IMG/M metagenome (GOLD analysis project Ga0209160, IMG submission 186167) | Grasslands soil microbial communities from the Angelo Coastal Reserve, California, USA - 14_1009_12_40cm (SPAdes) (version 2) | ecosystem: Environmental > Terrestrial > Soil > Grasslands ...
GTGTATAGAAGCGACGTGCCGTCCTGCTCGAAATGCAGCTGGGCGGAGCCCAGCATGTGGCCCGCGGGGTAGAGGGTAATGCTGCCCTCGCCGCGCCGCATAGTCTCGCCGAAGCCGAGCATCCGCCAGCCGCGTGGCCTTCGAGCCTCGGGTATCAACGCCAGCGTCTGGGGGGTGAGCAGCGCTTCTTTGTGCCGGCGCGCGTGGTCCGTGTGCGCGTGGGAGATGAAGGCAAAAGAACGCACGACGAGCGGGTCGAGCCACAGCCTATGCGCGGGCAGCGATACCCCATGGTCCCAGACGACCTCGCGAGTCACAGCCTGACGAGGTCTCCTTGGGCGAAGAGGTCGTGCGGCACGGCGATCCCGATCGCCTCGTAGGCCTCGATCGGCACTCCGATGTCGGCCACGAGGACGCGCCCCGCCAGCTTGAGAAGGCCCGGCTTGGGCAGCCCCAGTGTGATGGTTACGTCAGCTTGCACAGTTGGAGAGTAGGCGACGCCGGAGTCCGCGTCGAGCCCCGATGGAACGTCGACCGCGATCACGCCCTTGCCCGACTTGTTGATGGTGTCGATCCACGCCGCGAACCTTCCTTCCGGCGCGCGCGTGAGCCCTGTGCCGAAGATCGCGTCGACGATCACCTCCGCGTCGTCGAAGCGCAGTTCGTCCTCGACGTCGATTCCCAGGTTGCGCAACGCGGCCAGCTCGCGCGCTGCTGGGCCACGTAGACGGCCGGCGTCAAAGCAGCAAACGGCGGCCAGGCGGCCCCAACGATGCAGATGCCTGGCGGCCGCGAGGCCGTCGCCCGCGTTGTTGCCCACGCCGCAGACGACCGCCGCACGCTGACCGACGAACCTGGCGATCTGCCATCCCGCCGCCTCCATGAGCCACTCGACGGAAACGCCGAAGCGCTCGTCGGCCAGCGCGTCGACCTCCCGGACCTGCCTGCTGTTAAGAGTTGGTAGGGCGCTGGACGACAAATGAGCAGTAAGGATCGCGCCGGTGGATTGAATCGGACTGCGAGACCGCCGCTCCGGTAAGACGCGAGATGAGCTGCGGCGTGATCGTGCAGACCTGCGGGAACTTCAGCGCTGTGTTGCGGAACGGGCAGTTGTGGATGGTGACCTGGATGCCTTCAGGGCCTTCGGACTGTTCGACCAGGGTGCCGGCCCGCCCGATCCAGCTCACCACCCGGTGGAGCTTTTCTTCGAACTTGAGGCCCTGCAAATCCTTCTCGATCGCGTTAGCGTGGCGCGCCGCGACCCGCGCGAAGACCTCGTCGAGGGCGTCCGGTCCGCCCATCTCCTGGACCTCCTGGAGGACCATCGTCGCGAGCTGGCCGTAGCGCTTGGGGAAGACGGAGTCGGCCCGCTCGGTGAGGACGAAGAGCAGCGAGGGGCGTCCTCGGCCACTGCGTTCCGGCTGGCTGACCACGAGGCCGTCCCGCTCGAGGTTCGTGAGGTGTTGGCGGACTGCGTTGGCGGTCACTCCGAGGTCGCCGGCGATCGTTTCCGCGCTGGAGCGGCCCTTGCGCCGAAGCAGCTCGAGGACTTCCATGCGGGTCGAACGGCCGGCGATCATGAAGGGCACATCCGGTCGCTTGTTCGCGATGCTAGCACAGGCCCGGAGGGCTAAATCGATTTATTACAGGTGGTTCTTGACAAAAGGCATGTCGTCTTTAAACTGTAGTCGAGGAGATAGGGAAAATGCCCATGATCAAGCAGGCCAGCCGCGCCATCGAGCACATGACTGCCCGCGAGCGCCGGATCCAGCGCGCCAAGTACGCACGCCGGAACAAGATGCATTACATCGACAAGCTCCTGAACGAGCTCGAGATGCTCAACCTGGCCGATCAGCGGCAGATGCCGCCCGTGCTCTCGGTCGCGATCAACAAGGTCATCGAGGAGTCGCCTGAGGTCACTGTTCTGGCGCAGACCAAGCCGGCGTCGGTGATGGAGGCGATGGACGCTCTGTACGAGATCCAGGACAGCCTCATGTACAACCAGATCGAGGACGAGTAGGGCGCCCGATTAGCGAAATCAACCAGGGCCGGGCTATTCGGAGCCCGGCTCTTTCTTTTTCTGAGCCCCCGGCCGATGAATAAGGTCTGCTTGATAAGTCTGCATTGACATGAGCAAACTGCAAGGGGTGAGCATTAACGAGCGCGTCCAGCGAGCCATCGAAGAGATGGTGGAATCCGGTGCGGAGCAGGGTCTCCAGGTCGCGGCTTATCAGCACGGCGAGCAGATCATCGACGCGGTGGCTGGGCTCGCCGACCCCAAGACAGGACGTGCTGTCACACCGGAGACGCCGTTCTACTGCTACTCGGTGTGCAAGGCGGCGGCCTCGACTTTGGTCCACATGCTTGCCGAGCGCCGGGCGCTCACTTACGACACGCCTGTGGCCGAGGTATGGCCCGAGTTCGCCGCCCGTGGCAAGGATGGCGTGACGATCCGCCAAGTGCTCAACCACACGGCCGGCGTGCCTGGCATTCCTCTGACCACGACCATCGAAGACCTCTGCAACTGGGACAAGATGTGCTCCGCGATCGCCGGCGCAGAGCTCTGGTGGAAGCCGGGCACCAAAATCGGCTACCACGCGTACACATTCGGCTACATCGTCGGGGAGGTCATCCGGCGCGTCACTGGCAAACGCATCTCGCAGCTCTTGCACGAAGAGGTGTCCGGACCGCTCGGCGTCGAGCGGGAGCTGTATTTCGGGCTGCCGCAGTCGGAGCACCACAGGTTGGCTGTGCTCGAGGACGCTTCGATGCCGCCCGATTTCCAGATGCCGGCGATGCCACCAGACCTTCCGATGTTCAAGGCCGCGCCTATGTCATTGATGCCCAACGCGGCCTTCGGCAACCGCCCGGACACGCTGGCGGCCGATATCCCGGCCGGGGGCAAGACATCGGCGCGTGCAATCGCGCGTATGTACGCCGCTTTGCTTGGCAAAGTCGACGGTGTCCAGCTCTTGACCCCTGCTCGCCTCAAGCAGGCGACGACCGAGCGCGTGACGGGCCAAGACGAGGTGTTCGGCATGCCGACCACCTGGGGCCTGGGCTACTCGATCGGGGTGCCCGGCGGTAATCCCCAGGACTTGCAGACGGCCTTTGGCGTCGGCGGCGTCGGCGGAAGCTTTGCCTTCGGCGATACGGCGACCGGGCTCGCATTCGCCCTGACGAAAAACCGCCTTACGTCAGATTTCAACGCCTCATCGCGGGTCATCCACGTCGTCACAGACGCGATCGCCGGAAAGCCCTAGAGGTCCGCCTCGGCCTGCCGGATACGGCGGCTCAGCGTCTGGAGCAGGCGGTAGGCGACCTCAGGGTGCTCCTTCAGGAACGGCTTGAAGTTCCATTCCGGGATCGTTGCCATCGTGACGTCGGTGTCGGCGGTGATGGTCGCGCTGCGGCCTTCGTGGTCGAGCAAGGCCATCTCACCGAAGGAGTCGCCTGGCCCGAGCTTGCGCGTGTGCCCCTGAATCGTCTTCACGCTGACCGTGCCGTCGGTGATAACCATGAACCCGACGCCGCCCTCGCCGCGGACCACGATCTCGTGACCGGCCGCATGCTTGACGGTCTTGAGCTGCTTTTCGACCGACCGCATCTCTGATTCCGGCAGACCCTGGAAAAGCTTCGCCTCTTTGATTTCGACCACGACCGAATACTATGCGCCCTCCGCCGCCAAGGCGACCAGACCGGCCCGGCCGGGGCTCCCAGCCCGAAGCCGGCCAGCACGCGTGGCGGATCCTCACGATCCTTGCCACGGACGCCCGGCGGGGCGGTTACGAGATCGAATCCTTCTTCTTGCCGTCCAGGAACTGCTGGTAGAGCCTGTAAGCCTCCTGCTTCCGGCTGTCGACGATCTTGGTGTAGCCCTGCAAGGTGTTCAGGTTGGCGTGGCCCAGGACCTCCTGGACGAGGCGCACGTCACCGCCTGTGACCTCGAGGAGAGTCGTGGCCGCCGTGTGGCGGGCGACGTGCGGCGATTTGAATGACCAGGCGCCGAGCTGCTGGCGGATCTGCTTGACGATGTAGCGCGCTCCCGCCGACGTGAGGCGTCGCTCGCGGTCATCACCCGCGGAGCGGTCGAAGTTGATGAACATGGCCATGCAAGCGTCGGTCCGTGCCGTCAGATACTCCTCCATCGCAGCGCGCGCGTCGGTCGTGAGGTAGACGCTGCGCTGCTTGGAACCCTTTCCCGTCACGACGAGTCGATTTCCGGAGCGCGGGAAATCCGTGCGGTCGAGCGCAAGCGCTTCGGAGATGCGACACCCGGAGCTCACCAGGAACTGCACCAGCGCGCGATCGCGCTTTTCCAGCAAAGACGCGGTGGGAAGCGCGGCAAGCAACCGCGTGAGCTCGTCAGGTTCGATCGGTTTGGGCAGCCTCTGCTCGAGCTTGGGCAACGTGATGCCGTTCGACAGATCGTGCTCGATGAGCCCCTCGCGCGCAATCCATCGTAGCCACGAGCGGATAGCCACCAGCGCGCGGGCACGCGAGGCGGGACTCCTCAGCTTTTCCGCGAGGTGGCGCTGAAATGCACGCAGATCCTCGTGGCGCAGGGCATCGACGGTCAGCGAGTGGGAGTTGGCCGCCAAAAATCCGAGGAGTTTGCGGATCTCCGCGCTGTACGCGCGCACAGTGTTAGGGCTGCGGTTGGCTTCGAGCTGAAGCCAGCCGAGGTATTCGTCTGCTGCGGCCTGAAGGGCGAGTGGCATAGCGAGGCCGTTGCTCATGATAATTGAGCGGAGTGGGGACTCTCCGGGTTGTGAGTCCCAGCGCCCAGCTGGAACTCCGAAGCGATGGCTTCGGCTTTGACCCCGAATTCACCGAGCGCGTCAAGAACGTCGCGCTTTGGTTTTATCGCAAGTACTGGCGGGTTGAGGTCGATGGGATGCGAAACGTGCCCGCGCGCGGACGCGCGCTGCTCGTAGCCAACCACGCGGGCATCATTCCGTACGACGGCGCGATGATCCGCACCGCGATCATCGCCGAGCACCCTCATCCGCGCCACGCCCGGATGCTCGTAGTCGACTGGGCGTTTGCGATGCCTTTCACCAACATGCTGCTGGTCAAGACCGGCAACGTGCTCGCGCATCCCGACAACGCCACGGCGCTACTCGAGCGCGACGAGCTGGTCGGCGTCTTTCCCGAAGGCGTGAAGGGCGCGTCGAAGCCGTATCGCGACCGCTACCGGATCCGCCGTCTGGGTCGAGGGGGTTTCGTCCAGGTCGCACTGCGCACCGGGGCGCCGATCATCCCGGTCGCCGTCGTCGGCTCGGAGGAGGTCCATCCGGTGGTGGCCGACCTCCAGCCGCTGGCCAGGCTCCTCGGCCTGCCCTCGCTCCCGATCACGCCGACGTTTCCATGGTTCGGCCTGGGCGGAATGATCCCGCTCCCCTCCAAGTGGTTCATCGCATTCGGCAAGCCGATCGAGGTGGCTCGATATGGACCGGAAGCGGCGAGCGATGCCCGGCTCGTGCTCGAGCTGAGCGAGCAGGTCAGGGAGTGGATCCAATCGACCGTGAACCTGCTACGACCAAGGCGGCGGACGATCTTTTTCTAGGCTGGATCGGTTCGCGCGACGCGCTGGTAGTCTGCCCCGGTGCTCAAGGTTTGGGTTCTTCTGCTCGTGGGTGTGCTCTTCGCCGTCGCGTGTGGAGGCTCGAGCGGCGGGCAGGGGACGACCGTCTCCAACGTCGCCGTCCAGCCGGCCGACTTACCGAGCGGAATGGTCAGGTGCAACCTGAGCGGCAACATCGAGGACTTCATCAAGTCTGAGCAGAGCCCCGATCCGAACACGTCGAAGTCGGTCTCGGGCTACTGGCAGGACGCCCAGAAGAGCGGAGCCAAAGCCGCGTACGCGGCGATCTACACCGACAGCCAGGCGCGGTGCGCGGCGATCAAGGATCCGTCGACCGACGTCGGGACCGCGACCTACAAGCTGGTCGTGAACTTCGTCGTCCAGTTCAAGGACGAGAAGACGGCTGCGGACGCATATACAAACAAGTCGATCTTTGGCTTCAGCCCGTCCCAGCTGCGTTCCGCCCCGACCATCGAGGGCACCAAGACGGGGCTGACCGCGAACTCGATCGTCCTGAACCAGTCCATCGCCAGCCAGTCCTTCTACATCGCGGAGTGGCAGAACAAGGCGTTCATGGTGATCCTCGCCGTGCTCAACATCGACCCCGAGGCAAGCAAGAAAGTCTCGACCTTGGAGAACGGCCGGATCAAGTAGCGCGGCCGGCTCCGGCGGTTTCCGGACCAATCCAGACGAGGCGAAGTTCGCAAGCAAACCAGCGGGTCAGCAGCGAATCGCGGTCGGTCTCGCCTCCCGGCAGAAGATCTACTTCAACGGGTCCTAAGGAATTCCGCGATGGTGCGCCTGGCAAGAATCGAACTTGCTGACTCTTGCTCCGCAGGCAGAAGCCCTAGCTGTGGAGGTGGGACCGAACTCAGCTCAGGCGCTTCTCTGCAGGACTGTGCCAGAATCCGGCGCTTGCTGCGCCTGGTGAAAGACCGTGCAACCGCATACTCTGCGCTAGACCGCGACCCAAGTACGAAGCGCGCTCGAGGTCCTCTCCCAGGCCCTGTTCTTCCGCCGCGACGAGGCCGAGAAGGCGGTCGCCCGCGTCCGCGTGCTCTGTCCCGACACCCGCGCCAGCTGCGGCCGGATGATCGCGGCTTGGGACGGGACCCACACCCGGGAGGAGTTGCACCAGTTACTGGACGCGATCCGCGATGCCGCGGCCGAGTGCCTGCGCGTCTGAACTTCGCGCCCTCTAGCTTTACCCGCCAATCCCTTTTTCCGCCAAACGGGCTCCCGCAACGGCGAGCCCGTTTGGCTGAAACGCCGCCCTCTCGGAAGATGCTCGAATGTCTGTGCTCAGTGCAATTGATGCCACGGCCGCGCATTCAATCACCCAACCAGTCCGTTAGAGTCTGTGAAGCTCGATGCCCGGGATGCGACGCTGGATCGCTGCGGTAGCGGCACTTGCCCTCGGCGTGGGCTCGGTCGTGGCGGCCGTGCTCGAGGTCCGTGATCACACGGTCCCTCATCGGGTGCTTCTGTCCCCGACGTTGCCCACGACTGCCCTCGTTTCGCCCGCGCCCAGTGCGACACGTCAGACAAGCCAAAGCGTGGCGACGCCGAAGAGGGCGACCGTCTATTCCTACTACTACCTCTGGTGGACAAATCAGCACTGGCATGACAAGTTAGGTACCGCTTATCCGTACGGCACGGTGCCCATACCCGGAACCACTGACGCGCAAGGCTGCAACCCCAAGGTGTTCTACTCCGCCGCCCAGATCGTCGATGTGCCTAGCGAAGGTCTGTATGACCAGGCGCAGAGCTCGACGTTCACGCGGCACATCGGTCTTGCAGCAGGTGCAGGTCTCAAAGGCTTTCTTGCCTCGTGGCAAGGGACCGGCTCAACTTCTCAAGGGCCGCAATCGAGCGGCTACAACTCGAGACTTAACCTCCTGGTTTCGGCCGTCGACTCATACAACCGCTCCCACGGCACGACTTTTGGTCTTGGTCTTGCGTACGAGGCTTTCGGAGACTACAACCGGCCCGCGGCGGACGTCATCGCCGACCTCAGATACTTCTACAGAGAGTACGGCTCGGATCCAGCGTTCCGGAACAGCTATAGCTCGAAGCCCATCGTCATGTGGCTCGATTCGCGCAAGTTTTCCGGTCAGACGATCCAGGCAGTATCAGCCGCCCTTAAACGCTACGTCTACCTGCTCGGCGATGAGACGGCGAAGTCGTGGCTGATTGATGGTCGCAACTTCGACGGCACGGGTTACTACTGGTCGTCACAGGACCCGTGGAACAACCCGCGCTCGGGATCAGCCGTGGCGCAGCTCGCTGCGGAGGTACACGCAGCGGGCAAGAAATGGTTCGCTCCCTTCGTCGCTGGCTACAACAAGCAGCTGCTCGGTGACGTTTGTGTCCAACGGCGCGGATTGTTAACTCTGCAGCAGCTCTGGCGCATCAACGGTGCGAGCCATCCAGACGGCTGGTTTGCCATCAGTTGGAATGAGTTCGTCGAAAATACTTACCTTGAACCGAGCAAACGCTTTGGTGCCACCTACCTGAACGCGGTGAGCGCGCTGATCAAAGCCGGTTAATCGTTTGTTCCCCACCTGACGCAGAACGCAAAGCCGGGCGGTGCCGACGACGGCAGCGTCGACGACGAGCGCTCCGCCGGGGTGCCCGCTATGACCGGATTGCCGTAAGCGCATCCCCCATTGGGGTGTGAGCGGCGGTGGGCCGCCAGCCCCAGGATCCAACCCACCTCCCTGTCTCAGCCTCAGGCTCGGGTATCCGTTTTCGGCTAAACGCGCGCCCTCTAGCTTTATCCGCTAATCCCTTTTTCTGCCAAACGGGCTCCGCAACGCCGAGCCCAAGCTGAGCCGCGAAAGTGTCCGGACCTACGCTCGAACCTCGAGCACGTTTTTGACCATGGCTTGATGCTCGTGACAAGAGGAGCAAGCGCCGGAATCGAACTGCAATTCCGCGCTGGTGCGCCTGGCAAGAATCGAACTTGCTGCCTCTTGCTCCGCAGGCAAGCGCTCTATCCGGTGAGCTACAGGCGCAGGTAAGGAGAGTTCAGTTTAGGCGAGGGTCGATTGCGGCCGTGGCGGCCTTGAACGTATTCAAATCGAAGTTGCTGACCACGACCAATGCGACGTAGACGTAATGCCGCCAGCAAGCCAATCGTACCGACGGTCGCTCGTAGGTAAACGAGCTGAGCCCAAGCCCGGTGCCGGTGCCCCGTGTCAGCCCAGGTAGGAGCTGACCTGGCGCCGGCGGCACAAAGGCGAATACGCCGGCCTGCCACGCGCGGTCCGCCTGGCCTTCGTCGTCGAATTTGATGACGACGCTCGCCACGGATTTCAGGGTCGTCGTCGCGCCCAGCTCTGCCTTGCAAGCGGAAGGGTTGGCTGTGAAGACAGATATCGCGCCCGCCCGGGCGCCGTGGCTCAGCAGCTCATCCCATTCGGCGCTGAGGCGACTCGCCAGGGCGGCGTCCGAGTTGGCGAGCACGGAAAGATAGACATCGAGTGGCCCGGATCCGAGACATGGGTTGACCGTGGCGGGCACGTCGGCGGATTGAAGGATCGCCGCGGTCGGAGCCGCGTGCGGTGATGGGCTCGGCACAGGGCTGAAGACCACATGAGTTTCGTTCTGGCATGCGCCCAACAGCACGATGGCCGCGATGCACGCCGCGAATCGGGTCACGGGGGGCGCAGTTTAGACTGGGTAAGACCTATCGCGCCTGTAGCTCACCGGACAGAGCGTTCGGCTCCGGACCGAAAGGCAGCAGGTTCGATTCCTGCCAGGCGCACCAACAAGTCGTATTCGAACCGCCACAGTCGATCGGTCGCCGGTGCCCGAAACGGCCAGCCGGATCACAGCCGGATCACAGATTCCTGCGGAGCGAGGAGGTCATGCAATCCCGTTCATTCCCCCGTCCCCTGGCGACGACGACTCATTGCATGATCCGGTGACGCCGCCGGACTTGGACGCTGAAAACACGGATGGAGTTCGGCTGCACGCTTTGATCAAGCAACCAAAAAGCGTCGCTGGTCGTCTCCCGCCTGCGCCCATCCGCGATCGGTTCGTGGCGAAGCTGGACGAGGCGAACACGGCGACCGCTGGCTCGCCGATTGCGAACGCGCTGTTGCAGGGGGCCTTATCCATCGCGGGACCTGTGGGTGCTGCCATCAGCGGCGCGCTAAGCGGCCGGGCAGCGCAATTGGCCGAGAAGAATACAAAGCAGCTTTTCTTGACGGTGGGCGAATACACCCGACGATTAGACGAGACGAAGATCGACCGTGAGTTCCTTGACTCAGACGAGTTCACCAGCTTGCTGATTGACATCTTGACGATGAACGCCAAGAGCTACGAGAAAGAGAAAATCGACCTATTCAGCAGAATATTCATCAACGCCGCGATGCGCGATCCGATAGCCACCCCCAAAGAGGGCTTCGTGAGGATCATCGGGGACCTGAGCACGGACCACATCAGAGTGTTCCAGTTCGTATGCGTACGGACGAAGAACCCGGACCCGCAGGAGGCAGAGCAGACTGTTGGCCGGGTTCTGGGGCCGGACATTGCCTCCTCCACCGGGCTGCCCGAGCACCGTGCGATCGCCTACGGGTACGAGCTCGTGCGCTATGGCGTACTGAGGGACTGGGGTCTTGGCACGTTCGACTACGAGCCAGGCGCCTTCGCACTCACCGACTATGGCGAGGAGTTCGCGGCGTTTCTTCGTGACCCTTTGGAAGAGCACAGCGCCGAAAATTAGATGCGGACGCGAACGCCTCGACGTCGTTGACCCGATGCGCGATTCGAAAGTGTTTGATACCAGGCTTGGTCGCGTTATCGCTCTCCGACTGCCTTTGCCTCTGCGACTGATGCGAGCCTGGCCCAACTGAGCAGCGACCCGAATCGCGCGGCTGCGTTTGCCCGCATCTTTGGCGTCACGTGCGCGTAGAGCTCGCCAACGCGAGGCGCCGGAGTCGAGCATTCGCCTGCGTCGCGACCTCAGCCAAGCGCAAGCGCCACTCTGGAGCCGGCCGAATGGCGCGCGCGATGGGTGGAGCGCTTTTAGCCGGACGACTCGCACCCGATCTCGTCCAGGTCTGCGTCATTGCTCACAGCCGGGGCAGGAGGTTCGTCGCCGCGACTGGCCGCGGATACCGCTGCTTCCGCGCCCAGTTCGGCCGTGCAGCTCGCGTGGCTGGAATGCGACGTTCGAGTGGGTACGAGCGGAGCGTCGACAGGTTCCCAAATCAGCGAGGGGACCGTCCCGCTCAGTCTCTTCGCCCCTTCAGGGGCAGGTTTGCCTATGGAGTGGGCAAAGATGGAGGCAGATAATGCGCGGCACGATGGAACGCAGGACCACCGAGCGGCGGTCGGGAGCGGATCGTCGCCGCGCCGAACGGAGGTCTGGTACAGAGCGTCGAGTCGGTCTAACGCGGAGCGACGCAGTCGATGCCAAAGAGCGCAGAACAGCGCTGCGTCGCAAGGAATATCGCCGCAGTTTGTTTAACCGTCGCGCGGCGACATAGGCGGCCGGACCCTCAGGCCACTCGCGGCCGTCCTGATCGGTCTTGTGATGGGTTGTGCGCGGTGCCGCCCTTCCACCACCGGGCGCCGATCGCCCCGCGCGAAGACATCCACCGGAGACATCCACCGGAGTGGCCTTCGCTCGTCAGCCCTGACGATTCCGAGCCGGGATCACATCGCCAGTCGGCTGGACGGGTGCTGCTGTCGTTCGGTGGCCGCTCAGTCTTCCGCGCGGCAGGCGAGGATTTGTAGCCAACCCTTCGGATGTTTTGTTGGGGGCGACGTGTGGGCCGGACGCCCCCACCCGGACCTTATGCCGGCGATCGCGGCCCCGACAATCCGACCCGTTAACTAAAACCGACATGAACCATCGCTTACTCAAACCGCCCACGACTGAGTGGCTTGTCACGCCTGAACAACAGGCGGCCAAACCGCCCAAGCCGCTCGCCAGTCCCGAGGGCTGCCACCCACGTGGGTACATCTCCGAAGTTAAGGGGCGGCGAACGTTGGCGTGTTGGCCAGCAAGCAGATTTCGGGCGTCTTAACAACTCCGCGAAGGTTCTTATTGTGTAAGGCTGGGTGCAAATCAAATCGGGGGCTTGTGACAATGCAGACCAAGACGAACCTGGCTCGCGTGAACGGAATCCAGCTCGGCTACCAGGAATTCGGCAACGGCAAGCCGCTCGTCCTCTTGCACGGCGGTTTCGGATCGGTCGAGATGTTCGGGCCGAATATCGAGCTCCTCGCTGCGGGCAATCGCGTCATCGGTGTGGACCTTCAGTCCCATGGCCGCTCTCCGGCCGCGGATCGACCGATGAAATTCGAGGCCATGGCCGACGACATCGCCGCCTTGATCGAGAAACTTGGCCTCGAGCGAGTGGCGATCATGGGCTTCTCGCTTGGTGGCGCGGTCGGGCTGCGGACGGCGATCCAGCACCCAGACCTTGTCGACCGCCTAGTCCTCGTGTCGACTGTGTTCAAGCGGGGTGGTTGGTATCCGGAGATGACCGCCGGCATGGACGCGATGGGCCCGGAGACCGCTGAATTTCTCAAGCAGAGCCCGATGTATCAGGCGTACGAGCGGATAGCGCCACGAGTAGAGGATTGGCCGGTCCTGGTCCACCAGCTGACGACCGCGTTGAAGGTCGACTACGACTGGTCGGCAGAAGTTTCTGGCCTGCAGATGCCGGTCATGATCGTGGTCGGTGACGCCGACGGTTTACCGCCCGCGCACGCTGTCGAGTTCTTCCAGCTTCTGGGTGGAGGCTTGCGGGACGCCCACTGGGACGGCTCGGGCATGACTCATCACCGGCTGGCAATCCTGCCTGGCTTGACGCACTACGACATCAATGTCGCGCCGGCCCTCTCCGCGGCCGTGATCCCGTTCCTCGACGGCGCGTAAAGCGTGGATCAGGCCACTCAGGCGGTGGTCGACGAGCTGGTCGGCAACGCGCACGGCAACCTCGAGCGTGTGCAAGAGATCGTCGTCAGGCAGCCCGACCTCATGAACGCCAAAGCCTCGTGGAACGAGACGCCGATCGAGGCCGCCACGCAGATGGGCAATCGCCCGATCATCGAGTTCCTGCTCGATCACGGCGCGCAGATCGATTTCTTTACCGCGCTCGCTCTCGGGCGCCTCGATGAGGTCGACAACGAGCTGAAGGCACATCCCGACCGCGTGCATGAGCGCGGCATTCACGATCTTCCGGCGCTTTACTTCGCCGCCATCGGGGGCAACCTCGGGGTCGCCGAGCGTCTGCTCGAGGCCGGCGCCGACGTCAACGCGCGGGCGCAGGCCGCCGCGCCGATCCACGGCGCGGTGATGGGTGGCAGTCCTGACATGGTGCGTCTACTCCTGGACCAGGGCGCCGATCCCTCACAGACTGACTACGCCGAACGCGACGCCCGCGGCCTCGCGTTGGCGATCAACCGGTCCGACATCGCCTCGCTTCTCGACTGATCGGCGCGTGTCAGACGTTGACGCCAACCGCGCCGGGCACATCACGGCGCGGCAGCGTTTCAGGTTGCTTCGCGGAGTTGGGTCCCTTCTGTTCATGACCGGCATCGGACTGGTCATCGCGATTGCCTTGGGTCCGAACCTGCTCAACGCATTCGGCGACCTGGGCATCTTCGGCGGCTTATTGGTGACGATCTTCTTTCTGCTGTGCGTCGCCATGACGGTCGGCGGCGGCCTGGGCGTCGTCTTCGTGCTCGGCGACGCGGTTTTGGGGAGGGTCAGCTCGGTGACAGGCGCACCCACACTCAGGCGCCTCGCAGTGAGGACCAACTCTCTCGCAAGGCCGTTTCCGAGCACTTACGCGTACCCAGACCAGTACAAGTACGACCAGTACAAGTACAAAGTGATGGTCGGCGACAAGGAGTTCGACATCGACCCCAAGCTCGCCGACCACCTTGGGCGCGACTCCCAGAAGGTCCGCGTCTACTTTGCCGCCTACTCGGGCAAGTTTCTGAGCCTCGAGCCTCTGGCGGCTACCGCATCAGGCGGCTAGTTGGACTCGGGTACGTCGAGCCGGTCGAAGGTCTCCTTGTTGACGAACTTGTACAGCTGCAGCGGCTTCCCACCCTCGTGGACTTCCGCGATCACGGCGTAGCGCTCCTGTCGCTTGCCGCCGCTCGTGGTCCGCACGCTGCGTCGCTTCTTCAGCTGGTTGTCTGGAATTTCGACTTTCTGCTTCGTCTTGAGGTTGAAAAACTCCACTGCGGCCTCCTGTGAATTGAACTGACGCCGACCCACGATACACACTCGCAAGGCGCCGCCGCATTCGGAGTAAGTTGAAGTGGTGATCTCGAAGGCCGACTTCGGTCGCACCGGCCACAAAAGCACGAGGGTGATTTTCGGCGCCGCGTCGCTGGCTCATGTCTCGCAAAAGGTCGCCGATCAGACTCTCGAGGTGCTGCTGCGTCACGGCGTCAACCACATCGACACCGCTGCGAGCTACGGCGATTCAGAGCTGCGGATCGCGCCGTGGCTGAAGCGCGAGCCGGGGCGGTTCTTTCTCGCGACCAAGGTCGACAAGCGGGACGAGACGGGGGCACGCGAGCAGCTGAATCGATCGCTCGATCGCCTCGGAGTCGATCACGTCGACCTCTGGCAGATGCACTCGCTGGCGGATCCCATCGAGTGGGACCAGGCGCTCAGTCCTGGCGGAGCGCTCGACGCGGCGCTGACCGCGCGCGAGGAAGGTCTGATCAAATGGATCGGCGTCACGGGCCACGGCACGCAGATTGCCGCCACACACCGGCGAAGCCTCGATCGATTCGACTTCGATTCGGTGCTGCTGCCTTACAACTTCATCACGATGCAGAACGTGTACTACCGCGAGAACTTCGACGCATTGACGAAGCTGTGCGAGGAGCGACATGTCGCGGTTCAGACGATCAAGTCGATCGCCATGCGGCCGTGGATGGAGAGCGACCACACTCGCACCACCTGGTACCAGCCACTCGAGCAGCCAGACGATATCGACCTGGCGGTCTGGTGGGTGCTGGCGAGGCGAGGCATTTTCTTGAACAGCGTCGGCGATGTCGACCTGCTCCCGCTGGTCCTCGACGCAGCGAGCCGTTTCCACCAGCTGCCCCAAGACCAGGCCATGGAAGCGCTCCTCGAGCGGTCCCACTCCGTCCCTCTGTTCGTCTAGGCCCGCTCGGTCATGCGATAGCCGCGGGCGGGTTTCCAGGACTCGATCACGAGTCGGTCGCGCGCCTCGTTCAGCCGCGTGATCACGACCTCATCGATGTCGATCCAAAACGCGTGCGCATCTCCTTCGGCCGGTGTCTCCAGGGCACGGCCCGCAATCTTCGCCTCGCCCCGCCAGCTCCCGCTTTTCACGGGATCGTGCGTTGGCCCGTGAATCGCGATGCGCCCATCGCGGAGCAGGTCCATCGCCTTCACCGCCCCCGGCATCGACCCAATGGTGAGCTGACCGCCGGCGAACTGGACCTCGGTGCCGCTGATCCTGGGCGACCCGTCGCGCCGCAGGGTCGCCATCGTCAGATGCTTGCGCGAGCGCATCAGCTTGCGCACGCGCGACGCAAACTCAGGCTGTTGCGCTTCGAAGTCTGCCCAGCCAGCCATTCGGAAAGAAACTACGCTGGAGGCGCCCATGGCAGAGCTCGGCCCGCCGGCCGCGAGCGCTGAGAACGCCTTCGCGGCGCATCTCTTCGAGGATCTGCCCGCGAGGTACGACCTCCTCGCCGAAGTGCTTTCTCTCGGCCAGAACGCGAACTGGCGCCACGAGCTGGTCCAACACATCGCGCGCATGAAGCCTCGCCGTGTACTCGATGTGGCGACCGGCACCGCGAGCGTGGCGATCGCCCTCGCCAGAGCGACCGGCGCCGACATCGTCGGGATCGACATCAGCGAGCCGATGTTGGAGGTTGGCCGGAAACGGGTTGACGCCGCCGGGCTGGACCGCCGGATCAGGCTGCAGCACGCGCGAGCCGAGCAGCTGCCATTTCCGTCGGCTTCATTCGACGCGGTCAGCTTCACGTACGTGCTGCGCTACGTGGCCGACCCCGCGGCGACCCTGCGAGAGCTGGGCCGCGTGCTCCGCCCGGGCGGCGCCATGGCCGGCCTCGACTTCTACGTTCCGCCCGGCGCGCTCTGGCGGATGAGCTGGCGGCTTTACACTCGCGCCCTGATGCCGGGGGCGGGATTCGTGCTCGGCGGCCGCGCCTGGTGGAAAGCAGGCCGCTTTCTGGGCCCCAACATCGAGGCGTTCCACCGGCGCTGGCCCATGGACCGCCTCTTCGAGGCGTGGCGCGAGGCAGGAATGGTCGACGTCGAGGATGAGGTGATGAGCCTTGGCGGCGGGCTTGTGATGTGGGGCCAGAAGCACCATGCCTGAGGAGGCTCGGATCCTCGGGCCGGCGTATTACGCGACGCGGGCGAGAGGGTGGAGGCGCGACGTGTGGGCGGTCCTGCACCCCCCATATACCGCGTGGCATCTCTCGTATGTCGTAATCGGTGCCGGCCTGGCGCCGTCGCTGGACGTGAAGCGGCTCGCCGCCACTGTCCTCGCTTTCTTCCTCGCGGTGGGGATCTCCGCGCACGCGCTCGACGAGCTTCGTGGGCGGCCGCTGCAGACCGATCTTCCGGCGAAAACGCTGTGGGCGGCGGCGATCCTCGGCCTCGTCGGGGCGGTCGGGCTTGGTCTGGCTGGAGTCTTTGTCGTGGGACCTGGCTTGCTGCCGTTCATCGCCGCCGGCGTTCTGTTCGTCTTCGCCTACAACCTCGAGCTGCTGGGCGGCCGCCTGCACGGCGACTTCTGGTTCGCCCTGTCATGGGGCGCGTTCCCGGTCCTCACCGCGTACTTCGCCCAAACCGGGCGCCTTTCCTTCGCTGCGGTGGCCGTTGCGGTTGCCGCCTACGCGCTTTCGTTCGGCCAGCGGGCCCTGAGCACGCCCGCGCGCCTGCTGCGCCGCAAGACGAGGTCGGTCACCGGCACGCTGACCCTGCTCGACGGGTCGGAGACGAACCTGGACGAGCACGCGCTGCTGCGACCCCTCGAGGTCGGATTGAAGGCATTCGCCTGGGGCGTCGTTGCCCTCGCGGTCGGGCTCGCCGCCATGCGCCTCTTCTAGACCGGGAACACCCCGTGCTTGCGGTCGACGCGATGTGCCACGCGTGTCGAGTAGGCGCGGAAGCGAGCGATCAAAGTCTCGCGCAGGTGCTCGGGCTCGACCACGTCGTCGACGATCAGATTCGAGGCAAGTTTGTAGAGGTCGACGTCCTCGCGATACTTGTCCTCGAGCTCTTTGCGCTTTGCCGCGCGCTGGTCCTCGGGTAGCTCGGCGAGCTTGTTGTAGAAGACCGCGTTGACGGCGGGCTCGGGTCCCATGACCGCGATTTGCGCCGACGGCAACGCGATGACGGCGTCCGAATCGAAGGCTGGTCCGGCCATCGCGTAGAGCCCGGCGCCGTATGCCTTGCGAACGATGACCGAGATCTTGGGAACGGTGGCTTCGGAGACCGCGCTGATCATCTTCGCGCCATGGCGGATGATGCCCCGCTTCTCGACGTCGGTTCCAATCATGAAACCGGGGACGTCGGCGAGAAAAAGGAGAGGGATCTCGAACGCGTCGCACAACCAGATGAAGCGCGCCGCCTTGTCCGCGGAGTCATTGAACAGCACGCCGCCTTTTTGCATCGGCTGGTTGGCCAAGATGCCGACTGCCTGTCCGTCGAGACGTGCGAATCCGGTGAGCAGCTCCTTCGCGAAGAGCTTCTTGATCTCGAGCCAGCTGCCTTCGTCGATGATCGCGTCGATCAGCTTGCGCATGTCGTAACCGCGGTTAGGTTCATCGGGGATGAGCTCGGCGATCGGCTTCGACGGAGCGCGCGCGGGCTTCGCATCGCAGGATCGTGGTTTTTCACCGGCGCGTTGCGGCATGTATCGGAAATAGGCTTTCGCGAATTCGATCGCTTCTTTGTCGTCCGCCACGAGCGCATCGCCCAGCCCGCTTTCGGTGGCGTGCATTCGTGCCCCGCCCAGCTCTTCCAGCGAGACCTTCTCCCCGACCACGACCTCGACCATGCGCGGCGACCCGAGGTACATCGAGGCGTTGCCCTCGACCATGACCACGACATCGCAAAAAGCGGGAATGTAGGCGCCGCCGGCCGCTGACGGACCAAACAGCATGCAGATCTGGGGCACCGCGCCCGACAGCTGCACCTCGTTGAAGAAGATGCGCCCGGCATGGCGGCGGCCGGGGAACATCTCGATCTGGTCGGTGATGCGGGCGCCGGCCGAGTCGACCAGGTAGAACAGCGGGACGCGAAGCCGTGCCGAGGTCTCCTGGATGCGGATGATCTTCTCGACTGTTCGCGCGCCCCAGCTTCCTGCCTTCACAGTCGGGTCATTGGCCATCACGGCGATCTGGCGGGCCTCGATCGTGCCCAGGCCGGTCACCACGCCGTCGGCCGGCAGCTCGTTCGCGATCACGTTCGCGAACAGGCCGTCCTCGACGAACGAGCCTTCGTCGAGCAGGAGATCGAGCCGTTCGCGGGCGGTCAGCTTGTTCTGCTCGCGCAACTTGGGCAGGTAACGAGTCCCACCCTTCAGAGCTTTGTCGCGCAGCTCGCGCTGCCGGGATGTCACTTTCCCTTGAAGTCCGGTTCGCGCTTCTCGAAGAAAGCCTTGATCCCCTCGCGCGAATCCTCTGTCTGCGAGACGAGCAGGAACTGGCCGTGCAGGTAATGGAGCGCGGCGCGGAAGTCCATGTCCTGCTGGCGGTACAGCGAGTCGCGTCCGAGTCGCATGGCCACGGGCGATTTCTTGGCCAGCGCCTCCGTGATCTCGTTCACCGTCGAGTCCAGGTGCTCATGCGCGACCACGCGATTGATGACCCCGAGCGATTGCAGCTGCGTCGCGGTCCATCGGTCGCCGAGCATCTCCATCTCGAGGAGGACCTTGCGCGGGATGCTGCGAGACAGGATGGCCTGGATCATCATCGGCCAGATTCCGACGTTGATCTCGGGCGTGCCGAAAGTCGCAGTGTCAACGGCGATCAGCAGATCACATGAGCACGCGAGTCCGAGCCCACCCGCGAGCGCGTGGCCGTTGATTCGGCCGACGATCGGTTTGCCGAGCTCCGCCATCAGGATGAAGAGGTCGACGAACAGGTCCCGGCTGCGGAACTTCTCCAGGCTGGTGGTGTCTCCGTCGAAGCTCGTCAGGTCGGCGCCCGCGCAGAACACGCGGCCGGCGCCGGTCAGGACGACCACCCGGACTTCGGGCTCCTGCTGGCACCAGCGGAAGGCGGCCGCCAGGTCGCGCAGCATCGTCGCCGAAAGCGGGTTGCGCTGGTCGGGTCGGTTCAGCGTGACCGCCGCGATGTGGCCTGCGGTGGTGAGCAGCACTTGCTCGAGAGCTGGTTTTTCGGCCACGGGACTAGCCTAGAACTCCGAGCCCGATCGCGACCCCGACCAGGATGAGCACGCCGCCGCCGATCTCCTCACTCCACTCCGCGGCCCGCTTGCCGAGAAAATGCCCGACCTCGAGCCCGACCAGGGACATCACGATGCTCACCACCCCGAAGGTGACAGCCGCCAGCCAGATGTCGACGGGATAAACGGCCAGCGCAAATCCCACAGCCAGGTTGTCGATGCTGAGCGCTAGCGCTGTGATCAAGAGGCTGCGGGCGGTCATCTCGGTGTGCTGGGTCTGGTCTTTCTTGATAAACCGCTCTTGGAAGATGGTGTAGCCGCCGGTCAGGATCAAGATGGCGCCGCCTACATACTTCCCGTAGCCGCCGAACAGCCACGCCACCTGGTGCCCCAGGAGAAGGCCGAGCGCCGGCATCAAGGCCTCGAAGAAGCCGAACGCCAGCCCCACTCGAATCCGTGTTTTGACGTCGATCCCGCTGAGGCCTATCCCGATGGCCCCGGCGAAGTTGCTCAGCCCGACCGAGACGCTGACCAGGCCCAGACTGAGGATCGCGTGCACGCGGGAATTGTATGGAGGCTATAAAAAGGGGCCTGGCGACAGTCGGTTAGGCGATATGACCGCACTCCTTAACAAAAATACTTTGCTTGCCCCATTTGGGCCTTCCACAATTGCACCGAACCTGCCACCGATCCTGTCACCCAAAGTTAGGCCCGCAATCGCTTAAAGCACACAACCCGCCCGCCCCAGAAAGAAATGAAGGTCAAGTCCCGCGATCTTGTGGCGACCTCGCTCGCCAGCAACCACGACTCGTCGATGGATCTCGACAAGCCGATTTTCACGCTCAGCGTCGCCTCGGAGATCCTCGAGGTACATCCCCGCACTTTGATGATGTACGAGCACTTGAGCATGATTCAGCCCAAGCGCACCGTTACCAATCGAAGGCGCTACTCGCGCCGGGACGTGATGAAGCTACAGGCGATCCAGACCCTGACCCGAGAGCATCACGTCAATCTCGCTGGCGTTCGCTACATCCTCGCTCTGCTCAAAAGGCTGCAGAACGCTGGAGTAGACCCCCCGGAGGACCTGAAGAACCTGGACGTGACGCAGCTCGACGTCTGAGCAACCACCTGGTTTGAAGGAAAGGCAACAAAGAGGCAAATGTCAAAGAAGAGAAGGCGCTTAGAGATCAAGGTCGATCCGATTCCGGCGATGTACATGGAAGAGACTGCTTCGTGCCCCGTCTGCGGCCGCGACGCACAGGCGATCGGGCGCCGGCACGTTCAGATCGTGTTTCGCTGCGACGGCTGCAAGGTCGTCTTCAAGCGAAATCGCCACTGGCCATACATCTACTAGGACTTCGCTGCAGGCGGTCGGTTTTCCGTGCTGCGCTCGCGCCTGCGTTGCAGCGCGGCCGCCAGAAACCCGTACCAGCCCAGACGCGGCGCGCCGAGGAGCTCCCAGGCGCGCCCGAGGCCGATCGCATAGGCGCCGAGGAGCAGCTCGAGGAGACCCGACAGCGCGCCCGTGTCGGATGGAACGAGCCACATGCGGATGCCGATCGCCATCTCGTAGCCGTAGATCAGCGCGCTGACCGAGAACAGGATCACGCCACGCCGGACGGCGTTTTCCGCACGCCAATGGGGGATGAGCAGCAGCAGCCCAAGTGTTTGCAGCATCGACGGGACCGCTATCACTGCGACCACGGGACCGATCGCAATACCAGGGATCAAAGCCGCGAGCGAGATGAAGAAGATGTTCGCGAGCGCGCTGAATGCGCTCAGCGCCTGGGCCTGTCGGGCAGACTCGGCGTTGGGCCCGAAGATCCGCTCAGGGTTGATCGAGATGGAAACGAACAGCAGACCGATGAGCGCGGAGCTCACGGTGGCGCTCGTTACAAAGAAGCTCTCGAACTGCGCCGGCACCATCAGGCGCAAGTTTGAGCCCTCGACACTCGTAGGCTTTGGTAGAGAGATGAGGCGATCTGTAGGGCGTTCAGCCTTCTACGGCGTCATGTTGGGCCTGGCCACGGCCGCGGTGGCCGAAGCTGTTCGGCCGCGTGGCGGAACCACCCTACTTCTCGACTGGGAGGAGGTGCGCCGAACAGCGAGGGCTCGACTCGATAATCCGGCCCTCGACCGCGGCCAGCTCGCGTCCGCGGCAATGGGTTACCGCGCCCTCGCGGACAAGCTCGAGAGTCCACTACTCAACTTGGTCGGCGGGCTGCCCAAGGGGGCGTCGTTCCCACAATTCGAGGCGATCGACCGAGAGGGTTGGATCGACCTCAATCTCACGATCTTGCGCCGTGCCGTCGACCCGGTTCTCGAAGCCGGACGAATGCCGAACTCGCTGATCGTCGAGGTAGGCAAGGCGGGCGTGGATCGTTACGTCGGGTCTATGCTCGCCTTCCTCGGCCGCCGTGTCCTGGGTCAGTACGATCCGCAACTCATGGCCGCCGAGCCGATGGGCGGAGAAGGGTTGTACCTCGTCGAGACGAACGTCGTCGACTGGCAGCGCCACGCCAACCTCCCCGAAGAAGACCTCCGGCGCTGGTTGATCCTTCATGAGATGACGCACGCGTGGCAGTTCGCCGCACACCCCTGGCTGCGGAGATACATGGAAGAGTCGATGAGGGTGTTGATCGAGTCGGTGACGAAGAAAGGCCCAGCCATCGCCCGCTACGCCGCCTTCGTCGGAGTCTTGCCGGCGCAGTGGCGCGTGATGCGAAGGGTGCAGGGCACGATGTCGGTGGTCGAGGGCTACAGCAACCTGGTCATGAACCAGCTGGGTCGCAAGCTGCTTCCCGGATTCGATCGCATCGAGCAGGCATATCGCGAGCGAAGCACCGGCAAGAGCGCGCTCGAAGTCTTGATCTGGAAGCTGACCGGGCTCGACCTCAAGCTGCAGCAGTACCAGCGCGGGGAGGCGTTCTGTCGGGCGGTCTTCGACCAGCATGGAATCCAGATCCTCAATCGCGTCTGGGACGGCCCCGATTCGATGCCGCGGCTGAATGAGCTGGCGAACCCTGGAGCCTGGTACCGCCGAACCTCTGCTTAGCCGCCGCGCGGCCACCTCCTCCATAACCGGGGAGGAGTTCGAATCCCTAGTCGCGCAGCTCTTCCTGCGCAGTTTCCTCGCTGATCGGCATCACGGCCACCGGCAGATCGCTAATGTCGAAGTAGCGCACCGACTTGTTGAGCCGCTTGGCGATTCCGACCTGCACCTTCACGCCCAGCGACAGCCTCCCGAACACCCACACCTCGTCCGATCTCGACAGCAGGTTGTTCATCGCCTCGCGCACCACGTCCTTGTCGACCGTGTGCATGAGGTAGTAGTCGAACAACATGAACGGGCTGACCGGGACGAGGCCGGAATCCAGAACGAACTTTTGGATGTGGGCGCGCCAGTAGAAGCTCTTGTTGGACATCGCGACGTAGACCAGCCGCTTCGGATGCCGCAGCGTTTCCTCAGCCTGGTCTCGGGCGCTGGGCTTGGTGGTGGGCTGAAAAATGCGCTCGAGGATGTCCTCGGCCGCCTTGCCGGTGATCGCCATCTAACCCCTAGTCGAAAAGATGATTAAGTGGCGGCTATCGTATCAGCCGTGCCCGCAAGCTCCCGTTTCGACCTGTCCGGGCGCGTTGCCCTTGTCACGGGCGCCAGCCGCGGCATCGGAAGCGCGATCGCCGAGTCACTGGCCGAGCACGGAGCCCAGGTCGTCCTCTCGAGCCGGAAGCAGGCCGACCTCGACACCGAGGCCGAGCGCATCAACGCCCTCTACGCCGAGCGCGCCACGGCCATCGCCGCCCACGCTGGGCGTCCGGAAGACCTCGAGCGCCTCGTCCACGCGGTCATGGAGCGCTTCTCGCGGATCGACATCCTCGTCAACAACGCGGCCACCAATCCCTACTTCGGGCCGGTGATCGGCGCCGAGCTCAGCGCTTGGGACAAGACCTTCGAGGTCAACTTGCGCGGCGTGTTTGTGCTGACCAAGCTCGTCTACGAAGCCTCTATGGAGGCACACGGAGGCGCGATCGTAAACGTGGCCAGCATCGGCGGCCTGCGACCTGGAATCGGACTCGGCGTCTACAACGTGACGAAGGCGGGTGTGATCATGCTCACGCGGCAGCTCGCGCGCGAGCTTGGCGGCAAGGTCCGCGTCAACGCGGTCGCCCCCGGCTTGGTCAAGACTCGTTTCGCGGAAGCGCTGTGGGGCAACCAGGCGATCCTGGACCGGGTGCTCGCTCAAAATCCGATGAGGCGGATCGGGCTGCCCGAAGAGGTCGCCGGCGCCGTCCTGTTCCTGGCCTCCGACGCCGCTAGCTACGTGAACGGTGAGGTGCTTGTGGTGGACGGGGGCGGCGGCGAGGTTTAGCGTCGGGCTCGCTCTCCACGAGAGCCCCGTCGACTTCGCCCTCTCCGTTCGATGAGGCGACCTGGCGGCTGTGGATGAAGTCTTCGAGCTCCTTCTCGTACTGGTACACGCGGTGGTCGGGCTCATAGCGCAGCACGCGCCGGTGTTGGATGAAGTCCTCGAAAGCGGCGCGCGTGTCCCGTGCCGCGCGGAATCCGAGCTCGCGGGCCGCTTTGGTGGTGGAAAGCGTCCGTCCCCAGCGCAGCAGGTCCAGCAGTTGTGGTGACAGGAACGCGATGCCTGCCTGGCGGATGGCGAACGCGGCGAGGCCAAGTCCCATCGGCGGCAGCAACGGGGCGTGCAGCTTGCCGGCGGAATCGAGAAGCGTCGACAGCGGCTCGTTCCCGGCGGGGGCGATGTTGTAGGCGCCACCCGGCCCGCGCTTGGTCGCTAGCACCATTGCCTCGATGGCGTCGTCGCGGTGAATCAGCTGGAGCGGCGGGTCGTAACCGATCACCGTGGGCACCACCTCCAGGTCGAGGTAGCGCGCCAGCGGTTGAGGCTCGTCGGGGTTGAGGCTGTTGCTGAACCGCAGGGCGAGGATCGTGATGTTCGGGTTCCGCACCGCAAAGTCGCTCACGTAAGACTCGACCTCGACGATGTCGCGCACGAACTGGTGACGCGAGTTGCTGTCGAGCCGGTGATCTTCGCGGAGGCCGGTCGGCAGGTCGAAGCGCGACCCGTAAACGTGACCTGAGGACTTGAGAACGAAACGGCGCACCGGGCTGCCCGTGCCGGCGCAACCCGCCAGCAGGTTCAACGTGCCGATGACGTTCATCTCGTGAGCGCGCGCGGGGTCCATGTCGAAGGAGTCGATGCGCGTCAGGGTGTGTACCACGGTGTCGATGCCGACCGCGCGGACGAGTTTGCCGATGAGCGAGTGCCTGATGTCGAGCTTCAGGTAATCCGCGCGGCCGAGGTCGTGGCGGGGCTCGCGGATGTCGATGCCGATGACCTCGGCCACGTCGGGGTCCTCGACCAGCCTCTGGACCACGAGCGCGCCCCACCATCGCGCGACGCCGGTGACCAGGATTCGTCTCTTTCGCGACGGCACTCTTCCAGTTTATGGGCCTGCCGACCAGCCCCTCCGTCGGCTTCGCCGACACCTCCCCATGAATGGGGAGGAGTTCAACTTCAATATGTGCGTTTGATGACGTCGCGTTCCATCAGGGCCACCGCCTTCGACACGGTTTCGAGCAACGGGGATTTCGCCTGCCGCAGCGCGAACTCGAGCTGGCGCAGCAGCGAGTACAGCGCCTTCATCGCCTTGATCGCGTCGCCGATGTCGACGTTCGCCGGAAGTGGGATGCGATCCAGCGGCTCGCCCGCCGACCAGCGGTAGGCAAAGTCGATGTAGTCGTGCGATGGAGCTCGCAGGTTCGGTTCATCGAGGTCGCTCTCCATGTCGGCGAAACGGAAATAGAGGGAGCGGACCAGCCGGGCGGTCTGCGCGATCGCGGGAGTGGGGTACCGGCGCTGCCCGCGTGACTGACGGTCTCCCCTTCGTTCGCGGTCCTCGGCGGCCAACATGACGATCACCGCGCACAGCTCTTCGGGGGTCAGCCCTTCGAGCCAGCCCAGCCATACCGCTTCGGCCACCAGGATCGTGTTCTCGCCGTATACGCGCGCGGCGAACAGCCCCTTGTCGGTCGGCTTGTTGCTCTTCAGAAAGCCGGTTTCGGACAGGATGGCGGAGAGCCGGCGAAGCTTGCGCGGGTACTCGTCCATCTGGCCCGTGGCCTCGCGCTGCCCGCGGTCCAGCTCCTGCTGCAGGGTGCGGATCTCGCCGTAACGCTGCAGCAGCTCGCCGAACCGCGGCGAGCGAACCACTTTGAGCTTGCGCTGCCGGTCGAGCAGGCCCTTGGCCTCGACCTCCAGCCGCTGCGCGATGCGCTGGGGGCCGCTCATGGCCCGCGTGCGGCGCCCGCCGCGCCCTCGGCGCTGCGCGCCTGCCTCGCGCCGGAGCCGCTTCAGCTCGATCCGGATGGCTCGTCTCCGTTCCTCGATCTTGAAGTACTGCGCCACGTCCTCGAGAGAGATCTCGGGGTCGTCCCACATGCGCCGGGCGTCCGCGAGCTGTTCCCGGACATTGGCCAGCCGCTCGCCGGCGTCGGAGGCCGCGAGGCGCTTCTGGAACTGTCCGAACGACCGCTGCATGAGTGCCTCGGCCTCCGCCGGCGTGTACACGCGCAGCAGGTTGAGGGCCATGTTGTAGCTCGGCAGAAACTTGGATTCGACCACAAGCGTCGGGCCCATCGCCACCTCGTAGATCGTCCCAACCTCGACGTCGGCTTCTTTGAGGATCGCGCCGTGCCCGATGACGTCGATTCCGCGCCGTCCCGCGCGACCCATTAGCTGCGTCAGCTCTCCAGTGGTCAGCGTGGAGAAGTTGACGCCGTCGAATTTCGTGAACGACGAGACCACCACACCGCGTGCCGGCATGTTGATGCCCAGCGACAACGTCTCGGTCGCGAACACGACCTTGATCAAGCCGCGCTGGAAAAGCTCCTCGACCATCTCCTTGTGGTAGGGCAGGAGGCCGGCGTGGTGCTCGGCCAACCCGCGGCGCAGCAGCCTGGCGTCGACCATGCGGCGGAACAAGGCCTCTTCGTCCTGGTCCTTCAGACCCTGCAGCCGTTCGGCGGCGACGCGATCGATCGCCTCTTTCTCGGCGGCCGTCGTCAGGTCGAGCTCGTGGTAGGCGCATCGCTGCAGCGCTTCCCTGCAGCCGCGCCTGGAGAAGATGAAGTAGATCGCCGGCAGCATCTCGAGGCCGCGCAGCTGCTCGATCACGTGCAGCAGGTCATTCGACGGCAGCCCGCGGTAGCCGCCGATCCTGTACGAGGCCTCCTCTTCCTGTGCCGCCTTGCTCCAGGTCCGCTGATCGATGCCACCGTCTGACTTGAAGAGCGGATAGAACCGGTTGTTGATCGCGAGCCACATCTTCAGCTCGACCGGGCGGACGTTGTGGAACACGGTCTCCATCCCGCCGCGGTTCTCGGCCATCCAATCGGCGATCTCGCGGTAGTTGCCGATCGTGGCCGACAGGCCGACGAGCTTGATCGTCAGCGGCGCCTGGATGACGATCTCCTCCCACACTGAGCCACGAGGGAAGTCGTCGATGTAATGGACTTCGTCGAGCACGACGTAACGGACGAGGTCGAGACGTCCGGGATCCTCGTAGATCAGGTTGCGCAAGATCTCGGTAGTCATCACGACGACGGGCGCGTCGTCGTGGATCGTGTTCTCGCCCGTCACCAGGCCGACCAGCGATTCGCCGTAGGCGCGGACGAAGTCGTGGTACTTCTGATTGCTCAGGGCCTTGAGAGGTGTCGTGTACAGGACCTTCGCCCCTTCGCGCAGGGCGCGAAAGATCGCGTACTCGGCGACGATCGTCTTGCCGCTCGAAGTCGGGGCGCTGACCAGCACGCCGCCCCGGCCGCGATCTAGCTTCTCGATGGCCTCGCGCTGAAACGGGTCGAGGCTGAAGGGCAGGGTGCCCTCGAATTCGGCGATCAGTGGGCCGGAGGCCTCCTCGCGTACGGCGTTCATAGTTGGATCAGCTCGGTCGTGACGTCGGTGATCCGCGCCCCGTCACTGTTTGCTTCGATGAAGGACAGCGCCGCGGCGAGGACCCTGTCGGCCTGGCGGCCGTCCCCGCTGACCGTGGCGATGGCCAGCTCGGCGAGCTGCCACCGGTCGAGCTCGCCGACCTCGGCGGCGGTCACCTTCAGCTCCTGGCGGAGTCGGCGGAGCAGCCCGCTGACCACCTGCCGCTTGGACTTGAGCGATCCGGAGTCCGGCAGGTGCAGCACGACACGGGCGACGCCGATCGCCACGTTGCAGGCCATCACGATTTGTTTTTGACCATTTACCGCTACTACTCATAATCATGGCTTGACGCTTTGCAGCGGCCCGTCGCTCAAGGCGGGCGCTCAGGGGAGGTAGTAGATGAGCCGAGATGAGGATCCACAAGACGGCGGTTTTGCTCAATTCGAGCGGTTCCTGGAGGAGTGGTCCCGCCGCGACTTCCTGAAACGCACCGGTGGCGCGGCAGCTTACCTGGCCTTTATGGCCGGCGGCGCAGAGCTCCTGGCGGCGTGTGCCGGCGGAGGCACCACGAGCCAGACCCCCAAGAAGGGTGGTCATGTCGTGGAGGGCAACTTCAGCGACATCCGGACCCTCAACTCGATGCTCAGCAGCGACACGGCGTCCAACCAGGTCATCGGCCTGATGTTCGATGGTCTGCTGAACCAGAAGAAAAACGGTGACCTGATCCCCGCTCTGGCCTCGAAGCTGCCAGACACGTCGAGCGACGGCCTGACGTACACCTTCAAGCTCCGCTCGAACCTCAAGTTCTCGGACGGCCATCCACTGACGTCGGAAGACGTCAAGTTCACCTACCAGATCGCCTTCGACCCCCAGTACAAGGCCTTTGCCTCCCCTCGCCGTGGCGACCTCGAGAAGTACATCGCGAGCGTCGACACACCCGATCCGCTGACCGTCGTCATCAAGACGACGCAGGTGTTCGCGCCGTTCCTCGGCGCGCATGCCGAGTACGGGATCCTGCCCAAGCACGTACTCGGCAGCCTGGACGGCGCGGCGCTCAACTCGGCGGACTTCAACAGCGCGCCTACGGTCACCAACGGCCCCTTCAAGTTCGTCAAGTGGGACAAGGGTCAGCAGGTCACGCTGGAGCGCAACGACAACTACTGGGCCGGCGCGCCCTACCTTGACCAGTACATCTACAAGGTCCTGCCTGACTCGGTGGCCGTGACGAACCAGTTGAAGACCGGGGAGATCGACATCGGTCCGGTCGACCCAGGACAGTACGACGCCCTCAAGACGACCGATTCGGTCGTGCTCACTGAGTTCCCTACGCCTACCTTCACCTTCTACGCCTACAACCTCGACCCCGCCAAGCCGGCAGGCAAGCTGTTTGCCGACAAGGCGGTTCGCCAGGCCCTGCTCTTCGCACTGAACCGCCAGCAGATCGTCACCGCTGTCTTCTTCGGCCACGGCCAGGTCGCCAACTCGGTAGAGCCGCCAACGTCTTGGACGTACAAAGAGAAGCCGAAGGTTCTCTACACGTTCGACAAGGCCATGGCCGAGTCATTGCTCGACGGCGCCGGCTGGGCCAAGGGCCCGGACGGAATCCGGGCCAAGAACGGCGTGAAGCTCAAGTTCACGATGATCACCAACGCAGGCAACAAGCAGCGTGAGTCGATGCTCCAGGTCATGCAGCAGTCATGGCATGACATCGGCGTCGACGCCACGCCGTCCCTCATCCAGTTCCCGCAGCTGGTCACCCAGATCGTCGACACCAGGACGTTCGACGTGTTCCTGGTCGGCTTCAACTGGAGCGTCGACCCGGATGAGGCGCCGCTCTACCACTCGCGCAACACCGCGCCTGGCGGCTTCAACGGTGCCTTTTTCAAGAACGACCAGGTGGACCAGATCCTCGACCAGGCGCTCGGTACGCTGGACAGGAGTAAGCGCAAGGAGCTTTACGGGCAGTTCCAGGACATCATGTCCGACGAGGTGCCGTCGCCGGTCATCCTTTTCAACACCGGCATCTGGGGCGTCAACAAGCGCGTCCAGGGCACGGACTTCGGTCCGTTCAACCAGTTCCAGTTGCGGGCCTGGACCAACAAGATCTTCGTCACGGACGGCAAGTAAATGAAATGGAGGTAGTAGAAGAGCCGCCGGGCTTTACAGGTAAGAGCTGATGCTCGCCAAGTACATCGCCCGGCGGTTCCTCGCCTCCGTCATCGTCGTGCTGGGCGTGACCGTGATCACGCTCCTGCTCATGAACTCGACCCGCGGCAGCTACGTCCCCGGGATCGATCTGAACCCGGCCCTGCGTCCTGAGGACATAGCGAGGCTACGCGCGAACCTCGGCCTCGATAGGCCCTTCTACGAGTGGTACATGTCGTGGATCTGGGCGGTGCTCCACGGCGACTTCGGCCGGTCGATGATCGACGGCAGCCCGGTGATGAGTCACATTCTCGACCGGCTCCCGAACACCCTCGAGCTCACCGGCACCGCGATCGTGATCGGTGTCCTCATCTCGGTCCCGCTGGGCGTCATCGGCGCCCTTCGTCGGGGCAGCAAGACCGACCACGTGTTGACGGTCGTGTCCGTGGCGGGATTCGCGGTACCTCAGTTCTGGATGGGACTGATGCTCATCCTGATTTTCTCAGTCACGTTGCAGCAGCATGGTCTTCCGTGGCTGCCGTCCAGCGGGGCGTTCAGCGCGTATGCAGGTGGTGACATTCTCGACCGGATCCTTCACCTGATCCTGCCGGCAACGGTGCTGTCTTTCTTCTATTTGTCGGTGTGGTCGCGGTTCATTCGTTCGAGCATGTTGGAGGTGCTGTCGCAGGACTACATCCGCACCGCGCGAGCCAAGGGAATGAGTGAGCGGCGGGTTGTCTACCTGCACGGCCTCCGCAACGCGCTCATCCCTCTCATCACCCTGATCGGTCTCGAGCTGCCCGGTCTTGTCAGCGGCGGCCTGGTCGTGGAGGTGGTGTTCGGGTGGCCGGGGATCGGCAAGCTGGCGTTCGAGCGGGCGCTGCAATACGACTACTCGACGGTGATGGGCGTCACCTTCTTCGCCACCCTGCTCGTGATCGCGGGCAACCTGCTGGCCGACCTGCTCTACGGCGTGCTTGACCCCAGGATCCGCTACTCATGATCGGCCCGAGCCGCGTTGCCGAGCTCGACGTTCCGGCCGCCGGAGTCGAGACCGGTGCGGCGCGTCCGGCGCAAAGCTACTGGAACGAATCGTGGGAACGCCTGCGCGCGAACCGCGTCGGGATGGCCGCGGGCCTGCTGATCGTTGTCTTCGCCCTGATCGCGCTCCTGGCGCCGCTGTTTTCGCTCGTGGTGACACACGTCCAGCCGCAAACCATCAACCTCGATGACACCTTCTTCCGACCTGGTCTCCGCCACCTGCTGGGTACGGACGAGCTGGGACGCGACACGTTGACCAGGCTGATCTGGGGCGCGCGCGTCTCCCTCGGGGTCGCCTTCCTTACGGTGGCGATGTCGTTGAGCGTGGGCACGACGGTGGGCATGGTGGCCGGTTACTACGGCGGCTGGATCGATGACGTCTTGATGCGCTTTGTCGACATGGTGCTTGCGATCCCCGCCATCTTCCTCTTCATCCTCATGTCGATCCTGTTCCGCCCCAATGCCATCACGCTGGCGGCGATCGTCGCCTCGGTAGGTTGGGGCAGCGTCGCGCGACTGGTGCGAGGCGAGGTGCTGTCGGTCAAGCAGCGCGACTTCATCCTGGCGACGAGGTCGATCGGCGCCGGTGATGCGCGTTTGATGGTTCGACACCTCCTTCCCAACGTGCTGCCAGTGCTGATCGTCGCGGCCAGCCTGGGCGTCGGCCAGATCATCCTGATCGAGGCCGCGCTGGACTTCCTGGGCCTCGGCATCCAGCCACCGACACCGAGCTGGGGCAACATGCTGACGAACGCGCAGAGCTACTTTTTCCGGTCTGGATTCCTGGTTGCGTTTCCAGGCATCACGATCTTCATAACCGTGCTCGCCTCGAACATCTTCGGCAACGCCGTCCGCGACGCCTTCGACCCGAGACTGAAGTCCTAGCGCGGTGACGCAGCCGCTCCTCGAGGTCCGGGACCTGCACACGGTCTTCTCGACCAAAGAAGGCACGGTGAAAGCGGTCGACGGAGTTTCCTTCGACCTGACGCCTGGCGAGACGCTAGGCATCGTCGGGGAGTCCGGTTGCGGCAAGTCCGTGACTGCTCTCAGCGTCATGCGTTTGCAGCGGCCCGGCAAGATCGTGAGCGGCAAAGTGATGTTCAAGGGCCAGGACCTCACCAAGCTCAGCGAATACGAGATGCGGGAGATTCGGGGACGGGAGATCGCGATGATCTTCCAGGACCCGATGACCTCGCTCAACCCCGTGTTTCAGGTCGGCTGGCAGGTCGGCGAGCCGACCCGGTTGCATCACGGGTGGGGCGCCAAGAAGGCGCTGGCATCGGCAGTAAACATGCTGAGCAGGGTCGGTATCCCTTCGGCGGAGTCGCGCGCCAACGACTACCCGCACCAGTTCTCGGGCGGCATGCGGCAGCGCGCGATGATCGCGATGGGGCTCACCACTACGCCGCAGGTCCTGATCGCCGACGAGCCGACCACCGCGCTCGACGTGACGATCCAGGCTCAGATCCTGGACCTCCTCCGCCACGTGAACCGCGAGTTCGGGACAGCCACGATCCTGATCACCCACAACCTCGGCGTCGTCGCGGGTATGTGCGAGCGGATCATCGTGATGTACGCGGGCAAGGTCGTCGAGTCCGGGCCTACGAAGGACGTGTTCGCCCATCCGACGCACCCGTATACGTGGTCGCTGCTGCGTTCGATCCCGCGGCTGGACGCGGAGAAGCACGAGCCGCTGAAGCCGATCGAGGGCGTGCCGCCCAACCTGGCCGATCTCCCGACCGGCTGCGCCTTTCACCCCAGGTGCGTGTTCCGCGTCGACCGATGTACGCGCGATGTCCCAGCCTTGCTGCGAGTCGGCGAGTCACAGCTCGCGGCGTGCTGGGTCACCCAGGCGGGGGGTGAGCTGACAGGTGCATGAGACGTCGGTCAAGGCGCTGTCGCGCGCGTGGACCACCAACGAGCCGCTGGTCTCGATCAGCGACCTGCGTGTGTGGTTCCCGGTCGCCTCTGGGGTCATGCAGAGAACCATCGGTCATGTCCACGCCGTCGACGGCGTCGACCTCGAGATCAAGGCCGGCGAGACCTTGGGCCTGGTCGGCGAGTCCGGCTGCGGCAAGTCGACGCTGGGCCGGGCGGTAACCCGCCTGCTCGAGCCCACCGGCGGTACGGTGCGGTTCAAGGGCGAGGACATCACACACATCCGCGGAGGACACCTCAGGGCGCTTCGCCGCGAGATGGCGATGATCTTCCAGGACCCCTACGCGTCCCTCGACCCGCGGCAGACGGTGGGCGACATCATCGGCGAGCCGATCGACGTGCACCGGCTTGCCAAAGGAAAGGAAAGGCAGGACCGCATCCGCGAGCTGCTGCGCGTCGTGGGGATGAACCCTCGCTACGCGGACCGGTACCCGCATGAGTTCTCGGGCGGTCAGCGACAGAGGATAGGCATCGCTCGGGCCCTCGCCGTTGAGCCGACTTTCATCGTGTGCGACGAGCCGATCTCCGCCCTGGACGTTTCGATCCAGGCGCAGATCATCAACCTGCTTGAAAACCTGCAGTCGAAGTTCAAGCTCACGTATCTGTTCATCGCGCACGACCTGTCGGTGGTCAAGCACATCTCGAACCGCATCGCGGTGATGTATCTGGGCAAGGTCATGGAGGTTGCGCCGGCGTCCCAGCTGTACCGGCGTCCACGTCATCCGTACACCGGCTCGTTGATGTCGGCGATCCCGATCCCCGACCCGGCGATCGAGCTTCGTCGCGAGCGATTCATCCTGCAGGGCGACGTGGCCTCGCCGGTCAACCCGCCGTCGGGGTGCCGCTTTCGCACCCGCTGCCCCAGGGCGCGCGAACACTGCGCGGAGGAGACACCGCCTCTCGAAGCGTTCGGCAGCGACCAGTGGGCGGCCTGCTTCTATCCACTAGATTGAGGCGGTGGTGGCAATCCCCACGAATTCCGAGGCTGCGCCGTGAATTCGCGGGAGCCCCTCACCAAGGGGCGGGAGGCTCTGGCGCGGGAGCTGGTCAAGGCCTCTTATCTGAAGGGCGACTTCGTGCTGCGGTCGGGCCGGCGTTCCAACCGCTATTTCGACAAGTTCCTGTTCGAGACCGATCCGGCGCTCCTGAAAGAGCTCGGCCGCCACCTTGCCGAGCTGGTTCCCAAAGAGACGCAGCGCCTTGCCGCGCCTGAGCTTGGGGCGGTCCTACTCGGAGGCGCGGTCTCGATGGAAACCGGACTCCCCCTCGTGCTCGTGCGCAAGGAACCCAAGGGCTACGGCACGGCCAAGCAGCTCGAGGGACGGTTCGAGAGCGGCGATCGGGTCACCGTGATCGAGGACGTCGTCACCACGGGAGGCGACTCGCTTCGCTCCGCGCAGGTGCTTCGCGACGCAGGCCTCGAGGTGATCCATCTAGTCGTCGTGCTGGATCGCGGAGAAGGTGGCGAGGACAACATCCGCGACGCGAAGATTCCTTACACGCCGCTGTTTCGCGTGCAAGACCTGCAGCTTGACTGAGCTTCTGTTCCGGGGCGGGACGGTCCACACGGCGGATGGTCCCAAGCAGGCCGACGTCCACGTCACCGACGGGGTGATCACCCGCGTGGAGCAGCGCCTTCCAGTCCAAGGCAGGGTGATCGACGTGTCGGGGATGTACGTGCTGCCTGGCGGCGTGGATGTCCACGTCCATAGTCGCGACCCGGGGTTCCCCGACAAAGAGGATTTTGCAAGTCTTACCGCCGCTGCTGCCGCCGGAGGGATCACCGTCGTGCTCGACATGCCGAACACGGTCCCGGCGGTCGACACCGCCGGCATGCTGGAGTCGAAGGCCGCGATGGCGCGCAGCAAGGCGCGCGTCGACTTCGGCCTGTGGGGCCTCATCCGGTCGAGCACCAAAACGGATCAGCTCGAGGCGATGGCTGCCGCGGGCGCGATCGGTTTCAAGGCTTACCTGGCTTACTCGTTCAGCGTGAGCCGCAAACAGGTCCTTTACTCGCCGGGCACCGACGACCCGGACCTGGAGCCGCCCGCGGACTATGGCACGCTCGCCCAGCTGGCGCCGGCGGTGGCCCACCTTGGCCTTCCCCTGGCGATCCACGCCGAGGACCCCACGGTACTGGCTGCGTTCCGGCGGCCCATCTCGAGCTACGAGGACCTGCTCGCCTCGCGTCCGCCCGAGGCTGAAGCTGTCGCCGTCTCGGCCGCCGCGGCGGTGGCGCGAGAATCCGGCGCCCATCTGCACATCGCGCACCTGTCCAGCTCGTTGGGCCTCCAGGCGGCCGAGGACGCGATGCGGATAGGAACCACCTTGACCCTAGAAACGTGCCCTCAGTTCCTGCTCCTGACATCAGACGACTTCGATCGCGTCGGATCGGCGATGAAGATGCTTCCGCCGATACGAACCGCCGCTGACCGCGAGGCGTTGGTCGATGGCCTCGAGCGCGGCGCGATCACGATTGTCGGCACCGATCACGCGCCCCATACGGATGAGGAGAAGTCGCTGCCCTTCGAAGATGTGCCTGCCGGCAGTCCGGGTGTGCAGACCCTCTACCTCAGCTGCCTGCAGATCGCCAAGGACCTCGGTGACGTCTGGCTCGCGCCCCGCTGGGTCAGCGAGGCACCGGCTCGTCTTGTGGGCCTGGAAGGGCACAAAGGCGCCATCGCTCCCGGCTTCGACGCCGACCTCGTGATCGTCGATCCCAAGGCGAAAACGCGCGTGCACGCGGAGCAGATGCGTTCGCGGCAGCGCCACGGCGTGCTCGAGGGCATGGACTTCGATTTCGCGATCAAAGACGTCTACCTGCGAGGAGAGTCGGTCGCGAACGGGGCGCCGGCTAGGGGGCGCATGGTTCGACCCGCGATGGTTGTCGGATGAGTTTTCGGGTTATCGCGCTCGCGGGTCTGGTGCTCCTCGCCGGTTGCACGAGTGGGGGTGGGAGCGCGGGCTCGTCGCCGTCCACGACGCTCAGCCCGGAGCCTTCGCCTCTCGCAAGGCCGTCAGGTCAGCTGGACGCCGAGGTCTCCATGCCACCAGGCTTTCCATCCGACGTCCCGATCTACACAAAAGCGCGGCTCACGGCGAGCGCCTCGTTCGTCTCCAGCGGCCAGGTTTCGTGGGGGATGGAGTGGGAGACGCTCGACAGCGTCGCGAAGGTGAAGACGTTCTACTCGGTCAAGCTGAACCAGGGCGATTGGACGATCTCGGTCACAGGCTCCGGGAGCAACACCTTCGCCGCGACCTTTTCGCGCAAGAGCAACCCGCACGTCCTGGGCACGCTTGCGTCGAACGGTTCTTCAGGGGTGACCAAGATCCTGATGAGCCTGATCGCCCCCGCCTAGGCTCTCGCCCGCGCGCCTCCGAAGATCGGGTTTTGAGCCCACTCGCGCTCGAGGCTTGTCGCGGGGCCGTGGCCAGGATAGAGGGCGGTGGCCGGCGCCAGCCGCAGCAGCTTGGTTTGGATGCTAATCATCTGGCGCCGGAGGTCCGTCTCCGGCATCTGACGGCCGATGCCGCCGGCCAGGATCGTGTCGCCGACGAACGCGTGGTTCGCGATCACGAAGCAGACGCTGCCAGGCGTGTGCCCTGGGGTGTGCAGGACCTCGACCTTGAACTCGCCGAAGTCGAGCTCGTCGCCGTCGATGAGGTAGCGGTCCGCCGAGCGGAGGAACTGCTTCGCGTCGGCGGAGTGGATCCCGGTCTCCCCGCCGGCGATTGACTTCAGGTCGTCTTTGCCACCGACATGGCCGGGATGCCCATGTGTGGCGAGGATGTACTTGATCGTCAGGCCACTGGCTTGCTCGGCGATCTTCTCCGCGGGCATGCCGGGATCGATGACCACGGCCTCTTTGGACCTGGCGTCCGAGACGACGTAGCAGTTGACCTCACGGTCGAGCTTGACCTTGACGATGGAAAGCTTTGCCAACAGTCACTATTTACCGCAATGGAGCGCACGGCGGTGGTCGGATTTGCGGTCGTACTCCTGCTTGTATGTCTTTTCTGGATCTACGGGTACATCAGGCGCCGGTCGAAAAAGCGCTACTAGCCCCTCCGGCCCTTCGGGCCGCCTCCCATGAATGGGGAGGAGTGGCTTAGCTACCCTTACTGGTCGACGACTGCCTGGATCTTCTGCCGCAGCCCGTCTAGCGTGTCGAACCTGTCCAGCGCCGGTTTCGCGCGCGCTCGGTCGGGATACTTGGCGATCTGCACGGCTTCGAGCAGCAGCTCGATCTCCTCAGGCGTGAAGTTCAAAGTCTTGATGACGACCTCTTGGGGCCGGCTCCCCGGGCGGTCGACCGTTTCTTTGATCACATCGTCGGTGTCGGTGACCACTTGAGGCCGCGTCGGTCGGAACAGATCTTCGGAACCGACGAGAGATGCGCGCTTGAAATTCGGCATTGGTGAACCCCTTAATCCGGTACCCGATGATCTTCCATGACTTTGACCGCCAGCGCGCGATACGCCTTCGCACCGTCGGACTCGCGGGCGTACGTAAGGATCGATTGACCCGCCAGCGGTGTCTCGGCAAAGCGGATCGAGTCGGTCACCCAGAAGTCATACACCTTGTCGCCATATTTTTCTCTCACCGCTGCGAGCACTTCCTGCGAGTGCAGGGCTCGGTGCTTGTACAGTGTCGGCAGGATTCCAATCAGCTCGAGCCGCGGGTTTAGCCTGCGCTTCACACGTTCCATGGTGACGAGCAGCTCTTGCATTCCTTTCAGCGCAAGGAACTCGGCCTGCAACGGGACGAGTACCTCGTCCGCGGCGACAAGCGCGTTGATGACGATGAGGTCGAGCGACGGCGGGCAGTCGATGATGATGAAGTCGTAGCGGCGCTGCACGGGGTCGAGCTTGTCGCGCAGGATGCTTTCCCGGCCGATCTCGTTGATCAGCTGGTTTTCGGCGCCGGCCAGCTCGATGTCCGCCGGAATGTAGTGGACGCCCATCTGGGCTGCTTCCTGGACAACGTCCGTAACGGTGGTCTCCGGGTCCACCAGAAGGTGGTAGATGGTCTTCTCCAGCTCGCCCGACGGCTTCATGTACAGGGTCAGGTGACCCTGGGCGTCGAGATCGATGAGTAGGACGCGTTGGCCCAACTCGGCGAGAGCGGCGCCCAGGTTGACGGCGGTGGTCGTCTTGCCAACCCCGCCCTTCTGCATCGCTACGGCGATCGTTCGGGCCAAAAGTCGATGCGAGTCTAACTGAATACGGCCGGTTTGACCCGTGCGGCTTAGCTGGGGGAGGCGACGTACCCGTCCTCTAGAATGCTGCCCGACCCGTGATCATCGACATCGTCATCGTCCTGGTAGTGGTGGTCGCGTTGATCACCGGTTTTCAGCGCGGCGTCATTCAGCCGCTGATGGCGGAGATCTTTTTCTTCGGCACGCTCCTCGCCGTGTTCCGATTCCACGACCAGTACACGACCGAGATGCAGAAGCTGCTGCACCTCACGCCGGTTCTCAGCGTCTTCCTCGCGCTCATCATCGCGGTGGTTCTGGGCGCGATCGGCGGCGCCATCGGCGGCATGTTCCATCGCATGGAGGCGATCCGGGGCGTGGATGGTCTCCTTGGGGTATTCGTTCACGGCGCGGTCACGGTGGTCGTCATCTACCTCGCCGTCTCTGCGCTCGTCACCCTCGACAACGCGTTTCAGCCTACGTTGAAGAGCGCCAACCTCACGTTGACGCAGGTGAACCAGCTCGAGAACCAGATCCTTTCGAATCCGATCACTGCTGCCCTGGTGTCCAAGTCTGACCTGGCGGCGCTCAAGGCGGCGGCGGCCAAAAACAACGCAGCCCACCTCGACTCGGTCGGCGGAATTCACCAGCTGCAGCAGATCTACACCGACTTCTTGCAGCCGCAGCTGCATGGGTCACGGATCGTTCCGTTCATCCTGGGCTTCGGCAAACATCTGCCGTTCATCGGGCGCGTCGGGCCCGAAGACCTCAAGCCGGTTCCGACTCCCAGTCCAGTGACGTGTCCATCTCCGTCCGTAAAGGCCACGGCTTCACCGAAGCCCACTACCTCGCCCAAGACGACGCCTACGCCGGTGCGCTGCCCGACTCCGAGCCCGACGAAGTAACTTAGACAGGTGCTCGAGCTGGGGCTGACCTCCGATCAGGAGCAGCTTGTCGACACGGTCCGGGTTTTCTGCGCCCGCGAGTTCGCGCCCAACATCGCAGCCAATGACCGCGCCGGGCATCACGACCCCGAGATCTTCGCCAAGCTGGCGTCGCTCGGTCTGCCGGGCGTGTGCTTCCCGCAGCGTTACGGCGGCTACGGCCTCGACTACCTCTCGTTGGGCCTGGTATGCGAGGAGCTGGAGTACATCGACACCGTCTACCGGACGGTGCTCTCCGTGCACGTCGGTCTCGTCGGCATGGGGCTCTACACCTGGGCCACAGAAGATCAGAAGCAGCAATGGCTCGTCCCGATGGCATCGGGCAAGAAGCTCGCCTGCTACGGGCTGACCGAGCCCAACGCGGGCTCAGACGTGGCCTCGATGCAATCGACCGCCAAGCGTCGTGGCGATGGCTACGTGCTCAACGGGCAGAAGGTCTGGGTCTCCGACGCTGACACCGCGGACTTCCTGCTCGTGTTCGCGAAGACGGATCCGAAAACCGGCTATCGTGGCGTCTCGGCGTTCATGCTCGACCGCGAGGCCTGCGGCAAGGCCTTGCGCACCGAGCCGATCGAGGATCGTCTGGGAATCCGCGCCGGCGATGTGGGGTCGATCTTCATGAGCGATGTCGAGGTGCCCGAGGCGAATCGAATCGGTGACGAAGGCGACGGTTTCAAGATCGCGATGAGCTGCCTCGACAACGGGCGCTACACCGTCGCGGCGGGCGCAACCGGCACCGTCCGTGCCTGCCTGGATGCGTCGGTCAAATACGCGCGTGAGCGGAAGACCTTCGGCCAGGAGATCGGGCGCTACCAGCTCGTCCAGCAGATGATCGCGCGCATGTCGCGCGACTACGAGATCTGCCGGCTCCTTTACTTCAAGGTGGCCTGGATGAAGAACACCGGCGCGCGGCACACGCGGCAGGTTTCGATGGCCAAGCAATATGCGACCGACGCCGCATTCAACGCCGCACACGACGCGGTCGAGGTGCATGGCGCGTACGGATACTCGGCCGAGTATCCTGTCGAGCGTTTTCTGCGGAATGCGCGCGCCCCGATCATCTACGAAGGCACGCGCGAGGTGCACACGATCCTCCAGGGCGAGTACGCCCTGGGCTATCGCGAGGACCGACCGGTCAAGAAGTCGCTGCCGCCGTACCAGCCCGATTGACCATCGCGGCGGTCGCCGCGCCGCAGCGTCGACTCAACCACCTCGACTTCATCGTCCTATCGCTCTACTGGGTGGCGATCGGTTACCTCTGGAACAGCCTGACCGCTCTGATCCTGCCGGACATGATCATCCAGTTCGTCGGCCGCGAGCACGAGGGAGTCGCGGCGAGCCTGCTCAAGGGGATCGGCACCGCGATGGCCATCATCTGGCAGCCGATCGTTGGAGGGATCTCCGACCGCACGGTCACGCCATGGGGCCGCCGGCGCCCGTTTATCGCCGCGGGGACGATCGGCGACCTGCTCTTTCTCACGGGAATCGCGCTGGCCGGCAGCTACTGGTGGCTCGTGCTCTTTTACTTCCTGCTTCAGTTCGCATCCAACACGGCACAGGCTCCATACCAGGGACTGCTGCCTGACGTCGTGCCCGGCGCGCAGCGTGGCGAGGCGTCTGGTTACTACGGAGTCGCCAACCTGGTTGGCATCGCGAGCGGCACGATCGGCGCCGGTCTCCTGCTGTCGCACTTCGGCCGCACCGCCGCCATCGCCTCTATCGGAGTGGTCCTTTTGACGACGATGCTCGCGACCGTGCTCGCGGTACCGGATCGCGTCCACCCGACCGAGTCGCAATACCGCAGCCTCAGACAGCTCCTGAGCACGACTTTCGGCGTCCCGCTGCAGCACCGCGCATTCCTGTGGCTGATGGCTTCAAGGCTGCTGATCTTCATGGGCTTCGGCGGCCTGCAGAACTTTGCGTTCTTCTACTTCGACAACGTGTTCTTCCCACACGAGCCGAAAGCGACCGCCGCCGCGACGTCGACGCTGCTCGGCATCTCGATCGCCGTCGCCGCGCTGGTGACCTGGCCGGCCTCCCGCCTGTCCGACCGCGTGGGCCGCCGTCCGCTGATATTCGTGGCCGGGCTGGTTGGAGCAGTCGGCACCCTCGTGCTCGTCTTCAGCCACTACCAATGGGTGCCGGATTCGGTCGTCGGCCCGCTTGCCAGAGCCCTCCATGTGCCGGACCTCGCCGCGCAAGCCACGCTCACCGGCCTCGTGATCGGCATCGGCCTGGGGATGTTCTTCTCCGTGGACTGGGCCTTCATCCAGGACATCATCCCGGCCGACCAGGGCGGCCTCTACATGGGGTTCTCGAACATCGCGACGGCCGGCGCGGGCATCATCGCCGTGTTCGTCGGCGGGCCATTACTCGACGCCTTCAACGCAGGCCCGAAAATTCTTGGCCTGCCGGGCGGATTTCCGGTGATCTTTGCGGTTTTCGTCCTTTGGTTTGTGATCGGGTCGCTTAGCATCCTCAAGGTGCCCGAGAGGCGAGTGGTGTGAATCTGGACGGACTTCGCCCATGGGCGGGGCTGGTGGGAGGGACACCTCCTGATGTCGTCGTCGCGGGCATCGCTTACGACGGCTCGGCTGTCTACCGGAAGGGCGCCGCTTTGGCGCCGCAACGGATTCGCGAGCTGTCAGCGGTGATGCCTCCGGTCACGGAGGAGGGTCATCTGCTGACGGGCCTCCACGTTCAGGACATCGGCGACCTGGACCCGGGTCCCGACATCGAGTCCGGTTGGATGACACCTATGCAGCGGCTCGCCGCCGTACCGGCCGAGTCGTTCCTGACGGTGCTCGGCGGAGACCACTGCACGGCAATCTCGACGTTGAGCGCGCAGATGCGCCGGCACCCTGGCCTGTTCGTGCTCTGGGTCGACGCGCATCCCGACCTGTGTGACTTCTCGCGTGGCGGTCGCTGGACCTGCGGATGCGCGTTGCGCCGCGCGCTCGAAGCCTCCGGCATCGAGCCATCTCGGATCGTGATCGCCGGCGGCCGCGACTACGACCCCGAAGAACTCGACTTCATCGCCAAGAACGGCGTGCTGCTGGTGTCGGCCGTCGAGATCGCACGCGACCTGCCGGCTGCGGCGGGCAAGATCGCGGAACGGCTGGCCCGCCACAAGGTACACGTCTCGTTTGACATCGACGCTCTCGATCCCGCCTACGCGCCGGGCACTGAGATTCCATCCGCGGGCGGCCTGTCGAGCCGCCAGGCGCTGGAGCTGCTGCGCGGCGCGACGGAGCGGTCGCGCCTGGTCGGCTTCGACGTGGTTGAGGTCTCTCCGCCCTTTGACCACGGGGACATCACCACCCTCGCCGCGCTAAAGCTGATCTTCGAGGTGTGGGGCATGGTGAAGAGCGCGCGCGAAGCCGGCGCGTACGAGATGCGTGGAAAGCGCTGATGTAGTCATCGTGGGCGGCGGCGTCATGGGTTGCGCCCTCGCCTACCAGCTTGCGAAGCGGAACGTCGACGTCGTCCTCCTCGAGCGCGCGACCCTCGGGTCTCAGTCGACCGGCAAATGCGCCGGCGGTGTGCGGCAGCAGTTCTCGATGGAAGCCAACGTACGGCTGCAGCGCATGTCGGTGCGGATGTTCGAAAACTTCGAGTTCGAGACCGGACATCCGGCCGACTTCCGTCAGATCGGCTACCTCTTCGTGCTGACCCTGCCGCAGCACATCGAGGACTTCCGCCACAACGTGGAGATGTGGCAGCGCGTCGGCTTGACCGAGGCGCGATGGGTCGACCCTGACGAGGCGGCGCGCATGGTGCCGGCGCTAAACGTCGAAGACGTGCTCGGTTGCACGTTCTGTCCCAGCGACGGCATCGCGAGCCCGGCCGATGTGACCGCGGGTTACGTGTCGTCCGCTCGCCGCCACGGCGCCCGGCTCAAGGAAGGGGTGGAGGTTACCGGCATAGACCTCGCCGGCGGGCGGGTCCAGGGCGTGCGAACGTCGGCCGGCGACATCGCGACGCGCCTCCTGTTCAACTGCGCCGGCGCGTGGGCATCATCGATCGGGCGGATGGCGGGCCTCGAGATCCCGGTGCTGCCCTACCGTCGCCAGGTCGCGGTCACCGGCACGTTTCCGACTGTGCCGCGCACTAATCCGATGACGGTGGATTTTCAGACGTCGTTCTACTTTCATCCCGAAGGCGACGGCGTGCTCATGGGGATGAGCGACCGCAGCGAGCCGCCCGGGTACGTCACCGAGGTGAACTGGGACTTCCTGGAGAAGATGTTTGTCCAGGCGGAGCGTCGCGCCCCGCCGTTGGCGGGCGCGGGGATCAAGACGGCGTGGGCGGGGCTGTACGAGACCACTCGGGATCACCAGGCGATCCTTGGGCCCGTGCCCGAGCTCGAGGGCTTCTGGTGCGCCGCGGGGTTCAGCGGGCATGGGTTCATGCAGGCGCCGGCGGCCGCGCTGCTGCTGACGCAGCTACTGCTCGATCAGCGCTCCGAGGTCGACATCAGCCCGTTTGCCTTTACCCGGTTCGCGAAGGGCTCACTCGTCCATGAGAAGAATGTGATCTAGCGGATACCCCACCCGGCCGCCCCATCCCCGGCTCCGCCGAGTACTTCTCTGTGAGACTGGTTTGGCGCCAGTGACCCGAGGATGTGGCTCAGTACTTCCTGGGCGCTCCCAGCGAGCTGCCTTCTTGTGGATTTGCCCGCCCGAGGGTCATGGTGCCGGTCGGACAGTCCCGTTG
>Ga0209160_1000247_pt1 | contig 42804 bp, 47 predicted proteins | sample GraSoiAngelo_153_FD_186167 | JGI IMG/M metagenome (GOLD analysis project Ga0209160, IMG submission 186167) | Grasslands soil microbial communities from the Angelo Coastal Reserve, California, USA - 14_1009_12_40cm (SPAdes) (version 2) | ecosystem: Environmental > Terrestrial > Soil > Grasslands ...
CAGGTTGCCTCCTTCGAGGCCCCACGCGACTCCGTTAGGAACGGCAGGGTCCGACGCGCAAGGGGGGTACTTCTTGCACAGGTCGGCGTGATCGAGACTTTCGATCAGCTGTCCCTGCGTGCTGCCCTTGACGTCGAAGAACACTATGTCGGTATTGGTGATTGCCGGCGGCAGATAGATCGCGGGCGCACCGTACCACCGCTCCTTCAGATCCTGGATCTGAGACTGCAGCACGTCGACCTGGCGCACGAGCGACTGATTCGTCTGCTCCGCCTGGTAGACGAGCAAGCCGACCACGAGAAGCGCCATCACGCCAGTCGCCAACGGCCCGACGAGCAGGGCTGGACTGGCGCCGCGCTTGGGCCCTACGGGCGGGGACTGGATGCGTTTACTCCTGGTATTGCTGGGTCGCGGCCCCAGATTATGAAGGCAATCCCGAGGACCAGGCCGAGCGCGGCTGGACCGAAATCCACGAGCGGACCTTCCTTGAACGCAAGCCGGATCACGAGTGATCCGAAAACGAAAATCCCGCCCAGCACGAGCACGAGTCGGAATCGGCGCGCGACCAGCCGAAGCTGCCGCCGAAAACCTCCAGGACGAATGGCGAGCACGCTCACCGTCATCGCCACGATGACCACCAGGCCAACCAGGAAACCTCGCACGTCAGTAGCCGTCCACGACGACGTTGCGCAATGGCTCGCCGCGCGAGAACCTTCCCACCTGGTCCGCGACCAGGCGCCAAGACCGATCGAGCCTTTTGCGCACCCAACCGCCGACATGCGGCGTGATGAGAATGCCGGGCGCCGACCACAACGGGTGCCCGTCGGGCAGCGGCTCCGGATCGGTCACGTCAAGCGCCGCGCGGATGCGGCCGGCACGCAGCGCCGCGAGCAGATCATCGGTGTCGACCAGCGGTCCGCGGGCGGCGTTCACCAGCAGCGCTCCAGGGCGCATCTTCGACAGGAAGCTCGCGTCGACCAGGCCGCGGGTCGCCTGGGTGAGGGGAAGCAACACGACGACGACGTCCGCGCGAGGCAGAAGGTCGGGCAATTCCGTCGCCGATGCGACGCCATCACGCGGATGCATGGCCACGCGTAGAAATTTCGCGCCGAATGGCGCGAGTCGCGCCTCAACGGCGCGGCCGATCGAGCCGTAACCCAGGATCAGCACCGAGGCGCCCTCGAGGTCGTCGGCTTCAGCCGAGGGCTCTGCCCATGTGGCTCTTCGCTGTGCGTCGAGATGCGCGGGGAGGTCGTGCAGGCTCGCAAGGATCGACATGACGACCCATTCAGAGACCGATACGTCATGCACGCCCGACGCGTCGCAGAGTGTCACACCGGGCGGAACCTTGTCGACAAGGCGATCGACCCCCGCCGACAGGGTCTGGATGACACGAAGGCCGTCGAGTCGCGGGATCACGTCGGTGATGCGCTCGAGGCTGAAACCCGCAACGAGGAATTGGCCGGCGCCGAGCCGCTCGGGCAATTGACCATCGGCGGGCACCTCATGGACGACGCCCGCCGGCGGCAGGAGCGCGCGGTGCTCAGGTCGGGTGTTGTCTGGAATCCATACGTCGACAGTCATGCAAGCGCACTGATGGTATCGGTGCGCTCTAACCGAACCGCCGCACGAACATGAACATGGCGGGAATCCAGTCGTCGCCGCTGACCTTGCGGCGACGCCTGGACCGGCGCAAGAAGCCCCACACCGCAAGCTCTCCCGCTTTGGTCGGGGTCGCCTTGTCTTCCTGCTCGAGCTCACGCGACAACGGTCCATCGTCGTCAAGCGGCGCGAAGATCGAGTACATGCTCCTCCGGTCGAGGCTCCGGAGATCGCGCTCCTCCAACTTTTGTCGGCCGGCCATGCCTGAAATTTTCGCCCAAACGGGTCGAAACTCACACGCCGTTCCAAGCGAGTTCTGAGGTTCGCCGCAGACCATCGGATCGCACCCGGAGCGTGTGGAATTGGGGGTCGCATGAGCACAGAGCGGGCGTACAGCACATCAGCGCCGAGCGATTTGGGTGGCGAGCGCATCAATCGTTCGAGCTACGGGACGAAGGCGGTGTGGTTCTTCCGAGCGCTGCTCCTCATTCCATTCGTCCTGATGGCGCCCGAGGTGATCTCGGCGCTGCGCGGCAGCCCCGATGGAATGGCGAACATTTCCGCTTCGGTCGCCGACGTTCTCGGAACCTCGACATTCCTGATCTTCATCATGATGCTGGCCGTCACGCCGATCTACACGATGACCGGCTGGAGATGGCACACCGTGCTTCGCCGCGACTACGGGATCGCAATGTTTGCGGTGGCCGGAACCGATCTCACGCTCGCGGCCATCACGACCGGCGACACGTTCCCTGGCACGGTGCTGACTCGAATCGGCGGGCACACGTTTCTGGTCGCTGGGACGCTCTCGACGCTACTCCTGGTTCCCCTCGTGGTTACAGCCAACCAGCCGGCCCAGCGTTGGCTCGGGCGGCACTGGAAGGCGGTTCAGCGGTTGACGTACGTCGTCTGGGTAACGATCCTCATTCACCTTTTTCTGCTGTTCGGATTGAGCGCGATCTTCCTCGAGGCGGTCGCGGTCAGCATGCCGCTTGTGATCCTGCGCCTGCCGTGGGTGCGCCATTGGTGGACGGCGGTGAGGCGGAAGGGCTCGCGTCGCGTGTTGCGAGCGGTGGCGGCGATCGCCCTGGTCGGGATCTTCGGTCTCGGATTCGTGCCGCTCGCGAACGAGCTCGCGGTGAGGGGGTCCGCCGCTTTCGTGCAAAAGCCAAACCATGACTGAACCGTCAGCGCCTCCACCGGAGCCGTCCTACGAGTCAAAGGTGGCGCGGCGCCGCGAGGCGAAGCGGTTGATCGATGCGCTCACGACGGTGTGCGTTGTGGTGGCCGTCGCGATCGGCACGAGCCAGCTGGTCAGGGAGGGACTGCAGGAGTTCCTTAACCGTCCGCCAGGCGTCGGCGCAAGCCCTTCGGAGGTGGCGCCCGGCGGAAGTGTGGCGGAAAGGCCACCGCCGCCCGAGGCGGCGCAAATCGTTCCGACCCCACCCAGCCCGAGTCCGCAACCGATCCAGCGACGCCCGTATCCGACCCAACCGAGCAGCGCTTCACAGCGCATTCACAGCGGCTCGGAAGTCAGGCGCGATTCTGGCCATGCCCGCCCATACCGTTAGGCGGCGCGTCGTCTCGGCCCTTCTGATCGCGCTCGGCTTCTACGCGCTGAGCGACATCTTGCTGTGGCAGCGGATCTTCGAGGCGCATCAACTTTCGATGTTCGATCCGCAATACCAGACCGGGCATGTCGCGATCCTGCTCGGGATGATGGGGATCGGAGCTGTCCTGCTGCTGGATGCCGGTGTATGGGCGCTGTGGTACGAAGGCGCGCTCTACACGATCGCATTCGGCGGCGGCGAGGACGTCCTCTACTACTGGCTCGACGGGAAGCAGATACCCGCCGTCCTGCCGTGGCTCGATCGCTCGCGTCTGATCTTCGTCCGGCCAATTGCCGGCGATGTGACGAGCCTCGAGCTCCTTGCGTCCGCAGCGTTCTGGTTGAGCGTTTGGCTCTTGTTGCTGGTCGTTATGCCGAAAGTGTGGGTGCGCCAGCGATCAGCTCAAGCTTGACCTTTGCGATCATGGAGAACTCCATGAGGGTTGGGGATATCGATGTGGCCCGGATAGGGCTGGGGACGAATCGCCTCATGAAAACTCCGGACAATATCGCGTTCATCAAGGCGGCGGTCGCCGCCGGAGTGCAGATGGTCGACACCGCTCACTCTTACACCGGCGGCCAGAGCGAGGAGACGATTGGTGAGGCGCTCCATCCCTTCCCCGAGAGCTGCATCGTGGCCACCAAAGGCGGGATCGGCGGTCCCGGACGCGGCCGGCCAGAGGTGCTGCGCGCCGAGATCGAGCAAAGCTTGCGACGCCTGAGGACGGAAATCATCGATCTCTACTACCTGCACCGCGTCGACCGGGAAACCCCGCTCGAGGAGAGCCTCGGCGCGATCAAGGAGCATCGGGATCGCGGCAAGATCCGACACGTCGGCATCTCGGAGGTCGGGATCGACCAGATCGAGCGTGCCCGCCGCGTCGTTCCAATCGTGGCGGTCCAGAACCAGTACAACCTCTCAGAACGCAAGTACGAGGCGGTCGTCGATTACTGCGCCGCCGAAGGGATCGCGTTCGTCCCGTTCTTCCCGCTCCGGGGGGACGGCGGCCGTAAGCTCGATGAGATCGCCAAGCGGCACCGAGCGACACGGCAGCAGATCATGCTGGCGTGGCTGCTGCGGCGCTCGCCGGTAATGCTGCCGATCCCCGGCACGCTGTCGCTCGAGCACCTGAAGGAAAACGTGGCTGCGCTGCAGATCGATTTGACTAGCGCCGAAGTCGAAGCGCTGCGCTAGCGTCCGAGCCTGACCACAGTCGGTCACGGACGTTGCTGTAACGAAAGGCAACGCGATGATCCAATTCCTTTTTGCCTACGTACTTCAAGTGGTGCCGCATACCAGCAGCCTTCCGTTGACTGATCGCCAGCTGGAGATCCTCAGCCTCCTCGCCCTTGGTCTTTCGGAGAAGGAGGTTGCGCTTCGCCTTGGCATCAGCCATCGAACCGCCCGCAACCATGTGGCCAATCTATACAAGCGACTTGGCCTCCACCACCGCACCGAGGCGGTTTTGATGGCCATCCGTTACGGACTTATCAAGGGTTGAGCCTGTAATCGTCCTGACCTACCAGCCGTCGGGGTCGAGGCTCAGGCCTACATCGTTACCGCGGAGGCGGGCGGTCGCGGTGCCATCCACTTGATTGATGACGATAGTCACGATGGGGCTTTCCATCGGCAGGAGCTGGGACCGATCCGTCACTACGCCGGCGATCCGTAGCTGATCCCCCGATTTCTCCACCTCGGTAACACTGATCAGACGCGTCAAGCCGGGATAGGCAATGTTTGAAGTCGCGCCTGGTTGGCCAGCAAAGATCGTCGAGGTGAGCTTTCCAGTCCCCGCGCTGGCATCCACCCAACCCTCGAGCACGTGGGTTGCCATGCTCGGCAGTGGCTTGGCAGGCATACCCCCTTTTGCACGGATGACCACAGAGGAGTGTGGACTCCCCAGAAGGACTCTCGCCGACGGCAGGGCGGCCGCGGCGGCAACCCCTCCGCTCAGACCAATCAACTTGAGAAACGTCCTGCGCTCGATTCGTTTCATCTGACGTTCTCCTGGTGGGGACTGCCCAGAAAAGGGAAACTTGAGAGGTAATCGGAGTGCGCTCCCACCTTGTCCGTCGTGACCGCGCCCTTGCTGACGAGGCTGAGCTCGATGTCGATGACGTCGTCGGTCAGTTGGCGACCATTCAAGAAACCGGCCGAACTCGAGTAGTCAAAGGTGAGGACGTCTGGCAGTAAGAGGTCTCCGATATCGGTCGCCGCCGATGCGTCGTAGCCAAAGCCCTCGAGGGTACCCACGAAGCTGGCGAGGAAAAGGGCGCGCTGATCAGCCGGCTGGGTGCTGTTGAACGTGATCTTGTCACTCCCGTGGTTGAAGACCGTATTGATCGCCGGGCGCCCCATCTGGTCAACCTGTACCAACCGGTCCGGCTGAAGTGTGGCGGGGATCAAGGTGTGCGCCCACACGCCAACTTTCGGGTTCGAGCCAAGTGCCCGGTTGGGCACCTCGAGCACGATCCCGAACACATTCAAGCTCTTGAAGAAGTCGACTCCGGTGAATGCGAAGCCGTGGAGAAAACCGACCAGGTCGAAGAAAAAGGGATCGCTCCGGAGACCGGCGAAGAAGCGGTAGTCGCCATTGGTTGTGACATTCGGTAGCGACCCAAACGACACTGGCGCGCGCTCGATCACAACATCGGCATCGTCGTCGCCACCGTCGTGCTCGCCGCCGTCGTCGGCGCCATCCGAGCGAACACGACGTCGCACCGTCGCGAACTGATGTCCATCCTTCTTCCTCGAGAACAGTATTGAGAACCTGACATCAGGCCGGGCGTCCCCATCGTTATCGATTAGCAGCTCATAACGCGCGTCATGTCGAAACTCATCGGCGTGTGTTGGAGCCAGTGGGTTCACGTTGAGGATGAGGATCGATTTGTGTCGATCGGCCGGGTTCTGGAAAGCGTAAATGTCCGTGATGTCCACACGAGCGTCCATCGCCGGTGACGTCAGGTTCGGTGAATCGAGGTGGTCGGCCATGCTCCTCCTTGCTTTGGTGCGGTGCGCGAATGCTGCCACGGGAACGCGTGCGAGAAACCCGCGCTACGGGTCACAGTAGCTAAGCCCGCTCCCCACCGCCATAGGGCGTTTGCTCCATAAGCACACACGGGAGGCATGGCCGCTCGCAACGGACTGGGACGGTCAGGGGATCGTGGCTCTCACCCAGTCTTCGTGATCGCGTTGCCACTCGAGTCAACCACGTACCACGCAGCGCCGAAGTTGACAACTGCCTGGCAAGTGATCTCGCCCGGGTTCTTGTCGCCTGCGAAGTAATAGAGTGGGTGGCCGTTATAAGTCACCTGGATCGTGCTGTCCTTCCGCGTCGTGGTTCCAGTAAGCGAAGCGGCGGCAGCGTGCATCGCGTCGATTTTGGTGCCCTTTTCGGCGAGCAAAGGCGGCCACGCTGTCGCGCACGCGTCGTAGCAGGTCGACTCGGTCGTCTTGTCCGCGGCGAACAGGTACAGTGCGCGACCCTGTCCGTCGACAACGATTTGGCCGAAGCGAGAGTCCTTCACGTCGAGCGCTGCATGGTGCATCGCATCGGTACTTGGTTGAGATGACGGCGATGCACTCGCAGCGCCAGTGCCTCCACACGCTGCCGCCAGAAAGAACATCGATGCGAGGATTGATTGGATTTTCATGTCGCGAGCGTGACGAGTCTCTGTGACGAGCGGGTGACGAATGTCTAACGTTTGTATTTCACCAGACGCTTCGGTGCCAGACGGTGAGTTGCTGCAGGACGTACGACCCCACCGCCCGATATTCAATCGGTAGTGACGTCGATGCCCTGGTAGGGATCGAACCGATCGAAGTCCGAGGGTTTAACTGACCCGCCTCCGCCCTCGACTCCGGAAAGAGGGCCGACCTCCAGACCGGAATGGCCAAGCTCTACGCATCTGAGGTGTGCATCAAGGCATCTCTGGAGGCGATGCGGATCCATGGAGGTTACGGATATTCGACCGAGTACGAGATCGAACGCTTTACCGCGACGCGCCCCTGATGGCGATCGGCGAAGGGACCAACGACATCCTTCGCACGGTGATCGCCCGCCAGCTCGCTCGCGGTCTCACGTCCTGAAAGGAGGGTTCGGAAACGACCGTGCACCTTGCGATCAACACGCCGCTGCCCGTAGAAGGCGAACCCTTCGCACGACCGGTCGCATCGGGTGCGCAGCCGGCGTTGTGACGGACTAGCTGTTCAGAACGCCGCGCAGGAACTCGAACTGCCTCGCGTTTGCTTTGCGAGCAAGAGCGGTCGGATATTGGTTGAAGCCGTGCACACCCTCGGGATAGATCACGACCTCGGCGGGGCTGCCGGCGATGCGCCAGCGGTCAGCCATGAAGAGCGTGTCGTCGATCAGCGGGTCGAGGCTGCCAACGGTGAAAAGGGCCGGGGGCATGCCGGTGAGACGGGCGTACAGCGGCGAGACGTCGGGATCGCGCTGACGATCCGGTCCAAAGCCAGGAAGAAAGTTGCCGCCGAACCACTTGATGATTGGCGTCGACAGGACCAGGTTGCGATCGCCCCAGAGCATCTGGCTCGGCGTGCCGCTGAGGTCGTAAGCGCCGTAAACGAGGTTCGCGGCCGCGATGCTGTCCTTGATTCCATGCCGGTCACGCAGCCTGAGGAGCGTGACCACCGCGAGATGCGCTCCGGCGGACTCGCCGCCGATGGCAAAGCGCGCGGGAGCGTCCAGGAGCTGAGGGCCGTGCTCGAGGAGATGAAGCACCGCATCCTCGCAATCGTCCGGCGCTGCCGGGTACGGGTGTTCCGGCGCGAGCCGGTAGTCGATGCTCGCGGCACACAGGCCCGTCTCGTCGGCGAGGAGCTTCAGGGCCACGTCCTGCATGTCGTGCGCGCCAAGCGTCCAGCCGCCGCCGTGAAGGTGAAGGTAGATGCCGCTCGCCTTCTTGTCTGGACGGAGGACGCGGACCTTCAGTCGACCGCTGCGGCCCGAGACCTCGATGTCCCTCGCCTCCTCCAGGAAGACGGGCGCTGGAAAGATGCCCTTGCCCTCCCGCCTGGCCCGCCGCGACACGTCTGGCGGGACCGAGATCACGGGTGGTTGGGTGGCGATCAGAGCTTCGAGCTGGGCGTTGAACGTCCGCGCCTCGTCGATGTCTTTCTGCTCGACGTCAGGCGCAGCCGGCCGAACCATACCCATTGACGCAGTCTATTCCGGACCTGCCTAGCAGCCCAGCTGGTCAGCCAGGTCCAGGAAGTCAGTCGCTTCGATCTCGGCGTCGGGATCGGGCAAGCGGTCCGCCCCACCAGCCGTTCCCTTCTCGAGTGGCCGCTCGACAAACGCGGCGCGCAGCCCGGCGGCCTGTGCCGCACGAAGGTCTCCTTTGTGCGCGGCCACCATCATCACCTCGCTCGGCTCGAGGCCGAGGGCAGAAGCCGCGCCGAGGTAAACCTCTGGGTCGGGCTTGTAATGGCGGAAGTCTTCGGCCGACAGCAAGCGCTGGAAAGGTAGGTCAGCGAACCGGATCAGCGCCTCCTGCTGGGACCGATTGCCATTGGAGAGTGTCGCAACCGTGAACCGCCGCGCGAGCCGTCCGAGTCCGGGCGCCGCATCAGGCCACGGCGGCAGACGCTCCCACGCGTGGGTCATCTCATCGCGAGCTGCCGGATCGAATGCGTCGAGGCCAAGGGCTGCGAGGACCTGGTCAAGCGACATTCGGTGGAGCTGGTCGAAGTTCGTCCAGGGAAGGTCGCCTCGACGCACCCGGTCCATGGACGGGACATAAAGGGCGCGCCACGCGTCCGCCAGCCGCTCCCAGTCACCATCGATGCCGGCAGCCTCACCGATTCGGCGCGCCTCCGCAGCCACCCCGGACCGCCAATCGACGGTGGTCCCGAACACATCGAAGGTCAGAGCGCGGACGAGTTCGCTCAATCAACTGTCAGGTTAGCCTCCCAACTCACCGTGCTCTACGATCCGGCCCTATGCCAAAGGCCTGGGTCGTCCGCGAGCTGGGAACGCCCGACAAGCTTCATTTCGAGGATGTCGAACCGTCGCCGATGAGCGACGACCTGGTCCGGATCCGCGTGCGTGCCGCGGCGGTCAACTTCTTCGACCTGCTCCAGATCGGCGGCACCTATCAGGTCAAGCCTGAGCTGCCGTTCATCCTGGGAGCCGAGGTGGGGGGCGATGTCGAGGCCGCGCCGCCCGGAAGCGGGTTGAGTGCCGGAGACCGGGTGTTTGCCCTCGTCTCGCAAGACGGCCTGCACCGCGGCGGGTACGCCGAGGTCACCCACGCCGAACCAGGCGATGTTCGGAAGATCCCGGATGGCATGTCCTACGAGGCGGCCGCCGCCTTCTTCATCAACTACCAGACCGGTTGGTTCGGCCTCCACCGCCGCGCCATGCTGCAGCCCGGTGAGGTGGTCCTGGTCCACGGCGGCGCGGGTGGCGTCGGGACCGCCGCGATCCAGCTTGCCAAAGCAGCCGGCGCGCGGGTGATCGCGACGGCAGGCTCGGACGCCAAGGTCGCCGTGTGCCGGGAGATGGGCGCCGACCTCGCGATCAACTACAAGAACGAGGACTTCGTGGCGGCGGTCAAGGAGGCGACCGACGGCAAAGGAGCGGACGTCATCTACGACCCGGTCGGCGGCGACGTGTTCGATCGATCGACCAAATGTGTCGCCTTCGAGGGTCGCATCATCGTCCTGGGATTCACCTCAGGACGCGTGCCGGCCATCGCGACGAATCACGTCCTGATCAAGAACTATTCGATCGTCGGCCTGCACTGGGGGCTCTATCGCCAGCGGGCCCCGCAGCTGATCCCCGAGTGCACGAAAGCCTTGTTTGCCCTCTACGCGGCGGGAAAGATCCGCCCCCACGTCGGGCGCCAAGCTCCGCTTGCGGATGCTGTAACTGTCCTGGAAGAGGTCGCCTCGCGCAAGACCACCGGCAAGGCGGTGCTCACCGTCGAAAGGGCCTAGAGGGCGCCCCCGGACCAACCCGTATCTCGACGGGTTGGCGCACCGCGAACTACCATATCGTGGCTGGGGGGCACCGGCCGGAAACGGCCTCAAGAAGGCGTCCCCGCGACCAGCAGGGGAGGAATATGACCTTGGTACCGCGCAGCGTCAGGCCACTCGTTTGGGTGGCGCTAGCCCTGGCCGTGACGGTCGTCGTCGCCGCCTGCGGCGGGCAGCCCTCCGGCAACCAGTCCCAAAGCTTCAAGGGCACGAAAAAGGTCGGCTACTCGGCGCCGTTGACCGGCCAGTCGGCTCTCTACGGTCACGCGGTCAGCCAGTCGCTGCAGCTCGCCGCGGACGACATCAACGCCAAGGGCGGCGTCAACGGCTACAAGATCGAGATGGACATCCAGGACGACGGCACAACCGTCCCGCAGGCGGTGAGCAACACAAAGAACATGATCCTTCAGGACAACGTGGTCGCCCTGATGGGCTCGGTGACCTCCGCTCAGTGCCTGGCTGAAAGCCCGATCGCAAAGCAGAATAAGGTCATCACCATCGACGCCACCTGCAACAGCTGGCAGCTGACCATGCAGCCCGACATCGTCAACCCCTACTGGGTGTCGATCGTCCCCAACACCTACATGGAAGGCACTGCCGCGGGCCGGCTCGCGGCGAAACTGAACGTAGGCAAGATTTTCATCGTCTCGCCTAAGTACCTGTTCGGAATCTCGGAGACCAACGCCTTTGTGGCGGCCTTGAAGAAGGCCAACTCGAGCACGCAAATCGTGAACGATCCCAGCACGTGGTACGTCCCGTTTCCGACCAACCCACGCTGGGACTCCACCATCAACGCCATCCAGGCCGCGAAGCCTGACCTCGTCTACTCCAACATCTTCGCCGCCGACCAGATCAACTTCATCAAGCAGGCGCTGGCGGTCGACCCGCAGTTCTTCGTCAAGTACCCGATGACGACGCTGGTCTCGGTGGACGAGCTGAACTCCCTCGGCTCCCAGTACCCGGAGGGGATGCACGCGTACATGCGCGCTCCGTTCTTCGCGCTCCAGACCAACAACGCGAGGCTCACCGACTTCATCAGCCGCTACCGCGCGAAGTACAACAACGAGTACCCGTCCGACTGGGCGGTCATGGACTACGACGCGTTCATGCTCTGGGCACAGGCCGCGAACGCGGCGAAGAGCTTCGACGCGGACCAGGTCATCAAGCAGGTCAGTGGCCACACGTTCGACAGCCTGCGTGGATACAAGATCACGATCCGCTCCGACGAGCTGCAGGCCAACGTCGGCGAGACCACCGGTACAACGACAAGCTCCGGCGGCACCTATCCGTTCCCGGTTCTGAAGGACGTGACGAACCTCAAAGGCGACGACTTGCTGATGCCGCTTCAGATGGTCAACGAGATCAAGGGCAATCAGTGCGACGCCAAGGCGGGCGATCCCACGACCGCGAGCTTTGCCCTGTGTCCGTCATGGAAAGCGAGCTAGTCAGACCCACCAAGAAACAAGAACGAATATGACGCCAGGGCAAGTCCTGCTTTTCGCGGTGGGCGGGCTGGCCAATGCCGCCTACCTCTTCATCGTGGCGGCGGGACTGTCCCTGGTGTTCGGCGCCTTGCGCGTCATCAACATGGCGCACGGCTCGCTCTACATGATCGCGGCGTTCGTGACCGTGGTCATCGGCAACCAGCTGGGCGCGGGCCTTGGCTTCTGGGGCGGGATGCTCGTCGCGGTGGCGGTGGCCGGCGCGATCGGAGGAGTCGTTGAGGTGCTGGTGCTGAGGCGCGTTTATGGCCGAGAGCATCTGGTCCAGCTGCTTGGAACCTACGCCGTCAGCCTGATCATCGCGGGCGCGGTGCGGATCGTCTTCGGCGCCAACTACCGAACCATCGTTTCACCGATCCCAGGCCACCTCGACCTGGGCGGCTACAGTTACGCCAGCTACTCCCTTTTCATGATCGCCGCCGCAATCGCCATCGGCTGCGCCGTGTGGGCGATGCTCTACCGCACGAGCCTCGGCCGGAACATCCGAGCGGCCGTCGCGGATCCGGACCTACTGAACGCCACCGGCGTCAACGTCACCCGGCTCTACACCACCGTGTTCATGATCGGCGCCGCGCTGGCTGGGCTTGGAGGATCGATCGTCGCGCCGAGCCAGGCAGTGGGCTCGAGCATCGACACTGACGTTCTGGTCCTCGCTTTCGCGATCAGCGTCATCGGCGGCCTCGGCAGCATCGTGGGCTCGGCTGTCGGCGCGCTGATCGTCGGCATGGTGATCTCGTTCGGTCTCGTGATCCCCGCCACCAACCCGTTCGCGCTGGCGTTCGTCTTCATCATCATGACCGCGGTCCTGATCGTCCGGCCGCGCGGGCTGTTCGGTCTGCCCGAGAGTTGATCCGCCGCCTTCCGCGCTCTCGCGGCGACCGGGTGCGCTGGGGAGTGGTGCTCGTCCTGTTCCTGTTCGTGGCCCTGATCCCTCCGCTGGCCGGCCTCAACGAGAACCTGAACCCGGACGCGAGCTCGCGGTTTCAGATCTTCCTGGGCACCTCAGCGTTGGTGCTCGCGTTATGGGCGATCTCTTACAACCTGATGCTCGGTTACACAGGCATGGTCTCGTTCGCGCACGCCGCCTACTACGGCGTCGGCGCTTACACGGTGGCCCTGATCTTCAAGCGTTATCACCTCCCCATCCTGCTGGGCCTTGCCGCGGCGCCGTTTGCAGCCGCGGCGGTCGGCGTGGTGACCGGTCTGGTCGCGCAGCGGGCGGTCCGACTGTATTTCTCGCTCCTCACGCTCGCCATCTCCCAGCTGCTTTTCTCGCTCGCTTTCACGTGGTACGACTTCACCGGCGGCGACAACGGCATCTCGGTCACCGTGCCCGACCAGCTGAGCGACTACACGACGCTGTACTACTTCACAGCGGCGGTCGTCGGACTGTGTCTCTTGCTGATGTTCCTCCTCGTGCGCTCGCCCTTCGGCGCGGCTCTGCTCTCGATCCGCGAGAACAGGCAGCGCGCCGCGGCGATCGGAATCAACGTAAAGGTGTATGAGCTGGCCATCTACACGGTGGCATCGCTGTTCGCCGGCATGGCGGGAGGCCTCTTCATGCTGTACCAGCAGCAGGCATACCCCGAGATGCTCTACTGGACGGCCAACGCGCAGCCCGTCGTCGTGTCACTCCTGGGCGGGACGGGCACGTTCCTCGGGCCTGCGGTCGGCGCCTTCATCTACGTAGTGCTGGACAACGCGGTCTCGAAGCAGTTCCCCTACCAGTTCGACATCATCCTTGGCGCCATCGTGCTGGGCGTCGTGCTTGCTGTGCCCGGCGGCATCTCGGATGCGCCGACCGTGTTCCTGCGCCTGCGTGAGCGTTTCCATCGCGGCGAGAAGGCGGAAGTGGCGCCTGCTGAAAGCGCGGGCGAGGCGATCCGCATGTTCGACGTCCGCAAGGCGCTCGCCACCGATGCGATTCAGGCCGAGGAGGTGCATCCCGGGCAGACCTTGCTTCAGATCGACCACCTGAGCCGGCGCTTTGGCGGCTTGCGCGCGGTCGAGGACGTGAGCCTCGAGGTCAAGCAGGGCGACCGTCACGCCATCATCGGTCCGAACGGGGCCGGTAAGTCGACCCTCTTCAACCTCATCACCGGTCAGCTGAAGCCCACCTCGGGCACCGTGAAATTCGGCGGACGCGAAATCACGGGCAAGGCGCCTCACGTGATCGCGCGGACCGGCATCGGTCGCGCCTTCCAGATCACGACGATATTCCCGAAGCTGACCGTTCGTCAGAACCTGCAGTTCGCAATGCTCGCGCACGCCGGCTACACCGTCCGGCCATTCGGATTTGCGAATCGCATCTTCTACGCTGAGGCGCAGGAGCTCGCTGAGGCAGTCGGACTGGGAGCCTGGGCGGACCTCCCCGCCGGTCAGCTGAGCCATGGCGATCAGCGCGCCATCGAGATCGCGATCTCGCTCGCGCTGGGTTCGAAACTCGTGCTGCTCGATGAGCCCACGGCCGGAATGTCCGCTTACGAGACGGACAAGGCGATGGAGCTCGTCCGGCGCCTGGCCACGGAGCGCCACCTGACGCTGCTCTTCTGCGAGCACGACATGTCGGTTGTCTTCAGCACGGCTCGCACCGTCACGGTGATGCACCAGGGACGCGTCCTAACGGAGGGCACACCGGAGCAGGTCCGGCACAACCCCGACGTGCAGAAGGTCTACCTGGGGGAGTTGGAGCAGGAGGAGCTAGGCGCGTAGACATGCTCAAGGTCGAGGGGTTGAACGTCCGCTACGGCAAGAGCCATGTCGTCTTCGACTTCAGCGTCGAGGTCGAGGATGGCAAGCTGCTCGCGGTGCTCGGCCGGAATGGCGCCGGCAAGACAACCATCATCCGCGGGATCACCGGACTACTGCCTGGCGCGTCCGGATCGGTCAGTGTCGGAGGTCGCGACATGAGCGGATGGCCCGCCCACCGGCGGACGCGCGGGGGAGTGGCCTACGTGCCCTCAGGCGCGCGCTGCTTCCAGAACCTGACCGTCGACGAGAACCTAGAGATCGCATCGCACGCCAACGGTGGCGACCGCGGCTGGACGAAGAAACGGGTCTGGGAGCTGTTCCCCAAGCTCGAGGGCCTGAAGAACAACATGGCGGGCGGCCTCTCGGGCGGCGAACGGCAGATGCTCGCGCTTGGGCGCGCGCTGATGGGCAATCCGCGGGTGATGCTGCTCGATGAACCGACCGAAGGCCTTGCGCCGGTGCTTGTGCAGTCGATCGGGACGCTGCTCGGAACGCTGAAGTCGACCGGCGTCTCAATCCTGCTGGCCGAACAGAATCACCAGATGGCGCTGCGCGTCGCCGACCGCGCGGCCTTCATCGAGAAGGGGCGCATCGTCGAGGTGCTTCCGGCGGCGCGAGCCCGGGACAGCGAGGTGCTGCACCGAATCCTCGGCGTCTGATCTTTGAAAGGGCAGACCGAAGGACCATAAGACGTGAACTTCGAGCTCTCGGAACAGCAGCGCGCCTTTCGCGGCCTGATACGCGATTTCGCGCGCAGGAGCATCACACCTGTCGCTCGAGAGATGGAGCTCGCCGGGCGCTATCCGGACGAGATCGTCGAGGAGATGAAGGCGATGGGCCTGTTCGGAATGCTGGTCCCCGAGGAGCACGGCGGCATCGCCATCGACGCTGTCTCGTACTCCATCGTGTTCGAGGAGATCTCGAAAGCATGGATGGGCATCGCCGGGATCCTGGGCTCGCACTCGCTGGCCACCCTGATGCTGTCGAAGTTCGGCACGCCGGAGCAGCGATCGCGATGGCTGCCCGACCTGGCGACGGGCAATCGCCGCTCGGGCATCGCGCTCACGGAACCGCAGGCCGGCAGCGACCTGCAGGGCATCGCCACCGTGGCACGGCGGGAAGATGGCCACTACGTCGTCAACGGAACCAAGACGTGGATCACGAATGCGCGCCACGCCGACCCGCTGCCTGTGCTCGTCAAGACCGACCCGCAGGCCGAGCCGCGTCACCGCGGGATGAGCGTCCTGATGATCGAGAAGGGGACGCCCGGTTTCACGGTTGGAAAAGATCTCGACAAGCTCGGCTATAAGGGCCCCGAGTCCTCCGAGGTGTTCTTCGCCGACTGCCGCGTGCCGGTCGACAACCTGCTTGGCGGCGAAGAGGGACATGGTCTCCAGCAAGCCCTGTCCGCCCTCGAGTTCGGCCGTGTCAACATCGCGGGCCGCGCCGTGGGCGTGGCACAGGCGAGCCTCGACCGCTCACTCGCCTACGCGCACGAACGGCAGGCTTTCGGCAGGCCGATCGCCGAGTTCCAGGCCATCCAGCTGAAGCTTGCGGACATGGCGACAGAGGTGCAGGCTGCTCGGCTGCTGACGTGGTGGGCCGCCTCCACCCTCGACTCCGGAAAAAGAGCCGACCTGGAGACGGGAATGGCCAAGCTCTACGCATCTGAGGTGTGCATCAAGGCATCGCTCGAGGCCATGCGGATCCACGGAGGTTACGGATATTCGACCGAATACGAGATCGAGCGCTTTTACCGCGACGCGCCCCTGATGGCGATTGGCGAAGGAACCAATGACATCCTGCGCACGGTTATCGCCCGCCAGCTCGGTCGCGATCTCTCGTCCTGAAAGGGCGTCCGAGCATCGGTCCGACAAGCGCCCGTCACGACGCCGAGGCAGGCTTCAAGATCTCCAGGATCTGGATCTGCTGATCCTGTAGGACGTCGATGTGCTTGGTGAGTTCATGCACCGCGCTCAGCGTCTCGTGGTCGGCCTCGGCTCGTGCATCGTTGGCCGCCTGCTGCACGTTCTGGCCGACGATGATGATGGGTAGGAGGACCAGCTGGAGAAACGTCTGCGCCAGCCAGGCGACGATGACGATTGTGTTTCCCGAAGCGAGAGCCGCGGGCAGGGATATGAGCGCGAGCACACAGAAGGCATAGGCGGCCCACATCGTTCCGACCTTGCTCGTGATCTGCACGGCGAGCCACGCGTTGAAGCGGCCGGCGGCATGGTTACCGTGGACGGCACCAAGGACATGGTTTGATTGCACCAGGCGGTGCACGTGCTCTTTGGCCTGAACAATCTCCCGCGACATGTTGGTGCTCGAGCTGCTCATTGCGGTCCTCGTCCCTCCGTGTGGTGTGGACTGTGTCTCAAATGGCCGGGCGGTCTGTCGCAATGATGGTCGGTCAGGCATCAGTAGGAGGTTCGCGTGGAACAACGCATCAGCTTGGTGACCCTCGGCGTGGAGGACCTGCCCAGGGCGCGCGCTTTCTACGAGGCGATGGGATGGACGGTCGGCCAGCAGCCGGACGATGAGATTGTTTTCTTTCAGGCCGGCGCTATGGTTTTTGGCCTCTGGACAAAACTCGGCGGCCACGGTGCGGCGGGCGTCGAGCTAGCCCACAACGTCCGGTCTGCCAACGAGGTCGACTTGTTGCTCAGCCAAGCTGAACGTGCGGGCGGCAAGGTTGTGCGGCCTGGGCATCACGCGGTCTGGGGTGGCTACACGGGCGCATTCGCGGATCCCGATGGATACGTTTGGGAAGTCGCGCACAACCCTGATTGGGCTATTCAGGAAGACGGGTCGGTACGCCTTCCCTAGCTCAAGGATGGCCGCTCCGCGTGGAGCGGCCATGTGTTCCTCTTTGTCAGCGCGAAGCTGCGACCGGCTGGCGCTCGAAGTAGTGGCCTTGCTCCAGGTCCGCGATGAGTCCTGGCTGCGCCGGATGCCACCCCAGCTGCTGCTGGGTCAGTGCGCTCGAGGCCGGGCAGTCCAGTGCGAAAAAGGCGCCCAGGAAACCGAAATGTCCGGCCGCCTCCTGGGGCGGAATGGCGACGACCGGCAGACCCAGTCGGCGGCCGATGACCTCCGCAATCTCCCTCACCGCTATCCCTTCTTCACCAACCCCATGCAGGCGAGCACCCGCCGGCGCCGACTCCACGGCCAGGCGGAAGAGCTGGGAGGCATCGATCCTGTGAACCGCCGGCCAGCGGTTCGACCCGTCGCCCGGGTAGCCCGACACGCGCTTCTTCCTCGCGATGTCGATGAGCATCGAGATGAAGCCGTGGTCGCCGCGACCGTGGACGGTCGGTGGGAACCGCACCACGGCCGGCCGCACGCCCCGCGCGACAAACGAGACCACCATCTCCTCGACCGCATAGCGTCCAGTCGCGTCGGAAATGGGAACTGACTGCTCGGTCGCGAGGTGGCCCGGCGAGAGCCCTCCCGTGCCAGAGGCGATGACGATCGGCCGGTCGGTGCCCACCAGGGCCTCGGCCATGGCTTCGACCGCGAGCCGGTCGGCCGCGGACGCGTCGAGCCTGCTCACGCTGAAGTCATGGTTGAACGCGGTGTGAACGACGCCGTCCGACTCGGCGGCCCCGCGCCGGAGGCTGTCGAGGTCGCCGATGTCCCCGCGATGGACCTTCGCGCCGGCGGCGGCCACTGCCGCCGCGGCCTGCTCGGAGCGAGCGAGGCCAAGCACCTCGTGGCCGGCGTCAAGCAGCTCACGGACGACGGCGGAACCAATGAATCCGGTCGCGCCGGTTACGAATACACGCATGGTCGAACCTCCTATCGATCTGGCAGCTCTTCGATTGGCGGTTGACTCGAGGCCCCAATGTCAGTCGCTGACATCAATATAGCAGGGCATGTCAGCGGCTGTCATCGCTATGATCGGGCGCATGACCCGGTGGGGCCCCGACGCGAAGGGGCGGCTGGTGCAATCGGCGCTGGAGCTCTACGCCAAGCGTGGTTACGACCAGACCACGGTCGCGGAGATCGCCGAGCGCGCGGGCCTCACGGAGCGGACATTCTTCCGCCACTTCGCCGACAAGAAGGAAGTCCTTTTCGCCGGCTCGAACAACCTGCGAGACCTCCTGGTCAACGCGGTGGCCGGTGCGCCTTCTTCGGCTGCGCCCATCGAGGCAGTTGCCGCCGGCCTGCTCGCCGCCGGCGTCGTGTTCAACGAGGAGCGCCGCGACCACAGCAGGCGACGCCAGTCGATCATCGCAGCCAACGCGGAGCTTCGCGAGCGCGAGCTGATCAAGATGGCTTCGCTCGCGTCGGCGATCGCCGACACGCTCCGCCGACGAGGCGTCCCCGACCCGGCCGCAAGGCTGACTGCCGAGGCCGGCATCGCGGTCTTCCGGGTCGCGTTCGACCGCTGGGTCGATGCCGACAATGAGGTCGGATGGTCCGACCTGGTGCGCGGCTCACTGGCGGAGCTGAAGGTCCTGGTCGCCTAGCTCGACGCGCCTGCCGGCAGCTTCCTGACCGTGTCGCCGACGCGCACGAGACCGGACACGACGACCCGGCAGTTCGCGCCTCGAAGGCGCAGCTCCTTCCCAATCGGGGTGCTGACGAATTCGAGGGCATCGAGCCCGAAGCGGCCGGAGAACTTCTTGCAGCCCGTATGCGGCTTGGCACTGAACTCGAGCACAGCGTCACCTACCTGAAGGCGCGAGCCCGGGGGCAGATTGCTCTCGCTGATGTCGAAATCAACGAACAGTTGATCCCCGGCCATCGGCCACCGACTTCGATCCACGGCGAAGGCCGCCAGTGCTCGCGCGTTGGCGACGGTCAACTGCGCCTCCGGGTCAGGCGACGTCATCCCCTTCGGGATGCGTGTCGGCCAGAGGTCGCCCCCGAGGCCACTCTCGGCGTCAAGCCACGCTTGGGCCAAAACCTCGCGCTGCTCGTCAGCGGGCCGCCTGACGATCAGCTCGACCGTGCCGAGGTCTGCCGGTGCACGGCGGATGTCATCGAGAGACTCTTCGAGCGTCCCGAGGTCGACCATCAGTTGGTCAGCCATCGCGTGTAAAGGATAGAGCGACGGGAACCGAGTGGGAAGCACCGCCGACTCAGCCAATGGCGCCCTCAGTGCACCGGTACCTCGCCGAGTATCACGTCGCCCTCTGCGGATACTCGTCGTGCCGGCGAAGCCACAGGGGTGAGTCGGCTTCGTTGCGACCCTTGGGGGCACGGTCAAGGATCGGGTAGTACCCCATCAGAAACTCCAGCCCACGGGCCGTGGTGGAGTAGGCGTGGAATACAGCACCCTGGTCGCTGACGAAGGTGCTAAAGCCGGGGCCCTCCGACAAGTAGCCGACAACGTCCGTTCCGGAGGCGCTTGCAAGATGGTTTACGACCGCTGGTATCCCTGCCTCGATCATGGGCTTGATCGCTTCGCGCGTCTGCTCCTCGGTCCGTGACACGCTGAAGTCGAAGTTGAACTCGCTGCTGGACGATGAGACCCAGGGGAAGCTCCAGCCCATCCGCTGCTTATAGGCCAAGAGCTTCTCCAGCGGCGCGCGCGAGACGTAGACCATCGTGACGTCACGGGCGTTGAGATGAGGAACCACGCCGTTGACGGCATCGGCGTTGGAGGAGCAGGTCGGGCACCCGGCCTCGTAGCTCGGGCCGAACATGAAGTGGTAGACGAGGAGCTGTGACCTACCGTCGAACAGCTCGGCGAGCGTCCTGACGCCTTCGTCGGTCTCGAAGCTGTACTCCTTTTCGACCCGGACCCAAGGCAGCTCGCGCCGTTGCCGCGCCAGGTCGTCGCCCATTCGCGTGTGCTCCTTTTCGCGCACGAGGAGCGCATCGCGAGCGGCCAGCCACTCCTCCCGGCTTGTCACCTTGTGGTCAGTCATGCTTTCCTCCGCTCGATTGATTCACACAGCGTGTGTTTGCTGGAGGCTCAACAGACGCCCGCGCGGCGCACCAGTCGAGCATCACCAGGGTTCGGCATAGTCGACGAACATAGGCTCATTCGGCCATCGTGCGCCGAGACCGCGCTGTCACCTGGTCGAAGCGGCTTTCATTCCCAATCGATGGGCCGAATCTGCATTAGGCCGTGGCGTTGCCTTTGCCTAGCGACATCGTTGTGTCCTTCATGAGTTTCCGCCTCTTGTTCGAGGCGCTGGCGGTCGCATTAGTGGCGGTCGCGCTTCTTGTCTGGCAACCCTGGACTGGCCAGCTGAAAGGAACTGTCTATTTGACGGCATGCGGGGGCACCGAGCCTGCGAATCCGCCACCCGGGTACAAGAACTGCAACACCACAGTCGCGGCTGGCGCTCAAGTGACGGCCTCACCCGCGGCAGGCGGGTCATCGACCCAGGCTGTCGCTGACTCAAGCGGGCGCTACCAGCTTCGCCTGATGGCGGGCCAGTACTACCTGTGGGGAGTGACGACCAGGCCATCTCAGTTCCGGGGACAACGTCGGCTGGTGCAGGTCTCAGCCAATACCACACTGCACATCGACGTCGACGTGGCCCTTTACGCGGCCTAGTCCCCGTCATCGTCCCGCTCATGCTGCTTTCATGGAAGACGCACGTCTGTGTTATGGGGAGCGACGAGTGTGCACAAATGGCGCACCCAAGGCTCGCGATACACCCTTTCCTGCACACCGGCCGCATTCCGGGATAGGGATTCGAAACCTGAACCTTGCGGTTGACAACCGCCAGGTGTCCTACTGCGTTACGTCGATCCAGACCAGGCCCGGGGGCAGCGTCAGCGGATTGCCGTTGTCGAGAGTGAACGCCAGCGGCCCGTGGCTGTCGGTCGAGGCCCAGGTGCCCGTGTAGTGCTGTCCTTTGTAGAAGACATCGACCCGGCCGTTGGTGTCCATGTCGAAGTCGTGAATGTGCGCGCCGTGTCCGTCGCCGACGTCGAGCAGCTGCTCGCGCGTGTGGAGCTGGATCAACATCTCGATGCGGAGCCGCTGATGCAGGCTCGCGTCTACGTATAGATGGCCCTCTTCGCTCTTGGTGTAGGTGCCGGTCGCAGCGTCATATGAGTACACCGAGTAGTGCTCGTCAACACCGACGGAATTGAGCTGTGTGCCACCGCTCACATTTGGCCTGGCCTTCACAAACGAATGCGTGGGAATGTTGAACAGCGGCTCGGCAGCGAGGACTCTGTCGCCGTTGATCATCAGGTTGTCCGGCGCGTAGCGTGAGTTGGTCCGGTACTGATAGCCAACCTGGTCAAAGAACTGCGGCGTGGGGTCCTGCGCGGCACGGAGCCGCGTGGCCTGCGACTCGCCAGACTGAAACAAAAGGCCGTTGTAATGCCGCCCCAACTTCAGGGAGATGAACCGCGCCGAGCGCATGGGACCGATCACGTCTGGCGCACGTTGGTAGATAGCGGTGAGCCTTGTAATGCCGCCTTCAGCAAGGTATTCGTACACGATGTCCGCGGCCTGTAGACCGTTCTGATCGCGCGCCAGCTCGTCGTTAGGGATTTGAATCAGGGCCGGATAGTTGAGCGCGATCGTGTGCTCGGCGTCATGCCAATAGATGCCGGTCTTCAATGTGAACGCCGCGGCCACGAGATGGCCGCTCTGGTCGCGTCCGCCGGGTGCGATCTGGACCGTCAGGGGGCCAGAAGGCAGTCCCGCCGTGACGAACGTCGCGCTCTTGTAGTCGGCCGCCCACTTCAAGGCCGCGATCTGGCTGCCCACCGACACCTTGATCGTCACCGGCTCCATCATGTCGTTGAAGGTCAGCTTGATCGTCGAGCCAGGATCGATCTCCATCCCGTCTTTCAGCGCGCTGCCGTTGCCGGCTGTGATCGCGAGGACGCGCGGGATGATGATCGTCGTGAATGTCCACTGCCCGCCGACGACGTGGTGGCGACTCGTGTCAGAGGTGGATTTCAAGTTGACGGTGTAGGTGGTCAGCTCCTGCAGCGGCTTGCTCGGAGTCCATGCGTACCTCGACTGACCGGAGACGGCGCTGATCGATCCGTCGGTCGCCGGCGTGATCGAGAACGCCGAGCTGACCGCTTCGATCGAGACTGATCGCGAGAAATTGAAGACCAGGTTGCCATCGGTCGGCATGTCCTTCTGGCCACTCTTGACGTTTGTCGCCACAGTCGTCGGCAGCGTGTTCTCGTACGCGAGGAACGCGCCCATACCTAGCAGCACGACCAGGACCACCATGCCCGCCGCGGCCCAGCCACGACGGCCGAATCGCTTGCGGCGGCGCGCTGGTCGCCTTAGAGGCGGGGCCGCGGGAGATGCAGGCTCGAGCTCGGGGAGTGACGTAGATATGGACAACGGGCCGCGGGCATTATGCCATGAGGTGCCGGAGGAAGGAGAACGTATAGATCCCGGTGGCGTGACCGCTTTCGAACGCGATCTGCAGCGCGTACTGGCCGACCAGGGTCACATCACGGATGCGCAGCTCCGCATCACTGAGGGTCTTCACTCGCGACAACCGGCCTGGCAGGCCGGCCTCGCCTCGACATTCGGCGCAGGGGCACGCCCATCGCAGCTGCTCACCTGAATATGTCGAGCGCGTTCCATCTTCCCATGTGATCTCCATCACCTGGCGCGCGCGGTCGACGTCGACGTTGGTTGGAAACGGATCCGGATCTTGCAGCGGCTTGCCTAGTGCACGTTGATGACGGGAAGCTGGCGAAACGATTGGATGGACGTGCGGGCCGCGACCTGGGACGCGATCTCGACGAACGCCTTAGCGCCCGCAGATTCCGGCCGCGAGATGACCACCGGAGTTCCTGAGTCCGCATCCTGGCGGATGCCTTCCTCGAGAGGGATCGCGCCAAGGAAAGGGACGCCCAGGCGTTTGGCGGCGGCCTCGGCCCCGCCATGGCTGAAGATCTCGTGGCGGTGGCCGCAATCGGGGCACACGTACCAGCTCATGTTCTCGATGAGGCCGAGTGGGGTCACGTTGAGCTTGCGAAACATCTGGAGCGCCTTGACCGCGATGTCGGTGGCGACGTCCTGGGGAGTGCACACGATGGCGACTCCGGTGAGCGGGACGGCCTGCGCCAGAGTCAGAGATGCGTCGCCCGTGCCCGGCGGCAGGTCGATGACCAGGTAGTCGAGCTGTCCCCAGTCGACCTGGACCATCATGGCCTCGATCGCCTTGCCCACCATCGGGCCCCGGTAGATCGTCGGCTGGTCGCCAGGATTGATGTGACCGAAGGACATGAGCTTCATACCGTGTGCTTCGATGGGGAGGAGGTGGCCGTTGACCTGCTGCGGAACGACGCGCGACCCGGTCATGGCGGGAATCGATGGCCCGTAGATGTCGGCGTCGAGCAGTCCGACGCTGGCTCCACTCTTGCGCAGCGCGGCGGCGAGGTTCACAGCGACCGTTGACTTGCCGACTCCACCCTTGCCCGAGGCGACAGCGATCGTCTGCTTCACGCCGGGCAATATGTCGGAGGGTTTCGGGCGGAGGAACGACTGCCGCACGTTGGCCGTCATGCGCACCTCAACGGCGGTCACGCCGGGAAGCTCGCTGACGGCGTCTTCGGCCTGCGACTTGAACCGGTCACGCACCGGGCACGCAGGGGTCGTCAGCTCGAACGTGAAGCTGACCTTGCCCTGCGGGCTGACGTCGAGCTCCTTGATCATCCCCAGGCTCACCACGTCGCGACCCAGGTCAGGGTCCTTGATCCGGCCGAGAACCTCGAGCACCTGATGCGAAGAAGGCGTGGCCATCGGCACGGGATGTTACCGGGGCTGCTAAGTTCAATGCGGCATGAAGCAGGTGACAGCTCTCGCTCCGAGTAGCGAACTGCTCACCTATTACTCGACTGCGGCCTCCGACGTCTATTTCCAGCGCGCGCAAAGAACCCTCGCCGGTGCACAGGTCGATGCGGTCGTCGCAATGGATTTCTTCGCCAGCAAGGCTGGCGTGCTATGCGGTGTCGCCGAGGCAGTGCGGCTGCTCGCCGAAGTGCTGCAGCAAGGCGATGAGGCCTATGCGATCGCCGAGGGAGCGGCCATCGGCGCGAAGGAGACGGCGCTGCGCGTGCGCGCCCCCTACTCAAGATTCGGCGTCTACGAAACGGCGCTCCTTGGCATGCTGTCGAGCGGCACCGGCTGGGCGACCGCCGCGCGTGAGGTCGTCGACGCCGCCGGCGGCAAGCGCGTGATCAGCTTCGGCGCCCGCCATGTCCACCCGCTGATCGGTCCGACCATGGAGTACTCAGCCGTGGTCGGCGGCTGCGCCGGCTGCGCCACCCCGCTCGGGGCTCAGCTTGCCGGGCTCGAAGGCGCGTCGGGGACCATGCCCCACTCGATGATCCTTCTCTTTGGTGACACGGTGAAAGCTGCCCTCGCTTTCGACAAGCACATGGGAAACGACGTGCTGCGAATCGTGCTGGTCGACACCTTTAAGGACGAGGCGGAGGAATCTCTGCGCGTCGCCGAGGCGCTCGGCAAGCGCTTGCGTGGCGTCCGGCTCGACACGCCGGGTGAGCGTGGCGGGGTCACCGTCGACCTGGTGAAAGAAGTGCGCGCCCGGCTCGACCTCGCCGGCTACTCGCACGTCGGCATCTTCGTCTCGGGAGGCCTGGACGCGGGGAGGATTCGCGAGTTCGAGGCCGCGAAGTGTCCGATTCATTCGTACGGGGTCGGCATGGCGATCAGCTCGGCACCGCCCATCGCCTTCACCGCCGACGTCAAGGAGATCGCGGGCAAACCCATGACCAAGCGCGGCCGAATTCCCGGAACTGCTCCGAACCCACGCCTGGCTCGCGTGATCTGATTCCATCTCGCGCCGCTCTGTTCGCCCACCAGGCCGCCTGCCGCGCGTGCCGCGTGTGCGTCGAGCAGGGCATCATCCCCGAGGCCAATCCGACCTTCGAGGGTGAGTGGGGAGCGCCGTTCTTTCTCGTCGGGCAGGCGCCAGGGCCGATGGAGCGTGTTTCGCGACGGCCGTTCTCCGGACGCGCGGGAAAGGAGCTCGACCGCTGGATGTTGCGCGCGGGATTTCGCGACCCAGAAGAGTTTCGGCGCCTGACCTACATTGCGGCGCTCATGCGCTGCTTCCCGGGCCGCAACCGGCAGAACACGGGCGACCTGCGGCCGCCGCCGGCCGCGGTGGCCAACTGTGCCCACTGGCTGGACGCGGAGCTCAAGCTGCTGCGGCCCAAAGTCCTGATCCCTGTCGGACAGATGGCGATCGCGCGATTCCTCGGACCGGGCTCGCTGGAGGAGCGCGTGGGGAAGAGGTTCGGCGAGCACCCAGTCGTGGTTCCGCTGCCCCACCCATCCGGGCAGAACCGCTGGCTCAACGCGGCCGCAAACCGCGAGCGCCTCAACACAGCACTTGCATTGATCAGCGAGTTGCGTTCGAATGTCGCCCAGCAGCCAATCAACACGAGGACGAAAAAATGAAGTATCTGTTGGTCTATTACGGCGGCTCCATGCCCGAGACGCCCGCGCAACAGGCCCGCGTGATGAAGCAGTGGACGACGTGGTTCACCAAGCTGGGTCCGGCAATCGTCGACCCGGGCAACCCGTTCTCTGGTTCCGTGAACAAGATCAAGCCGGACGGCACTGTCGCGAAGGGAGCGGTCGGCCAGCGCGCTTCTGGCTACAGCATCGTGGAGGCGCCGTCGCTCGATAAGGCCACGAAGATGGCCAAAGGCTGCCCGGTGATCAAAGGCGGCGCGCAGGTCGCCGTGTACGAAACCTTCAACGTGATGTAGCAGCCTCTTGCCTGCGTTTTTTGCTCGGCGGGAGCGCGGCCGGGTTGTGATCGGGGGCGCCGACGCGCGTCACCTCGCGCGCTCGCTGCGCGCAAGGCCCGGGGAGGAGATCGAGGTGATCGATCCCGATGGCTTCATGTTGACTGTGAGGCTGGATTCGGTCTCGCCCTCGCGGGTCGAGGGTGTCGTCGTGGCCGAGCGACCTCACCAGCCGGAGCCGGTGGCGCGGATCACGATCGCGATCGCCAACCTCCCGGCGCCGGCGCTCGAGCTGGCCCTTTCGCGGTGCACCGAGGCAGGCGCGCACGCCTTCGTCGTTTTCCATGCCGACCGAAGCATCGGCCGCGGCGAGAAGCTGGCGCGGTGGAACACGATATGCCGCGAGGCGACGATGCTGGCCGGGCGGCTTCGGGTGCCCGAGGTTCTGGCGGCGTCGTCGGCGGACGCGGCGATCGGGGCTCAGGACTTTCCGGTGCTGCTGACGCGAGAGTCGCCGCAAAGGCTGGCCGACCTCACGAAACCGCGCGACCTCGCCCTGTTTGTCGGACCGGAGGGAGGGTGGACGGAGCGGGAGCTCGAGCTCGGCGTGATCACCGCGTCACTTGGGCCCCGCAACATGCGCGCCGAGACCGCGGCCCTGGTCGGGCTGGCTGTCGCGCTCGCGGCCCGCCCCGGCTAGTCGCACCTCCCGGACTGGTCAGGCGACTCAGCTCCTGGGGCGGCGGGCCGTTTCGACTTCGCCCGCGATGGCGACCACCGACGCGATGCCGAAAGTCACGGCGCCCAGCACGATCAGTCCGGCCGCCACAGGGAGCACCCGCTCGACGAGGCTCAGGCCGACGCACATCAGGCCGACCGCCAGAACGAGCGTGGCGTAGATCCGGAAGCCACGCTTGCTCCCTGCGAAGCCTGGCGGCAGGCTGCCCAGGTACCTGGTTGTAACCCTCCGCATGGCGTAGTCACCGGCCCCGAAGAGGTTCACCAGGAGCGCCAGTCCGGCAGCGCAAAGCAGCACTCCGATCGCAAGCAGCACGGCCACGTGGGTATTCTCGCCAACGTGGCTGTCACGACGCGGCAGGCGCTGGTGCGGAACTTCTGCATCATCGCCCACATCGATCACGGCAAATCGACGCTGGCGGACCGGCTGCTCGAGCACACCGGATCGATCAGCCAGCGCGACATGCAGGACCAGGTCCTCGACACGATGGACCTGGAGCGCGAGCGCGGGATCACGATCAAGCTGCAGGCCGTACGGATGATCTACCCGGCCCATGATGGCCAGACTTACGAGCTGAACCTCATAGACACGCCTGGCCACGTCGACTTCGCCTACGAGGTGTCACGGTCACTGGCGGCCTGCGAAGGCGCGATTCTGGTCGTCGACGCGGCGCAGGGCATCGAGGCCCAGACGCTCGCCAACCTCTACCAGGCGGTCGAGGCCGGGCTCACGCTTGTGCCCGTCGTGAACAAGATCGACCTCGACGCAGCGCAGCCGGAGATGGTGGCGGAGGAGATCTCGGATGTGACGGGAATTCCGCGCGAGCAGGTCGTCTTCGCCTCGGCCAAGCTGGGCATCGGTACCGAGGAGATCCTCGAGGCGATTGTGAGTCGCGTGCCACCACCGCGGGGCGATCCGGCCAAGCCGCTGCGGGCCCTGATCTTCGACTCCCACTACGACGCCTACCGCGGCGTCATCACCTACGTGCGCGTCGTCGACGGCGAGATCGTCCCCAAGACCAGGATCCGGATGATGAACACTGACAAGGTCCACGAGGTGGACGAGGTCGGTTGGTTCGCGCCGCGGCCGCGGTCCGCGGACAAACTGACGGCCGGCGAGGTCGGCTACGTCACGGCGGCGATCAAGAACGTGGTCGACGCTCGAGTGGGCGACACGATCACAACCGCCGAGCATGGCGCGACCACCACGCTGCCCGGGTACCGGCAGGTCAAGCCGATGGTTTTCGCGGGACTGTTCCCCACCGAGTCCGACCAGTTCTCAGACCTGAAGGAGGCGCTGGAGAAGCTGCAGCTCAACGACGCGGCGCTGTCCTACGAGCCCGAGAACTCGGCGGCCCTCGGATTCGGATTTCGCTGTGGGTTCCTCGGGCTGCTTCACCTCGAGATCGTCCAGGAACGCCTCGAGCGAGAGTTCGAGCTCGACCTGATCACGACCGCGCCTACAGTCGAATATCAGGTCAAGCTGAATCGCGGCGAGGTGATCGCCGTCGACAACCCTGCCCTGCTGCCGGACCCGACGATGATCGAAGCGATCTCCGAGCCCTTTGTGAAGCTGTCGATCATCGTGCCGACCGGTTCGGTGGGTCCGATGATGGAGCTCTGCCAGGAGCGGCGCGGCGCCTTCAAGCACCTGGAGCACCGGCCCGGGGACCGGGTGGTCCTCGAGTACGAGATCCCGCTCGGCGAGATCATCCACGACTTCTACGACCAGCTCAAGTCACGCTCCAAGGGCTACGCGTCGATGGATTACGAGATGATCGGCTTCCGCGAGGGCGAGCTCGTCAAGCTCGACGTGCTGGTGGCCGGCGAGCCCGTCGACGCGCTTTCGCTGATCACTCACCGCAGCAAGGCCCAGACCCAGGGAAGGAAGTTGGTCGAGAAGCTGAAGTCCATCATTCCGCGCCAGATGTATGAGGTGCCGATCCAGGCCGCGATCGGGGGCAAGGTGATCGCTCGAGAAACCATCCCGGCGATGCGGAAGGACGTGCTTGCGAAATGCTATGGAGGCGACATCACCCGGAAACGCAAACTGTTGGAGAAGCAGAAGGAAGGGAAGCGGCGAATGAAGAGGGTTGGCGCGGTCGAGATTCCTCAGGAGGCGTTCATGGCGGTGCTGAAGCTTGACTAGGAGCGCCCCGCGTTTCGTGGTTCTGCTCGCGCTCGCGATGGTCGGTGCATCCTGCGCGACCCTCGGTTCGGGCGGCTTCAACGGCAAGCCGGCCGACATCTACTCGGTCGTCCCGAACCAGGCCGACGTTCGGACGCTCCTGGGGGACAACGACTGGTGGGTCGGCACGCCCACCTTCGGGGTGCTGCCGCTCGATTCGATGAGCACTCCGACCACCGTCCGGTTCTGGGTCAGCCAGCCGTACGTCCACCTGGGCACCGCCGAGCAGATGCTGGCGCGCTACACGGTGTACGACAAGGCGTCTTCGGCGACGTCTGCTATGAGCGAGTACCAGAACGCCTATGGCACTTCACCAACGAGTCCGAAGGTCGGCGATCAGGTCCTCTACTACGGCCTGCAAGGAAGCAGTGCCGCGCCGTTCGCGACCAGGACCTTTGTCCGCGTGGGCCAGATCGTCGTCCTGATCGTCTGGACACGAAGGGACGCGATTCCGACTGTGGCGCAGCTGGGCAAGAACGCAAGCAAGTTCGTCGCGGGACTGAAAGACCTGAGCAAGGTTCACGCCAGGTCCACTCCCGTCGATCCGAACCTGCTCCCGCCCCCCGGGCTGGACATAACCTTGCTGGGGTCGACACAGCTTCCCGTCGAATCGTTTGTCGTCATGATCCTGGCGGCTCTACCCGACCCCATCCTTGCGTTGATGCGCGGCGGTGGCATCAACGACTTCGCGTATGCCGACTACGCGTTGAACAGCGACACGCACATGGAGGTGCAGACCGGCCTCCTCACCTTTCCCACCGCTGCCGATGCAGCTGATTGGGCCAGTACGTTCAGCCCCGGCACACCAGACTCAAATGGCATCGGTGGCGCCTACCTTCCCATCGGAGGATCACCGGCAGCAGGCGTGTATCACTACATCTTTTCGTCGGGCAAATACGGCGCGCTGGTGGTGTGCAAGTCGAGCATCGACGGCGAGGCGGCGTCAAGAGAGTGCGAGGATCCGATGAAGTCGACCGCGCTTGCGTGGAAGCTCGCCCTGGGCGGCCTGCGCTAAGTACGGGAGACTTTAGGGCTCTTCGGCGACATCGCCAGGAACCATTCCCATTGCTTCGCCAGTCCCTCGCGAAGTGAGACACGTGGTTCCCAGCCCAGCTTCTCGCGAGCGAGATTGATCGACGCGCCGGTGTGACGTGGGTCGCCAGGCGCAGCCGGCAGGTGCCGGCGCCTGACCTTGATCCGGCTGATGTCCTCCAGCGTGTCCAGCACGCGGTTGACGCTGACGCGGCTGCCGCCCCCGAGGTTGATGATCTGGCCGACCACGTCGGCCGACGCCGCCTTGACGGTTCCGTCGACGGCGTCGGACACGTAGGTGAACTCGCGTGTCTGCTCGCCGTCGCCGAACACCTCGATCTCCTGCTCCTCGACGAGCGCCTCCATGAACCGCCAGAACGCCATGTCAGGACGCTGGCGCGGGCCATACACCGTGAAATAGCGCAGCGAAGTCGCGGGGATGCCGAAGTTGCGCATGTAGACAAAGGTGAGGTGCTCGGCGGCCAGCTTGGTCATGCCATATGGGGAGACGGGCCGCGGAAGCGCGGTCTCCTTGGTTGGAAACATCTCGGCATCGCCGTAAACAGATGAGCTGGACGCAAACACGAGCCTCTCGACCGGTGTGTCGCGCAGCGATTCCAGAAGCCTCTGCGTGGAAACGATGTTGTCGTGCACGTAGCGGTCGAAGTGGCCTCCCCAGCTGGGCCGCACGCCCGGCTGGCCCGCGAGGTGGAAGACCACGGTCGCACCATGCAGGATCCGTTTCAGGTCCCCGTCGACGAGGTCAGCCTCCTCGATCGTGAAGTTCTGATGGGCGCGCGCCCCGGCAAGGTTTTGCTCCTTGCGCGCGCGTTCGTAGTAGTCGCTGAAGCTGTCGATCCCGACTACTTCATGGCCCGCCGACAGCAGCCGCTCGCAGAGGTGCGAGCCGATGAAACCGGCGGCCCCGGTGACCACTACCCGCGTTGGGGCGCTGAGCATTCGGACAAGAGTGGCGCCCGCGACCGGCGTTTTGCAACCGCGACCTATCTTTTATGTCCGTGAACCGATTCGAGTCGTGGCTGGCGAGCACCGACCTCGGGGTGACGGTGCGGGAGTTCCCCGAGGGCACCCGCACCGCGGTGGACGCCGCGCGGGCGGTGGGATGCGACGTCGGTCAGATCGTGAAGTCACTGGTCTTCATCGCGGCGGGACGGCCCGTGGTCGCGCTGGTCAGCGGAGCCAATCGGCTCGACGAAGGGCGGTTGGGGGCGGTGGCCGGTGAACCCGTGGCGAAGGCGGACGCGGACACGGCCCGCATGGCGACCGGCTACGCGATCGGAGGAGTACCACCTTTCGGCCACGCCACCGACGTGCCCGTGTTCATGGACCGCGACCTGCTCGGTTACGGCGTGGTCTGGGCGGCGGCCGGCCGGCCCGACTCGGTGTTTGAGATTCAACCCGACCGTCTCCGGGAACTTAGTAAGGCGATGGTGGTCGATCTCAAATGAGCGGCATCCTTGTCTTTTGCCGCGATTGCGGAAAGCAGGTGGCGAGCACGCAGACGAAGGATGGGCGGTGCCTGGACTGCCAGGTGCGCCGTTCCGTCGCTGACCTTCGCGAGGAGCACGCACGCCTCTGGCGCAAGCGCGAGCGGTACCGGTCGCAAAACGCCAACATGGAGCAGATCGGGAGGCAGATCGCGCGCACGGAGGATCGCATCGCTCAGCGGATCAAGGAACTCGTGCCCAACGACCGGGAGGCTGTCGATTATCTGAAACGCGAGCTGGAGGCGGCGCGGGGCCAGCGGTACACCATTAAAGGGGTATGACTGCTTTGCACGCCCCTCTCCCTCACCCTCTCCCCTGGGGGGAGAGGGGCCTGCAGGCCTTCCGGCATCTCTACGTCCACATTCCTTTTTGCAAGCACAAGTGCGGCTATTGCGACTTCAACGCTTACGCCGGGATGGATCGGCTCATGCCGGATTATGTCGATGCGCTGGAGCGTGAGCTGATCTTCGCGCGCGAGCGGTATCCCTTTCAGCAGCTCGAGACGGTTTACCTCGGCGGCGGGACGCCGAGCTTGCTGCCCGCTCCGCTGGCTTCGAGGCTGCTGCATTTCATCCGGGCGAATTTCAACGTGGCGCCCGATGCGGAGGTGACGCTCGAGGCGAACCCCGCCAGCACGGACGAGACCAAGGTCGCTGCATGGCTCGAAGGGGGCGTCAACCGCTTGAGCCTCGGCGTGCAGGGATTCGACCGGCGCGCGCTGGCGGTGCTGGAGCGCCGGACCGACGCCGCTCAGGCCACCCACGCGTTCGGCCTTGCGCGGGACATGGGCGTCGCCAATATCAGCGTCGACTTGATCTATGCCGTGCCGTATCAGAGCCTCACGACATGGCTCGACACGCTGCGCCGGGCAATCGCGCTGGGACCCGACCACGTGTCGACCTACTGCCTTTCTTTCGAAGAGGGGACGTTGCTCTACCGCCGCCGCGCGGAGGGCAAGGTGCCCGAGATCGAAACGGATCTGCAATGGGACCAGCTCGACGCGGCGTGTGTGGAGCTGGAAGCGTCCGGCTACCACCGCTACGAGGTGTCGAACTGGGCGCGAGGCGGGGGTTTCGAGTCGCGCCACAACCAGGCCTACTGGCGCTGCGGGCCCGTCTACGGCGCGGGCGCGGGTGCGCACTCCTACGCCACCGACGGAGCGAACGCGTGGCGGTGGTGGAACATCGCCCGGCCGCGGGACTACATCGCCGCGGCGCCGGTCCCCAAAGCCGATGGGGAGGAGCTGGATCCACGAAAGGCGGCAGCCGAGTCGCTCATGCTCGGGCTGCGCACCGCCGAGGGCATGACGGCGCCGGCGGGATTCGACGTCGAGCTGAATCGCCTGCGGCGCCAAGGCTTGATCCGGCGCGTCGATGGCAGGATCGTACCGACCCGCCGCGGCCTGGACCTGCACAACCAGATCGCGCTCGCCGTACTTTGAGCAGGCCGCGACCATCTGACGATTCGCCCGCGTTGGTGAGTCAAACGCATGATGCAGCGTCGCCTGCCACGACTCACCCCGGCCATGACCGTGCTGGCTGCGATCATCGTTTTGCTCGTGCTGGTGGACGTGGTCGTCGCGACCCGTCTGGTCGCCACGAGATCGACCTCGCCGGCAGCCGGCTCCAGCCAGCAGGCCGCGAGCGGCCACCCCTGCAACCACGGCTACTACGTCTCGCAGGCCGCCCATTCGAAAAAGGGCGGACACAAAGTGAGCGGGATCGCCAACAGCAACGCCGGCAAGGACGGCAAATGCACGGCACCCCTGCCGGCCAACGCGCAGGCAGGTTCTGACGGTTCCGACGAGGGTTCGGACGGGTAGGGACTGCTGTAACCTGATTTAGCACTCTCGCCGGGAGAGTGCTGAAACCGAATGGAAGACAGAAAACAGGCGATCTTGCGAGCGGTGGTGCACGAGTTCACGACAAGTGCGGTTCCGGTCGGCTCGCAGGCGCTGCAGAGCCGCTACTTCGTGAACCTCTCATCCGCCACCATCCGGAGCGAGCTCGCCGAGCTGTCCGATCTCGGGTACCTCACCCAGCCCCACACCTCGGCCGGCCGCATGCCGACCGACTCGGGCTACCGCTACTTCGTCGATTTCCTGATGGACCTGGAGCCCATCCCGGACCGGATCAAGGGCTTTATCGCGGACGAGCTAAGGAGCGCGCCCGCGGACGTCCAGGGGATGGTCGAGCGGGTGGCGATGACCGTTGCCGCCGTGACGCAGAACGCATCCGTGGCGAGCGCGCCGCAGGGCTCGATGGCCAGGATCAAGCACCTCGACCTGGTGTCCCTGGAGCCGAAAGAGGTGCTGTTGATCCTGCTGCTCGAGGGCAACTTGCTTCGTCAGCAGGTGATCGCCACCACCGAGCCTGCCACGCAGACGCAGCTCACCCGGTTGACGGCGCGGCTCAACTCCTCGCTCGGCGGCCGGGCGAGCGATGAGGCCCGCCGCCACTACGACTCCGCGCCGCTCGGACTGGAGAAGGAGCTGCTGGGCCGGGTGATCGCCGTCCTTGACATCTACGAAAAAGGATCCGAAAGCCTGGTCGTCCATGACGGCGTGCGCAATCTGTTGCGCCACCCGGAGTTCGCGGAATCCTCCCGCGTGACGCAGGTGCTCGAGGTGCTGGAGGAGACGCGTTACCTGACCGTCCTTCTGCGCCAGCTCATCGGCGAGTCGGACCTGCAGATCGTGATCGGGTCGGAAAACCTGACGAGTCAGCTTCAGGGATGCGCGGTCGTGTTGACGACGTACGGTCCTTCGGAACGCTTGAAAGGCGTGCTTGGCGTGATCGGCCCGACCCGCATGGCCTACAGCCAGACGGTGGCTCGTTTGCAGGCCGTGGCCCGGGCAGCGAGTGAGCGCATGGCTGAGCTGGGCGTTTGACGCGAACGTCTCGCGCGGTATCTAAAGATCGATGACGACTCGCAAGCATCCGCACGACCCGCGTCAGGACGACCAGCCCGAGCCGGCCACAGCCTCGCTCGAAGGCAAGGTCGCCGAGCTCGATGCGGCGCTCGCTGAGGGCCGTGACCGCCACCTTCGCCTCGCCGCCGACTTCGACAACTACAAGAAGCGCATGCGCCAGGAGCAGCTGGAGACGATGCAGCATGCATCGGCCGACCTGATCGGGCGCCTGCTGCCGGTGCTCGACGACCTGAGGAACGTGCTCGAACACCAGCCCGAAGGCATTGATCAGTCCTGGATCAAGGGGCTGGAGCTCAGCGTCCGCAAGCTCGAGGAGGCCCTGGGAGCCCACGGCCTGCAGCCAATCGACTCGGTCGGCGAGCGCTTCGACCCCAAGGTCCACGAAGCGGTTGGACATGAGGAATCGACAGAGCATCCTGAAGACACGGTCGTCTCTGAGCTCCGTCGCGGCTACCGCGTCCGTGATCGCGTTGTGAGACCGGCGCTGGTCAAGGTCGCCCGCCCGCCCGCCCTTCCTGCCGACAGCGACCTCGCGTAAGGACGCCTGTGGCGGTCAAGCGCGACTACTACGAGGTGCTCGGCGTCGGGAAGCAGGCATCGCCTGACGAGTTGAAGCGGGCGTTTCGCAAAATCGCGATGGACTCGCATCCAGACCGCAACCCGGACGACGCCGTGGCTCACGCTCGATTTAAGGAAGCGAGCGAGGCCTACACCGTGCTCTCAGACCCTGACCGCCGCCGCAGCTACGACATGTTCGGGCACGCCGCGGTTGGAGCTGGCGGACCCGCCGTCGATTTCTCGGACATGCCTTTCGCGGACATCTTCGACACCTTTTTTGGGGGCGGATTCAGCGGCCGTGGGCGCCGCGAGCGCTCCAACCGAGGCGACGACCTTCGCTTCGACTTGGCCATCACGTTCGAAGAGTCGTTCACGGGGGTCGAGAAGCAGGTCGAGGTCTCGCGACTCGCGACGTGCGAACGGTGCGCGGGCAGCGGGGCCGAGCCCGGCACCGGACAGGACACGTGTCCTGGGTGCGGCGGCTCGGGTCAGATCCGGCGCGCCGCGCAATCGTTCTTCGGGCAGGTGGTCACGACCGCGACCTGCCCGACTTGCGGTGGCGCCGGTCGCATCCTTAGGGACCCGTGCCACCAGTGCCGGGGCCAGGGACGGCTCCAGAATTCGGCCCGTTTGGCGGTGAAGATCCCGGCCGGCGTTGACACCGGCTCGCAGATCCGGATCAGCGGCGAAGGAGAAGCCGGACTGCGCGGCGGTCCGCCAGGTGACCTGTACGTGGTGCTGCGCGTGAAGGCTCACCCGGAGCTGGCCCGTCACGAGCAGGACATCGTCTTCGAGCTTCGGGTCAACATGGTGCAGGCCGCGCTCGGCGACCGGATCGAGATCCCGACGCTGGAGGGTCGCGTGGAGATCGCGATCCCAGCCGGCACTCAAAACGGGCAGTCCTTCCGCCTCCATGGGCGCGGCATGCCCGACGTGCGCGGCGGGCGGCGCGGCGACCAGTACGTGGTCGTGCAGGTCGTCATCCCGAAGGACCTGAACCCCGAACAGAAGGCGCTGCTGCGCAAGGTGGGGGGCCTGACCGGCAAGCCGGAGAAGGTTTCGCGGGGCTTTTTCGACAAGCTGCGTGACGCAATCAGCCTCGATTGAGGCAGTAGCGATTTAAGATTCGCGTCGCGTTCCGTGCGTTCTGAAGCCGCGAGAGGAAGGATGGTTGCCGCACTTGCGGCTGGCTTGGTCGTTGTTTTTGCCTGCGCGCCCCCGCCGAAGACCGTGGCCAACCTCTCCTCTTCGACCCCCTCGCCTTCGCCGACCCCGACCGCGCCCTTGCAGGCCTCGAGCGCGCCATTTCATGGCGGCGAAGTCGGAGTGGCGTACGCGGCGGTCGCTCTGTCGGCGACTGGCGGCGTGGCGCCCTATGCGTGGACCGTCAGCTCCGGAGCGCTGCCGCCGGGATTGACGCTGGGCCCCAGCGGCTCCGTTTCGGGCGGCCCAACCGGCGCCGGATCGTTTTCGTTCACGATCCAGGTCGCCGACGCCGGCACCAGCGCAGCGAGTCTGCCCGGGGTGATCGGCATCGCCGCGCCGCTGTCCGCCAGCCTGATCCCCGGCTGCGCCCAGTACTGCAGGGTTGAGCTTGGATGCGTGACCGTTTGCGGCGGGTTTGGGACCCTGAGCGGTGGGGTCGGCCCGTACAGCTACACGGTGACGCAGGGGCCGTTACCCGCCGGGACATCGCTCTCGGGACTGTCGCTAACTGGGACTTTCGGCGGCCTGTCGGGCTACTTGAAGTTCACGGTCCAGGTCGCCGACGCGATGGGCGGCAGCGCGACAATCGCTCCGACCTTCTGGATGTACGACCGCATCGCCCTCGCCGGCGGCACCTGTACAGGCAGGGGAGGCTGCAAGGTGACGCTCGCCTACACCGGCGGAATGCCAGGGCCCCAGCCGACGGCGGCAGCGACTGTATGGGCGGGTGCCAATTGTGGCTTTACAGCGCCGTTTGCGTGCCCGCAGCCTGCCTTCGCAGCGACTTACCAGGCTGGCCTGGTCACGGTAGTTCTCACGTACCAGGCCAACTACCCAGCGACTTTTGGAACACTCACGGTTCAGATCACGGAAAGCAATTTCTGTGCCCCCGGAGTGCATTGTTCCTCTGGCGCGGCGGTCGCCGTTGTCGGTTGAAGGCATAACTTCGGTACTTGCGGGGTAGTTATCAGGTTCAGTAGCTTTGATCCGTATATAAGAGGATGACAGTGTCCAAAACGATCGATCTTGAACTCACCAGGGCCGAAGTCGAGGTCCTGGAGCTGGAAGCGCGGCTTCGGGTCGTGCCCATGAACGACACCCAGCTGTCGGACGCCCTGAAGACCGCCCTGGCGGCCAAGAAGGAGCGCCTGGCGAAGCTGCGGACCCTCCACGCCACTGCCGGACGTGGCAGCCGCAAGGATGGCGATGGCGAGAAGGTGAACCCGCTCCACGCCGGCCGCCGGCCGCCCTTGAAGCGGACGGTGCCCCAGAGACCCCAGACCAAGAGCGGTAAGTAAGCTGCTCCAGCCTCTCCGTTAAAGCGGGTTTCGGGCTCCCCACCCGGTGCCTTTGGCACCGACCTCCCCGGCAAGCGGGGAGGTGAACTCCAATTCGGGGCCCGACCGTTATCTTTCTGCGAGTTGGCCAGAGAGATGAGCATGTCCCCGGCGCCCGCCGCCGATCCTCTGTTCGGGGCGGCGTGGGCCGCGATCGGGCTTCCGCGGCCAACCCGGCCGTGGACCCTGCCCCTGGTCAACGGAATCGCCGTCGCCGCGATCATCGGCGCCGTCGCCTACCGGATCTGGGAAGCCCATCCGCCGGCCGAAGTGCTGCGCGAAGAAGCGATCCTGATCGGCATCGGCGCCGTCTTTGCCGTCGTTGCGGTGTGGCTGAAGCTTTCGCCCCGCGGCTCGAGCCTGCTCATCCAGCTGCCTGTCATGGCGATCGCGACCGTCCTCACCGTCCTGGTGATGGGAACGGCCGGGAGGTGGCTGGGCGACGACCTGCCTCCCCTGGCGGCGGTGAGCTTCGCCACCGTGTTCCTCCATTTCGAGGTGGGGCTGCACTCGCGTCAGTTCGGCTACGTCTTCGGCATCGCCATCCTCGGCCTGGGCGTGCTGTGGGTCTACGCCGTCAGCCAGCTCATGGTCTCGCTGAGCACCGTGCTGATCTGGACCCTCGTGCTGATCGGCCTTGGCATCCTGGCCATGCTCACCAGCCGCGCGGTTGAACGCGACCTCGGACTCCAGGTCGAGCGGCAGAGCTCGCTGCTGGCGACGCTGAGCGACCTGGGCGAAGGCCTGGTGATCACAGAGAACGGCAGGTTCGTGGCCGGCAACGACGCCTATGTGAGCCTCACCGGATACACGCGCGAGCAGCTGGCGGCGATGCCTTCGCTGATCGACCTGGCGCCCCCTGAAGATCGGGAACGGCTTTCGATCAACCTGTCGAAAAGGCTGGCCGGCGACGATGTGCCTGCCAGGTACACATCCGGGATCATCACCAAATCTGGGGCGCGCGTCGCGGTCGAGGTCGCGATCCATCGCGTCTCGACCAAGCGCAACCAGCTCCTGACTCTGGTCAGCAACATCAGTGATCGACGCCGGGCCGAAGCGGCCGAGCAGGAAACGGAGACACGGTTCCGGATCCTCTTCGAGCAGGCGCAGGCAGGCATGGCGTTCACGAGCCTTGACGGCCACATCACCACGGTGAACCCAGCCTTCTGTGAGCTCGTCGGCTACAGCGAAGCCGAGCTTCGCACGCTCTCCCTTCTCGACATCACTCATCCCGACGATGTGGCGGCCCTGCAGGATGCGATGCACGCGATGCTGGCCGGCGACGAGGAAGGTCGCCGCATCGAGAAGCGCTACACGCGCAAGAACGGCGAGCATGTGTGGGTCGACCTCACGATGCGCCTGGTCCGAAGCACGGACGACAAGCCGATGTATTTCCAGACCGTCGCCGTCGACATCCGGGACCGCAAGCGCGCTGAAGTTCTGCAGGCTGCGCGGTTTGCGGTGACCCAGGCGCTTGTCACCTCGCCGGGATGGGACAAGGCCGCGCCAGGCGTCCTCGAAGGCCTGTGCCGGACGCTCGACTGGGAGCTTGCCGAGTACTGGGAGGTGGACGCTAACCGCGAGGCCATGAATTTCGTCACGTCTTGGAAACGGCCAGGTCGTGACACCGCTGCCTATGAAGCGACTGCATCGCAGGTGACCTACCGGCGCGGCGAGGGTTTGGCCGGCCGCGTTTGGGAAGCGGGCGCGCCGGTCGCGATGCCGGACCTGGCGGGCGATTCGTCTGTGCGGTCTGGTGCGGCGGTCGCGGTCGGTCTGCACGGCATCGTCGGCTTTCCTGTCCGCAGCGGCCGCCGCGTGGTGGGCATGATCTCCCTCCACACCTGGGCGGCGCGAGATCTCGACGATGGGCTTGTCGCGGTGATGAACGATGTCGGCTCGCAGACCGGAGAGTTCGTCGAACGCAAGCGGGCGGAAGTCGCGCTGCAGGACAGCGAGAAGCGCATGCGCTCCGTGCTCGACAACGTTTCCGACGGACTCGCCACCATCGACCCGGCCGGAATCATCGAGTCGGCCAACCCCGCCGTGACGAAGCTGTTCGGCTATTCGGAAGAGGAATTGATCAATCAGCAGTCCGACGTCCTCATCGCGACAACTCACCGCGCCGCGTTTGACAACTACCTCCAGCGGCGGCTGAACCTTGATATCCCGGTCAGCGGCGCCCACGAGACGATGGGCAAGCGCAAGAACGGCAGCCTGTTTCCGCTCGAGTTCGTCGTCAGCTCGATGCAGGTCGGCTCACGCCACCTGTTCATTGCGACGCTGCGCGACATCTCGGAACGCAAGGCGCACACGGATGCGCTGGAGTACCAGGCCCTTCACGACGCGCTGACCGGCTTGCCCAACCGGAGCCTGTTCGGCGACCGGCTGCGCCAGGCGCTGCTCGCCGCCCGGCGCAACCAGAAGATGTTCGGAGTGCTGCTGCTCGACCTGGACCGGTTCAAAGACATCAACGACGCGCTTGGGCACGACCGCGGCGACAGCCTGCTCCAGGAGGTCACGGCTCGCCTGCGTGGTGTACTTCGCGCGACGGACACCATCGCAAGGCTGGGCGGGGATGAGTTCGCCGTCCTCACGACCGACGCCAAGCACCCGGAAGACGTCGTCGCCTCCGCACGCAAGATCCTCGCGTCGCTGGAAGGCCCCTTCGCCATCGCCGACCAGATGGTCGAGACCGGCGCATCGATCGGGATCGCGATGTACCCCGTGCACGGTGACGACCCGGGAACTCTGCTGCGACGCGCCGACGTCGCGATGTACGTCGCCAAGCGTTCCGGCGGCGGGTACGCGATGTACCAGCCTGAACAGGAGGCGCAGACGCTGCGTCGCTCCGGGCTCGCGGGCGAGCTGCGGCGATCGATCCCGCAAGGCGAGCTGGTCCTGCACTATCAACCGCAGGTCACGCTCGCGACCGGCGCCGTGCACACCGTCGAGGCCCTCGTCCGGTGGAACCATCCGCGCGAAGGCCTGATGCCGCCGGATCGGTTCATCCCGATGGCGGAGGAAACAGGAATCATCCATCCGCTCACGGCCTGGGTCATCGACTCGGCGCTCGAGCAGCTGTGCAAGTGGCTCAGCGATGGGCTCGATGTCGCGGTGTCGCTCAACGTGTCACCGCGCAACATCGAGGATCACTCGCTCGAGGAGATGGTCGCGCGAGCTCTGGGCAACTTCAAGGTCGAGCCGAACCGCCTGACGCTCGAGATCACCGAGGGCGTGGCGATGGCGGCGGCGGCGGCGAAAGCGCTGCACCGCCTGCATGAGATCGGCGTCCGCCTCGCCCTCGATGACTTCGGCACTGGCTACTCCTCTCTCCTTTATCTGATGCGACTGCCGGTCAACGAGATCAAGATCGACCGCTCGTTCGTCTCTGCGCTGGCCACCGACCCCGACTCGGGCGCGATCGTGCGCTCGGCGGTCGGCCTTGGACACAACCTCGGACTGCGCGTCGTCGCTGAAGGCCTGCAGGACCGGATGGCCGAAGCGGTGCTGGTCGAAGCCGGATGCGATGCGGCGCAGGGCTTCCTCGTCGGCCGGCCGGTCGAGGCGAGCGAGATCACGGCCCTTCTGACGGCACAATCAGGCCTCGCCCAGCAGGCCGACCAAGCGTCCCTCTGAGAGCACTCGTCCTCGGTGCCGGCGGGCAGCTCGGCTTAGAGCTCGTCCAGCTGGTCGGCGCCGACAGCGGTGTTCCGCACGACCAGCTTTCGATTGTCGATGCGGATGCAGTCGAAGCCGTGATCGCGGATCGAAGACCGGAGGTCGTCTTCAACTGCGCCGCATACAACGCGGTGGACCGCGCCGAGAAAGAGCCTGCGCTTGCGCGCGCCATCAACGCGGAAGGTCCAGGCCACGTCGCGGCCGCATGCAGGCGCCACGGTGCGACGCTCGTCCATTTTTCTACCAACTTTGTGTTCGACGGAGCGGACGACAAGCCGTACCTGGAGGCCGACGAGCCATCGCCCATTTCCGCTTACGGCCGCTCCAAGCTCGAGGGTGAGAGGAGGGTGCTCGAGACCGGCGCGCACGTGCTGCTGGTCAGAACCGCGGCGGTGTTCGGGGGCCCACACAGCTTTCCTCAGCGCATCCTCGACCGTGCGCGATCGGGCGAAAAGCTGCGGGTCGTCTCCGACCAGCACGTCAACCCGACCTACGCGAAGGACCTTGCCGCGGCAGCGGTGGAGCTGGTCGAGGACGGCATGGCAGGCATCGTCCACGCGGTCGCCGAGGGTTGCACCGGCTGGGATGACTTTGCGCGCGCGGCGCTGAAGGAGCTCGGGGTTTCAACCCCGGTCGAGTCCGTGGGCAGCGCGGCTTATGCATCCGCCGCGCGGCGACCGTTCAACGGCTGCCTGGCGACGACCCGCTACAGGCCGCTCCGGCCCTGGAGGGAGGCGCTCCATGAGTGGGCGTTGGAGCTCAAATAGGGCTTATTCCAGCCCCTCCGGCGCTTCGCGCCACCTCCCCATGAATGGGGAGGAGCAGGCAAAAAAGGCATAAAAAAGGCTCGGGCCGGGCGATTTCTCGACACCGGCTCCGAGCTTGGCTGCGGGGGGTGAGGTTCTAACTGAGAATGAGTTCCCGATCCCTTTCTGAAGGTCCGCGCGCACGGTTGCGCAGTGAAAATTTTGGCACGAAATCCAAGAACGGGCCGGTCGATCTTTGCATATTTTCAACGACGAAACGCCTGCGCCGCGCTTGGAATCCCAAGCCCTAAGGTTGTGAAAGGGGACCGCTAAATGCTTAAGCTGCGTTGCTCCAGCAAACGTCTTGCACAGATTGATCAGTTCGAAGGATGTGGCAGCTCGTCTCGGCGTGAGCCAGGCGACTGTTTTGCGTGCGGTCGCGCGAGGCCTGCTCCACCCCGCGCTCGTCACGCCTGGTGGGCATCGCCGCTTCAGCGACCGGGACGTCGAGGCTTTTGCGGTCGGCCTGCAAGACGAGCCTGACGGTGCGCGGCTCGTTTCGACCGGGGAGGCCGCCAGGCTGCTCGGGATCAGCCAGCCGACCCTCAACCGCGCCGTCAGGAACGGGCGCCTTCGTCCGACCCTGACGACTCCAGGCGGGCACAGGCGCTTCGACAGCGCCGAGCTCAGCGCGGCGCTCTACGTCGAGGAGACGGCCTGATGGCGCAAGGAGAG
>Ga0209160_1000249_pt1 | contig 42505 bp, 39 predicted proteins | sample GraSoiAngelo_153_FD_186167 | JGI IMG/M metagenome (GOLD analysis project Ga0209160, IMG submission 186167) | Grasslands soil microbial communities from the Angelo Coastal Reserve, California, USA - 14_1009_12_40cm (SPAdes) (version 2) | ecosystem: Environmental > Terrestrial > Soil > Grasslands ...
CGCTCGATGACACGCTGCTCAAGCACCTCAAGATCGGCGTCAACATGATCGGCTACGACTACACGCAAACGCCGCCCGCGCACGCGCTGAGCGCCCGCGGCATCCTCGGCCTGGTCGGCTTCGGGAATTTCCTCAATCCGGACCCGCACGCCGACCACCCGCAAGACATCGTCGAGGCGGTCGCGAAGGACTCGATCAACGTCGCGGTCGTGTGGGGCCCAAAGGCGGGCTACTGGGTGAAGCGTCAGTCCGTGCGGCTGACGATGGTCCCGCTCCCTGATTCAGACGTCGTCTCCGGCCTGCCGTTCGCCTTCAGCATGGCGATGGGCGTCCGCCACCGCGACAAGGAGCTCAAGGCGCAGCTCGACTCCGTCATCGACCGGCGGCGTGGCGAGATCCTCGGCATCCTGCACGACTACGACGTCCCCATGCTGGAGCTGCACAGCGCTCGTCAGCCTACCGCACCCGACCCAGCGGCGCGGGACACCGGGCGCGACAGTCTTCTCGTATCGGACTCGATCTACCAAGGATGGAAGTGGTGGCACGTGTACTGCTTCCGGTGCCACGGCGAGGATGCGATCGGCGGCGTGAACCCCGCCGCGCCCGACCTCCGCTGGGTGCTGAGTACCGCGGGCAAGGCCTTCCCCCGCGACTCGTTCGAGTACACGGCATGGAACGGCCGCCCCGAAAAGGGGATGCCGGCGTGGAAGGTGTTGCTGGACACGTCCGCCATTAAAGAGATCTACCTCTACGCGAAGGCGCGCAGCGACGGCTGGCTCAAGCCCGGGCGGCCCCACCGCGAGTCGGACCTCAAGAAGACCCAGTGACACACGGCGCGAGGGATGTCGCCTTGGCCCTGGCGGCCCTGAGCGCCCTCGCACCCGCGCCGGGCCCGGCGCAAGACGGGGCGACGCGCACCTCGGTCGCCGTCGTGGAGTTCGTCACCGTAGACGCCAGCGCCTATCCCAATGCGGACAGCGTGCGCACCGCACTGGGCTCGAGCGGCCACACGCCAGAAGGCTGGCTCGCCGCCGACCTCATGGCGAGCGGACGCTACGTCCCTACCGCGGAGCCCCGCGTCGCAGCCGCGCTCACCGCCCGCGGGCTCACTCCCCGCGACTGCAGCGACCTCACCTGCGCCGTGGCCCTGGGCCGGGCCCTGGGCGTGGACCGGGTCGTGACCGGGCGCATCAGCCGGCTCTCCAACCTGATCTGGTTGCTGTACGGGGCGATGGTGGACGTGGCGACGGGCCGGGTCCGCTATCGCGACGAGTTCGAGATCAAGGGTGACATCGTCGACCTGCTGCCGAAGGCGACACTGGCGATGGCGCGGCGGCTCGCGACCGCCGACTCGCCGGCTGTCGAGCCCCCTGCACAGGGGCCCCAGGGGGAGCGGCTTACCCGCGAGCAAGTGCTCGCGGCCCTCGCCGCAGCCACCCCGCAGCACCCCGCGGACCTGACGGGCAAGGACCTCTCCGGGCTCGATCTGGCGGGGGTAGACTTCAAGCGGGCCAACTTGTCCCGCTGCCGCTGCGTGGGCACCAACTTCTCCAAAGCCCAGATGTTCTCCGTCACGCTGTCGGACGCCGTGGCGAGCCAGGCGGTCTTCGCCGGGACGACCCTCGATGTCGCCGTCATGTACCGCGTCGACTTGCGCCACGCCAATCTGCGCGATGCGAGTCTGTTCGCGACCATCCTGATGGGCGCCGACCTCTCGGACGCCGACCTCACGGGCGCCCGTGTCATCGCCGTCATGACCAACGCCCAGCTCGTGCGTGCCACGCTGGCGCACGCCAACCTGGGCGCCGATCCGGGGAACCAATCGATGGGGGTGATGCGCACCGACGTGACGAGCGCCGACCTCTCTGGCGCCGACCTCACGGGCGCGAACCTGCGCAAGGTCAATTTCACGCGTGCCAACCTGACCGGAGTCGACCTCACCGACGCCGACGTCACCGGCGCGGACCTCACGGGGACCATCTTGCGTACTATCCGGGGCCGGGACCGCATCCGGGGGCTCGACAAGGCCCTCAATCGAGACCAGGCGATCTTCAACGACTGACATCGCATCGGGGAGGTATCTGATGGCCGCACGCGCTTCCAGCGTCGTGGCGCTCGCGCTGTGTGCGACGGCCGCACCGGCGCAGAGTCCCGGGCCGCTGTTGTACGTCAGCAATGAAATCGCGAACACCATCAGCGTGATCGCGCCTGCGAGCGGCTCGGTGGTGCGCACCATCGCCGTGGGCAAGCGGCCGCGCGGGATGGCGCTGAGCCCCGACGGGCACACCGTCTATGTCGCGCTCGGCCAGGACGATGCGATCGGCGTGATCGACGTCGCCAGGGCCGCGGTGACGGGGACCGTGCCGGCGGGGCGGGATCCCGAGCTCGTGGTCGTGAGCCCCGACGGCCACACGCTGTTCGTGTCGAACGAGGAGATCGCCCACGCATCGGCGATCGATGTCGCGACGGGACAGATCCGGTTTTCCACGCCGGTGGGGGTCGAGCCCGAGGGGATCGGCATCACGCGGGACGGCAAGAAGGTGTACGTCACCGCGGAAACGAGCAACAACGTTTCGGTCCTCGACGCCGCGACCGGCCGGGAGCTGCGAACGATCCACGTCGGCGACAATCCCCGCACCGTCGCCTTCACGCCGGACGGCCGCCACGCGTGGGTGACGGCGGAAGCGGGCGGCAACGTCACGATCCTCGACATGAACACAGACAGCGTGCTCGGGCAGTTCCCGATCCGCGACCAGAAGACGAAGCCCGTGCGCGTCGCCTTCTCGCCGGACGGACGCCTCGCGTACGTGACGGAGGGAGCGGCTGGAAGCGTCAGCGTGGTCGACGTGGCGGCGCGCCGGGTGATCGACACGATCGTCGTGGGGCGGCGCCCGTGGGGGATCGCGCTCACGCCCGACGGCAGCCGGCTCTACACGGCCGACGGACGGTCGAACACTGTTTCGGTGATCGACACCAAGACCCGGAAAGTGGTCGCGGCCATCCCCGTGGGCGAGCGGCCCAACGACCTGCTCTACATTCCGTGACGGGGAGGCCGCTCAGCCGAGCGGCAAGCGGGCGAGCAGTGATCCGGGCCGGCGCAGCCGCAGCCAGCCGTCCAACCCCCAGTAGCGTCCCGCCCGCGCGGACAGAATGACCACCAGGCTCACGATGAGCATGTAGTGGAAGCCCTGTTGCGCGGAGCCCTGCCACTGCACTGCCAGCCCGTAGTTGGCGACCAGGAACAGGCCCAGGCCCGCGGCGAGCGCCGTGAGGAAGCCGCAGGTGAGGCCGAGTCCCACGGCGACCTCGCCGAAGGCGGTGAGCTGAGCGAAGACCTGACTGTGTGGAATCACCGTGTTCTGCATGAAGTCGCGGAAGAAACCGACGGGATTGCCTTCGCCGTACTTCCCGACGAGGATCGGCAAGACGTGGAGCCATCGCTCGGACGCGGTGGGCAACGGCAGGAAACCCCACAGCAGGGTCACGCTCAGCTTCGTGACGAGCGCCTTCAGGAACCACAGGCCGACGGCGATCCGCAGGACCGCGAGCCAGCGCTCGGGTGAACGCATCGTCGGAACCGCCAGCGGCTGGACATCCATCGACTGAGGTCCTCCTCGGCTGGAAATAGACCGCCTCCCCGCCTCCCTAGCTACCCCGGCGACCGGCACGTGGCCGCCGGCTCACTTCCCCACGCAGAAGCTCGCGAACACCCGGTCCAGCACGTCGTCCGGCGTCACGACGCCGATCAAGTCGTCGAGCGCGCCCACCGCCGCGCGCAGGTGCGTCGCCGCGGCCGCCGCATCCACCCCGCCCTGCCGCGCCGCCCAGAACGCGTCGACCTCCCCAAGCGCCCGCTCCAGTGCCAGCCGATGTCGCGCCCGCGTCACGACGGGCTCCACGTCGCCCAGCTCGAGCAGCCGCCCGAACGCTACCTCCGCGAGCCGCCGCTTGAGCGCGTCGAGCCCCTCCCCCGTCACCGCCGAGACGGCGGGGACCGGGGACGGGGGACGAGGGATAGGGAGCAGGTCCGCCTTCGTCCGCACAATGACGACAGGGGCGGTGCATGCCGCGAGAAAGGTCTCGCGTTCGCCCGGGTTCCCCGACCCCCGTCCCTCGTCCGCTGCGTCGCAGAACAGAATCAGGTCCGCCGCTGTCAGATACTTCCGGCTCACCTCGATCCCCAGGCGCTCGATGCGATCCTCGCTCGCCCGCAGTCCCGCCGTATCGACCAACCGGAACGGGAATCCCTCGATCACAGCGGCGGCCTCGATGGCGTCGCGGGTCGTGCCCGGGACCTCCGTGACGATCGCCCGCTCGCGCCCCAGGAGCGCGTTGAAGAGCGACGATTTCCCGGCGTTGGGGCGGCCCGCGATGACGAGCAGCGCCCCCTCGTGCAGCCGCTCCCCTTCGGGCGCGGTCGCGAGGAGATTCGCCAGGCACCCACGCACCACCTCCCACGCACCACGCACCCGCTCCGGCTCCACGGGACCCTCGTCCTCCTCCGGGAAGTCGATGTCGTAGGCGATCAGCGCCTCGAGCTGGAGGAGCTCGACGCGCAGCGTCTCGAGCCGCTGCGACAGCCCGCGATCGAGCTGCTGCAGCGCGCGGCGCCGCTGTGCCGGGGAGCCGGCGTCGATCAGATCGCCCGTCGCTTCGGCCTGCAACAAGTCCAGCTTGCCGTTCAGGAGCGCGCGGCGCGTGAACTCACCGGGCTGGGCCGGGCGGGCACCCGCCAGGACAAAGGCGGCGACGCACGCGGCGGGAACGAGGAGCCCGCCGTGCGTCGTGACCTCCACCAGATCCTCGCCCGTGAACGAGCGCGGCCCGGGAAAGCACGCCGTCAGGACCTCATCGAGCGGCTCGCCGCTGGCGGGGTGGACGAGGCGCGCGCGGCGCGCCGTGCGGGGCGGCGCAGAGAAGAATGGGCGGAGGCAACGGGCCGCGACGTCGAACGCCCCCGTGCCGGAAAGACGGAGCAGCGCCAGCGCGGAACGGCCGGGCGGGGTGGCCAGGGCCACGATGGGATCGGACAGCACGGGTCCCGGCTAAGTCGGAGGCCTGCCCTGCTGCCGCAGCCGCCGCCGCGCGATCAGGTACTGCTGCGGAATGCTGAACACGTTCTGGACGGCGTAGTATAGGTTCAGGCCGGAGGCGAAGCGAAACAGCACCACCGTCATCACCAGCGGCATCGTGTACGTCATCATCCGCGCCTGCGGGTTGGGCGGCACGCCGAGCTGGCCGACCTTGGAGAGCACGAACATGGACAGGCCCATCAGCACGGGGATGATGTAATACGGGTCGTGGCGCGACAGGTCGGGGAGCCACAGGAACGGCACGCCCCGGAACTCGATCGTGTTCGCGAACACGAAGAACAGCGCGAACAACACCGGCATGGGGAGGAGCATCGGCAGGCACCCACCGAACGGGTTCACTTGATGCTCTTTGTAGATGCGCAGCATCTCGCGCTGCAGCTTCTCCGGCTCGTTCTTGAAGCGATCCTGTGTCTCCTTGATGAGGGGCGCAACCGCCTGCATACGAATGCTCGACTCCATCGCCTTCTGGTTCAGCGGCCAGAGGAGCAGGCGCACGAGCACGCCGAAGATGACGAGCACCCAGCCGTAGGGCAGGTTCAAGCGCTCGTGCATCCACAAGAGGACGTTGACGACGAGAATCGACACCGGGTGAATGGCCGGCCGCAGGATGCCGCCGTAGGGGTTCGCATCGTCGAAGTCGTGGCCGAGGCGCGCCAGCCGCCGATGCTCGAGCGGGCCCACATACAGCTCGTAGCGAAAGTCACCCGTCGGCGGGACCGGCAACGTGACTCGCAACGCCGCGCGAGCCGGGGGGCCACCGTTGCGCGGGCCCCCGACCACCACGCCACCACCGAACCGCGGCTGGTGCTCCTCCACCGCGAGGGCCGCCAGCAGAAAGTACTTCGACTTCACGCCGGCCCACTCGAACGGCCCGTCCAACACCTTCACTTCGGCCGGCTTCACCGACCCGAACGAGGTGCTCTGGGTCTGCGTCGCTTTCGTCACGACAGCGTAGTGTCGCCGGTCGTCCACCGTGTCCGCTTCTACCGACCGCAACCCATCGCCCAGGCTCACGACGAGCACCGCGCCCGCGGGACCAAGGCCCGTGATGTGACCCCGCACGCCGAAGCGATAGTCGTCGGGACGGAACGTGTAGCGGACCTCGACGCGGGCAGCACCCCGCTGCGCGGTGAGACTCAACGCCGAGCTGTCCCCCACGACGCGCACGTCGCGCTCGCTCGGCGTAAAGCTCCAATCCGCGAGCGAAACTGTGTCCGCGCCGAGCACCAGCCACTGGTCAAGGAGTGGCCGGTCGGCCGGGACGAGCTGCACGGGGCGCCCCGAGTCCCCCGGCGCAAATGACTTGTATTCAAGGAGTTGCGTCTGAACGAGCCGCCCCCCCAAGGTGCTGAAGCCAAACCGGTATTGCGGGCTCGTAACCCACACAGTCTCGGCGGACAGGCGGTCGGACGGTCGGGCGGTCGGTAGCTCGGGGTTGGGTACGGGCGGGGGCGTGGCCGGCGCGCGGCCCGTGTCACGGACCACCGGACCCCCTGTCCGTCTGGCCGCCGGTTTCGAAGGAAACAGGATACTCGGCAGCACCGCCACGATGAGCATGAGCACGATGGCCAGGATAACGCGTCGTTCCACGGTTGGATCCTAGGGCACCGGGTCGTAGCCGCCCGGGTGCAGCGGGTGGCAGCGCAGGATGCGCTTCACGCCCAGCCAACTCCCTTTGAGCGCACCGTGACGCTCGACCGCCTCGAGCGTGTACTGCGAGCAGCTGGGCGTGAAACGACACTGCGTGAACACCAGATGCGACAGCGTCATTTGGTAGGCGCGGATCAGTCCCATCGCCGCGCGACGCGGCGAGCGACGCCAATTCATGTGACGCGGCTCACGCAGGCCGTCAATTCGGCGCGCAGGTCTGCAAAGGAGGCGGCGTACGCAGAGCGCTTCGCTCGCACCACGAGATCAACGGAGGGCAGCTTGCCAAGGAGCTCGCGCCGGAGAATCTCTCGCAGGCGTCGGCGCACCCGGTTGCGGGCCACGGCGGTGTGCTGAAAGCGGGGGACGATGACTCCGGTGCGCGGGTGACCCGCGTGGTTGGGGCGCCAGGCGATGTCGGTGTGCATGCTGTGGAGGCGCCGCCCTTCGTCCCAGCAGGCGGCGAGATCCGAGCCGCGCGCGAGGCGCACGCGGCGCGGGAACCGCTCGCCCGTTAGCGGCTCCCGTGCTTCGAGGGGAGGCGCACTGCGAGGCGCTTGCGCCCCTTCTTCCGCCGACGCGAGAGCACGGCGCGGCCCCACACGGTCTTCATGCGCGCTCGGAAACCATGCTTCTTGATGCGCCGCGTGTTGCGCGGACGATACGTCGGACCCATGGAGACCCCTCGTGAGGCGGGGAAACGTACACGCTTGCGGCGGGACGGGTCAAGGTTGACTTTTCCACATGCGGGGCGTAGTTTCGGGCCGCCCTTCTGGACGTCCCACCTTTGTCATTCGTCGATGGAGCAGTCTACTAAAGAAGCCTGGAAGCGCCTGCTCGACGAGGCGCGACGCGAACTTCCCGACGCGACGGTGCGGACCTGGCTCGAACCGGCCGTGCCGATCGCGCTCGACGACGGCCGGCTGATCGTGGGGGCGCCGGACCAGTTCGCGGTGGAGTGGAACGAGACGAAGCACGGGGACGTGCTGGCGCGTGCCGCCGAGCGAGTGTTCGGCCGTCCCACCGCTGTCGTGTTCCGCGTACAGGAAGACCGTCAGCAGCGCCCACAGATGGACTTCTTCGTGGCGCCGCGAGCCGAGGCGGGCGCGGACAAGTCCGCGATCGCGACGACTCCCCTCAACGAGCGCTACACCTTCGAGACCTTCGTCATCGGCAAGTCGAACGAGCTCGCCGCCGCCGCGGCGCACGCGGTGGCGGAGGCGCCGGGCAAGACCTACAACCCGCTCTTCATCTACGGCGCTACCGGCCTCGGCAAGACGCATCTGATGCAGGCGATCGCCCACGCGGTGCTCAAGCGGAACCCGAGCACGCGGCTGCAGTACTTCGGGGCCGAGCAGTTCATCAACGAGGTCATCGAATCGATCCACGCGCGTACGATGTCGGAATTCCGGCGGCGTTACCGCAACGACGTCGATCTCTTCCTGGTGGACGACGTGCATTTCCTGGAAGGCAAGGAGATGACCCAGGAGGAGTTCTTCCACACATTCAACGCGCTGTTCGAGGCGCACAAGCAGATCGTGCTCACGTCGGACCGGCCGCCCAAGGAGATCCCCGGGCTCGAGGACCGGCTCATCTCCCGTTTCGAATGGGGCATGGTCGCGGACATCGGGCACCCGGATCTCGAGCACCGGATCGCCATCCTGCGCAAGAAGGCCGAGCAGGATCACCTCGAGCTCACGATCCCCGACGACGTGTTGCGCTTCATCGCCGAACACGTGCGGTCGAGCGTCCGCGAGCTGGAGGGCTGCATCATCAAGCTGCTGCTCTTCGCCTCGCTCAAGAACCGCGAGGTGACGATCGAGCTCGCGCGTGAGGCCCTCTCAGACAAGATCCGCCAAGGGGAGGAAGGGGCGAGCTACATCGGCCATCCGACGCCGAGCATCGACCGCGTGCAGGAGGTCGTCGCGCGCCGTTGGGGGGTCACCCCCGAGGGCCTGCGCTCCAAGGCCCGCACCAAGACCCTCACCGTCCCCCGCCAGGTCGCGATGTACCTCGCCCGCGACATGCTGGGGATGCAGCTCGTGGAGATCGGGCAGGCGTTCGGCGGGCGCGATCACTCCACCGTGATTCACTCGGTCGACAAGGTCGAGCGGCAAATGATCCGCGACCGGACGTTCAAGGAGCGCGTCGAGATGGCGCGCCAGGAGTTGTCCGCACTGTAGCCCACATGCGGATTGGAAATGTGGGTGGGGTGTTGGGTGGAGGGGATGGGCGTGGAAACGGCGCGTTCTTTCCCCACACCGCACGTCCTACTCACATGAAGTGGCGGTGGCAGCGGGCCGCGGGGCCTGGAGTTGTGGCCCTCACCCACATTTCCCCGCGCTCTACTACTACTACTAGTCTTATTAAGTAGTATAGAGGTAGCTTCTCTTACCCACACACGAAGGGGCAGCGCAGCCGCATGAAGTTCACGATCACCCGCGAGCAGCTGCAGGAGGGCTTGATGGCAGTGGCGGCAGCGATCCCTGCCAAGACGACGCTGCCGGTCCTGGCCAACGTGTTGGTCGAGGCTGCGAAGCCCGGCCTCCGGCTCTCCGGCACCGATCTGGACATCGCCGTGAGCACGACCGTCCCGGCCGAGGTGGACGTGGAGGGAGCCGTCACGCTGCCCGCCAAGAAGCTGGTGGACATCGCCCGGGAGCTTCCGGGCGGTCCCGTCCGCGTCACGGCGGCGGGCGAAGCCCGGGTCTCGCTCGAGTGCGGGCGGGCGAAGTTCAAGCTGCTGGGCCTGCCGCGCGAGGAATTCCCGTCGTTCCCGGCCGTCAAGTTCGACGGAGCCTGGAAGGCGGCCGCGGGCGTCGTGCACAAGCTCGTGGGCCACGTGACGTTCGCCGCGTCCACGGAGGAAAGCCGGCCGATCCTGAACGGCGTGCTGTGGGAGCTGCGGGCCGATCGCATGCGCATGGTCGCGACGAACGGCCACCGGCTCGCCAAGATGGACGTGCCGGCCAAGGGCGGCTCGGCCGCCGACCTGATCGTGCCGCCCAAGGCGCTCGAGCAGGTGCGGCGCCTGTATCCCGCCGAAGCCGAGATCGAGGTCGCGAAGAGCGACAACCACATCGGCTTCCGGGCGGGCGGCACGCTCGTATTCTCGCGCCTGATCGAAGGACCGTATCCGAATTACGAGCAAGTGATCCCGCGCGAGAACGACAAGGCGGCGACCGTGGACAAGGCCGCGATGACCGGGGCGCTGCGCCGCATGAGCGTGGTCGCGAGCGACCAAACACACAGGATCCGACTCGCCTTCTCCGGCGGTACCGTGAAGTTCTCGGTGCAAACGCCCGACTTGGGGGAGGCCCAGGACGAGCTCCCCGTCACCTACGAGGGCGAGCCGCTCGAGATCGGGTTCAACGCCATGTACCTGCTCGAGATCCTTAAGTACATGCCAACCGACGAGGTCCGCTTCACCTTCAAGGCCCCCGAGCGCGCGGCCACCGTGGAGCCGGTGGGGTGGAACGATCCGGCGAGCTACATGGCGCTCGTCATGCCACTGAGGCTGGTAGACTAGAGGCGTCTACCTAGGCGTCTCGCGTTTTCCTGTGGTGTCACGCAGGGTGTCCGTTGGCACCGGGATCTCGATCTTGAGCGACTCGGGCGGCGGCACCACCACCTCCGGCACCACTAGCGAATCGGTTTCCTCGGCTTCGGGCGGGATGTAGACGTCCACCCCGTGGTAGCGCGCCAGGATGAGGTTGCGGCGCTCCACCATCCGGTCGGCCCGGAACGTGGGATTGGACGCGCGGGGATGCGGTAGCGTGGCGGCGAGGGCCGCGGCCTGCCGCTCGTCGAGGCCCGCGGCGGGTACGCCGAAATACGCCCGGCTCGCGGCGTCCGCGCCCCAGATCCCCGGTCCCCACTCGGCCACGTTGAGATACAGCTCGAGGATGCGGTCCTTGGAGAGCGCGAGCTCGAGCGACAAAGCCGTAACCGCCTCCTTGACCTTACGGAGGGGATTGCGCGACGCCGACAGATACAGGTTCTTCGCGAGCTGCTGGGTGATGGTGCTCGCCCCCCGCAGCCGGTCGCGGTGCCGCCACAGGCCGCCGAGCGTAGCCCGCCATCCGCTGTGCCCGTTCACGCCCAGCGCGTCCGCGATCTCGGCCGGATCGATTCCCCGGTGCGTGCGAAAGCGCGAGTCCTCGCCGATGATCACCATGCGCTGGAGCAGTGGAGAAATATCTTGCAGGGCGGTCGGGCGGACAGTCGGACACGCGGACTGTGACTGCCCGTCCACCCGGCAGTCCGCCCGGAGACGCATCATCGCCGTCTCGCGCGGCCAGTGATCGCGCCACCACACGGGCGGCGGCCACACGCCGATGAGCCACGCGAGCGCGATGGCTGCGAACCCTAGCGCCCAGCGCCCGAGCTTCCTACGTTTCGCGTCCGCCATGGGTACGTTGGATCTCTCCACGCTCCGTCGTCGCCTGCAACAGGCCCTGGGCGACGAATTTACCGTCGGCGCCCTCCTGGGCGAAGGCGGCTTTGCCGCCGTGTTTCGCGTTCACGACACCGCCCTCAACCGCGACGTGGCGATCAAAGTCCTCGACCTCGGTCTCACGCCCTCCCCCGCGCTCGCCGAGCGATTCGTGCGCGAGGCGCGCACCATCGCTCACCTGGAGCACGCCAACATCGTGCCGATTTACAAGGTGGGCGGTTTCAAGAACGAGGTGCTCTACATCGTCATGCGGTGCGTCGACGGGCCGTCGCTACGTCAGCTGCTGGAGAAGGAGCGGCGCCTGACGGTCGGCGACGCGGCGCGTATCGCGCGCCAGGTCGCCGACGCGCTCGCCTACGCGCACGGGCGCGGCATCGTCCACCGCGACGTCAAGCCCGACAACATCCTCATCGACTCGACGGGCCGCGTGGTCGTCACGGATTTCGGGATCGCCAAGGCTGCGGAGGCGGCGGCCTCCCAGCTCACGACCGAGGGAATGGTAGTCGGGACCCCGCAATACATGAGTCCGGAGCAGGCGACCGGCGAGCGCACGGACGGCCGCTCGGACATCTATTCGCTCGGAATCGTCCTGTACCAGATGCTCGCGGGGGAGCCCCCCTTCGACGGAGAATCGGCGCAATCGATCCTCATGAAGCAGGCCACCGCCACCCCCGTCCCGATCACGCGGATGCGGAGCGACGTCTCGCAGCCTCTGGCCGCGGTGCTGGACCGGATGCTCGGCAAGGACCCGGCCGAGCGCTACCAGACGGCCGAAGAGGTGAGCCGGGCGCTGGTGGGCGCGCTGCCGACCGCGGCGCGTGACCGGGTCAAGCTCCGCTACGGCTGGATGTCCACGGCGATCAAGTCTCTCGTGGGTGTGGGAATGGTGGGATGTCTCGTGGTTGTGGCGTTTGCGGCAGGCGCGGCGGTCGTCGCCTGGGCCGTGCTGAGCGGCCCGCCCCGGCTCGATGCCACGGCGCCGTTCCCGGACAGCCTCACCGCCGCGCTGCGCCGGCGCGGCGCGCTGCTGCCGCGCGACACGGGGCTGTTCGCGTTCATTCCGGACGGGCCCCAGGATTCGGTCCTGTTCCTTGTCGGGAAGCGTCGGGTCGCCGTGGCGACGCCGCGTGGCGCTCGCACCTATCCGCGGGAAGGCGTAGCCTACGGCTTCCACATGCGCTGGGGCGTCGGGCCGCGGTTCGTGCTGGTGTTGCGCGTGGCGGGCGGGCGGCGCGATACGGTGTTTACGAATCTCTCGCCGCGCGGCCTCTACGTGGTTGCCCGGCGCCTGGACCCGCTGTTGCGTCATGACGCGCGGTCGGGCGCCGGCGTGCGCACGCGGTTCTAGCGGCGGGCGGTACGCGTGGTGACGCCGTACAGGCTCGCCGCCTGGATCCGGCTCACGTCCCCGGGCGTGCTGGCAATCACGCCCAGCACGTCGCGCACACCTACGGAGAGCCCGACCGTGAGTCCGGTGCGCCGCAGGTGGCGGTCCGTGTCGAGTCGGGCGAGGACGCTCACCGCGAGCCGGCCGGGCGCGCTCCAGCGCCCGCCCACGGCATACCCCTCCTGGGTGGTGTCGCTGCTGAACCGCGCGTCCGCCGACAACGCCGCCCGCGGCCCCAGCGGCCGCCAGCTCAGCCCGGTGATGTAGGTGGTGGTGAGCCGGACTCCGCGGATGGTCGGCTGCCCGATGTTCGCGATGACGGCTGCCGCCGCCAGCGTCGGCTGCAGGGGGTAGGTCAGTCCCAGGTCCCAGCTCGTGCCGCTCGCTGCGCCTCGATAGAGGGTCGTCGCGATCCCGATCCCGAGCCCGTGGTACGCTCCCGCGAGACCGGCGCGGTACGTGTGGCCGCGGAGACCCCCATCGAAGATGTCGCGCTGGTAGCCGACGGAGAGGCCCCGCGAGTTGAATCCCAAGGTGAGCTGGCGCAGGCGGCCCGCCGCGCCGGGGTCGCCGACGGTGACGTCGGCGTTCACGGATGCCTCGAGCCCGCGCGCCAGCCCCGCCGGATTCACCCACAGGGCGCGCGCGTCGGCGAGGTCGCTCGGATGGAGGTAGGCGGTCGCCCGGTTGGGCGCGACCTGCGCCGACCCGCCTGCGGCGAGGAGGACGAGCAAGCCGACCTGTCCGCCCGACCGCCTGACCGCCCGACCGCCCTCCACTACGGCAGCACCGCCACCGCGGACCGGGTCACCTGGATGACCGGGATGCCAAGTCCCTGGACGGGGAAGCTCACCGTCAGGCTCGACGAGTCACGCGACTCGCCGCCCAGGTAGCGCCCGTCCGCCGCGACGTAAGCCACCCCGCTGACGCTGCCGGTGCCGCCCAGCTCGAACGGCTGGCCGCCGCCGTCCCCCGACCCTTGGATCGTGTAGCTTGCCCCGATGTCGACGCGCAGGCTGTGGACGCCGCCGCGATCCTCCCACGCCGCCGCGGCGCTATGGGCGATCGTTCGGCGGGTGACGACCGCCCCGCCGCCGCGCTGCGTTCCCGACAGGGTATCCGTCCAGGCCGCCCCGAGCTTCAGACCCTCGGCCGGGAGGCGCGGCAGGAAGTCGCGGAAGTTGCCGAGCAGCTGAATCAGGGATTGGGCGAGCGCCGTGTCGGAGGCAGCCGGGTTGTGGAATTCCCCCCGCCCATCGAGCCTGCCGTCGAACACGAGCCGGCGCGCGCGGGTCATGCTCACGGCGACCGCGGCCGGCGTGCCGGAGTCCGCGACGACCGAGTCCACCGTGAAGCTGGCGCGATAACCCAGGCTGTCGCTCGGGCCGGTGATGAGGACGGCGACGAAGATCTGGGCGCCGAGGTCCTGCGACTGCGGCTGGCCGCCCAGCGCCTGCTGGATGTGCAGTCGCCGATGCACCACGTAGCGCAGGGCGCTCGGGCCGTAGCGCATCGGTTCGGGGGCGCGTGGAGCCGCGGTGCGGGTGGTCGCCGGGGTCGGAGCCGCGGCCGTGGAGGTCGGCGTGGCGGCAGGGCCGCCGGCGGCGCAGGCGGCCGCCGCTGCAGCGCCCAGGCTCCAGAGACTGCGCGTCATCGCGACCGTCTTCACGGTTCCTTGCGGCCGCTCTTGGTGCGCCCGAAGATGGCGACCATTTCCTGTCCCTCGCTCGAGACGCGCAGCAGCTTCCAGCCGCGCTTGCGCATGTCGGCGCGCCAGCCGATGAGCTTCTCCCATTCCAGGGAGGTGGTCCGGAAGACGCGCAAGTCGGCGACCGCCTCCCAGTGGGGAGGGTATGGTTTGGCCGTCATGGGAGCGGAGACGGTAGGGCCATAAGCCGAGTTCTGTGTGCCCTGATGCCGGGCAGATGGTCATCTCTCTGGGATGGCTGTCGCCAGCCACCTCATGCGGCCTACCCGCAGCTCAGACGACCCGGGCCGGGTCTCGCTGCTTACTTGGCCTTGCTCCGACCGGGGGTTGCCGTGCCGCGCCTGTTGCCAGGCGCGCGGTGGGCTCTTACCCCACCTTTTCACCCTTACCCTTTGGAGAAAAGGGCGGTCTGTTTTCTGTGGCCCTTTCCGTCGCCTTGCGGCGCCCAGGCGTTACCTGGCAGTCTGCCCTACGGAGCTCGGACTTTCCTCAGCGCGCCACTCCAGCCGGCGCACCGCGACCATCGCACCCTACCGCCTCCCGCGGGGAAAGCTACTGACCGGGAGAGGGCGGGGGAAGCCTAGCCCCGTTCCGACACTTGGCGCGTCAGCCCTCTCCGAGATGCGGCGGGACCAGTCGGAACGGGGCTAGTGCATTAGACGCCTCAGCAGGCGCGCCAGGCTGTCAACGGGGAGCCGCCCGCGGGGGGCCCGCAGGCCGCCGCCTGGAGGAATCGCCTCGTCGGCGTCGAGCCAAAAGCCGTCGTTCTCCTTGAACACCGCCTGGCGCAGCCCGGCCGAATCCCGGGTTGCGAGGATCGCTGGTGCAAGCTCCGTGGCGTGCACGGCGTTGATGCCTCGCGCCCGGTAGAGCCCGAGCAACTCACGCGTGGAGCGCTCGGGGGTGAACAGCAGCAGTGGGCGGTCCGGCAGCGCGAAGCCACGCAACAGGCCGAGCGCGAACCAGTCGGCGGGCGCGTGGCTGAAACGGAACGCGAAGTAGAGGTCCCGCCGCAGCTTCAGCACCCGGTCCCGCAGCGCCGCGCCGCGCTCGGCGACCTGGTCTTCGAGCGCCTGGTAGTACTGCGTCAACAGGCCTGCCTCGCGCAGCGTGCGGTAGCGCTCGCCCACCGGCAGAGAGTCGAACGACCCCTGCCGCCCGAGCCGGGCCATGGTGGGCCGCCAGGCCGCATCGCAAAATTCCTGGCCCATCGTGTAATCGGCGCCGGCGCGCGCGTCGTGCCACTGGTCCAGTGCCAGCGCGATCACCAGGGCGCGCTGCTCGGCGGCGAGGCGGGCGAGCGCTCCGTAGGCGGTGGAGAAGATGTCCTTCCAGAGGAGCGAATCCAGCGCGCACCACGTCGCGAGCCCTTCGCCACGTGCGCCGCGGGACGAATCGGCCAGCGGGATGCGCGCGTCGCGGGGGTCGAAGGCGGGGATCCACGCGACGCTCGTAGGCTGCAGACGCGTCACGGCATCGCTCCAGGCCCGCCGCAGCAGGTCACGCTCATCCCGGCGCGCGCGCACGGTGTCGGTGGCCCAGGGGTCCGCGTCGCCCGCGAGCAGGTTCAGCCCGCCGACGTCGAGAAAGCTCACGAGCGAGTCGTACGCGGCGGCGGGTCGCGGCACACCGCGGCCGTCACGAGACGCGAGCAGCGGGCTCCACAGCGCCCGCAGGCCCTGCAGCCAGGCGGGCGATCCGGGGGCGCGCCCGAGGGCCGCCGGCTGGAGGGGCAGCGGCGTGAGGGTGACCCCTTCGGGCGGCGCGAGTCGCGGAGGCTGCCACTCGAGCGGGCCGGGCGCCTGGGCGAGCGCGAGTGCCACGCCGTGCGCCGCAGCCGGCACGTGCGCCCACTCGGCGGGGCGCCGGGTCCAGCGCGCCAGGCCCATCAGGAAATCGCCGGTGCGCTTGAGGGCGTCGCGCTGGAGCGGCGGCATCGTCGTGGCGCGGTACTGGGGCCCGAGCGCGCCCAGCGCGTGGCGGCTGATGACGACCACGAGCCCCTCGCCCACGCGCACGGCGGCCACGGTCACCGCGCCCGGGCGCGCCGCGGGGCCCGTCGGCGTGCGGACGAAGGCTTCGCGGCTCGCGGTCGCGAGCACGGCGCTCCGGTCCCGCGCGAGGATGACGTGGCTTCGGTCGAGCGGGAAGGGGTCGAACGCCGAGCCGAGGGGCTCGTCGCCTACGCGCCGCGCCTCCGCCCAGGGCTGGGCGAGCGGGACCGCCGGCCGGCGGGTCGCGGTGTCCTCCAGGACGCGGTCGCCGATCGCGAGCCCTGCACCCAGGGACTCGAGCCAGCGGTTCGCGATCCAGCGGTCGAGGTAGCCCTCCCCGTCGCCCGCATACCCCAGCACCACGACGCCACCCTTCCCCAGCCACTCGTTCAGGATCGCGAGGTCGCCCGCCGAGAGCCCGTCCGACGGGCCCTCGGGCTCGCGCCCGCCGAGCACGATGACCGTGCGGTAGCGCTCCAGGTCCTGGCGAGTGAGATGGGGATAGAAGCGGCGATACTCGACGGTGTAGCCGACATCATGCCAGGGCCGGGCGGTGCTCTGCAGGACCACCGGGTCCGCAAGCGCCGGGTCGAGCAGCAGCACGCGCTGCGGCTGGCAGGCGGCGAGGAGAACGACGACGGCCAGACGGACCGACGGTCGGACGGGTCGGACAAGGCCACGCAGCGAGCGCACGCCCCGTAAGCTAGCTCAGCCCCCGCGACCGCGGTGCTTCATTCCTCCCCCGCGGCGAACGCCTGGATCGCCTCGCGCATCTCCCGCGCATCCTGCCACCGCTCCTCGCGCGCCTTGGCGAGCGCACGGCCGATCGCGGCGGCGAGCGGCCGGGGCACGTCCGGCCGCAACCTGAGGAGGTCGGGAGCCGGCTGGTGCTGCTGCATGTCGAGCACCGCCGCCGCGCTGGGCGACGAGAAGGGGGGCCGGCCGGCGAGCGACTCGAACAGCACCACTCCGAGCGAGTACACATCGGTGCGCCCGTCCACGTCGGGCGCGCCCGCGGCCTGCTCCGGGCTCATGTACTCCTCGGTCCCCACGACGAACCCGCTACGCGTCACGCGGTCTTCCCCCGAGTGCGCGATGGCGCGCGCGATCCCGAGGTCGACCAGCACGGCGCCCTGCGGCGAGAGCACGATGTTGTCGGGCTTGATGTCCCGGTGTGCGATGCCGTGCTCGTGGGCGTGAGCCAGGGCGTCCAGTACTTCGCACCCGATCCGCGCCGTGCGGCCGGCGGAGAGCCGGCGCTCGCGTCGCAACAGCTGCCGCAGCGTGTCTCCCGGGACGTAGGGCATCACGAACCACAGGAGGTAGTCCGTCTGCCCGCTGTCGATCAGCTTGGCGATGTGTGGGTGATCGAGCTGCGTGACGTAGCGGATCTCGCGCAGGAACCGGTCGGCGGCGACCGACACGGCGAGCTCGGGGTGGAGCACCTTGATGGCGACCTGGTGACCGCTCGGGTCGTGCGCGCCGAAGATGGACGCGTTGCCGCCCCGGCCGACCGCCGTGATCACCGTGTAGCGGTCGCCCAATGCCTGCCGCACGCGCTCGATCAGCTCTCGCCCGGGCACCGGCGCACACCCTCGCGTCCACCACCCGTCGGCCGCTACCCTGCAGCCGCGCGGGCGGAAACGCTAACAATAGGGGCCGGGACCGGAGGCGGCCAGACGACGGGGATCCGGCTCAGCTTGCGGGGTCGGCCCCGGCTCCCCGGGCACGGCACGCCCGGTCATCTTACTATTGGATGGATTGCTATCTCGTGCAGCACGGCGAGGCGACGCCGGAGCGGGAGGACCCGGCCCGCCCCCTGACCGACCGAGGCCGACGCGAGGTCGAGCGGGTGGCGGAGGCCGCGAAGCGCTCAGGGGTGGAGATCGCGGAGGTCGTCCATTCGGGGAAGCTCCGGGCGCAGCAGACGGCGGAGCTGTTCGCGGCAGCGCTCTCCCCCGTGGACGGCCTGCGCGCGGTCGCAGGCCTCGCGCCCATGGACGATCCCGCCGCAGCGCGCGCGCTGCTCGACCGGGCAGCGGCGCCGGCGATGCTCGTGGGACACCTCCCCCACCTGAGCCGGCTCACCTCGCTCCTCCTCGTCGGCGATCCGGCCCGGGAGGTCGTTTCGTTCCGGATGGGCGCGGTCGTGTGCGTGACCAACGAGCAAGGACGCTGGTGGGTGAAATGGATCCTGACGCCGGAGCTGGTGACACTATGAAATCGTGACTGTGGCGACCATCGAAGCCATCAAGGGCGACATCACCCAGCAGCGATTGGACGCCATCGTCAACGCGGCGAACACGACGCTCCTGGGTGGCGGAGGCGTGGACGGGGCGATTCACCGCACCGCCGGCCCCGAGCTGCTGGAAGAGTGCAGGAGAATCGGCGGCTGCCCAACCGGAGAGGCGCGAATCACGAGGGGCTACCGCCTGCCGGCGAAGTACGTCATCCACACGGTGGGTCCCGTGTGGGGGGGCGGGAAGGGCCGGGAGCCGGAGCTGCTGCGCAACTGCTACGTCAACTCGCTGCGGCTCGCGAATGAGCAGGGGATCGAGTCGGTCGCGTTCCCGTCGATCAGCACCGGCGCCTATCGCTATCCGATCGCGCAGGCGGCGAAGATTGCCGTGGAAACCGTGCGAGAGGAATTGAGCAACACGACGTCGGTGGACCTGGTGCGGTTCGTGTGCTTCAGTGCAGGGGACTTCGCAGTCTACGAGAAGCTGCTGGCGTGACCCGTCACTTCCGCGGCTCTCCGGTCAACCGCTTCAGCGCCGCCTTCGCCTCGTCCACGTAGGGCTGCAATTCCGGATCGGCATGGCGCCACACGTCGGCGACGAAGCGATACTCTGGGATCGCCTTGTCGCGGCGACCGAGCCGTTCGTTGACCCGGCCCCGCTCGAGGCGCCAGAGCGTCTCGCCCGGGTGGAGATAGGCGGGGAAGTCTTGGTCGAGCAGGGCCGCCGCCTCCTGGTGGCGGCCTCGCAGCGCGAGAAGCTGAGCCCGGACGAGGGGCTCGAACGGCGACGTGAGCGGCACAGTGTCGGGCAAGGCTGTAAGGCGGCGCAGGGCCTCGCCGCTGTCCCGGCGAGCGAGCGCCAAGTATGCTTGCGCGGCGTCAGACAAGTAACGCGACCGGGCCCTTTGCCACGCGTGCGGCGTTGTGCGCGCGACCGAGTCAGCCCGCACACGGAACTCGTGCAGCGACGCCGTGTCTCCGCGTGCGGCCCACCACGGAAGCGCGAGGCCGGCCGGGCCTCGTGCGCGAAGCCAGCGTCGGAAGACCGATGCCGCCGAGTCGTCGGGCACGCCGCCGAGCAGCGCCCAACCCGCGAAACCAAAGGCTGCGAACCCTTCCGGTGGCAAGCGTACGGTCGTGCGATAGGCTTCACGGAGATGTCCGCGGTATGCGAGGCCGCGCGCCAGGTACTCGCGGCGGAACACGCTGTCTCCGAAGTCGCCAAACGAGGTGTGTCGACCTGCGGCGAAGAGCCGCCTGAGACGGACCGCCACCTCGGCCGAGTCCGGCCAAAAGCGGAATGGTAACTCCGCGTTGAACAGGCCTTCGGCCGACGCGGCGTCAAGCAAGCGACCTACTTCCGGTAAACGGGCCTGCTCCGGCTCGAATAGCCTAGCGGCGAGGCGAAGCCCCTCGGCGTCCACGTCCGTCGGGTTCAGGGCGAGGTAGGATGCGAGATAACGCCGCCCCGCGACGGAGTCTCCCACAGCGAGCGCGAGCTCGATCGGGTGCAGGTAGGCTGGCGCGAATGCGGAGTCGAGGGCAATCGACCGGTCGAACGCCTCGAGCCGCTGTTGTCTCGTGGACCCGGGGAGCCAGAAGTGGTAGCGCGCGTCCCCGAGCGTGTACCACACCTCCGGATCGTCGGGATAGCGGTGCACGGCTTGCTCCAGCGTAGCATGGAGGCGGCGGGCGTGGATCATCCAAGCGGTGTCCGCACCGTACCCGTACAACACTGCCTCGAGCGACTCGGCGACCACGAGCAGGCTCTCGCGAGGAGGCAGCCCGTGATTGAAGCCGCCTGCTCGAAGGGCGTACGCGCGCGACAGGGAGTCCGTGCCCAGCCGCTGCCAGCCCAGCGCCGTGCTGATGCGGTTCAGCGGGAGGGCAAAGGTGCTGTCGAGGGTGACCGCACGCTGGTAGTAGGCGACCGCCGAGTCCCACGACGTACGACGGAAGAATTGCTCGCCGCGGAGGAACGCTTTGAGGGCGGGAAGCGACGTAGAGCCGAGGGACGCGAGCCGTACGGCACCGATCGGCCGCGTTCGACCGAGTTCGCGCAACAGGGCGACGGTCGCCGAATCGGCGAGCCGATCCATGCGGGCGCTTGCCTCCCGCAGTTCGATTTCACCGACCGAGCGGCCCGCCGCGACGTCGAATAGCGTGGCCGTGAGACGGACTGAGTCCGCGGTCGTGGCCACGAGTTGCCCGAACACGGCGAGGCGGGCGCCGGTGCGGTGTCCCAAATCGCCGGCCGCCGTCGGGTCCGCTCGGCCGCTCCAGCGGCGCACGACGACCGTCGGCGACACGGTGCGGAGCGGCCCGGCGCCGTCGAGGTTGCGGGAGAGCACGTCCACTAGGCCCTCGTGCCACAGCTCGAGCTTCGGGTCGAGCACGTCGAACGGCGCCACCGCCACGAGGTTCGGATCCAGGGCCGGCCGAGCCCGCGGACGCAGGGCGAGCACCGCGACCGCGGCGAGGACGATGGCGCCCGTGACAGCGGCCGCGACCCGCACGCGCTTGGAGATGGGGCGGCGCGCCGCGCCCGGGTGCGCTGCCCCGATTGCGTCCCGGAACTCCGCCGCCGTCCGCAGCCGGGCGTTCGGATCCTTCGCCAGGGCTCGCGCGATGGCGTTGGCAACCTCGGGCGGCGTGTCGGGTCGCGCGTCGGTGAGCGGCTTTGGCGTCGCCGTGAGATGCGCCGCGATCACCGCCTGCGCCGTGGGGCCGGCGAACGGCGGGAACCCGGCGAGCATCTCGTAACCCACCACCGCCAGGGCGTACAGGTCCGCCCGCGCGTCGATGTGCCGCTCCCCGGCCGCTTGCTCCGGCGACATGTAGCCGGGCGTGCCCAGCGCCAGACCCGTGTCCGTGAGCCTGCCGCCGCTGCGCGATTCGGCGAGCGCCCGCGCCACGCCGAAATCCGTGAGGACCGCGTGGCTGCCCAGCAGCAGGATGTTCTCGGGCTTGATATCGCGGTGGATCACCCCCTCGGCGTGCGCTTGCGCGAGCGCGTCGGCGATCTCGTGCAGGATCCGCACCGCGTCGGCGACGGGCAGCCTGCCTTCGCGCGTCAGCCGGTGCCGCAACGACTCCCCCGGCACGAACGGCATGACGTAGAACAGCAAGTCGTCTCTCGCGCCGGCCGTCAGGACGGGGAGGATGTTGGGATGTTGCAGGTGCGCGGCGAGCTCGATCTCCTGCTTGAACCGCGCGGCGCTCACTTCGCTCGTGAACTCGGGTGGGAGCAGCTTGATGACAACCTGGCGGTGCAGCGACGCCTCGGTCGCGAGGAACAGGCGACTCATGCCGCCGCCGCCCAGCTCCTTCTCGATCCGGTACGTGTCGCCGAGCGCGGCCTGGAGGCGAGCCAGCAGGTCACCCATAGGCCGCTAAGATAGGGGGCCGCCGGTTATCGGGCGAGGAATCTCACGGTTGGGGAGGCGCTCCCACCCGGCCGAGCCCGGCGCGCGCCGCCTCGATGTACACCAGTAGCGTCGTGTCTCCCGCGGCGCCCACCGAGACAATGAACTGATAGGCGGTCGCCGCGCTCGCCCGGTCGCCGCGCGCCTCGGCGAGACGCCCCTGCTCCAACACCGTCGACAGGACGCGCGCGTTGCGCGAGGTCAGCCCGGGGTCGCGGGCCAACCGGGCACCGAACCGCGCGAACAGGTAGGCGCCGGCGAACGCGAGGACGAGCACCGCCGCCGTGAGCAGCAGCGCGATGCGCCGCCCGCGCCGCGGCGACCCACGCTCCGCGACGATCGGAACCAGAAACCGCCTCATCGTGGGCCTTTCCGTTGCCGTGGAATCCGCCGGTTGACGCAGGGTTGAGCCCCCGGCCGACAGGTCACCGAAGGGACGTGACCGGCGGTGTGATGGCCTTGAGCCGGGGTTGATCTGCCGGCGCTATGCTCCCGGCGCATGGTCACCGTGTGCACCGTCCTCCCCCCGACCGAGCGCTCCCGCGTCGACGCCGCGGGTGATGGTTGCTTCGCGACGCTTCACGCCGACTCGTTCCGCGACGTGCTGCGAGCCGCCCGGACGCGGCGCGTGGACGCGCTCGTGATCTCGGTGCATCGCTGCCGCGGCGACGAGCTGCCTGCGGTGGCGCGCTTCGTCCGCGAGTTCCCGGCGATCCCCGCGGTCGCACTCGTCTCACGGCACGACGGCGCGGCGACCGAGGCGCTGCTGCGCCTGGGTGCGACGGGGGTGCGCACCGCGGTCGACTGCACCGAGCCCGGGGGCTGGCGGCGCCTGCGCGAGCTGGTCGCCCATCCCGCCTCGCCGGTGGCGGCGCGCATCCTCGGCCAGCTGGTGCCGGCGCTGGAGGGCGTGCCGGACGACACTCGCGTCTTCTTCGAGGTGCTGGCGCGGCTCGCCCCCGTCCTCACCACCGTTCGCCGCCTCGCCCGCCACCTGCAGATGCGGCCGAGTACCCTCATGTCACGCTTCTACCGCGGGGGGCTGCCCTCGCCCAAGAGCTACCTCGCCGGGATGCGCCTGCTCCACGCCGCGTACCTGCTCCAGAACCCCGGCCTCTCCGTGTCGGACGTGGCGTACCGGCTCGACTACTCGTCGCCTCAGAGCTTCGGCCGGCACCTGAGGGCGATGCTCGGCGTCACCGCGGGCGAGTTCCGGCGCCGCTTTCCCTTCGACGTGTCGCTGGCCCGCTACGTCGACCTGCTCGTCACCCCGTACCGGGAGGCCCTGCGCGCGTTTCACCCCTTCAATGCGGGGATGTGGGACCAAGGCACCCACGCCGCTCGCGCCTCCTGGGCGGGGTGATCAGTCCGCCGCCGCGGGCGCGGCGGGGTGCTCCGTCGTGTCGTGCTCGCGCCGCAGGACCGAGAAGCGCGCGATGCTCGTGCGCAGCCGGTCGGCGAGCTGCGCCAGCTGCTGGGAGGTCGCCGTCAGGTCTCCCATCGACGTGATCTGGGCCTGCGTGGCGTTGGCGGCGCCGTCCGCGCTCTCCGCAGACGCGCTCGAGATCGCGGCCACCTGCTGCAGCGACTGCGCCAGCTCGGCGAGGCGCTGCGCTTGGCTGCGCGAGACCTCCGCCGTCGCGTTGACGAGATCGCCCATCAATGCGATCCCCTGGTGCAGCTCCTGCAGGGCGCCGTCCGCCTCGGCGGCGACCGCGCCGATGTCCCGCACCTTCGCCTCCCCCGACTGCATCGCGCGCGCGGCCGCGTCGATCCCGGCCCGCAGATCGGAAACGAGCTCGGCGACCTCCCGCGCCGACCGCCCCGCCTCCGCGGCGAGCGCGCGCACCTCATCCGCCACCACGGCGAACCCCTCACCGTGCTCCTCCGCACGGGCGGCTTCGATCGCGGCGTTGAGCGCCAGCAGGTGGGTCTGGCGCGCGATGCGGGCGATCGTCTGGGCGAACACGCCGATCCGCTCGGACATCCCCGAGAGACTGGCGACCGTTGCGGCCGTGGCGCGCACCTCCTCCCCGACCGCGCGCAGGGTCTGACTGGCGCGCGCCACGCGATCGCGGCCGCGCTCAGCGGCGGCGAGGAGCCGCCCCGCATCCGCCTGCATCAGCTCGGCGCGGACGCGCAGGGACTCGGCCTGGTCCGCCGCCTTCGCGCTCTCGCCCCGGGCTCCGTCCGCGAGCGCGCGCTGGCTCGCGAGATCGGTCGCGAGACGCTGCGCGGTGTGCGTCACCGACTCGGACGTGGCGTGCAGCTGTTCGGCCGAAGCGGCGAGCTGCTCGGCGAACGCCGCCACTTCGTCCGCTTCGCGCTGCACGGTGGAGATCGTCGCCCCGATCTCCTCGAGCATGCGGTTGAAGCTCTTCTCGAGGAAGCCCAGCTCGTCGGACTCTCCGGCCGGGGCGCGTACGGCGAGGAACCCCTGCTCCGCCTCCCCCATCACCGAGCGCGCATCGCGGATGCGCTGAATCAGGGTCGCCGGAATCTCCTTCAGCGCCATCGCGATGAGCGCGAACAGGGCCGTTTCGAGCGCGGGCCCGGGCGACAGCGCCGGCGCGCCGCCGTACCAGGCGTGGTGGAGCTCGACGGCGACGAGGTAGGCCGGTGCCGTCATCAAGACGAGGAAGTTGCCGACGGTGCGGCCCTGGTCGAAGGCGTAGGGCAGCACGGCGATCAGGAAGGCCGCCACGAAACCCCCGGGCCCGAACCACACGATCACCACGGCGACGAGCAGCAGATCCAAGAGCGCCAGGGCGTAGATGAACCACCACCGGTACCAGCCGCGCTCGTTGATCATGCCGACGAGCGCATTGAGGACGGCCGCTCCCCCCGCCACGAGCACCATGGTGGCGGGGCGCGTCTTGACGACCCCGTACGCCCAACCGAGCAGGCCCATGACGAACCCGCCCCCGACCATCCACCAGCGGCGCCGCAGGCTGCGCGCGAAGGTCTCGAGATCCTTGAGGCGCTGCTCCAGCCCTTGGGCTTCGTCCTTCCAGCCGCGGAGCCGGAAGGCGAGCGAGCCAGGGGCGGGGGCGGCGGCGCCAGTCACGTGATGCCGAGCTCCGTGGCCCGGACCAGCACCTCGACGGCGTACCCCGCGCCGTCCAGGGCGGCGCGCCCCCCCTCTTCCCGATCCACCACGGCGAGCACGCCCAGCACGCGGCCCCCCTCGCCCTCGACCGCCCGGATTGCCTCCTCGGCGGACCCGCCCGTGGTGATGACGTCCTCCACGATGACGACGGCAGCGCCCGCCGCGAAGCATCCCTCGATGCGCCGCGCCGCGCCGTGAGTTTTGGGCTGCTTGCGCACCGTGAAGGCGTCAAGCGTGCGCCCACTGGCGCGCGCGGCGGCGGCGATGGCGTAGGCGACGGGGTCGGCGCCGAGCGTCAGCCCGCCCACGAAGCGGGGCTCCCACCCACGTGCCGCGAACCGCTCCAGCGCCAGCGGGCCGACCAAGGCGAGCCCCTCTCCGGACATGGTTGTGCGACGGGCATCGATGTAAAACGAGGACCGCCGTCCCGAGGCGAGGACGAAGTCCCCCCGCTCGACCGAGCGCTCGCGGAGCAACTCGCGGAGGCGCTGCTGCGGGGAGGCATTCTTGGACAGCACTAGTAGTTGTCCTTACTACTACGAATCACGGCCGACGACCCGTCTGAGTGCGTCGAGGAGGCCGCGGCGTGCCGGCGGAGGCTGCGCCGCCACCGCCGCCTGCACGTCGGTGGCAAACGCCAGTACCGTCGGCTGGCGCTCGGCCGGAGAGCGGGCGAGGCCGCGTATCACCGCGGCTTCGAGGGCGGCAGGGAACCTGCGGCCGGACGCGGCTTGGGTGAGCGGCTTGGGGGGCTGGGTGAGGAGCTGCTGGAACAACTCCCGCGGGCTGCGCCCGGAGTAAGGGTGCTGACCGGTGAGGAGGTAGTAGGTGATCGTGGCGAGGCTGTAGATGTCCGCTCGTCCGTCCACCAGCTCCCCCGACAGCGCTTCCGGCGCCACGTACTGCAGCGTCCCCACGAAGAAGCCCGTCCGGGTCAGCCGCTCCTCGGGCGGCAGGTCCGCGTCCCGCGCGATCCCGAAGTCGAGGAGCTTCACGCTGTCGGTTTCGGGGTGGTACATGATGTTCTCGGGCTTGAGGTCACGATGAATGATCCCCGCGCGGTGGGCCGCGTCGAGCGCCGCGGCGAGCTGGCCGACCAAGCGCGCCACCACGGCGGGAGCGAGCGGTCCGTGGTGGCGTAGCACGTCCGCGAGCGGCTGTCCCTCGGCCCACTCGAGGGCGAGGTAATACAGCCCGTCCGCCTCGCCATAGTCGTACGTGCGGACCACTCCCGGGTGCTGGACGCGCGACCCGTACCCTGCCTCGCGCAGGAAGCGTTTCACGGCGGTGGGGTCGCTCGCGAGCCGCGAGCGTAATACCTTGAACGCACAGGCACCGCGCTCGGGATGCTCGGCGCGGTAGACATCCGCCGTGCCTCCCTCGCCGACGCGCTCGAGGAGGCGATAGCCGGCGATGGTGCGGCCGGCCAGGGTCTCGCTGGCCATGGGGACGCGCGAAACTAACGCCCGGATTTGAGGTTCAGCAAGTGAGACGACTCGCCGCCATCGCGACCGCGCTCCTCGGGTGTGGGGTCGCCGCGTGTGGACCCTCGCCGCGGGGAGGCGCGTCGCCGTCCCCCCAACCCGGCAGTACGGTTCCGAGGCTGTTCGACCCCGTGGGCCTGTACCGCTCGATGGGCCTGCTGGTCGCGGGCCCGCCCCTGCCGTTCATCGCCTCGGTCCGCTACCTAGCCGACGCCTCCCCGGACTCCACCCTCGTCGTCTTCGGGCTGTCGCTCGCCAACCACGCCTTGAGCTTCCGACGCGATGGCGCTGACTTCGTCGCCCAGTACCACGTCGAGGTGGCGTTCCGCACGGACACCACGCCGTTGCGCCAGGTCGCGAGCGATGAGACGGTGCGGGTGCGGACCTTCCAGGAGACGCTGCGCGCGGACGAAAGCGTGATCTTCCAGCAGTTCGTCGGCGTGCCGCCGGGCGCCTATCGCCTCAGCGTGCTGGTCCGTGATCGCAGCGGCGCGGCGCTGTCGCGGACGGAGGGCGTGGACACGGTCCCACGGTTCGGCGGCCGCGGCATCGCCGCGCCGATCCCGATCTACGGTGGCGCGGGGCGCACGACGCTCACCGCGCTGCCCAAGCTCCTCGTGAACCCCCGGGGCACGCTGCCGTACGGCGCCGACTCGGCGCGTTTCTACGTGGAAGGGTACGGCCTCCCCGCGGCCGCGCGCGCCGCCGTGCACGTCCTGGACAAGAGCGGCGCGGACGTGTGGCGCGACACGATCACCTTCGCCGGCGACGCCCAGCTCGCCGTCGCGCGCATTGTGGTGCGGCCCAGTGACGTACCGGTTGGGGAGGGTCAACTCGTCCTCCGCACCGTGGCGAGCCCCCCGCTCGAGGCCCGCGCGCCCATCCTCGTGAGCTTCTCGGATCAGTGGGCGCTCACGAACTTCGATTCGATGGTGAGCCTGCTGCGCTACTTCGAGCGCCAGGACTGGGTGACCAAGCTGCGCCAGGCGAGCCCCGAGCAGCGAGCCGCCGTCTGGCGCGAATTCTTCAAGGCGACGGACCCCGTACCCATCACGCCGGAGAACGAGGCGCTCGACGAGTATTTCCGGCGCGTCGAGGTGGCGAACGAGCGGTTCCAGGAGGCCGGCGAGGCCGGCTGGCTGACTGATCGTGGGGAAGTGTACATCTCGCTGGGCGAGCCGGACGAGATCTACGACTTCAGCACGGACGTCGCGCGCACGGGCGCGCGCGCGATCCGCTGGACGTACAACAGTCTCCGCATCACCCTCTTCTTCCAGGATCAGGCCGGCTTCGGCCGCTTCCGTCTGACGCCGCTGTCGCGCGCGGAATTTCAGCGGGTGCTCGCGCGAGTGCGGCGGTCGTAGTGAGCCGGGCTTCGACCTGGTGCTTCCTCCTGGCCGCCGCTCCCAGGCTGGCCGGAGCCCAGGAGGTGCACACGGTGGGCGAGCGCGCCGAGTCCCTGCGCGCGGCGGGCCGCCCGTGGCATGCGGCGGAGAGCCTGCTCGCGGCGGCGGCGCGCGAGTCGAGACCCAACGCCACGTTCGTCGTCGAGGGCGCGAAGGCCGAGTTGCGCGCGCGCCGCTACGACCGGGCGAAGAGCCTCCTCGCGGGCCAGCCGTGGCTGGACGACTACGGTGAGGGGGAGGCGCTGGCGGTGGTGGCCGAAGCGGAGTTCCGACTCGGCGCCTTTCCCCAAGCGGCTGCGCATTACGGCGCCGCGCGGACACGCGCCCGGGGTCGGCGGGCGGCGTTGCTCGCGGTGCGCGCCGGGGCCGCCTGGGAAGCGGCGGGTGAGCGGGATAGCGCCGCCGCCGCGTTCGCCGCCGCGCGCGCCGCTGGAATCCCCTCGATCGACCCGTGGCTCCGCGTCCGGCTGGCGCGGGTGGTGCGCGACACGGCGCTCGCGGTCCGGCTGCTCGCCGACGTGCCGTGGCCCGCCGCGCGCGCGGTCCCGGGCGCGCGCGCCCAGGCGCTGCTAGCCGCGGGGGACACGGCCGCCGCGCTGGACGCACTCGCCCAGGCGGGGAAATCGCTGGACGCGGCGCAGCTCGCGCTCGTGGCGGGGGACACGGCCCGCGCCCGCGCCGCGCTCTACGACCTGATGGCGCGCGCTCCGGACTCGGACGAGGCGGCGGCGGCCGTGGGGGTCGCGCTCGCTGCGGTGCCCGCGGCAATGCCGTCCGAGCTCGTCGCCCTGGCGCGCGCCATGAAGGGGCACGGCGGCGCGAGCGACGCGCGCGTGTTCGTGGAGCGCGCGGTGCGCCTGGGGGACTCGAGTGCTGCCGCGCTGCTGCTGCTCGGCGAGCTGCAGGTGGGCGCGGGTCGCTACCGGGACGCGGAGCGGGCCTATCGGGCGGCCGCGAAGGATTCGCTCGTCGGGCCGCTCGCGATCTACCGCCGCGCCCGCGTGCTCGTTCGCCTGGGGGACCCCGGCGCCGACGAAGCGCTGGCCGCCTTCGCGCAGACCTACCCGGCGGACACCGCGGCTCCCACAGCGTTGTACCTGATCGGCGACATGCGGGGCGAGCGCGGGGATGCAGCCGGCGCCGCGCGCTGGTTCGGCGAGCTGATCGCGCGATACCCCGTCGACCCGCGCTCGTCGGTCGCCCGGTTCCGATTGGCGTTCGAGGCCGCGCGGCGAGGCCTGCTCGACAGCGCCGCGGCGCTGTATCAGTCCGAAGTCACGGCCGGTGCGCCGCAGCGCATGGGGGCGCGCTTCTGGTTGGGCAAGCTGTCGCTGCAGCGGGGTGATACGGCCGCGGCCCGGGCCACGTGGCTGGGGCTCGCCCGCGAGGACTCGGTCGGCTACTACGGGCTGCGGGCGCGCCGGGAGACCGGGCTGCCGCCGCTCTCGTTCGCGAGCGCCGCCCCGACGGTCGTCCCGGCCGGTGTGGGCGCGGCGCTCGGGCGCCTCGACACGCTGGTACTGGCGGGCCTCGACTCCGAGGCCCAGGCCGAAGTGCGCGGTGTGCTGGGCCGCGCCCCGCAGGAGCTGGAAGCCTTGCTCGTCTGGAGCGACGGGCTGGCCCAGCGCGGCTTCGGGCCCGCAGCGGTGCGGCTCGGGTGGCAGGCCGCGCTCCGCGCGCCCAACGACCCCCGCGTGCTGCGCGCCATTTTCCCCTGGCCGAACCGCGGGGCAGTCGAGGCCGAGGCCACAGAATTCGGCGTGGACCCACTGCTGTTCGTGGCGATCGTGCGGCAGGAGAGCGTGTTCGATCCCGAGGCGCTGTCCCCCGCCGGCGCGCGCGGACTGGCGCAGCTCCTCCCCGGCACGGCGGCGCTCACCGCCCGCGGGCTCGACGTCACCTTTGCTCCCGAATGGATCACCGTCCCCGACCTGAACCTCCATCTCGGCGCCGCGCACCTTGCGGAGCTGCTGCGGCGTTTTGGTGGTCGCCTCGAGCCCGCGATCGCCGCGTACAACGCCGGGGTGGCCCCTGTGACCCGCTGGGTCGGCCGCGAAGGAGCGGATGACCCCGACCGCTTCATCGAGCTGATTCCCTACCAGGAGACGCGCGGCTACGTCCGCTCTGTGCTGCGCAACCGCGAGCTGTACCGGGCTTTGTACGGGATCTCAACCAATTGAGCGGTGGTTAGTTAGGCCGCTGCACCGTCGCGACACTCCGCTGCCGTCTCGCTGTATTGACAACGTTTTCGCCCCACGGCAAATCTATCCCGCCCGACACCGGTGCCGGGCAGGTTGTTCAGCCCTAGTGTGCGACTTCGCAGGAGGCAGATCGAATGGCAAAGGGAAAGGTGAAGTGGTTCAATGACGCCAAGGGGTACGGCTTCATTGAGCAGGAGGGCGGCGAGGACGTCTTCGTCCACTTCTCGGCGATCCAAATGGATGGCTTCAAGACCCTGGCGGAAGGACAGGTCGTCGAGTTCGAGGTGAAAACCGGCGAGAAGGGGCTCCACGCGGCGAACGTCGTCCGAGTGTAATCGCTCCGCACGCCATTCGCTCAGCCCCGCCCGGGCCTCGCAGGGCGGGGCTGTTGTTTGCGGTCTATTATTCTTGTGCACCCATGCCAGCCGCCTCCGCCGCTCCTCCAGCGGCGCCCACGCTCTTCCTCGTCGACGGCTACGCGCTGATCTATCGCGCCTTCTTTGCGATGATCGCGCGCCCGCTCAAGACCACGCGGGGGGAGAACACGTCGGCGGCGTGGGGCGTCACGAATTTCCTGGTGCGCCTGATGGAGCAGCACCGGCCGGAGCGCCTTGGCTGGGTGCACGACGTGGGAACGTCGTTCCGCCAGCAGACCTACCCCGCCTACAAGGCCACCCGCCAGAAGCTCTCCGAGGAACTGCAGCAAGACTTCGACCGTTCGGTCGAGCGGATCGCGCAGCTGCTCGAGGCGTTCGGCGTGCCGCTGGTGGGCGTGGAGGGATACGAGGCCGATGACGTGATCGGTACGCTCGCCACCCGCGCGGCGGGAGCGGGGTTTCGCGTGGTCATCGTCTCGGGTGACAAGGACTTCTATCAGCTCATCGGTCCAAACGTCGTGCTGCTCAACCCCGGACGCGGTGGGCCCGCAGCCGTGGAAGAGCAGTGGGTGGACGAGTCGAATGCGAGCGACCGGCTCGGTGTGCCGCCGGCGCGGGTCGTGGACTATCTCGCGCTCGTGGGGGACAGTTCGGACAACATCCCCGGCGTGAAGGGGGTGGGCGACAAGACGGCGCTCGAGCTGATCCAGGCCTACGGGGATCTCGACGGCATTCTGGCCCGCGCGGCGGAGATACCCGGGAAGCGCGCGCGCGAGGCCGTGCTCGCGCACGTCCCGGAGGCGCGGCTGTCGCGCGACCTCGTCACGATTCGGCGCGACGTGCCACTACCGCTGGAGCTCGACGCGCTCCGGCTGCGGCCGCCCGATCTCCCCCGGCTCACCCAGCTCTTCACGGAGCTGGAGTTCCGGTCCTTGATCCCGCGGGTGGAGCGGCTGGTTATCGTCTCCCCGCCCCGCCCGGCCTCCCCCGCTCCCTCGGCCTCCCCCACCCCCCCCATCCCCCCCACGCCCCCGGCGCCCGCAGCGGCCGCGCCCCCCGGGGCGGCCGGCGCGCGAATCGTGGATGACCCGGCTGGCCTCGCGGAGCTCGTCGCCGAGTGCCGCGCGGCCCCTATGGTCGCCTTGGACACCGAAACCACGTCCCTCGACCCGCTGCGAGCGACGCTCGTCGGGATGTCGCTCGCCGTGACACCGGAGCGGTCCTGGTACCTGCCCTTCGGCCACCTGGCTCCTGATGGTGAGCTGGTCGCGGGGGAGCCGCCGCGCAACCTCCCGCCGCTGTCGAGTGCGGCCCTCGCGCCGTTGCGAGCGCTGCTCGCGGACCCCCAGGTTCGCAAGGCCGGTCACAACGTCAATTACGACTGGCTCGTGCTGCGGCGGCACGGCGTGGAGCTGGCCGGCGTCGTCTACGACTCGATGCTCGCGAGCTTCGTGCTCGATCCGGCGCGGCGCTCCCACGCCTTGGCCGACCTCGCGCGCGAGCGGCTGGGAGTCGAGATGCAGACCTACGCCGGCCTCGTGGGCCGCGGGCGGGGGGAGCGGCCGTTCGCCGAGGTGCCCGTGGCCGTGGCGGCCCGCTACTGCTGCGCCGACAGCGAGGTCGTGCTGCGGCTGCGAGACGCCTTCCAGCTGGAGCTCGAGGATCACCAGCTCCTCCGGCTGCTCGACACGATCGAGGTGCCGCTCATCCCCGTGCTCGTGGGCATGGAGTGGCACGGCGTGCTGGTGGACCGGGAGGTGCTGGGGCAGATCTCACGCCAATTCGCGCGGGAGCTGGCGGAGCTGGAGCAGGTCCTCTATCGCGCCGCCGGCACGGACTTCAACATCAATTCGACCCCGCAGCTGCGTCACATCCTGTTCGAGAAGCTCCAGCTGCCGGTGCTCAAGAAGACCAAGACCGGCGCGTCCACGGATTTCGAGGTGCTGGAGCAGCTCGCCGCGCTGGGGCATGAAGTGCCCCGGCTCCTCATCGAGTACCGCGAGCTCGCCAAGCTCAAGTCCACCTACGTGGACGCCTTGCCCGGGTACGTGAACCCCGCCACGGGGCGCATCCACACGAGCTTCAACCAGGCCGGTGCGGCGACCGGTCGCCTGTCGAGCTCGGACCCGAACCTGCAGAACATCCCCGTCCGCACCCCGCGGGGCGAAGCGATCCGTCGCGCGTTCGTCGCGGCGCCCGGGTGGCTGCTCCTCACGGCCGATTACTCGCAGATCGAGCTGCGGCTGCTCGCCCACCTGTCCGGCGATCCGGCCTTCCTGCAGGCCTTCGCGCAGGGGGGGGACATCCACCGCCAGACGGCCGCGATCATCTTCGGCGTCTCCCAGGATCAAGTGACGCCCGACATGCGGGCGCGCGCCAAGACAATCAACTTCGCCACCATCTACGGCCAGGGGCCGTTCGCGTTGTCGCGTCAGCTCGGGATCACGCAGGAGGAGGCGACGGAGTTCATCAAGCAGTACTTCACGCGGTTCCAAGGAGTGCGCGCGTGGCTCGACCGCACGGTGGCCGGGGCCCGCGACCAGGGCTATGTGGAGACGCTGTTCGGCCGCCGGCGCTACGTTCCGGAGCTCAAGGACAAGAACTTCAACATCCGCGCCTTCGGGGAGCGCACGGCCACTAACTCGCCGCTGCAGGGTTCGGCCGCCGACCTCATCAAGCTCGCCATGATTGGGATCGACCGGGCCCTGCGGGAGCGCGGCCTCGCCACCCGCATGTTGCTGCAAGTGCATGACGAGCTGGTGTTCGAGGTCCCGGAAGCGGAGCAGGAGGACGCAACGGGGGTCGTAAAAAGCCATATGGAAACGGCAGCGGCATTGCGCGTGCCGCTCGTTGTAAGTATCGGCGCGGGAAGGGATTGGGTCGATGCCAAGGGTTAAGCATAGCTCTTGCATGATCGGCGGGTGGCGCCCAATATGGTGGCGCCGGGCCTCGGGCTCTCGCTCCCATGGTTCGGCGCCCTTTCGCGCCCTGGAGGGTGAGCGGTGCTGTCTCGACGTGGCTTTACCCTGATCGAGCTCCTCATCGTGGTGGTGATCATCGGGATCCTCGCGGCTATTGCGATCCCGAAGTTCGCCAACACGAAGGAGAAGGCATACATCGGCGCGATGAAGTCGGACCTCCGGAACCTCGCGACCGCTGAGGAAGCTTTCTTCTACGACAGCACGAACTACACGAGCACGCTCGCGCAGATGAACAACTTCTCCGCGTCGACGGGAGTCACCCTGGTCGTGAATGAGGCCACGCCGGCGGGATGGGCGGCCACGGCGTCGAGCGCCAGCACCACACACAAGTGCTACCTCTTCTCGGGCACTGCGACGCCCCCTGTGAGCGGCATGATCGAAGGCCGTATTCTCTGCCAGTAGCAGACGTCTACCGAGAGTTCGCACGCCGCCGCGAGGGGATGTGCTTCGCCCTTGACGGCGGCGTTTGGCTTCATCGCCACCGGTTGCGGGGGGAGCCGATGGTGCATCTCGTGAGCGCGGACCGCGACAGGCTGCTCGCGCTGGGCCGCGATCTGGGACTGCGCCAGGAGTGGCTGCAGTACAAGCCGCTGAAGGACCCGAGGACCGGACAGCGCGTACCGGCGTGGCACTGGGACCTGTGGGGAGAAAAGCTTGAGCGGCTAGACGCCGAGACTGCGAGGTAGGCGCCTACTCACTCACGTCTCTCTCCAACTTCGGTGCGCGTACGCCCGGCCACCAGTTCCATCTTCCCGCGATGTGCATGATCGCCGGTACGAGGACCATGCGGATCAGGGTCGCGTCCAGCAGTACGGCGGCGGCGAGGCCGAATCCCACGAGTTGCACCGCGAGCACGCGGGCGAAGGCGAAGGTGCCGAACACGAGGATCATGATCGCGGCCGCGCTCGTGATGGTGGAAGCGGTGGCGGACAGTCCCTCCATCGTGGCGTGGTCGTTGCGGCCGGTCTTGTCGAACACCTCCTTCACGCGGGTCAGCAGGAACACCTCGTAATCCATCGACAGGCCGAACACGATGGCGAACACCAGCACCGGTACGACGGCCCAGATCGCCTCAGTCGGCCCCTCGAGGCCGAACAGCCGGCCGCCGTAGCCGTGCTGGAATACGAGCACGGTGAGCCCGAACGCGGCGCCGACCGAGAGGCAGTTCAGGAGCACGGCTTTGAGCGGCACCAGCACCGACCGGAAGGCGGCGAACAGCATGATGGCCGTGATGCCGAGGACGAGGCCCATCGTCTCCGGGAAGCGCCGCAGCAGTTCGTGCTGCGTGTCCACGTTGGACGCGGCGAAGCCCCCCACCAGGATCTCCGCGCCGCCCAGTGCCCGCACCCCGTGGTGCACGACAGCCCGGACGTGGCGGGCGACGTCCATCATCCCCGCGAGCGATACCGTGTCGGCGGGGATCACGTCCAGCAGCGTGGTGCGTTCGTCAGTGCTCAGGTAGGCGTCGAAAAACTTCGCGTACTTCTGGCGCGCCGCCGCGGGGTCGCTGTAGAAGAACAGGAGCTGCAGCGTGGACATGCGGGGCCGGACGCTCGCTACGCCGCGCACCTCGCGCACGCGAGGATCCTTGCGGACGGAGTCGGTGAGCGCCTTGAGGCCGCTGAGCCAGCGGCCCGTCAAGGCGTGCTGTCCTTCGGGCAGTTGCACGACCACGCGGATGGGCTGGATCACGCCGCTCGCCCCCATCGCCCGGAGCGCGGCCAGGCCCTGGCCAGACTCGGACTCCGGCGGGAACCAGTTCGTCGCGGGGAGTCCGAGCCGGATCTGTGTGGCCGGGAAGGCGAGCAGGGCGACGGCGGTGCCGCCCGCGGCCACCGCGCGCCACGGGCGGTGGCCCAGCCAGCGGGCCCAGCGCTCCCACCCCGTGGGGGCGTGAAACCTCGCGAGCGGGCGGGCCAGCCATTTGGGGCGATCGATGTTGCGGCCCAGGACGGCGAGCACGGCGGGGAGAAATGTCGTCGCCAACAGCACGGCGACGAACACGACGAACAGTCCGCCCACCCCCACCGAGCGCGTGTCCGAGAGCGGCGTCGTGAGGAGTGCCGCGAACCCGACCACCACCGTTAAACCCGACGTGATCACCGCCGACCCGGCCGTCTCGACGGTGCGCACTGCCGCGTCCACCGGTGAGAGCCCGCGGTTCAGCTCCTCGCGGAACCGCGTGACGACGAGCAACGAGTAGTCGATCCCCACGCCCAGCCCCACCATCGTGGTGATGTTCAGCACGAACACCGACATGGGGAGGTACTTGGCCGCGATGGTGACGAGGCCCAGCGCGATCGTGATCGCCAGCACGCCGACCACGATGGGGACCATCGCGGCTACCAGCGCCCCGAACGCCACGATCAGCACGACGAGCGTCAGGGGCAGGACCCGCTGCTCGCCGCGCTCGCTGTCCTCGGCGCTGATCGTGCGCACGTCGTGATCCAGCGCGGGGAAGCCCGTCACCATCACGGCGAAGCCGTCTGCGCCGGGCACCCGGCCCATCGCGTCCCGGATGGCCGCGCGCAGGTCGGGCACGATGCTCTTGCTGATGTCGCTCGTGAACTCGGGGGTGAGGGCGGCGATCAAGAAGGTCGTGCGGCGGTCCGGGCTCACGAAGCTCGATTCGCCGATCGAGCGGACCGAGATGATCTGGCTCACGTAGGACTGCCGCTCCGCGACGGCCTTGAGCGTGTCGAGCACTCGCTCGAAGCGCTGGTTGGTCCAGCGCACGGGGCCGTGGACCACGATGGCGACGTAATCGGCGAAGGGGCTGGGGAAGGCCTGCTTGAGCAGATCGGTGGCGCGGGCGGCCTCGGTGGTTTCGCTGGCCCCGCCCCGCAGCGCGAGCACCTGCTGGACGTGGCTGGCTCGCGGCGCGAAGAGCAGCGCGAGCGCCGCCCACGCCGCGATGACCCAGCCGCGCCAGCGGACGAGGAACGTCGCAGGGAGCGCGAACAATTACTGTCCAAGCATTGCGGAGGCCACAATCATAGAGAGGCCGGGCACCCAAAGCTAGCGGCGGGACCGCGGCCTTCCGCATATTGCGCGCATGGTCGAACGGCGAATTTCCGCCCTCCTTGCCGGTCTCGCGGTGCTGCTGGTCTGCGCCGTGCTGTGGGACGCGTTCGGCGGCGCGCGCGCGCGCCGGCCGGCGCCCCGAGTGCCGTCACCCGTCGATACGGTGTCGGCCTCTCACCGTGCGGGGCCGCTGTCGGAGACCACGGCCGTGCAGGCAGTGCGCGTGCCCGCCTCCGCCCCCGGCACCGCCGTCGCGCCGTCCAATCTCTCGTACGCCGACCTGCTCGCGCGTTCCGAAATGCGGCGCCGTATCCGCGCCAGCGCCGGCCTGACCTATCTCAACGAGGTCGTGGCGGCGACCGGCGACTCGATGCTCCACCGCTGGGACGACCGCCTCCACCGGCCCGTGCGGGTATACCTCGCGACCGGGACGGCGGCCAATTTCCAGCCGCCGTTCCTCGGCGCCGTCCGCGACGCGTTCCAGCGCTGGCAGGAGGCGGGTGTGCCGGTGCGCTGGGACCTCGCGGCGGACTCGGCCGCGGCGGAGGTGCGCTTCAAGTGGAAGGTGCAGTTCGAGGAGGAGCGCACCGGCCAGACCGACCTGACCTGGGACCAGGACGGGCACCTGCAAACCGCCATCGTGACGCTCGCCACCTTCGATCCCAAAGGGCACCCGCTCGGCCCCGATGAGGTGCGCGTCATCGCGCTCCACGAAATCGGCCACCTCATCGGGCTCGACCACTCGTCCGACACGACCGACATCATGTACCCGGTCACCAAGGTGCGCGACTTGTCGCCCCGGGACATCCAGACCGCGGTGCTGCTCTACGAACTCGCGCCAGGCTCGATCCGCTGACCGGCTTCCCCGCGCGGCGGGCTGTATATTGAGGAAAGGGCAGGCAGCGCATGGCGCACCGCGGTATCACTTCCTTCCTGCGGCACGACGCGCCCGACGGTGGGCCGGCGTCGCTGGCGCAAGCGCTGGACGGGCGGGTGCGCGAAGGCGAGCTGGTCGAGCGGCAGCCCGACGGCGCGGTGCGCTGCTTCGCCTGCGGCCACCGCTGTCTCGTGAAGCCCGGGCGCCGTGGCATCTGCAAGGTGCGCTTCAACAAGGACGGGGCGCTGCAGGTGCCCGCCGGCTACGTGGCGGCCCTGCAGTGCGATCCGACCGAGAAAAAGCCGTTCTTCCACGCGCTCCCCGGCTCTGACACCCTCACGTTCGGCATGCTGGGCTGTGATTTCCATTGCGGTTACTGCCAGAACTGGCTCACGTCGCAGGCACTGCGCGACGACGCCGCGGGCGTGTTGCCTACGGACGTCACCCCGGACGCGCTGGTGCGCCTGGCGCTCCGGCAGGGAGCGAAGCTCGTCGGCTCCTCCTACAATGAGCCGCTCATCACGGCCGAGTGGGCAGTGGACGTCTTCAAGGTAGCTCGGGCCCAGGGGTTGAAGACGGCGTTCATCTCGAACGGCAACGCCACGCCCGAGGTCCTCGACTATATCCGCCCCTGGACCGACTGCTACAAGATCGACCTCAAGGCGATGGACGATAAGCGCTACCGCGAGCTGGGTGGCGTGCTGCAGCACGTGCTCGACGCGGTCCGCATGGTGTACGAGCGCGGCTTCTGGATCGAGATCGTGACGCTGGTCGTGCCCGGCTTCAACGACGACACGGCGCAGCTGCGGCGCGCAGCCGAGTACCTCGCGTCGGTGTCGCCCGAGATCCCTTGGCACGTGACGGCGTTTCATAAGGACTACAAGATGACGGACCCCGAGGACACGTCGGCGGAGACGCTGGTGCGGGCGTGCGAGATCGGGGCGGAGGCCGGTCTCAAGTTCATCTACGCCGGCAACCTCCCGGGGCGCGTGGGCCGCTGGGAAAACACCTATTGTCCAGACTGCGGCGACCTCCTGATCGAGCGCTACGGCTACGTCATCGAGCGAAACAAGCTCGCTGCCCAGGGGCGCTGCCCCACCTGCGGCCGCGGCATTCCGGGCGTGTGGTGCTAGCGGTCGTTCTGCTGCAAGTCGCTGTCTCGTTCACCCCGGGGCTTGGCACCGGGGCTCGCGCACTCGGGTTTGACGCCGCCACGTTCGATCCGATCGTCCTGGGCGGCATCCGCGCCGGTGCCTACCCCGGGGCGGCGTTCGTCGTGGGGCGCCGCGACACGATCCTATTCGCCAAGGGCTACGGGCGGCTCACGTGGTCGCCCTCCTCGCGCGCCGTGTCGCCCGAGAGCACGCTCTACGATCTCGCCTCGCTGACCAAGGTGGTGGTGACCACGACCGCGGCGATGCTGCTGGTGGAGCGCGGCCGGCTGGACCTCGACGCGCCGGCGGCGCGCTACGTCGAGGAGTTCGCCGGCCCCGGAACGGCGGGGATCACCGTGCGGCAGCTCCTCACCCACACATCCGGGCTGCGCGCCACGCTTCCGCTGTACGAGGAGCCGGACAGCGCCGCCGCGCTCGCCGCGCTGTTCCACGTGACGCCGATCGTGCCGCCGGGGACGCGTGTCATCTACTCGGACCTGAACGCGATGCTTTCCGGCGAAATCGTGCGCCGTGTCATGGGGGAGCCGCTCGACCGCTTCACGGCGCGCGAGATTCTGGCGCCTCTCGGGATGACGCAGACGACGTTCCGGCCGCGGCGCGCCCTGTATGGCCGCATCGCCCCGACGGGCGTGTGGCACGGGACGCCCGTCGCCGGGGTCGTCAACGACCGCAACGCGGCGCGGCTCGGCGGTGTGTCGGGCCACGCCGGCCTGTTCGCTCCGGCGAGCGACGTGGCCCGCTTCGCGCAGCTCATGCTGCGGGAGGGCGCCTTGCCCGACGGGCACCGTTTGCTCGAGGCGGAGACGGTGCGCCGCTTTACGGCGCGGAGCGCGGGGCCCGAGCGGGGACGCGGTGGGGAAGCGCGAGCGCTGGGATGGCAAGCGCTGCCCACGGGGGAAGCGGTGAGCAGTGCGGGACGGCTGTTCGGGCCGCGCAGCTACGGCCACACGGGGTGGACGGGCACGTCGCTGTGGATCGATCCGGACCGCGATCTGTTCGTGGTGCTCTTGACCAATCGCGCCTACGCGCCGCGGGCGCGGCGCTCGTTCACCGCGTTGAAGGAGGTGCGCGGGCGGCTCGCCGACGCCGCCGCACAGGCGTCCGATGCCGGCGCGCGGTGAGCGCCCCACGCTGTTCTACGACGGGGAGTGCGGATTCTGCCGCGACGCGGTCGCGGTGCTGTCCCGCTGGGATCGCGAGGGCCGCATCGAGCTGATCCCGTTTCAGGACGCGGCCCGCGTCGCGCAGTTCGGATTGCCCCTCCCCGCGCTCGCCGCCGCCATGCACCTCGTGCTGCCTGACGGCCGCGTGGTTGTGGGAGCGGACGCGGTGCCCGAGCTCGGCCGGCTGCTGCCGGGGAAGCGGTGGCTGACCTGGCTGTTCGCGGTGCCGGGCGTGCGGCCGATCGCGCGGCGCGCCTACGCCTGGATCGCGGCGCGACGGCGCTGCCTGGTGCCGCGCCGCCCCGCGGGCTAGGTTGTCGAGAGAGGAGGAAGCACTGTGGCCACTGCCACGCTGAACGAGGAAGCCGTGCGCCGGGCCCTGCGGCAGGTGAAAGACCCCGAGCTCGACATGAACATCGTCGACCTGGGCCTCGTGTACGACGTCGCGGTGACCGAGGGTGACGTGCGCATCGCGATGACACTGACGTCACCCGGCTGCCCCGCCGGGCCCATGATCACGAACGACGCGTACAAGGTGGTGCGGGCGCTCGAGGGCGTGCAGGACGTCGATGTCGAGATCGTATGGGAGCCGTACTGGACGCCCGAGCGGATCGATCCCAAGGTCCGCGCGCTGATGGGGTTCTAGCGCAGCGCCCCGAGCAGCGCGTCTCCCAGCGCCGTGATCTGCCAACGCCGGAGCTCCCCCACGTGGGCGAGCCCGGCGCCGTCTTTTGGATGTGCACGCGCCACCGCCTCGAGCGTGCCCCTCCCGCACAGCACGCCGGGATCGAGTCCCAACTCGGCGGCAACGCGGTTGCGGGCCGCCTTGAGCCGCTCGACCCGGGCGTCGAGCTCGGGGTCCTTGGGCGGCCGCGCCGACCGCTCGATGCGCGGCAGCTCCGCCTCCGGCAGCGTCAGCGCCTGGCGGACCGCGGCGAGCAGGGCCTCCCCGTGGCGACGGGCGAGGACCGGGGGGAGGCCCGGCACTCGCCCCAACGCGTCGTGCGTCTCGGGCAGCGCTTTGCTCACCGCGAGCAGCGCGTCGTTCCCGATGATCCGGAACGTGGCGGTGTCCGCCTCCGCCGCGATCTCTTCCCGCCAGCGATACAGCTCCCGCAGCGTGGCGAGCTGCCGCGGAACGAGCGCCTTCGCGCCCTTCACGCGCAGGTAGGCGTCCGCCCCGTCTCCGCCCCCGGTCCATCGCAGCGCCTCGAGTCGCGTGAACTCCTCCTCCGCCCACGTGAGGCGGCCCAGCGCCACGAGCCGCGCCCGCAGCGCTTCGCGCAGCGCGGGTAGGTGCCGCGTGTCGGCGGCCGCGTACTCGAGCATGGCCGGAGGCAGGGGCCGCCGCGACCAGTCGGCCTTCTGGTGCTCCTTGGAGAGCTTGACGCCCAGGTACTTGTCCAAGAGCGCCGCGAGTCCCACGGCGCGCTCCCCGGCGAGCTGCGCCGCGATCCGCGTGTCGCACAAGCGCCGGGCCCGGAAGCCGTAGTCTCGGTCGAGGATGCGGAGATCGTAGTCCGCGTCGTGGAAGATCTTTTCGACCTGCGGGTCGGCGAGCAGCTCCCCCACGGGCGCGAGATCGCGCACCGCGAGAGGGTCGATGATCGCGGTCTGTCGGGGGCTCGAGAGCTGCACCAGAAAGATGCGGTCGCGGTAGCGGTGAAAGCTCGCGGCCTCGGTGTCCGCCGCGACGAGCGGCTCGCGCCGCAGCGCGGCGATGATCTCGGCCAGCGCGGCGTCGGTGCGGATGTGCATCATTCTTCCTTGCCGAGCTGCTCCAGTCCGGCGGCGACTTCTTCCAGCGCCTTCGCTAGGGTCCGATAGAATTCTGGGTCCGGCGGCTGGGGAGCCCCGCTCAGCGGGTCGCCGGCGGACTTGCGCGCCAGCCGTGCCGCGTGACGGATGTAGTCGGTGGCGACCCGCATCGGTTGTCCTCGCCTGAAGGGAGCGTGCGTGTCGAGTGCAGCCGTGTTGAGCCCAAAGATACGCAGGGCGCTCGCGCCGGGCAGTCTCGGTGACTGGCCGACCCCCCTCGAGTCCGCGCCGGGGCTCGCCGCCGCGTGCGGCGCCACGGCGCTCTGGCTCAAGCGCGAAGACCGGTCCTCCCCGTGCTACGGCGGCAACAAGGTCCGCGGGCTCGAATTCCTGCTCGGCCCGGCGCCGGCCGACGTCGTGTTCCTGACCGCCGGCGGCACGGGCTCGAGCCATTGTCTGGCGACCGCCGTCCACGCGGGCGCGCTCGGCGCTCGGACCGTGCTCGCCCAGTTCCCGCAGCCCGACACCGACGCGAGCCGCGCCGTCGCGACGGCATGCGCGGCGCGGGCGGCGCTGGTCGTGCGGGCGGGCTCACCCGCGGGTCTCCCGCTGGCGCTGCTCCAGGCCTGGCGGGCGGCGCGGCGCATGGGCCACGTTCGCTGGATCCCGTTGGGGGGCGCGCATCCCCGCGCCGTCGTGGGGCACCTCCTCGCCGGTCTCGAGCTCGAGACCCAACTGCCCGACCTGCCTGACGCCATCGTGACGCCGCTCGGTACCGGGGGGACCGCGGCAGGGCTTGGGTTGGCCGTGGCCGCACTGGCGTGGCCGACTACCGTCGTCGGCGTGCGCGTCGCACCGCGGCTCGTCGCAAACCGCTGGCGCACGACCCGCCTCGCTCGCCGGGCGGCGCTGCTGCTGGCAGCTCACGGCATACGCCTCCCGCTTCCCGCCTCCCGTTTCCCGGTAGCGGTAGTGGATGGGCTGGGCGTTGGGTATGGGCA
>Ga0209160_1000253_pt1 | contig 42299 bp, 54 predicted proteins | sample GraSoiAngelo_153_FD_186167 | JGI IMG/M metagenome (GOLD analysis project Ga0209160, IMG submission 186167) | Grasslands soil microbial communities from the Angelo Coastal Reserve, California, USA - 14_1009_12_40cm (SPAdes) (version 2) | ecosystem: Environmental > Terrestrial > Soil > Grasslands ...
CACGCCGTTCTCTTTCAGTGTCGTTTCGAACACGCCCCGCGTCCCGACGCGATACGGCCCGCCCACATCGTCGTCCACGATGAACACGCGAACGCCGCCGCGCACCGCCGGTGCTTCCCCACTCAGCAGGCGCAGCGCGCGATCGGCGATCTGGTCCGCGAAGGCCGCGTTCGCAACGAGGTCCGGCGCCTCCCCACTCCCCACTCCCCACGCAGTGACGGCGTTCTCGTATCGCGCCAGCGCATCATCGGCGCGGGCGGTCGCGATGTCCTTGCCGACACCCGCGTCGAGCGCGCGGATCACGCCCCGCCAGTCGCTCGGATAGAGGAGCGCATCGCAGCCGGCCGCGACCGCGGCGACGGTCGCGGGGGCCTCGGACTGCGCGGCGGTCGCGCCCGCCATGATCAGCGCGTCGGTAATCACGAGGCCACCGAAGTTCAGTGGGTCGCGGAGGTACGCGAGGATCGGGGGCGAGAACGCCGCCGCCCGCCCGCTCGCGTCCCACCCCGGATAGGCGACGTATGCGCTCATCACCGCGCCGACGCCGGCGCGAATGGCGTGTTCGAACGGCACGAGATCCGTCGCCTGCAGCTCGGCGAGCGGCGCCGTGACGCGCGGCAGCACCTCATGCGAGTCCTCCGTGGTGCGGCCGTGCCCGGGGTAGTGCTTGGCGCAGGCGAGGACGCCGTGCTCCTGGCACCCGCGCACCCACACGGCGGCGTGCTCGCCCACCCGCTGAGCATCGGCGCCGAAGGAGCGGGTCCCGACGATAGGGTTTTTCGGCTCGAGATCCAGGTCGCACACGGGCGCGAACGCCCACGTGATCCCGACGGAGCGGGCCTCCTGCGCCGTGATGATGGCGGCCGCATGGGTGGCGTCGAGGTCGTCGAGCGCGCCGAGGGCCGCGGGCGTCGGCATCTCGGTCAAGCCCTCGACCTGCTGGGCGGCCCCGCGCTCCAAGTCCGCGCCGACGAGCAGCGGCCGGCCCGCCTGTTCCCGCACGGCGCGGGTCAGCTCCACGACCGCGTCCCGCGTACCGCCGAAGACGATGAACCCGCCGACCCCAGTGGCCAGCGCGGCGTCGATGGTGGAGTGCTCGTGCGCGAAGCTGCCGCGCCGCCAGCGCAGAGAAGGAAAGACCAGCCGCGCGAGCGACGCGGTCACGCGGGCGTGACGTGGCCGAGGATGCGAGGGCCGCGGGCGCCCGTCGCGGCGGGGAGGTTGCCCGGTCGCGCGTTCACGGTGAGCCAGCCGAGAAACGCGAACGCGACCGCCTCCTTGGCGTCGCCGTCGAAGAACCGCTGATCGAACCCCACGACCGGCCGCGGCCGGACACGCGCCGCCAGCATCTCGACCAGAGCCGGGTTCCGGGCCCCGCCACCCGAAATCACCAGCTCGGCGTCGGGCGCGGCCGGCGTCCAGCGCTCGATCGCGCGGGCGATCGACTCCACCGTGAGGGCGCACGCGGTCGCCACGGCGTCGTTGTCGGACCCGCCCGCCGCCCGCACCTGCTCGATCAGTCGGTCGGCGTACGCGATCCCGAACGTCTCCCGGCCCGTGCTCTTGGGCGGAGGCCGGGAGAAGAACGCGTCGGCGAGCAGCGCCTCCAGCACCTTCACCGCGGGGCGGCCGCGTCGCGCCCGCTCCCCGTCGCGGTCGTAGGGAGCATCGGGGTCGAGGCGGCGCGCCACGGCGTCGATCACCGCCACGCCGGGACCCGTGTCGAACGCCAGCGCCCCATCGAGCACGCCGCGTCGCGGCACCCACGTGACGTTGGCCATCCCGCCGAGGTTCAGCAGCAGGCGCCCGCGCTCGGAGTCGCCGAACAACATCACGTCGGCGAGGGGAACGAGCGGCGCCCCTTGCCCCCCCGCGGCCACGTCCCGCGAGCGAAAATCGCTCACCACGCGCACGCCGAGCCGCTCGGCGAGGACGGCCGCATCGCCGAGCTGCAGCGTGGCGCGACCCGGCTCGTGCCAGATGGTCTGGCCGTGCGACGCGACGAACGACAGCTGCCGCGGCGCCGTCTTGGCGCTGGCGAGCAGCTGCAGCGCGGCACCGGCGAAGCGTTCGGCGAGGGCCACGTGCAGCACGGCGAGGTCGCGGGCGCCGCCGCGCGCGATGGCGTCGATGATCTGTCCCCGCTCGCGGGCGTCGTAGGGTTCCTGATGGAAGGCGACGAGCGCGACGTCGGGCGCGGTTCCCGAGATCCGCACCAGCGCGGCCGACACGCCGTCGAGCGATGTCCCGGACATCAGGCCGACGGCGAGCGTCTCGCTCACGCGCCCGTTCCCGTCACGGGAGGCGGGTCCCCGATGGCCTTGCGGATAAACCCGCCGGCGGCCTCGAGCGCGCGGCGGGCGGCGTCGCGGCTCTGGCCGGTCTTCGCCATGACGATCGCGAGCTTGACGCTGCCCCCTGCGTCCTCGATGGCACGGCGCGCCGCGTCTCGATCCACCCCGCACACTTCCATGACGATGCGCTGGCCCCGATCACGCAGCTTGTCGCTCAACGCCATCAGGTCCACCATGAGGTTGCCGTAGGCCCGGCCCATGCGGATCATCGCGCCCGTGGAGATGGTGTTGAGCACCAGCTTCGTCGCCGTACCGGCCTTCATCCGGGTCGAGCCGGTGAGCGCCTCCGGACCGACCTTGGGCAGGATGACGACGTCGCAGGTGTCGGCGAGCTGTTTGGGCGGATCGGAGCAGGAAACCAGCACCGTTTTCGCCCCGATCGTCTGGGCCCGCGACAGGGCCGCGCGCACGAACGGCGTAGTGCCGCTCGCCGCGATGCCGACGACGACGTCGCGCGGGGTCACCTGCGCGTCGTCGATCGCGGCCATCCCCGCATTCACGTCGTCCTCGGCGCCCTCGGCGCTCTTGATCAAGGCCGGGTAGCCGCCCGCGATGAGACCGACGACGAGCTCCGGGGGCGTGCCGAACGTCGGCGGGCACTCGGCGGCGTCCAGCACGCCGAGCCGGCCCGAGGTCCCCGCCCCGACGTACACGAGCCGGCCGCCCCGGCCGAAGGCCGCGACCACCTCATCGATCGCCGTGGCGATCCGCTCCCGCTCCCCGTGCACCGCGGCGGGGACGGTCCGATCCTCGGCGTTCAACAGGTCCACGATGTCCAGGCTCGACGCGACGTCGATGCGCTCGGTGCGCGGGTTGCGCTGCTCGGTGAGGCGCGGGTCGGAAAACGGGGGAGGGGGGAAGGGGGAAGCGGAAGGGGTCATGAGGTGTGGTAGCCGCTAAGGTAGACGTTGACCCGCGCTCGGGTCAACGTGCAGTATTGAGCATGCGACCACTCTTCCTCGTTGCGTCCCTCGTCGTGCTTGCCGCCTGTGGTGGCGGCTCCACCGTCTCCGCGCCTCGTCCTTCGCCCCGCGCGTCGGGGGGAGGGGGGAGCGCGGCGCCGGTCGAGGCCGTCGTCAGCGGCGCCCCGCTGCTGCCGCCGGAGTGGGGGCTCGCCGGACGGGCGAAGGCGACGACCGGCGCGCGGGCGATGGTCGTGTCGGGCCATCCGCTGGCGAGCGAGGTCGGCATCGAGATCCTGAAGCAGGGCGGCAACGCCGTGGACGCGGCGGTCGCGGTGGGGTTCGCGCTCGAGGTCGTGCTGCCCGAAGCCGGCAACATCGGCGGCGGCGGGTTCATCGTGTATCGGGACGCCACGGGTCGTGTGCGCGCGCTCGACTACCGCGAGACGGCGCCGGCAGGCGCCTCGCGGGACATGTACCTGGACTCGGCGGGCCACGTCACCGAGCGGAGCCTGACCGGGCACCTCGCCTCCGGCGTGCCGGGGAGCGTGGCGGGGATGTACGAGGCGTGGAAGAAGTACGGGCGGCGCCCGTGGGCGACGCTGATCGCGCCCGCGATCCGGCTCGCCGAGGGCCACATGCTGGACGCCGTACGCAGCCGCGACCTGGAGGCCGAGGCGGACCGGCTGCGCCTGTTCCCCGCGTCGGCCCGGCAGTTTCTCGTCGAGGGCCACGCGCCCGCGCCCGGCGCGATGTTCCGGCAGCCCGAGCTCGCGCGCACGCTGCGCCTCATCGCCGATTCGGGGCCGGATGTGTTCTACCGCGGCCAGATCGCCGACTCGATCGTCGCCGAGATGCAGCGCGGCCACGGGCTGATCACGAAAAACGACCTCGCCGGCTACCGCGCCAAGTGGCGCACGCCGGTGCAGGTGACCTACCGGGGCTACACGGTCTACTCGATGCCGCCGGCCAGCTCGGGCGGCGTCACAATGGGGGAGATTCTCAACATCCTCGAGGGCTACGACACGCTGCCGCCGTTCGGCAGCGCCGCCTACGTGCATCTCGAGACCGAGGCGATGCGCCGCGCCTTCATCGATCGCAACCGGTGGCTCGGCGATCCCGACTTCGTCTCGATGCCGCTCGACCGCCTGCTCTCGAAGAGCTACGCGGCACAGCTGCGCGCCGAAATCGACCCCCGCAAGGCGACGCCGACGCCGCCGTTCGCGGCGGGGGGCGACGAGAGCCTCGAGACCACGCACTATTCGGTCGTCGACGCCGACGGCAACGCCGCGGCGGTGACGACCACGCTGAACGGCGGCTTCGGCAGCGCGGTCACGGTCCAAGGCGCGGGGTTTCTCCTGAACAACGAAATGGACGACTTCGCCGCCGCGCCGGGCCAGCCCAACCAATACGGCCTGGTGCAGGGCGAAGCGAACGCGATCGCCCCGAAGAAGCGCATGCTCTCGGCGATGACGCCGTCGATCGTGCTGGATCGCGACGGCAAGCTGTTCATGGTGGTAGGGACGCCCGGCGGACCGACGATCATCACCAGCGTGTTTCAGGTGATCGTGAACGTCGTGGACTTCAAGATGTCGCTGGCGGACGCGGTGGCCGCGCCGCGCATCCATCATCAGGCGCTCCCAGACATCATCGGCTACGAGCGCAACGGGCTGCTCCCGGCGGTGGTGGATTCGCTGAAGGCGATGGGCCATGAGGTGCGGATGCGCGGCGGCTATTCCGGCGACATCGCCGCGATCCAACGGGTGGGGAGCCGGTGGGTGGGGGTGTCGGATCCGCGGCGGGGAGGTGGGGCGGCGGGCTGGTGACCGACGACATCATGCAGAAGCTGCGCTCGCTCCTGACCGCCTACGCCGAGCTCAAGGCGCGCGAGCAGCCGGAACCGCCGGCCGGGCACGGCGCGGCCGAGCGGAAGCGCAAGGCGTGCGCCGACACGCTCCGCAACGTCGTCCGGCCGGTGCTCGACGCGTTCATGACCGAACTCAAGAACGCCGGGCACGACGCGGCGACCCGGGACCACACCGACAAGGAAGACGCCTACCCGAGCGTGGCTCTCTCCTTCACGCCGCGGACCCGCGCCGCCACCAGCCCGGAGACCGCCCTCGCCTCGGCGCTGATCTTCAGGTACGAGCCGCGGCGCGGCATCCTGGTGCAACGCAGCGTCAAGCCGTCGCCCGCCAAAGGTCGGGTGGTGACGGCCACCGGAGATCGCATCGGGACGATCGGGGTGGATACCGTTTCACCGCAGTGGGTCGAGACCAAAACGCTGGCGTTCATTGAAGACGTGCTCAAAACCAACTGAGGGGGACATCATGACCGGGTTGGGCGCGCTGTGGCTGCCGATCCTGCTGTCGTCGGTCGCGGTCTTCGTCGTCAGTTCCGTCATCCACATGATGTCGCCGTGGCACAAGAGCGACTACCCCAAGCTGGCCAACGAAGACAAGGCAATGGACGTGCTGCGCGCACTCGCCATCCCGCCGGGCGACTATTTCATCCCGCGCCCCTCGTCCCGGGAGGAGATGCGCTCGCCGCAGTTCGCCGAGAAGATGAAGAAGGGGCCGGTCGTGGTGATGACGGTGTTCCCCAGCGGCCCGCAGCCGCTGGCCCCGCGGCTCGTGAGCTGGTTTCTCTACTCCGTGGTCGTGGGGCTGTTCGCCGGGTACGTCGCGGGGCACGCCCTGCCTGCCGGGGCAGCGTTCCGGCAGGTGCTGCGGTTCGCCGGCGTCACCGCCTTCGTCGGCTACGCTCTCGCCCTATGGCAGATGTCGATCTGGTACGGCCGCGCCTGGCTCGCAACGATCAAGGCGACAGTGGACTCGGTGATTTACGCACTGGTGACCGCCGCCATCCTCGGATGGCTGTGGCCGCACTAGGAGGCCTTCACCGCCAGCGGTTTGTTGAGCGACACCAGCACGTGCGCCCCCGCTGGAAGCACGATGTCGGCGTCCTTCGACGTCGCGGCGATGCCCGCGCCGGCCGCCGCGCCGACGATGCCGCCGATGATCGTCCCCCGCTTGTTCCCGCCGATGACGCGGCCGAGGATCGCCCCCGCCGCCGCGCCCGCCCCCACTTTCGCCGCGTCGCCCGTCGTCACACCGCGGCCGTGACGCCGGGTCTCGAGCGAGTCGATGCGGGCGTCGAGAGCGTACTTCGTGCCGCGGATCGTAACGCTCGAGACCGCCAGCGTCAGCGTCCCCGGCTCGTTGGGATTCGGCGCCGGCTTGACCGCCGTGACCGTGCCGGCGACCACGGCGCCCGCCGGAATCACCACGTGGCCCCGCGCGTCCTTCACGTCGTCCACGACTTTCGCGGTGAAAGCATCTCCCGCGTGGTTGGTGCGCGAAGTGATCGTGTCGCTGACCGCCATGTCGAGGTGCGTTCCGGCCGGGGCCGTGTACATGGTCGGCGCGGGCGGCGTCACGGGCTTGGGCCGGGCGACCGGCGGCCGCGCGGCGGGCGTCGGCTCCCGGACGGGCACGTCGTGCCGCGCGGCGCTCGTCTCGCTGGGCGCGAGCGTCAAATTGCGCGCCGTCGAATCGGTCGCCGCCGCCTTGGACTGCTCGCCCTTGGCGCAGGCGAGAGCGAGGGCCAAGGTCATAACGGTAATGTGGACCTTCTTCATGTCTGTTCTCTCCGTATGTGATTCCCACACTCGAAGCGTGGGCTCGCTTTAGCGTCGCGCGTGCCGAGCCGATCCTTCACGATGGGGACACAGAGCGCGGCGAAAAGTTCCCTGTCGCCCGTCATAGCCGGTTCTTGAGGAACTGCGGCGTGAGCCCCTGCAGGTAGTTGGCCAATAGCGTGAAGCGGTCGGTGACCAGCAGGATCCCCAGCACCACGAGCAGCGCGCCCGCGATGCGGTCCACCCACCCGAGGTAGCGCCGGAACTTCTGGAACCATTCCAGAAAGCGCTCCAGCGCTAGCGCCGCGAGCAGGAACGGCACCGCCAGGCCCAAAGCGTACGCCGCGAGCAGGGCGGTCCCCTGCCCCAGACCCGCCTGCGCGGCCGCGAGGGTGAGGATCCCGCCGAGGATCGGCCCGATGCACGGCGTCCAGGCGGCGCCGAACGCCACGCCGACGACGGCGGACCCCAGGTACCCCACGGGCTTCCGCGCCAGCGTGAACTGGCGCTCGCGCATCAGGAACGATATCCGGAGCACGCCGAGCAACGAGAGTCCGAGGATGATCAGCATCACACCGCCCGCGCGGGCGAGCCACACCCGCGAGTCGCGGAACAGGCTCCCGAGCGCCGAGGCCGTGGCGCCAAGGGCGACGAAGACGACCGCGAACCCGGCCACGAACCACAACGCGTGGAGCAGGGCCAGGCCGCGTCGCTCGGCGACCTGCTCGGCGGTCAGCCCTGTCAGGTAGCCGACATAGCTGGGGATCAGCGGCAGCACGCAAGGGGAGAGAAAGCTCAGCACTCCAGCCGCGAAGGCGACGGTGAGGGGGACGCCGTGAGCGGCGTCATCCACAGAACGCCACCGCCGCCACGACGGTCGTCCAGCGGCCGTCCTCGCCGCACTCGGCGGTGGACGTGACGTTCAGCGTGCGGACGATCTCCCCGGACAGCAGCCACTGCTCGCGCCGCTCGTCCCAGGCCTTCTCCGGGTCGAACGGGACGCCCAGCACCGTGCCCAGCATCGAGGCGGCGAGGTCTTCGGCGTACTCGCCGGCGACCAGCTCGTTCTGGCCGTAGCTGTGATGCTCGGAGATGTAGCCGTGGTGGGTGAGATCGGCCGGCATGGCGAGACCGATCGAGGCCGCGACGAGCCGGCTCGGCTCGTTGGTCGATGACTCGGCCACCACGGTGAACAGCACCTGGCCGGGCCGCAGCATGCTCATCCCTTCCTCGCGATCCACCAGCTCGCACTGCGGCGGGAAGATCGAGCTTACCCGCACCAGGTTGAACGTCGCCAGGTGGGCGTCCCGCAAGGCCATCTCGAAGCTCGTGAGCTTCTCTTTATGCCGGCCGACGCCCTTGGTGAGGAAGGCTTTGGTCGGCACGAACATTTTTGCGTCGATCAACCCGTCACCTCGTCCGCGTTAGAGGGTTTCCGTCAACCTTCATACCACACCCCGGGGCCGACCGCTACCGGCGGTTCCGTGTCGCCCGTCCGGTCGGCGGTGGCCTGCATGACTCGCTCCACGACCTCGGCGGGGGTGAGCGCCACCTCCTCCACGGCGAGCCGCGTCTGGCCCCGCTCCTTCCCGCGCACGACGAGCATGTACTTCGCCGTGTAGACCCGCACCCGGCCCTCGGGGTTACGGCGCGTCACCACCGCCGTGCCCCACTCCCGACCTTCTCGCTTGATGGGGCGGAAGAGGTAGATGGTCTCGATCTCGGCGGGCGGCACTTCGGCCGCGACCGCCGCCGCGAGCTTGGCCCACCCGGGCCCGCTGCCCTGCCCGGGCGTCAGCGCGCCAGGGTGGCCGGGGTCCGGGCCTGCTCCCATCGCTCCACGTAGAACCGCAACACGTGCATGAAGTCCTGCGCGTTGGTAACCACCCCGTACGCCTGGTGCGTGCCACGGTCCCGCAGCTTGTTGACGACGAATTCGGTCTGGTCCACGCACACGGTGGTGAGCGGGCGCACGCCGTCGGGCGTCGCCGCGTCCACGAAAGCCGGCAGCATGTTGCCCACGGCAATCGCGTGCAGCGCCGTCGCCACGAACACGGCGAACGTCGCTTCGGCGGTGACCGCCCGCATCGCGTCCTGGGCGGCGAGCGTGTCGGTGAGCACTTCGGGGAGCGGGCCGTCGTCGCGGATCGAGCCCGCGAGCACGTAGCGGATGCCGCGCCGCACCAGCGCGTGCATGATACCGCCCTCCACGAGCCCGCCGCGCACGGCGGCGTCGATCGAGCCGGCCCGGCGCACCGCGTTGATCGCCCGCATGTGCAACACGTGACCGCCTGCGACGCCCTCGCCAGAGCTCGACATCCCCAGCGTCGTGCCGAAGATCGCCGCCTCCAGGTCGTGGACCGCGACTGCGTTCCCGCCCAGCAGGGCCCCCACGTAGCCGTGCTCGATGAACCACACCATGTCTTCACGCGCTCGCGCGTGCACCAGCGCAGGACCCACGACCCACACGATGCGTCCGCCGCGCTCCTTCTCTTCGCCGAGCAGCTCGGCGAGCACCGCGTAGTCGACCGGCCGCTCGCGCGACACCTCGGTCTGCATGAAACGGAACTCGTTCGCGCTGTGCCGCCCGCCGAGGAAGCCCTCGGTGTGGACGAAAACGCCTTCGCTCCCATCCTCGGCGGTCGCCACGGCGATCTTGTCGCCCTTGCGCACTTTGCGCGGCTCCGCCGTCACGAGGTCGCCGGTGGGGTACTGCACGATCGCGCAGTCCATGCGCGGCAAGCGCGGCCGCCGCCACGCGCCGCTCACCTTCACGTAGGTCGGCAGGTTGCTGGTGGAGAAAAAACCGTCGGGGAGGACGCCGTCAGCGGGGGCTGGGTCGAAGCGCGCTTCGGGCGCCTGCGATAACGGAGGCGCGTCGAAATTGGGCGGCCGGTATTGGAACCGTGGTCGGCTCACGCTCGCAGACTCCCCTGCCTTCGCAGAGCGACAAAGCTATGCGGCCCGCCCCCGCGGGGGCAGTGGCCCGGCCTCACAACAGTGAAACGGGATCGCGGTCCACCACCACCGCCCCCGCGCCTCGCCCCAGGGTCTGCCACGCGTGCATCACCCGGCCCAGCGTCTTGGGATCAGCCGCTTTCGCCAGGACGTGCCAGCGCCATCGGTTCTGCAGCCGCGGGATGGGGCACGGGGCCGGCCCCAACACCGCGAGCGCCCCCGCCAGCTTCTCGGCGCTGGCCCGGCGCAGCCACGCCGCTACCCGCTCGGCCGCGCGCTGCGCCGCGGATTCCTGCGGTGCGGCGGCCAGGAACCGCGCCAGCCCCACGTGCGGCGGATAGGCCGGGTGCGGCGGGGCCCGCAGCGGCAGCTCGGCGGCGGCGAACTCCTCGACCGAGTGGTGAGACGCGGCGCGGATCGCGTGGTGCCCAGGTGCCCGGGTCTGCACCACCACGCGGCCCCCCAGCGGCCCCCGCCCCGCGCGGCCGGCCACCTGCGCCAGCAGCTGGAACGTCCGCTCGGCGGCGCGGAAGTCCGGCAGATGCAGAGCGGTGTCCGCGTCCACCACGCCGACGACGGTGACGTTGGGGAAGTCCAGCCCTTTGGCGATCATCTGGGTGCCGAGCAGGATGTCTACCTCGCGGCGGCCGACGCGCTCGAGGATGCGGTGATGCGCCCATTTGCTGCTGGTCGTGTCGAGGTCCATGCGCGCGAGCCGCGCGGCGGGGAACCGGAGCTCGAGGAAGTGCTCGAGTTGCTCGGTGCCGATGCCGCGCATCCGCTCGGTTTCGTGCCCGCACGCGCGGCACGTGGTCGGGACCGGCTCCTCGTAGCCGCAGTAATGGCAGCGCAGCGCCGGCGGCGTGCGGTGGACCGTCAGCGCGATCGCGCAGCGTGGGCACTCGCGCACGTCGCCGCAGCTCGGGCACTGGAGGAAGGTGGCGAAGCCGCGGCGGTTGAGCAGCAGGATCACCTGCTCGCGGCGCTCCAGCGCGCCGCGCACCGCGCCGTCCAGTGCCTCCGTCCACGGCACCGCCCCGGCCTCGGGCACGCGCGGCGCCTCGCGCACGTCCACGACGTCGACCGGCGGCAACGGACGGTCCCCGATGCGCTCGGGAAGACCGAAGACGCGGAGCCGCCCCGTCTCTCCCCAGTGCAGGGCTTCGAGCGACGGCGTGGCGCTGCCCAGCAGCAGTCGCGCGCCCTCGAGGCGCGCGCGCACCGCGGCCGCGTCCCGCGCGTGATACCGCGGGGCCGTCCCCTGCTTGTAGCTCGCCTCGTGCTCTTCGTCGACGACGATGGCGCCGAGGCGTGGGACCGGCGCGAAGATCGCCGAGCGGGCGCCGACCGCGACCCGCCGCGCGCCGCTGCGCAGCGCGCGCCACGCATCGGCGCGTTCTCCGTCGGAGAGTCCGGAGTGCAGCACCGCCACCTGGTCGCCGAACACGCCGCGCACCCGCGCGACCGTCTGCGGGGTCAGGGCGATTTCGGGCACGAGCAGGATCGCGCCCCGTCCGTCGTCCACGACGCGGCGCAGGACTTCGAGATACACGAGGGTCTTTCCCGAGCCGGTGACGCCGTGGATCAGCGCAGGCGTGTCGGCCGGGAGGGCGGCGACTTGGGCGACGATGCGCCGCTGGTCGTCGGTGGGCGTGACCGGCGGCGGAGACGACAGGTCGGCGAACGGATCCCGCTGCCGGGCGACGCGCTCGTAGCGCGCCAGCCCCTGGCGGACGAGCCCGTCAACCGCGGCGGCGGGCAGCTGCAGGCGCTCGCGCAGATGCCGCAGCGGCGCCGATCCCCCGAGTGCCTCCAGCGCCTCGTACACCGCGCGCCGCTTCGGCGCGCGACGAAACGCCCGCTCCCGCTCCAGCAGCGACGGCAGCGCGCCGGCGAGCGTCACGACGCGCTCGACCCGCTCGGCGGGTCCCGCGGGCCGACGCACACCCCACAGCGCCCCGGGGAGCAGCGCGCGCATCGCCAGCCCCAGGGGCGTGCCGTAGTAGCGGCTGATCCAGCGGCCCAATTCCAGCAGCGCCGGCGACAGGGCGGGCTCGGCGTCGGGGGCGTCGGCCACCGGCTTCAGGGCGCGGTCCGGGGTTCCGTCGTCCACGCCCAGCACCACGCCGATGACGCGGCGGCGCCGCACGGGCACGACGACGCGCGCGCCCACGACGGCGCGGGGTGCGAGCGCGTCGGGAACGAAGTAGCGGTAGGGGCGGGAGACCGGGACGGGGAGGAGGACCTCGGCGATTCGTCCTCGATCCCGGCCGGCGTCGCTCATCGCCGGCGCACGCCCAGGCCCGGGCCGGTAGGTAGACGGATGCGGCCGCCGTCGATCGTCGCGCCGACGAACGGGTCGTCCACGGTCAGGGCGGCGCCGTCCAGGTCAGCGGCGTCCACGAGCGGTGTGAAGTGAGCGGCGGGCGTGATGCCGAGCGACGACTCGATCATGCACCCGACCATGACGAGCATGCCGAGCGCCCGCGCGGTCGCGATCATGCGCAACGCTTCGCGCAGTGAGCCGCACTTGGCAAGCTTGATGTTGATGCCGTCGGCCGCCTCCGCCACGCGCGGGATGTCTCGGGCCACGAGGCAACTCTCGTCCACCACCACCGGCAGGTGGCCGGCCGCGGCGCGCACGCGGGCCAGACCCTCCAGGTCGTCGGGGGGCAGCGGCTGCTCCAGCAGCTCTACGCCGAATTCCTTGAGCAGCGGCAGCATCTGCAGGGCCTTGGCCGCCGTCCAGCCGGCGTTGGCGTCCACGCGGATCGGCTTGTCGGTCGCGTCGCGGATCGTCCGCAGCAGCTCTTCATCGCGATCGGTCCCGAGCTTGATTTTGAGGATCGGATACGCCGAGGCCTCGTGGACCTTCTCCCGCATCTTGTCGGGCGTGTCGATGCCGATCGTGAACGACGAGACGGGAGTCTTCTGTGGATCGAGCCCCCACAGCCGCCACAACGGCTGGCCGAGACGCTTGCCGACGAGGTCGTGGAGGGCGACGGAGAGCGCCGCGCGCGCGGCGCCGTTCTTGGGCACGACCTGCGCGAATCGCGTTTCGGCTGACTCGAGGTCGAACGGATCCTCGGGGAGGTAGGGTTCCAGCTTCTTCAGCGTCGCGACGACGGTGTCGTAGTTCTCGCCGTAGTAACTGGAGGGATCGGCTTCGCCCCAGCCCTCGACGCCCTCGTCATCCACCAGTCGTATCCAGCAGCGCCGGTAGCCCGTGCTGCTCCCCCGCGCGATCGCGAACGGGTGCCGGGTGGTCAGGGTGCAAGCTTCGAGGAACAGCTTCAGCGGCATTGCCACGAGGGGAGGATCACCCTTCTAGTATACCCTCAGGCAAGCGCGCGCACGAGCGCGGCGGCTCCCGCGGCGAGCCGATCGAGCCGGTAGCCGCCCTCGAGGACCGCGACGACCGGCGCCGCCCCCGCGCGTCGCCGCAGCTCCGTCGCGCACTGTGCCAGATCCTCTGGCTCGAGGGTGAACCCGCCGAGCGGATCGCCCGCCAGCGAATCGAACCCGGCCGACACGAGCACCAGATCGGGGCGCCAGCCGTCCAGCGCCGCGGTCACGGCGGCGAGCAGATCGCGGACGTACACCGCGCGCGGCAGCCCGGGGGGCCGCGGCACGTTGAACACGTTGCCGACCCCGCGCTCCTCCGCCGCGCCCGTGCCGGGATACCACGGATATTGGTGCATCGAGACGAAGCGCACCGACGCATCCCGTTCGAAGATCGCCTGCGTCCCGTTGCCGTGATGCACGTCCCAATCCACGATGATCACCTGGCGCTTACCGAGCTGCTGGGCGTGGCGGGCCGCGAGGGCCACGTTATTGAGGAAGCAGAAGCCCATGGCGCGGTCGGCGAGGGCGTGATGGCCCGGGGGCCGCGTCGCCCCGAACGCGGTCGCGCCCTCCTGAGCGATCCCGCGCTCCACCGCCGTGAGGGCGACGCCCGCCGAGGCGAGCGCCGCCTCCCAGCTGCGGGGTCCCAAGACGGTGTCGGGATCGAGCGGGCCGCCTCCCCGCGCCGCCAGCGCCTCCAGGGCGTCGAGGTAGCGGGGCGGGTGCACGCGCTCCAGCGCTTCCCGCAGCGCCGGTGCGGCCTCGACCCACTCGACGTCCGCCGCGAGCGCCGGCGCCCGCAGCGCCTCCAGCACGGCCGCGATCCGCTCCGGTCGCTCCGGATGCCCCGCGCCGGCCTGATGGAGACGGCAGGCGGGGTGCCAGACGACGGATGTGCTCATGCCGTCAGTTGTGGAGGTGTGCCTGACGCAGAAGATCCCGGATGGATTCCACTTCGGTCTTCATGGCGCGGCGGGCGGCCGCGACTTCGTCCATCGCGCGCCGGTAGCGCCGCCACGCCACGACGACGGCGACGACCAGCAGCGCACACGCGCCCGCGCCGACGAGCAGTCCCGCGCGCCGCGCCCACAGCCCCGCGATGAGGAGCAGCACCGCGTCGAGCAGCAGGAACCCCACGGCTGCGATGGTGAGGGTCCGTCCGGGGTGTCTCATCGCACCGGCCGGCGGTGGCCGGGCAGGACGATGAACGGGGCGTTGGGTCCGGCCCCGAGGCCGCCGAGCGAGACCGACTCGTCCAGGACTAGGGCGCCACGGAACTTCACGATGTAGTCGTCCGCCCGCACCCGCCGCTGCAGCGCCTGCTCGAGAGCGCGGCGTTTGAGCTCGCCAACCGGGGTGGCCGCGTCGACGGCGAGCGTCACCTGGTCCCACGCCTCGGTAACCATCACCCGCACCGCGAACTTCTCGGCGACCGCGGTCATGCCACCTCCACCGGGGACGCGAGCGGCAGCGTGGACAGGAAGCGATCCACCGCCTGATCGAAGAACAACGTGGAGGCCCGCACGCGGCTCGCGGCGCCGTCCACCGCCGCGCTCACGACTACCTCCTCCCCGCCCTGCCCTCGCAGCACGACGAAACCGGGCCCTTCCCGCTCCGGGAACGCCGCCGCCTGGGGCACGCGCTCCGAGAAAAACGACTTGGCGCGCGCCAGCACTTCCGCGGGCGGCAGCGCGACCGTCGCCGTGTGGATCACCGCAGCCGCAGCATCGTGATCCCGGTGGGCTGGAGGGGGACGGGAATCGTCGCGACGCTCCGGCGGGTCGTCAGGTCGATCACGTCCACCGCCCCGGGGTCCACGCCCTTGCTCTCCTGCGACACGAACGCGAAGCGGTTGTCGGGCGAGTACGCGACGCCGTGCGGGAACGGCTTGGTCGTGGGAATCCGGGCGACCACTTCCCGCGTGCCCGCGTCGATCAGGGACACGCTCTGGTCTTTCTTATTGGTGACGATAATCCACTTGCCGTCGGGCGAGGGCTCCACGTTGTACGCCCCGTGCCCGGTCGGGATGGTCTTGATGAGGTCGAGCGTGCCGGCGTCGATCACCTGCAGCTGGTCCGCGTGGTTGCAGGCGACGTACAACGTCTTGTCGTCCGGGGAGACCGACACAAAGGTCGGCATGCAGGCGTCGTGCATCACCCCGCCTTGCGCGCCCCCGTGCGTCATCGGCATCGGCGGCATCACGCCCGCGCCGGTGCGGTGGCGCCGTGTGATCGCCAGGGTCTGCCGATCCACCTCGAGGATCTCGTCCGAGTTCATGCAGCTGACGTACACACGCGTTCCGGCGTGATTCACCTTGACGCCATGCGGCATGTCGCAGGTGGCGAGGTTCGTGAGCAGCGTCATCGTCGGGGTGTAGACGATCGATACGACGTTGGTTCGCGGGTGGTCGCCGTAGAAGTCCGAGTTCGCCACGAACGCGAGCTCGCCGTCCGGGGTCACGCTGATGGTCGTGGGGAACATCTCTACCTGCGCGCGCGCCAGCAGCGTGTCGCCGTCCACAGCCATTTTCCACAGGGAGCCGTACGGCGTCCCGTGGGCTACCGATACGTAGTAGAACCGGCCGTCCGGGGAGACCGTGACGTTGTGCGGCCCGTCGATGTCCGCGGGCATGACCCCCACCGGCACCGTCTTGACCGGATGGAGAGCGCTCCCGTCCCACGTCAGCTGGGTAACGATGTCACCCGACTCGCTCACGATGTAGAGCCGGTAGCCGGGAGGGGCCTGCGCGGCGATCGCGGCCGCCGCCGCAGCAAGCAGGAGCACGGAGCGCATGGCCCTAAAGATAGAGGTAGGCTGTCCGGGCTGGCAGGGTAGGTGTCAGGCTGAACGAGCGTGTTTGCCAATTCGACAAACTCCATCCCTTGGAGCCCGGCACGCCGGTTGCACCGCGCCCGGGCGAGGCCAATGGCGGCCTCTGACAGAGGAGGTGGAAACGTATGTTCCTGACGACTCGCAATCGCACGCCGGAAACGGCGCTCGACGTGTTCACCCTCGGCAATCGGATCTCCCAGATGTTCAACGACGTGCTGGGCGATTCCGACTGGGGCTACCGGGCCAGCGCCGCTGCGACCTGGGTGCCGCCGGTGGACGTCCTTGAGGAGGCCGACGCCATTCGCATCATGGCGGAGGTCCCCGGTGTCAAACCCGAGGACGTGAAGATCTCCGTCGAGGGCAACGTCCTCACGATTCAGGGGACGAAGGAGCAGGTGGCCGAGGAGCAGACCGAGCGGGTGCACCGCTATGAGCGCACCTATGGCGCGTTCGCGCGGACCTTCACCCTTCCCGCCACGGTGGACGCGGAGCACATCAAAGCCAGCTATGACAAGGGCGTGCTGACCGTGACCCTGCCGAAGGTGGAGAGGGCCAAGCCCCGGCAGATTCAGGTCGAGGCGGTGAGGGCTTAGGCCAGCAGCTCCAGCAGCGTCGCCTCGACTTGGGAGTTCGGCACCGCGATGGCACCGGCCTCCCGCGCGGCGCGCAGCAGCTCAGCGCGCACGTGGGGGCCGTAGGCCAGTACGGGGATGCCGCGGGTGACGAAGCCCCGGATGCGCGTGAGCGCGTCCGGGGCTTCGACGTCGAGGACCGCGAGGTCGCAACCTGCGTCCTCGCGCACAACTTCCCCGCCCCGCGCCGCAACGGCCGCCCCCAGCTTCGAGCGGAATACGAGGTCCCGCGCCGTGAGGTAGACCCGCTTAGCCACGGATCGCTTCCGCCGTGGCGCGCACGGCGCTCGGCGTGGGCACCGTGCGCCAGACGTCCCATACCGAGGGCTTGCGGCGCACGACGACGACGACCTCGCCGGGCGGCGGCTCCGCGAGCCCGTCTACCGTCACGAACACGGGTCGCTTGACGTCGTGCGGCAACGCCACGCGATAGCTCGTGCCGTGCCAGACGAACGTCGCCCCCTCCCCACTGGCCCCTCCCCCTTCCACGAACACGTCGTCCTCGACTTTATAGACGCCCGGGGCCAGCTCCTCTCCCGACCGGTAGAAGGCGGGATCGAACGCGTCCCCCTCCTGGCGGGCGAAGTTCTGCTCGGCTGCCCAGTCGTAGGCCTCGAGCGCGTCGACGTTGGCCCGCCATTCCAGGTGGTGGCGCAGCTCGTGGGACAGCGTCTCCCAGGTCTCGTGACGCCACTCGAACTCCGGGGCGAACCGGGCCAGCGCGGCGAAGGAGCCGTGATAGAGGACCACTCGCGATTGCAGGTCGGCGCCGCTCCCACTCCACTCGAGCGGCACGCACTCGCCCAGGGTGTAGATGTCGGCGCGCACGGGATGCGGAACGGTCTTGGGGCTCACCTCGACCGCCACCACCCCATCGAGATACGAGGAGGGAACCTCCTTCAGCAACCGCTCGACGAGGCTGCGGAAGTCATCGAGTCTCACCCCGCGAGCTTCGCGTTCAGGTAGGCCGCGAGCTGGCCGGCGCCGACACGCTCCTGCTTCAGCGTATCGCGATCGCGCACCGTCACCGTCTGGTCCTGGGTGGACTGCCCGTCCACCGTGATGCCGAACGGAGTCCCCGCCTCATCCTGGCGGCGGTAGCGCCGGCCGATCGAGCCGCCGTCGTCGTAGAAGACGTTGAACTCGCCCCGCAGGCCGTCGTAGATGCGCCGCGCCAGCTCCGGCATGCCGTCCTTGTTCACGAGCGGGAACACCGCGGCTTTGAGGGGCGCGAGCGACGGTTTGAACTGCAGCACGACCCGTTTCTCTCCCTCGACCTCCTCCTCGCGGTAGGCGTCGCACAGCACGACCAGCGCCGTGCGATCCGCCCCAGCGGAGGTCTCGACCACGTACGGGAGAAAACGCTCGTTGGTCGCCGCATCCAGGTACTCCAGTTTCTTCCCGGAGGCCCGCTGATGGTTCGACAGGTCGAAGTCGGTGCGGTTGTGCACTCCCTCGAATTCCTGCCACCCGAATGGGAATTCGTACTCGATGTCGTAGGCGTCCTTGGCGTAGTGGGCCAGCTCGTCCTTGCCGTGCTGGTGCCACCGCAGCTTTTCGGGCCGGATCCCGAGGCCCTGGAGCCATTTCATCCGCTCCCCGCGCCAGAACTCGAACCACTCCCCCTCCGTGCCCGGCTTCACGAAGAACTGCATCTCCATCTGCTCGAACTCCCGGGTTCGAAAGATGAAGTTCCCGGGCGTGATCTCGTTCCGGAACGCCTTGCCGATCTGGGCGATCCCGAACGGGATCTTCTGACGCGACGACTGCAGCACGTTGAGGTAGTTGACGTAGATCCCCTGCGCCGTTTCGGGCCGCAGGTAAATCACGGCCGCCACCTCCTCGACCGGGCCCATGAACGTCTTGAACATGAGGTTGAACTGCCGGGCGATGGTCAGCGACCCCTTCGTCCCGCACACCGGGCACTGCGCGTCCGGCTGGCCCGGGGTCCCTTTGATCCGCGGATCGTCGGCGCGGAAGCGGTTCTTGCACTGCTTGCAGTCCACCAACGGGTCGGTGAACCCCGCGATGTGACCCGAGGCCTCCCAGACCTTGGGATGCATGAGAATCGCCGCGTCGAGTCCCTCGATGTCCTCCCGCTCGTGGACCATCGAGCGCCACCAGCGCTCTTTGATGTTCTTCTTGAGCTCCACGCCGAGCGGCCCGTAATCCCAGACCGACCCGAGGCCGCCGTAGATCTCCGACGATTGGAACACGAACCCGCGCCGCTTGGCGAGCGACACGAGTTTATCCATCACGGTTTCGGGCATAGGAGGCGGGAAGATAGAGGCGCCGCTAGGCGGCGGGCAACCCGAATGCTTCCCGCGCCGCGCGTTCGCCGAGAGCGGCAATGGCGCGGGCGTCGAGTGTCTGCCCCGCGCCGCTGACGATATGCAAGCCGGCGAATTGCTCCGCCCGCGCCGCCACCACCACGACCTTCTTGCGCGCCGCCTGCGCGCGCCGCATCGCCTCGCCGGCCGCTTTCCCAACGAGCGAAGTACGGTCGAACATCCCTTCTCCGGTGAGGACGAGGTCGGCCTTGGCGAGCGCGGCGTCGAACCCTACCCGCTCGAACACCCATTCGGCGCCACGCGCCAGGTCCGCCTTCGCGAAGTAGACCAGCCCGGCGCCGAGGCCCCCCGCCGCACCACCGCCTGGCAGGCTCGCCAGCTCGGGCCGCCCGCTCCGTGTGAACATCTGTGCCAGCCGCTCGAGACCCGCCGCCAGATGCGTCACGTGCGCCGGGGTCGCTCCCTTCTGCGGCGCAAACACCTGGGCCGCCCCCTCCGGACCAACCAGCGGCGTCGCCACATCGGTGAGCCCGACCACCCGCGCCGCGAGCCCCCATCCTCCTCCCATCGACGCGAGCATGGGAAGCGCCCCGCCGCCTTCCGGGAGCGGGCGCCCCTCGGCGTCGGCGAACGTCCAGCCCAAACCGCGCGCCGCCCCCGTGCCGCCATCCACCGTCGCCGTGCCACCCAGCCCCACAATCACGGTCTGGGCTCCGCGATCGACCGCCTCGAACAACAGCTCACCCACACCGCGGCTGGTCGCTCGCAGAGGATCCCGTTTCTCCAGGGTGATCAAGGCGAGCCCGCAGGCGCTCGCGCTTTCGAAGATGGCGGTTTGCGGATCGATCCAGCCGAGCGCGGCCTCGACGGGCACCCCCAGCGGCCCGGTGACACGGACGCGCTCGCGTAGGGCGCCAGGGGGGAGCACGGCTTCCAGCAGGCCATCTCCGCCGTCAGCGATGGGACAGTTCAGCACCACCGCCTCCGGCAGCGCTCGGCGAACGCCGGAGGCGAGCGCTTCGGCGACCGCTCGAGGCCCGAACGTACCCTTGAATGCAGTCGGGGCGATCAGGACGATTTGGGGCACGGGCTCCCAACTGATGACGCAAGTTGCACGATTTATTGCATAATACGTGACACGATGAAGCGGCGACCAAGCTAAGTCTACTGACGCCTAAGAACTTACACTTAAGGCATCATTCTTGCTGAAATGCCTGGAAGCAGCATCTCTGTCTAAGGGCAAACCGCCGGCGACGGCGGGACGCAAAGCCAAGGGTCTCGGGTCCCATGCGAGATAGCCTGGCCGCCAGAGTAGCGGCGCCCGGACCCGATAGAGTTGCTCGCTTCGCTCACATCGGGTTCTAGGGCGCACGGTGTCGGGCAAGCGACTACCCCCCAGGGGCAACCCTGGGGGGTTCCTTTTTTCACCCCACCTCGATGATCTGATCCCGCCGTGTCCCCACGCTCACAAAGCGGATCGGAGCGTGCGCGAGGTCCTGGAGCCGATCGAGGTAGGCACGGGCCGCCGGCGGCAGGTCGGCGAGCCGCCGCACCTCCTGGAGCGTTTTCTGCCACCCGGGGAGCGTTTCGTAGACCGGCTCGACCCGATCGATACGCTCGACGTCCGCCGGCATGCTGTCGACGTCCGCTCCGTCGAGCCGGTAGCCCACGCACACGGGGATCTCGGCGAAGGAGTCCAGCACGTCGAGCTTGGTGACCGCGAGACCGGTGAGCCCATTGATCCGCACCGCGTAGCGGACCACGACGGCGTCGAACCAGCCGCAGCGGCGCGGCCGACCGGTCGTGGCGCCGAACTCGCCCCCGAGCTCGCGGATGCGCTGGGCCACCTCCGGCGCGGCCTCCGTGGGCAGGGGCCCATTCCCTACCCGGGTCGTATAGGCTTTCACGACGCCGAGCACGGCGTCGATCGCCGTCGGGCCGATGCCGGCTCCCACGGCGGCTCCCCCCGCCGTCGTGTTGGACGACGTCACGTACGGATAGGTGCCGTGGTCCACGTCGAGCAGCGCGCCCTGCGCGCCTTCGAGGAGCACCGATTCTCCACGCTCCAGCGCCTCGTACACGACCCGGCCGGCATCGACGGCGAGCGGTAGCAGCCGCGGCGCCAGGCGCGACAGCAGCTCAGTATGCTCGGCGGGATCGGCCCGGTCGGCGGCGCCCAGCAGCTGCAGCATCTCGTTCGCGGCCCGCACCCGCGCGGTGACGGTCTGGTTTGCGTGATCGAGGTGGCGCAGGTCGCCGACCCGGATGCCCCGGCGTCCGTACTTGTCTTCGTAGGTGGGGCCGATCCCCCGCCCCGTGGTTCCGATGCGCTCGCGCTGTTCGCGGGCCCGGTCCAGAAGCTTGTGACAGGGCAGCGTCAGGTGGGCGCGGTCGGAAACGTACAGCTTACCGTCGACCTTGATGCCGCGCGTCGCCAATGCGTCGAGCTCGGTGAAGAACGTCTCCGGGTCCAAGACCACGCCGTTGCCGACGATGCAGACGGCGCCCTGGAGGATGCCGGACGGGATCTGGTGCAGCACGAACTCCCCGGTTCCGGTGTTCACCGTGTGGCCGGCGTTCGCGCCCCCTTGGTAGCGCACGACGAGATCGGCGCGCTCGGCGAGCACGTCGACGATCTTCCCCTTCCCCTCGTCGCCCCATTGGGCCCCGACGACGACGACGCAGTGACTCTTCGGTCCGAACATCGACCCCCCCCCAACAAAAAAGCCCCCGATGGGGGCTCCTGTATCCTCTGGGGGAAGCTAGGAGAAAACCGGGCGCGCGTCAACGCAAGACGGTGGCCACGGCGCCAGCGATTCCCCGAACGCCTGTCAGCGCCAGCCGCTCAGCGGTATCGCGCGGTGTGTGCACGACGCCCGTCGTCCCCCAGTTCCCGCGCATGACGGTAACGCATTCCGCCGCCCCCTTGGCGAGCGCGATCCCGTCGACGACGACCGGGAGGAACCGCGACCGCCGCACGCCCAGCGACTCCGCCACCGCCCTCCCCACGGGCCCGGGTCGGTGCTCGAAGACGACCGCCCCGCCGCCGTCGTCCACGCCGTCGAAGTTCACGACCGCAGTCCCGTGGAGGAGATTGGCGCGATCGCGCACGAGGGCGCGCGCGCCGTCCAGACCGAACTCTTCCGCGTCGAGCAGCAGCGCACCGACCGGGGCATTCGGCGGGAGGGCGTCGAGCACCGCCAGGACCGTGAGCAGGCCGGTGGCGTTGTCCACGGCCCCTGGCGAGTCGTCCCGAGTGCGGCAGCGAGCCAGGAGCAACGCGCCGATCGCTCCCGGCACCGCGAGCACCCCCCAGGACGGCTGCCAGCCCAATGCCACCCGCAATGCCGCGATGGCGAGCACGCCGACGAGTCCCACGACGCACAGCGCCACCGCCACCAGCCGCCACCGCATCGAGAGCCGTTGGCCCTTGGAATCGTAATGGGCGGCCAGCCACACCTGCACGCGCGCGCCAGGCCGCACCGCGATGAGGTTCGCGGCCGGTGCTGCGGGCGCTGGCAACCGCCACAGGCGCGGCGCGAAGGGGTAGGCCGCGAGCACGGCGGCGCCCGCACAGGCCCACCCGGCAGCCCAATCCGCCGAGAGGCGACTCGTCGCGAGCAGCAGCGTGCCGAAGACGACAATCCCGACCCCCGCTCCCCAGACCTGGGCGGCGATCAAGCGGACGGGACTGGCTGTGAAGGGGTGCTCCATCACGACGTAACCGCGGCGCTCGAGCTCCCCGCGCAGGAGCGCCCGCACGCGGGCATGGTTCGGTGAGCCAACCAACCGCGGCACGGCGAGCCGGCCGAGCAGGGCGTGGAGGTCAGTCACCCGGGGTGAGCAGCCGCACCACACGCTCCCGATCGGCGGGTGCGAGCGCTGGCAGCGGCGCGCGCACCGGGCCGCCCGTGAGCCCCACCGCGTCCATCGCCGCCTTCACGCCCGCCGCGCCCAGCTCACTCACGATGGCCTTGTTCAGGGAAATGAGGGGCTGCTGCAGGGCCTCCGCGCGGGCGCGGTCTCCCGCGCGGAAGGCGGCGAACAGGTCGACGCAGCGCCGGGCCGCGAAACAGGCGAGCGCGAGGATCCCCCCGTCGCAGCCCAGCTCCAGGGCGGCGTAGAGGAGCGACCCGGAGCCGACGAAGACCAACCACTCGGGCACGGCCGCGCGGTAGGCCCCGACGTTCTTCACATCTCCCGACGAATCCTTGACGCCGAGGATGTTGGGATGGGCGGCGAGTTGCTCGAGCACCGCCGGCGCGATCGCGACGTGCGTGTATTTGGGAATGTTGTACACGAGGACCGGCACGGGGCACGCGTCCCCGACCGCGCGGAAGTAGTCGACGAGGGCGGCGGGCGTGAGCGCAGCCGCGAAATACGCGGGCGGGCGCACCAGCACCGCGTCCGCCCCGGCCGCGGCGGCCGCCCGGCTCCGGGCGACGGCCTCGCGGGTGGACTCCGCGCCGGTCCCGGCGAAAAGCCAGCGGTCCCGCGGCACGGCGTCGCGCGCGCAGGCGACCAGCCGCCGCTGCTCATCGGCATCGAGGAGCGGCGCCTCCCCGGTCGACCCGGCGACGACGATCCCGTCGAGGCCAGCCTCCAGCAGCTGCGTGATGTTCTGGCGGAGCGCTCCCGGTCTGACGTCGCCGGTGGCAGGATCGAACGGTGTGGTGATAGGGGCGAGCACGCCCCCGAAGCGACGTCCGCTCACGACGGCGGGAGCATGCTCGACAGGTCGTCGGTGATGCCCGCGGGCTTGTCCTTGGCCGGCTCGGCGGCCACGACCCCGGCAGGCGCCGCAACCCGCGAGCGGCGCCGCAGGGTCTTCATCTTCAGCTCGAAATCGGCCGGGTTGGACGACGTCGCCACCGCCGTCTCGTAGGTGACGGTGCCGTCGCTCACCAGGTCCATGAGGTGCTGGTCGAAGGTCTGCATCCCGTACTGCTCGCGCGACTCCTGGATATAGTCGTGCAGCTCCGGCGTGCGGTTCGCGTCCTTGATCAGATCGCGGGCGAAGCCGGTGCAGATCAGCACCTCGAGCGCCGCCGCGCGTCCGTGGCCATCGGCCCGCGGCAAGAGGCGCTGCGAGACCACCGCGTGCAGCGATTCCGCGAGGCGGATCCGGGCGATCTCCTGCTCCTCCGGCGGGAACATCGCGACGATGCGGCTCACCGTGGTGACCGTGTCCGGCGTGTGCAGCGTGGAGACGAGCAGGTGCCCCGTCTCCGCGGCCTTCATCGCCGTGTCGATGGTCTCGACGTCGCGCATCTCGCCGATCAGCACGACGTCGGGGTCCTGGCGCAGGGCGGCCCGCAACCCCATGCGGAAGTCGTCCGTGTCCACGCCGACTTCCCGCTGGGTGACCGAGCAGTTGATGTCACGGTGCAGGAACTCGATCGGGTTCTCGAGCGTGAGGATGTGCTTGTGCTGGGTCTGGTTGACGTGGTGGATGATCGCGGCCATCGTCGAACTCTTGCCCGAGCCCGTGACGCCGGTGACCAGGATCATCCCCCGCTCCGCGGAGGCGACCTGGGAGAGCACCGCCGGCAGCTTGAGGGTTTCGAACGTGGGCACGTCGAAGGGGATCACGCGCATCACGATCATGAACGACGAGCGCTGCCGCAGGATGTTGACCCGGAAGCGACCGATCCCCGGCATCCCCCAAGAGCAGTCGTAGTCGCGCAGGCGGTCGATCTTGGCGCGATCGTCCTCGCTGGCGATCAGCCGCAGGGCGATCGCCTTCGTCTGCTCGGGGGTGAGGCGCTGCTTGGTGAGCGGGACGAGGCGCCCGTCGATCCGGGCGCGGAAGACGTCCCCCGCCTTGATGTGCAGGTCCGACGCCCCGCGCTCCACGGCGGCCTTGATGATCTTTTCCATACCTTCAGTACCCGGCATCCAGGTCCACCACGTTGAGGAGGGGCGCTCCTGCAAGATAGCGCCGAATGTTCTCCACGATCAGCCCGGCTTCCCGCTCCCAGAACCGCGCCGTCACGCCCGCGGCGTGCGGGCTCACCAGCACGCGCGGGTGCCGCCAGAAGGGGTGGCCGGGCGGCAGCGGCTCGTGAGCGAACACGTCGAGCGCCGCGCCTCGCACGCGGCCCGCGTCGAGCAGCTCGAGGAGCGCCGCCTCGTCGAGCAGGTCGCCGCGGGACACGTTGACGACAAGCGCGCCAGCCGGCAGCCGCTCCAGCACGTCGCGACTGACCGCGACGCCCGTCAGCGCGGTACGCGGCGCCGCGATGACCAGGACGTCCGCCTCGGCGGCCAGCCGCGGCAGGGCATCGAGCCCGCCGACCCACCGCGCGCCCGGCGGGCCGCCCCGCTCGGGCCGCCGCCGCACGCCGGCAACCGCCATCCCCAGAGCCGTCGCCCGGGCGGCCACGGCGGTCCCGATCCCCCCCAGTCCCAGGATCCCCATCCGCAGATCCCGAAGCTCGCGCACTGGCTCGGCGAAGTCCGTGAACGCCGCCTTCGCCCACTGCTCCGCCGCCTGGAACTCGCGCATCCGGTCGAGGCCACGGGCGAAATACGCCACCGCCGCGATCACCCAGTCCGCGATCGGCTCCGCGTGCACGCCCGCCGAGTTTGTCAGCACGATCCCCGTCCCCCGGAGCTGCGGAACGCTCCCACCGATGCCGGCTGTCCCGCTGTGGGCCCAACGCAGGGTGGCCCGCCCCGCAGCGACCACGCCCGCCGGCACGCCGTAGCCGAGGTAGATCTCGGCCCCACGCGCCGCTGCGGTGGACTCTGGCGAGCCCGCGCCGCCGTCGCCGTCCGAGGCGGCCGGCGCGTCGACCTCCAGCACCTCCCATCCGCGTCCGAGGGCATCCCCAATGGCCCGGACGGCATCGGGCGTGACGCGCCAGGCCGTTCGGGGGGACTGCAGGTCGACGACGAGGCGGCGGGTCACTCCCCGGTGGAGACGGTCCGCACCACAGGGTGGTGGAGGATGGCGATCATGACCTGATCGTGCAGGCGTTTGGGGCCGCGGATGTCGTATTCGATGACCAGATCCACGTTCTCGCGGCGCGACTCGACGCGCTCGACGTCCAGCCCCGTGCGACGCACGAGGGCCTCGAGGTCCTCCAGCGCGGCGGGCTCGGGCCGCGCGTGGATGGTGAGGTGGCTGCGCGTCGACTGGCGCGAGATGATGGCCTCGACGCGGCCGAGTCCCCGCAGCACGAGAATAACGAGCAGGGTGGCGCCCAGCGCTTCGGGATAATGGCCGGCGCCGAGGGCCACGCCGATCGCCGCGACGACCCAGATGGTCGCCGCGCTGGTGAGCCCCACGACCGCCCCGCGCGCGTGCAGGATCGTCCCCGCGCCGATGAAGCCGACCCCTGTGACGATCTGGGCGGCGACGCGCGTCGGATCGGCGTTGGTCCCGGCCATGCTCACAGACAGCTTGGTGTAGAGCACCGATCCGATGCAGATCAGGATGTTGGTGCGGAGTCCCGCCGGCTTGCCGCCGAGCTCGCGCTCGAGGCCGATGGCGCCGCCGAGCAGAACGGCGAGCCCGAGCTGCAGCAACAGCTCGAGCTGGAACACCTCCACCATGCGCCCCAGGAAGTCCCGCATCAGTCCTCCGCGGCCTCGAGCAGGCCCATGCGCGCGCGCACTTCGGTGATGGTCTTCCGGGCGATGATACGGACGCGGGCGGCGCCGTCGCGCAGTATCGCGCGCACGCGCTCGGGGTCGGCGCGGTAGCGCGCGTGCCGCTCGCGCATCGGCGCCAGAGCCGCTATGATATTGTCCGCCAACAGCCGCTTGCAGTCGAGGCAGCCCCACCCCGCGGTACGACACTTGTGCGCCACGTCCGCCTGCTGCGCGGGCGTCGAGAACCCCTGATGGATCGTGAAGATGTTGCAGATGTCGGGGTTCCCCGGATCCTTGCGCGTGACGCGGGCGGGATCCGTGGCCGCCGGCTTGAGCTTCTCCCAGATCGCGTCGGGGTCCTCGAACAGGCCGATGGTGTTGCCCAGACTCTTGGACATCTTGGCCTGGCCGTCGAGGCCGAGCACGCGCTTCGTCGGCGTCAGCAGTGCCTGCGGCTCGGGAAAGTAGGCTGCTCCGAAGCGGTGGTTCCAGCGGCGCGCGATCTCGCGCATCAGCTCCAGGTGCTGGAGCTGGTCCTCGCCGACCGGAACGAGCGCCGCCTTGTAGAGCAGCACGTCGGCGGCCTGGAGGATGGGGTAGTTGAGCAGGCCGGCCGGGACGCTCTCCTGGCGCTGCGCCTTGTCCTTGTATTGCGTCTGGCGCTCCAGCTCGCCCAGTGGCGCTACCGTGGTGAGCAGCCAGTTGAGCTCGCTGTGCTCGGGGACGTGCGACTGCACGAACACCGTGCACTTGGCGGGGTCGAGCCCGGCAGCGAGGAGGCCCGTTGCCATCTCCAGTGTCCGCTCGCCGAGCGTCGCGGGATCGTAGGGCTGGGTGATGGCGTGCAGGTCGACGACGCAGAACAGGCACTCGTGCTGGTCCTGCAACCGCACCCAGTTGCGCACGGCGCCGAGGTAGTTGCCGAGGTGCAGCTCGCCGGAGGGTTGGATGCCGCTGAAAACACGCGCCATGGGCGGAGAACCTAAGGCGACAAGGCAGGGGGCCGCAAGGTGCGGGAAGACAATAACTTAACGGAGGGCGGAACGAGTGGCCGCTGCGCTGGTGGAGTGCGTCCCGAACTTCTCAGACGGTCGTAACCAGGCTGTCCTCGACGCCCTGCGTGAGGCGATCGCCCGGGTGGCGGGCGTCAGGTTGCTCGACATCCAGGCCGACGCCTCTCACCACCGTTCGGTGTTCACGTTCGTGGCGCCGCCGGACGCGGCCGTCGAGGCCGCGTTCCGCGCCATGCAAGTGGCGACCGCGCGCATCGACCTCACCACGCATCGCGGTGAGCATCCCCGGATGGGAGCGACCGACGTCGTGCCGTTCGTCCCGGTGCGTGGCGTCACGATGGACGACTGCGTGCAGCTCGCGCGCCAGCTCGCCGAGCGCGTAGGGCGGGAGCTCGCGATCCCCGTCTTCCTCTATGCCCGCGCGGCCACGCGCCCCGAGCGCGAGCGCCTGCCCGACATCCGCAAGGGCGAGTTCGAGGGGCTGCGCGAGCGCATCGGGACGGACCCCGCAGGGGACCCAGACTTCGGTCCCAAGCGCATCCACCCGACGGCTGGGGCCACGGCCATCGGCGCGCGGCCCTTCCTGGTCGCCTACAACATCTATCTCGAGGCGACCGACGTGGGACTCGCCAAAGCGATCGCCAAGCGCATCCGGACCTCGAGCGGTGGGCTCCCGGCCGTGCAGGCGAGCGGCTTCCTGGTCGACGGGCAGGCGCAGGTCTCGATGAACCTCTTGGACATCGACGTCACGCCCCCGGCGGCCGTCTTCGCGGCGGTGCAAGCCGCGGCCCGGGCGCGGGGGGTCGGCGTGGTCAAGAGTGAAGTCGTGGGACTGATCCCCGAGCGCGCGGTGCTCGGCGCCGGCGCAGCGCTGCTCAAGCTTCCCGACGCCGCCGATCACCTTCTCGAAGCCAAGATCCGCGAAGCCGAAGGGCCCACCCTCGACGGCTGGATCGAGGAGCTGGCGGGCGCCGCGCCCGTGCCCGGAGGTGGCAGCGCGGCGGCGCTCGCGGGGACGCTCGCCGCGGCGCTGGTGGCGATGGTGAGCCGCCTGACGATCGGGCGCAAGGCGTACGCAGCCGCCGACGGGCGGGCGCGGGAGATCCTCGCCGAGACCGAATCGCTCCGCGCCGAGCTGCGGCGCCTGGTGGACGACGACGCCGCGGCGTACGGCCGGGTGAGCGCTGCGTACAAGATCCCCAAGGACGATCGCCGCCGGATCGGCGCCGTGGACGAGGCGCTGCGCGGCGCGGCGGTCACCCCGCTTGCCGTGGCGCGCGGCGCGGCGCGTCTTCTCGCGCTGGCGCGCGAGCTCGGCGCCATCGGCAACAAGAACGCCCGCTCGGACGCGAGGGTGGCGGAACAGCTCGCGCGGGCGGCGCTGGCCGGCGCGGTCGAGAATGTGCGGGTGAACGTGGCGGCGCTCTCGGATCCGGCGAAGGGCCGGGACCTGCTCGAGGAGGCGGAGCGTCTGGGACGCGACTAATCCGCCGTCGTCAGTATTCGCGGGGGGGCGCCGTTTTCCTGAATCGCCACCGTATGCTCGAAGTGGGCCGAGAGCGAGCCGTCGGCCGTCACGACGGTCCACTTGTCCTCGAGGGTCCGGATCTCCGGCGCCCCGGCGTTGACCATCGGCTCGATCGCGATCGTCATCCCGGAGGTGAGGCGGACGCCCCGCTGCGGCTTGCCGAAGTTGGGGACCTGCGGCTCCTCGTGGAAGCTCGTGCCGATGCCGTGGCCCACCAGCTCCCGCACCACCGAGTAGCCCGCGCCCTCCGCCACCTGCTGCACCGCATGCCCGATGTCTCCAACGTGATTGCCGGCGCGCGCCTGGGCGACGCCGGCCACGAGCGCCTCCTGGGTCACGCGCAGCAGCCGCTCCGCCTCGGCGCTGACGTCCCCTACCGGAAACGTGGCCGCGGAGTCCGCGTGCAGCCCTTCGAGCGCGACCCCGACGTCCACGCTGAGGATCTCGCCTGCCGCGAGCACGCGCCGCGGGGACGGGATGCCGTGAACGATCTCCGCGTTGATGGAGGTGCACAGCGTCGCGGGGAAGTCGTAGAGTCCCTTGAAGGACGGCCGCGCGCCGGGGTGGCTGCGGATGAAGTCTTCGGCGAGCCGGTCCAAGTCCGCGGTCGAGACGCCGGGCCGGACGTGCCGGCGCACGAGCGCCAGCGTCCCCGCGACGATGCGGCCGGCGGCCGCCATGGTTTCGATCTCCCGCGCCGACTTGATGGTGACGCTCATCGTCCGATGATCCGCCTGATATCTTCGGCGATCTGGTCGATGGTGCCCGTGCCCGGCACGTGGTGCATGACGCCGCGCTGGGCGTAATGGGCGACGAGGGGAGCGGTGTCGCGCTGATAGACCGCCAGGCGCGTCTGGATCGCCTCCGGGGTGTCGTCGGAGCGGCGTTCGACCGGCGCGCGGTCGATCAGGCGGCGGACCAGCTCTTCCTCCGGAACATCGAGGAGCAGGATATGGTTGAGGCGGTTGCCCTCGGCGCCCAGCAACTTGTCGACGAGCTCGGCCTGCGCCGCGGTGCGGGGAAAGCCGTCGAAGACCGCTCCGTTCTTGGCCTCGGGCTTGCTCACCTCTGCCTTGATGAGCTCGAGAATCAGGGTGTCGGGGACGAGCTGCCCCTGATCCATGTACTTCTTCGCTTCCTGACCGAGCGGGGTGCCGTCCTTGACCGCGGCGCGGAGAATGTCGCCGGTCGTGATCTTGGGGAGCTGCAGGCGCTCGGCGAGGATCTTCCCCTGCGTGCCCTTCCCCGAACCGGGGGCGCCGAGGATCAGGACGAACACGCCGCTATTGCGTACGGCCGCGGAACTTGACTCGGCCTTCCTTCATGAAGCCGTCGTAGTGCCGGAGGAGGAGATACTGCTGCACCTGCTGAACGGTATCCAGCGCCACCCCCACCACGATCAGCAGCGCCGTGCCCCCGAAGCCGAACGGCATGTTGAGCACGTTCCCGATGATGATCGGCAGCACGGCGACGAACGTGAGAAAGATGGCGCCGGGCAGGGTGATCCGGGACAGGACCTCGTCGATATAGTCGGCGGTCGCCGCCCCGGGCTTCACGCCCGGGATAAAGCCGCCCTGCTTCTTGAGGTTCTCCGCCAAGTCCACGGGGTTGAAGATGATGGACGTGTAGAAGTAGGCGAAGAACACGATCAGCACTGCCAGCGTGATGAGATACGCGATCGAGGTGTAGTTGAAATAGGTCGAGAAGTCCTTGAGCCACTGGATGTTGCTGAACTGCGCCAGCGTGCCGGGCACGATGATCAGGGACTGCGCGAAAATGATCGGCATCACGCCCGACGAGTTGATGCGCAGCGGGATGAAAGTCTTCTGACCCTCCCGGATGCGGCCCCGGCCCATCACCTTGCGGGGGATCTGGATGGGGATGCGCCGCGCCGCCACCGTCACCGCCACTGTCGCCCCGACGACGAGCACCATCATCCCCAGGACGACGAGCAGCTTCGGGATGGTGAGGTCGCTGCCCGGGGTCGTGAGCGTCTCGAAGGTCTTCAACGTCTCCGGCCAGATCCGCTCGACGATCGAGAAGAAGATGAGCAGGCTCATCCCGTTCCCGATGCCGCGCTCGGTGATCTGCTCGCCCAGCCACATGATGAACACCCCGCCGGCGGTGAGCGTCAGCACCGTGAGGAGCTTGAAGCCGAACGGGTTCATCGTCACCGCGCCCGGGATCTGGGACTGGATGAAGAGCGAGTACCCGTACGACTGGAACAGGCAGAGCAGCACCGTGAGGTAGCGGGTCCACTGCGTGAGCTTTTTCCGCCCCTCCTCGTCCCGCTGCATCTTCTCGATGATGGGGAAGACCGGGCCCGCGAGCTGGAAGACGATGCTCGCCGAGATGTAGGGCATGATCCCCAGCGCGAACACCGCCGCCCGCGAGAGGCCGCCGCCCGCGAACAGGTCGTACAGCGAGAACAGCGTCCCCTGCGAACGTTGGGCGTAGGCCGCGAGGGCCTGCACGTTCACGCCCGGCGTCGCGATGTGGGCCCCGATCCGGTAGACGAGCAGGGCCAGGAGCGTGAAGAGGATCTTGTCCTTGAGCTCCGGAACCTTGAACAGGTTGGGGATCTTCGGTGCGGTCACGCGCTCAACCCTCGATGGTGCCGCCCGCCTGCTCGATCTTCGCGCGGGCGGAGGCGGACGCCGTGACCCCGCGCACGACGAACTTGCGGCTCACCTCGCCCATGCCGAGCAGCTTGATCGGCCCGGCGGGCCGGCGGACGAGCCCCGCGCCGAACAGCGTCTCGGGCGTGACCTCGACGCCTTCGGCGAGCAGCGCGAGATGCCGGACGTTCACGACTTGCGCCGGCTCCCGGAAGGGATTGGTGAAGCCGCGCTTGGGGATGCGCCGGATCAGCGGCATCTGCCCGCCCTCGAACCCCAGGCGGGTCGAGCCGCCGGTGCGGGCCTTGTGCCCCTTCTGGCCCCGGCCGCTGGTCTTCCCGATCCCCGAGCCCGGTCCCCGCCCGACGCGGACGCGCGCGCGGTGCGAGCCGCGCGGCGGCTCGAGGGAGTGCAGGGAGATGTGGGGCGGCGGCGCGCTCGCGGCCTTCGCCTTCGGCCGGCGCTTCGCGGACTTCGCCTTGGTCGTCGCCATCGGTCACTTCCCGTCCTTCACGGGCGTCACCTCGACGAGGTGGCGCACCAGGTAGATCATCCCGCGCAGCGCCGGGTGATCCTTCTTCACCACGACGTCCTGATGGTGCTTGAAGCCCAGCGCTTCCAGGGTGCGCCGCAGCGGCGGCGGCTGGCCGATCGCCGAGCGGATCTGGCGCAGGCGGATCTCGCCCTTGCCGGCCGGCTGTTTGCCGGGGTCCCGCCAGCGGACCTTGATGCGGCGCTTCCGGGTCGGCGGATTCCTAGCCACGGGCCACGGCCTCCTGGCGCGCCTTGTAGGGGATCGTGTCCACGTCGATCCCGCGCTCCTTGGCCACGCGCTTGGCCGTGGTCAGGTGCTTCAGTCCATCGAGCGTTGCCCGCACCATGTTGTGCGGATTGGTGGACCCCAGGCTCTTGGTCAGGATGTCGCGCACCCCGGCGCACTCGAGCACGGCGCGCACGGGTCCGCCCGCGATCACGCCCGTCCCCGAGGCCGCCGGCTTCAAGAGCACCCGTCCCGCTCCGTGGTGGCCCACGACTTCGTGGGGGATGGTGCCGCCGGTGAGCGGGATCTCGGTGAGCCGCCGGCGCGCCGCCTCCACGGCCTTGCGGACGGCCTCGCTCACCTCGTTCGCCTTGCCGGTGGCGATGCCGACGTGCCCCTGCCCGTCGCCCACGGCGACCAGCGCGTTGAAGCTGAACCGCCGGCCGCCCTTGACGACCTTGGCGACGCGGTTGATGGCGATCACGTTCTCGAGGATGCCGTCGCCTTCGCGAGGCGAGCGATCGTCGCGACGCTCCCCGCCGCGGCCGCCGCGACCACCCCGCCCGCGGCCCCGGCCGCCACCACCGCCGCGGCGCTGGCCCCCGCCACCGCCGCCACCGCCACCGCCACCGGCGGGCTCCACGTGCCGCTCTTGGACCGCCGGCGCGGCAGGCTCGGTGGCGGGCGCCTCGCGCTCCGTATCGTTCACCATCAGAACTCCAATCCGCCCTTGCGGGCACCGTCGGCCACCGCCTTCACGCGGCCGTGGTACTGGTAGCCGCCGCGGTCGAAGACGACCTTGGCGATACCGCGGGCCTTCGCCTTCTGAGCGATCAACTGGCCCAAGGCGAACCCCTTGGCCACTTTCCCCTTGCCGTCCACCTGAATGCCTTCGGAGGTGTCCCCGGCGCCGACGAGCGTGGTGCCCGTACTGTCGTCGACGACCTGCGCGTAGATGTGCTTGGACGAGCGGAACACCACGAGCCGCGGGTGCTGCGCCGTGCCGGTCACACGCTTGCGGACCCGGAGGTGGCGCCGGGCGCGGCGGTGCGCGCGGGTCTTGATCTTGCGAACGGGTCGCATGGCTTACTTGGTCGCCGCCTGGGCGGTCTTGCCGGCCTTGCGCCGGACCTGCTCGCCCACGTAGCGGATCCCCTTCCCTTTATAAGGCTCGGGCGGCCGGATGCTGCGGATCTCCGCCGCGACCTGGCCGACGATCTCCTTGTCCACGCCCTCGATCTTCACGATGGTGTTGTTGTCCACCGACAGCTTCACGCCCTTGGGGGCCTCGTACTTCACTGGATGCGAGAAACCCACGACGAGCTGCAGACCGAACGGCCGCACCTCCGCCTTGTAGCCGACGCCCTGGATCTCCAGCTGCTTGCGGAAGCCCTCCGTCACCCCGGCAACCATATTAGCGACCAGGGTGCGCGAGAGGCCGTGCAGCGCCTTGTGGAAGCTCTCGTCGGAGGGGCGCCGCACCACGACGGTGTTTTCCTCCACCGCGAGGGTCATCTCAGGATGGAACGTGCGCGTGATCTCGCCCCTGGGGCCCGTGATGACGAGCGTCCGCCCGGTCACCTGCGCGGTGACCCCTTTGGGGAGCGGAACGGGCTTCTTGCCGATACGCGACATCGTCGCCTCCTACCAGACCACGGCGAGCAGCTCGCCGCCGAGGCGCGCGGACCGGGCCTCACGGTCGGTCATGAGTCCGCGCGGCGTGCTGAGGATCGCCATCCCCAGGCCGTTCTTGACCCGCGGGATCTCGCGCACCTTCACATAGCGGCGCAGGCCCGGGGCCGACACCCGCTGCAGCTCACGGATGACCGACTGGTCGTTGTGGTACTTGAGGTAGAGTCGCAGCAGTCCGTGACGCCCGTCGTCCAAGACCTTGAAGTCCTGGATGTAGTGGTTGTCGTGGAGCAGCCGGGCGATCTCGACCTTCAGCTTCGACACCGGCATGTCCACGCGGCGGTGCCCCGCCTGGCAGGCGTTGCGCACGCGCGTGAGCATATCGGCGACGGGATCTGTCAGGTTCATTCTCGGTGTCCGTCCTTTACCAGCTGGCCTTGCGCACGCCGGGGATCTCGCCGCGGAGGGCCAGCTCCCGGAAGCAGATGCGACACAACTTGAACTTGCGCAGCGTGCCGCGACTGCGCCCGCAGCGCTGGCAGCGGTAGTAGCCGCGCACCTTGAACTTCGGCGTCCGCTTGACCTTCTCGACCCAGCACTTCTTCGCCATGCGATCTCCTCAGGCCGCCGTGGCCGGGGGGGGGACGTCGACCCGGAACGGCATGCCCATTTCCTTGAGTAGCGCCATCGCGGTGTCGTCGCGGCGGGCGCTGGTCACGAAGGTGATGTCCATCCCGTGGATGCGCTCGACTTTGTCGTAGTCGATCTCGGGGAAGATCATCTGCTCCTTGAGGCCGATGGTGTAGTTGCCCCGGCCGTCGAAGCTCTTGGTCGGCAGCCCGCGGAAGTCGCGCATCCGCGGCACAGCCACGCTGATGAAGCGGTCCAGAAACTCGTACATGCGCGCGCCGCGCAGCGTCACGCTGCACCCGATCGTGGCGCCCTGCCGCAGGTTGAAGTTCGCGATCGACTTCTTGGCCCGCGTCACCACGGGCTGCTGGCCGGTGATGGCGGCGAGCTCGGCCACCGCGGCCTCCAGCCCCTTGGGGTTCTTGATTGCGTCCCCCATCCCCACGTTGAGCACGATCTTCACCAGCTTGGGGATCTGGTGCGTGTTGCCGAAGCCGAACTGCTGCTGCAGTCGCGGCCGCACGCGCTGCTCGTAATGGTCGAGCAGCCGGGCCCGCGGCGCGGGCTCGGCCGGCGCCGCCGGGGCCGCGGCCGGCTCGGGCGCGCCCTTGGGCGGCTTCGCCGCCTTCTTGTCCTTCTTCTCGGGCTTTTCCTTGGTCTCCGCCATCGTCACTTCACCCGCGGAATCGGCTGGCCGGACTTGACCGCGATCCGCTCGATAGTGCCGTCCTTGTCGCGCCGCCGCCGCACTCGGGTGGGCTCGCCCGACTTGGGGTCGAGGAGCATCACTTTGGCGGCGGCGATCGGCGCGGTGATCTCCACGATTCCGCTCTCGTCCCCTGCCTGCGCGGCGCGCTTGTGCTTCTTCACGACGTTTACGCCTTCGACCACCACGCGGAACTTCTTGGGGAAGACGCGCAGAATCTTCCCTTCCTTGCCGCGGTCGTCGCCGCTGATGACGCGCACACGGTCGCCCTTGGCGAGGTGCAGCTTGTGCCGCGCGGGCTCGGTGCCGCGCACGCGCCGGCTCTTCTTGTAGACGAGCGGCTTCATGTCAGATGACCTCCGGCGCCAACGACACGATCTTCATGAACCGTTTCTCCCGCAGCTCGCGGCCCACCGGCCCGAAGATGCGCGTCGCCCGCGGCTCCCCCTGGTCGGTGATGAGCACGGCGGCGTTCTCGTCGAAGCGGATGTAGGAGCCATCCTTGCGCTTGGTCTCCTTGGCCGTCCGCACGATGACCGCCCGCGCCACCTCGCCCTTCTTGATCTGGCCGGTGGGGATGGCAGACTTGATCGTGACCACGACGATGTCCCCGAGGCCGCCGTAGCGGCGCTTGGACCCGCCGAGCACGCGGATCACGAGGGCGGTGCGCGCCCCCGAGTTGTCCGCGATCCTGACGATCGATTCCTGCTGGATCACGCTCGCCTCCCCTACCGCGCCCGCTCGACGATCTCAACCACCCGCCACCGCTTGGTCTTCGACAAGGGGCGCGTCTCGGCGATGCGCACCGTGTCGCCGGCCTTGGCGCCCAGCTCGTCGTGCGCCGCCACCTGCTTGGTGCGGAGCACCCGCTTCCCGTACAGGGGGTGCGCGAAGCGCCGGACCATCGCGACCGTCACGGTCTTCTGCATCTTGTCCTTCACCACCACGCCGGTGCGGACCTTGCGCCTGCCCCTCATGCGGTCTTCCTCTCGCGCAGAATGGTGCGGATCCGCGCGAGGTCGCGGCGGATCGTGCGGAAACGCAGCGGGTTCTCCACCGCCTCGGTCGCCGAGCGGAACCGCAGCCGGAACCGCTCGTCGGTGAGCTCCGCCAGCTTGCGCTCCAAGTCCTCGACGGAGAGCTGGCGCAGGTCGTCGGGCCGCTGCCTCGCCATGCTAGCGCTCCTCCCGCCGGACGAATTTCGACTTGACCGGGAGCTTGGCCGCCGCCAGGGCCAGCGCTTTGCGGGCCAAGGGCTCCTCGATCCCCTCCAGCTCGAACATCACGCGGCCGGGCTTCACCACCGCCACCCAGCCCTCGGGGTTCCCTTTCCCCTTGCCCATCCGTGTCTCCGCCGGCTTCTTCGTGATCGGCTTGTCCGGGAACAGCCGGATCCACACCTTGCCGCCGCGCTTCATCTCGCGCGTCAGCGCGACGCGCGCGGCCTCGATCTGCCGGTTCGTGATCCACCCCGGCTCGAGCGTCATCAGCCCGTAGTGCCCGAACGCCACGGTGTTGCCGCGCGTGGCCATCCCCGAGGTGCGGCCCTTGAACCGCTTGCGGAACTTGACGCGCTTGGGGGCCAGCATCGCGTCAGGCTCCCGTCGAGTAGGTGCGCCCCGCCAGCTCCTCGGTCATCTCGCGCGTGAAGATCCATACCTTCACGCCGATGGTGCCGTAGGTCGTCTTGGCGGTGGACGTCGCGTAATCGATGTCGGCCCGCAGCGTGTGCAGCGGCACACGGCCCTCGTGGTACCCTTCCGTGCGCGCGATCTCGGCGCCGCCCAGGCGCCCGGCGCACTTGATCTTGATCCCCTGCGCCCCCATGCGCATCGCGCTCTGCACCGCCCGCTTCATGGCGCGGCGGAACGAAATGCGCTGGTTGAGCTGGTGCACTACGCTGTCGCCGACCAGCTGCGCGTTGAGCTCGGGGCGCTTGATCTCCTCGACGTTGATCCCGACCTCCTTGCCCGTCAGCTGCGCCAGCTCGTCGCGCAGCTTGTCAACCTCCGCCCCGCGCTTGCCGATCACGACACCCGGCCGCCCCGTGTGCACCGTCACCGTCACCTTCCCGGGCTTGCGCTCGATGTGCACCTCGGCGATCGCCGCGTGCGAGAGCCGCGCCTTCAGATACTTGCGGATCAGGTCGTCTTCCTTCAGGAGCTCGGGGAAGTCGCGCCGGGCGAAGTACCGCGAACGCCACGGTTTGATGATCCCCAGCCGGAACCCGTACGGATGCGTTTTCTGGCCCACGTTACCTGCCCTCGCTCTTCTTGCGCGTGGTGCGCCGCTTGGCCTTGCCGGCCGCGGCCTTGGTCTTCTTCGGCGTCTTGGCCTTCGCCTTGGGCGCTGCCGCTTCGGCCTTGGCCGCCGGGGCGCGGGCGGCTGGCGCCTCCGCCACGGCAGCGGTCCCCGCCACGCGGATCTCCACGTGGCTGGTGCGCTTCTTGATCGGCGTCCCCCGCCCCATCGCGGCCATCGTGAACCGCTTCAGGGTCGGGCCCTCGTTGACGACCGCGTAGTCGACTCGCAGCCGGTCCTCATCGAGGCGCTCGTTCTGCCGGTCGGCCGCCTGCTTGGCGTTCGCCACGGCCGACGTGAGCACTTTCCGGATCTGCACGGCGGCGTGCTTCTTGGAGAAGCGCAGGATGGCGTAGGCCTCCGGGACCGACCGGCCCCGAATGAGGTCCACGACGAGGCGCATCTTCCGCGCCGATTGCCGCACGTGCCGCTGCACCGCGCGTGCTTCCATGGCTTACTCCGTGACCTCCGGCGTTCCGGTTTCGCCTTCCTTCTCCGCCGAGCCGCGCGCGTGGTGGCCGCGGAACAGGCGCGTATGCGCGAACTCGCCGAGCTTGTGCCCCACCATGTTCTCCGTCACGTAGACCGGAATGAACTTGTTGCCGTTGTGCACGGCGAGCGTGTGCCCGATGAAGTCGGGCGTAATGGTGCTGCGCCGCGACCAGGTCTTGAAGACCTTCTTCTCATTCTTGTCGTTCAGGGCCGTGAGCTTCTTGAGCAGCGACGGCTCCACATACGGGCCCTTCTTTACCGAACGTGCCATTACTGGGTCGCCTTCCCGCGCTTGCGGCCGCGGACGATGAGCTTCGTGGACGCCTTCTTCTTATGACGGGTCTTGCGGCCCTCGGGCTTGCCCCACGGGTTGGTGGGGGGCCGGCCGCCCGAGCTCTTACCCTCGCCGCCGCCCAGCGGATGGTCCACCGGGTTCATGGCCACGCCCCGCACCCGCGGCATGCGACCGAGCCAGCGGCTCTTCCCCGCCTTGCCGACCGACAGCAGCTCGTGCTCGGCGTTGCCGACCTCGCCGATGGTCGCGAGGCACTCGCCGCGGACCATGCGCATTTCCGTCGAGCGCAGCCGCAGGGTGACGAAGTTGCCCTCCTTCGCGACGACTTGGGCGCTCGTCCCCGCGGCGCGGCACAGCTGCCCGCCGCGCGCGATCTTGAGCTCCACGTTGTGCACCGCGGTGCCCAGCGGAATCTCATGCAGCGGCACCGCGTTCCCGGTGCGGATGTCGGCGCCGGGGCCCGACACCACCGTGTCGCCGACGTTGAGGCCCTTGGGATGCAGGATGTAGCGCTTCTCGCCGTCGGCGTAGGTGACGAGCGCGATGCGACACGTGCGGTTCGGATCGTATTCGATCGCCGTCACCTTGGCCGGCACGCCGAACTTTTCGCGGCGGAAGTCGATGCGGCGATACTGGCGCTTGTGGCCGCCGCCCCGCCAGCGCGTGGTGATGTGCCCTTTGTTGTTGCGGCCGCCCGTTTTCGTCAGCGGCTCGACGAGCGAGCGCTCGGGCTCGGTCTTCGTCACCTCGGCGAAGTCCGAGACCGACCGGAAGCGCGTCGCGCTCGTCACCGGCTTGAACTGTCGGATGCCCATGTCAGCCCTCGAAGACCTGGATCGCGTCGCCTTCCTTCAGCGAGACGATCGCCTTCTTCCACGGGCCGCGGGTTCCCGCGTAGCGCCCGTAGGTGCGCCGCTTGGCGCGCATCACCAGCGTGCGCACGTCGGTCACCGTCACCTTGAACAGCGTTTCAATCGCCGCCTTGATCTGCGGCTTCGTCGCCTCCGGATGGCACTTGAAGGTGTACGTCTTGTTGGCCTGGAAGGCCGCCGAGGACTTCTCGGTGACCAGCGGCCGCACGATCACCTGATGTAGCTCAGGCATCGGACGCCTCCTCCTCGGGCGTGGCCGCCGCGGACGCCCCCGGGCCCTCGAGCGCCGGCTGCTCGACCACCACCACGTCCGCCCACAGCACGTCGTAGGCGGTCGCGTCCGCGAACCGCTCCACGCGCACGCGCGGAAGGTTGCGGCCCGAGAGGTACACGTTGTGCGCGTGCGCCCCGCCCGCCGTCAGCACCAGGACCTTGCGTCCGGCCGCGCCCAGCTTCTCGAGCAGCTCGGCGAGCGGCTTGGTCTTGGGGCTCGCGTACGCAAGCTCATCGACGACCAGGAGGGCGCCTTCCCCCGCCCGGGCGTTGAACGCCGATTTGCGGGCCAGCTGGCGCACCTTCTTGGGGATCGCCAGCCGGTAGTCCCGGGGGTGGGGCCCGAAGACCACGCCGCCGTGCCGCCACTGCGGCGAGCGGATCGAGCCCTGCCGCGCCCGGCCCGTGCCCTTCTGCCGCCACGGCTTCTGGTTGCCGCCCGACACCTCGCTGCGCGTCTTGGTGTTGTGCGTCCCCTGTCGCTGGTTCGCCAGGTACGTCACCACGGCGCGATGCAGGGCGTTCTGGTTGACCGTGCCGTCGAACAGCGTCGCCGGCAGCGCCACGGTTTTCTTCTTGGCGCCGGCCGCGGAAAAATGCGGGGCTTCAATCATGGCGGCTCCGGCCCCCCTGCTTGCGGACGGTGAGCAGGCCGTTGGTGGGCCCCGGCACCGCACCGCGCACGAACAGCAGATTCCGCTCCGCGTCCACCTTCACGACCTTGAGCCCCAGCTCGGTGAAGCGCCGGGCGCCCATGTGACCCGGCATCCGCTTCCCCTTGATGATGCGCGACGGATCGGTGCCCGGCGCGATCGAGCCGGGCTTGCGGTGTCGCGTGTTCCCATGGGTCTCGGGGCCGCCGCCGAAGTGATGCCGGTGCACGACGCCCTGGAAGCCTCGGCCCTTGGTCACGCCGGTGACTTTCACCACCTCGCCCGCCTGGAAGATCGTCACCGTGACGGCCTCGCCCGGCTTGGGTGCGGCGTCGCCGACGATCGAGAAGCTCTTGAGGACGCGCGGCGCCGCCTCGAGGCCGGCTTTCTTCGCGTGGCCGAGCCGGGCCTTGGGGGTGCGCTTCGCCTTGAGCTGCTCGAACCCCAGCTGGACCCGATCGCCGGCCACCTGCACGACCGGGCAGGGTCCCGCTTCGATCACCGTGACCGGCACGTTTGTCCCTTCCTCGTCGAAGAGGCGTGTCATGCCGAGTTTTCTGCCGATCAATCCGTTCATGGGCCTATTGAACCTTGATCTCCACGTCCACGCCGGCGGGCAGATCGAGCTTCGTCAACGCGTCCACCGTCTGCGGGCGCGAGTCGAGAATGTCGATCAGCCGCTTGTGCGTCTTCAGCTCGAACTGCTCCCGGCTCTTCTTGTCGATGTGCGGGCTGCGCAGCACCGTCCACAGCGACCGCTTGGTGGGGAGCGGGATCGGCCCCGACACCTGCGCGCCCGTCTTTTCGGCGGTGCGGACAATATCAGCCGCCGCCTGGTCGATGAGCGCGTGGTCGAAGGCTTTGAGCCGGATGCGAATTCTGCCAGCCATGGGCGCCCCTTATTTCTTGATCTTGGTGACCACGCCGGCGCCGACGGTGCGGCCGCCTTCGCGGATCGCAAACCGCAGCCCCTCTTCCATCGCAATCGGCGTGATCAACTCGATCGTCATCTTCGTGTTGTCCCCCGGCATCACCATCTCCACCCCGCTCGCCAGCTCCACCGTCCCCGTCACGTCCGTCGTCCGCAGGTAAAACTGCGGCCGATACCCCTTGAAAAACGGCGTGTGCCGGCCCCCCTCCTCCTTCGTCAACACGTACACCTCGGCGTCAAACACCGTGTGCGGCGTGATCGACCCCGGCTTCGCCAGCACCATCCCCCGCTCCACGTCCGTCTTCTCGATGCCCCGCAACAGCAACCCCACGTTGTCCCCCGCCTGCCCGTCCTCCAACAGCTTGCGGAACATCTCCACCCCCGTCACCACCGTCTTCTTGTCCGTCCCAAACCCCACCAGCGCCACCTCGTCCCCCACCTTCACCTTGCCGCGGTCGATCCGCCCCGTCGCCACCGTCCCCCGCCCCGTGATCGAAAACACGTCCTCGACCGGCATCAGGAACGGCTTGTCGACGTCGCGCTGCGGGATCGGGATGTACTCATCCAGCGCCTTCAACAGCTCCCAGATCTTCTCCGCCCACGCCTTGTCCCCGTCCAGCGCCTTCAGCGCCGCCCCCCGGATCACCGGCACCTGGTCGCCGGGGAACTGGTACTGGGACAACAGCTCGCGCACCTCGAGCTCCACCAGGTCCAACAGCTCGGCGTCGTCCACCAGGTCGCACTTGTTCAGGAACACCACGATCGAGGGCACGTTCACCTGCCGCGCCAGCAAAATGTGCTCGCGCGTCTGCGGCATCGGCCCGTCCACCGCCGAGACCACCAGGATCGCCCCGTCCATCTGCGCCGCGCCCGTGATCATGTTCTTCACGTAGTCGGCGTGCCCCGGGCAGTCCACGTGCGCGTAGTGGCGCTTCTCCGTCGCATACTCCACGTGCGCCGTCGCGATCGTCAAAATCTTGGTCGCGTCGCGCCGCCCCTGGGCCGCCGAGGCCTTCGCCACCTCGTCGTAGGAGATGAACTT